>Ga0256832_1000016_pt1 | contig 117836 bp, 106 predicted proteins | sample 134614metaG_FD_190534 | JGI IMG/M metagenome (GOLD analysis project Ga0256832, IMG submission 190534) | Hydrothermal vent microbial communities from Lau Basin, Pacific Ocean - 134-614 | ecosystem: Environmental > Aquatic > Marine > Hydrothermal vents | place: Pacific Ocean: Lau Basin...
TAGTTACGCCCGGTTTACATCGGCTGCGTAATGGTGAAGGCACCGCGGATATCGCCCGCCTTGAATCCTCGCGCCTGATCGTGGGGGTAGAGCTTGTCCAGCTCCTTGGCAACCTCTGGTTCGATGTGGCTGCCGTGACAGAGCAGGCAGGGCTTTTCCGCGGTGGGGATGGCCTTCATGTAGCGGAACAGCTTTTTGCCGTTTTGTTCGACTACCTCGAAGTACTCCATCCTGGCAGGATCCTCGCCTGCCTTCTTGCGTGCCTCGAATCTCTCCAGCACCTCTTTCTCCCATTCATCGGGTGCGTTGGCGGGGTTGCGCACCTTCAGGCTGGTACGCCCAATCCGCCAGCCATGCTTCTTTGATTGTTGGTTTGCAATCGCCGGGGCCACGGTATTGCAGACGGTGATCGCCTTTACCGGGCCGCCTTCCTTGAGAGCTCTCTTGAGCTCCGTTTTCAATTCGGAGGCAAACTCTTTCACTACGGCACGGCTCTCTGCGGCTCTCTGCGCCATCTCGTCGGCGAAGACCTGACTCAATGGGAAGATGCCAAGCACGAGCAACACAACGACTCTTTTCATTACGGATTCTCCTTTCTGCTTCAGAACCGGAAATGCCAAAGCTATCCCTTTTTCTCACCTTTCGCCGGACAGGTTTCGATCCCCAGCAGGGTATAGGCGGGGCACCAACCCATCAGGCCGGTTGCCAGGGGAACGATGCCGATCCAGGCCCATACTCCCAGGGTGCCGGTCGCAGCCAGGATGAGCAACAAAGCGCCCACCACGATACGGATGACCCTGTCGATACCGCCAACGTTCACTTTCATATCCGATTCCTCTGGTTGTCTGCCCGAATCACATCATAGACTGCCGGCGGGAAAAGTCAGTAACAAAATCACACAACCCGTCGCTGAGGATGATTACTTTGTGGAAGATACCCTCCTGTCGAAGACGAAGATATCCCAGCTGCCGTTGTTGTCTCCCGCCACCAGGTTGCCTGCCTTGGACTGGAATACGATGGTGCTCCCATCAGCGCTGATGACCGGTTTGGTGGACCAGGTGTTCGCGTCCTTGCCACCTTCGGCTTCGGAGATGCGGATGGTTTCTCCGGTTGTCCTGTCATAAAGGAACACGTCGTGAACTTTGCCGTTTTTATCGGATGGTCGCAATTTTCCTCGTTCGGCCTGAAACACTATCAAATTACCGTCTCCACTGATAGATGGGTTGGCTGACAGCTTGTCCTGCCGCTGTTTCTCGCGCTCCGGCGGGATGATCGTGCTCTCACCTTTCACGCGATCGTAGAGAATGATGTCCGCCTTCCAGTTTTCATACTGACCGGGATACAGGTTTCCATGATTGGACTGATATACCACGTAACGGCCATCTGAGCTTATGTCCGGATTGAGGGGCTCGCCATGCAGTGATTCACCGTTGTTGTTGACAGATACTAGCTCGGTCTTGTTTTCCTTCCAGTTGCGAACCAGGATATCGGGATCTTCTCCAATACCTTTGGGGTGCAAGTTGGTCGCTTCCGATCGGAAGGCGATATAGCGCCCGTGGGCGCTGATGGAGGGCGCTCCGGAGAAGTCGTTCCCCTGCTCTCCGCTGCTGGAGACGGATATGAGGGTTACCTTTCCGCTCTCGCGTTCGTAGAGGAAGATGTCCTGCTTGCCGTTGAGATCGCCCTCGACCAGATTGTCCGCGGCGGAACGGAAGGCGATGAACCGGCCATCACTGCTGATCACCGGGTAGTCCGATTTTCCGTTGCCCTCGGCGCCCGTGCTGGAAGTCGAGATGCGGCGGGTTTCTCCGGTTCTCAGGTCGTGAATGAAGATATCGTCCACCCCGTTGGTGTCGCCCTTTACCAGATTGCTGGCGGAAGACTGGAAGACCACCAGCCGTCCGTCGCCGCTGATGGAGGGGCGGCGGGAATCACCGTTCCCCTGGGTGCCATCGCTGGCGATGGAGACCCGGATGGTTCGCTTTTCCAGCCGATCATGGACGAAGACGTCCCGAACCCCGTTGCTGTCCCCGGGCACTACCCGATCACTGAAAGAGGAGAAGGCAACATAGCGGCCATAATAGCTGATGGCCGGCTCCTGTGACCCCCCCTTGCTCTTTGGCAGAATCCCGCCGCCACTGGCCACCGATACCAGGGTGAGAGGCTTTTCCCCGAAGACCACGGGCACCCGGATTCCAAGCTCGGCGGAAGGGGTTCCTTCCTTGCCATCGATGGTGGCAGTGATGATGGCATAGTAGGGCTTGCCACGGGGAATGTCGTAACGGTAGGGTGAAGTGACGTCATCCAGCATCTTCCCGCCACGGTAGCTGGCGTAGTTTTCAGGTGAGACGCCCTGCTCTTCTGCGATGTAGAGCGTATATTTTTCAGCCCCCTCTACGGGATCCCACCGGAAGATGGCCGTGCTGTCGTCGATCTCCACCCGGAAGTTGCTGGGCGGAGGAGCCAGGACCGGTTCAGGAGATGGCTCTGGAGCTGGTTCAGGAGATGGCTCTGGAGCCGGTTCCGGGGAAGGAGAAGGTTGGGGTTCCGGAGAAGGCTCTGGCTCCGTGGTTTCCGGGCTGGGAGCTTCGTCATTTTCCGGCACCGTTTCGGCATCTCCTGCGGGGCTCTGCTGCGTGGAAACCTCCCCACCCGGTTCGGGATCAGGGTCGTTGGCCGAGCTTCCTCCTCCGCAACCACCCAGCCCGGCAAGGGAAACGCCGACAAAAAAGAGGAGAGCGAATGTCAGCCGTATCGTCGGTGGTGGGGAGTGGATGGTCGATTGCTCCATGATGTGAACTCCTCTGTCCTGTCGTCGCCCCCCACCCGTCAACCCGAATATTTCATCCGGGAACGTGCCTTTGCGCCGATCCCGCCGCCCATCTGCAGTATTTGTTCGACCCTCGATAGTCCGGGCTGTCGGAGCCATCCCAAATCTGCATCCGGACAACGATCCCGTCACGATTGTCGCGCTCCCGGGCGATACATTCAGGCTAGGGAAGTCTACACCAAAAAAGGGCTTCTGATATATACTCGGATCAACCCAAACCGGAATTTTCTCGAGCATCCATGAGCAACCGCAACTACAGCACCGTCGATCATCTGTTGATGAATTTCGATGTGGGACTACGAACCCTGCTTGGCCGCCCACCTGTCACCGAGCGTCCCAACCCGGCCGATGCCCATACCGAGGCGGAGCTCACGGAGGAGGAGCGCAAGCTGTCCGGGCGCCTGATGCGGATCAATCACTCCGGCGAGGTGTCTGCGCAGGGCCTCTATCAGGGGCAGGCGTTGACCGCCCGGCTGCCGGAGGTCCGGGAGAAGATGGAACGGGCCGCCCTGGAAGAGAACGATCATCTGATCTGGTGCGAGCAGCGGGCCAGGGAGTTGGGCGCTCACACCAGCCTGCTCAACCCCGTCTGGTATTTCGGCTCACTGGCGATTGGCGCCGTGGCCGGTGCCGCTGGTGACAAGTGGAGTCTGGGGTTCGTGGCCGAGACGGAGCATCAGGTGATTCGTCATCTCGACGACCATCTGGCCAGAATCTCCCCCCGGGACGAAAAGAGCCGTGCCATTCTGGAGCAGATGAAGGTGGATGAAGGGCATCACGCCACCGTCGCGCTCCACGCCGGTGGAGCCGAGCTTCCTTTCCCGGTCAAGAAACTGATGGGGCTCATGTCCAAGGTGATGACCCGGACCACCTACTGGATTTGAGGACCCTCGGGTGACATACGCCGGGCGTTGCTGGAGCCCCGGCCAGGGACCCAACAACGCGGGCTGGTATCCGGCGGTCAGGCGAACTGGGACAGCTGGTTGAAGCGGGCGGCCAGCAGATAGCAAAAGGTGACACGGGATTTGTTTCTCGCTCCGGCCATCTTCTGACAGACTTCGGCGATCGCTTCGTCGAGCTGCTCGTCACTCTCGGTTCGTCCGAGTTTCTTCTTCAGGAACTTTTCTCGCACCCTTGTCAGCTCGGAGGCGTCGGAACAGGACACCAGTGCCGCATCCTTGCTGCTGCGCAGCGCGATCCCGAGGTACTTGACGATACCGTCGACGGCCCCTTCGTCGACGTCGGCAACGTAATTCTTGATGTCGGCGATATAGTTTGCATTGGTCATGGGATACTCTCCTTGATTGGTCTGTTTCCCCGCGAATTCCATGACGCCGCGGGCGTGGAGCGATTTCTCCTCCCACTGAGAAAAGCGGGCCCCACGAGAGAAATTGTATAGATAGCAAGGGGTTCGGGCAAGCCACCCTGGGTGAAACTTGCTGGCGAGGGAGCCGGTTGCCGGGGTTATGGCGAGCCGGTCGCCCCCTCCCTCCCGAACCAGCGGTGCAGGTCGTCCAGCAGGCGGTAGTTGACCGGCACCAGCAGCAGGGTGATGAAGGTGGCGAACAGGATGCCGAAACCGAGGGAGACCCCCATCGGGATCAGGAACTGGGCCTGGGTGCTCTTCTCGAAGATGAGGGGCAGCAGCCCCGCGAAGGTGGTGAGGGAGGTGAGCCAGATGGCGCGGAAGCGGGCGGAGCCGGCACTGGTGATGGCCTCCATCAGGGGCATGCCCTCGCGCCGCCGGCGGTTGATGTAGTCCACCAGCACCAGGCTGTCGTTGACCACCACGCCGGAGAGGGCGAGCATGCCCAGCATGCTGGAGATGCTCAGGCTCATGTTCATGATCAGGTGGCCGAGGATGGCGCCCACGGCGCCGAACGGGATCACCGACATGACGATGAGCGGCTGGGTGTAGGAGCGGAAGGGGATGGCCAGCAGGGCATAGATGACGAACAGCACGAACACCACGCCCACCTTGAGGCTGTGCATCGATTCCCGCTGTTCGCGCGCCTCCCCCTCGAGGCTGTAGTCGATGCCGGGGTAGCGGCTCAGCAGTTCCGGGATGAAGCGCGCCAGGTCCCGCTTGATGGCCTCCAGGTCGGTGTTCTCCTTGTCGGCATCGGCGCGCACGTTGATGGTGCGCCGGCCGTCGATGCGGGTGATGCGCGCCGGACTGCGCCCCAGGCGCGCCTCGGCCACTTCGCTGAAGGGGACGGCGGTGCCGTCCGCGGTGCGGATGTGCATCGCCTCCAGCGCGGCCAGGGAGCGGCGATCGCCGCGGGGATAGCGCAGCACCACCCGCACCTCTTCCGGGCCGCGCTGGATGCGTTGCACCTCGAGGCCGAAGAAGGCGTGCCGTACCTGCCGGGCGAGGTCGGCGAGGGTCAGGCCGAGCTGCTCCCCTTTCGGCTTCAGATCCAGCTGGATCTCCTCCTTGCCCCCCTCCAGGGTGGTGTGGATGTCGAACAGCCCCTCATAGCCGGCGAGGCGTTTTTGGAGCTGCGCGGAAACCATGGCCAGTGCCGTGGTGTCGGTGCCGGAGAGCTGGATGTCGATGGGTTCACCGGCGTGGCCGATCTCGGCGCGGAAGTTCACCTCCTGGGCGCCGGGGATGGGGCCGATGTTGCGCCGCCACTCCCGCATCAGGTCGGTGCTGGTGATGGGCAGGTCGCGCTCCTCCGGCGGCACGATCTCGAACACCACCCGGCCGATGTGGGAGTCGATCAGGGCGCCCCCTTTCCAGCCCGCCACGGAGACGATGTCGCGGATGATGCTCTCACCGGTTTCCGGATCGGTATATTTGTCGCGCAGCTTCTCCGCCTCCACGGTGAACCGTTCGATCTGCTTCAGGGTGGTCTCGAAGGGGGTGCCCGGCGGCATGGTGAGCACGGCGCGGGCGGTCTCGCTCTGCACGCGGGGGAAGAAGGTGTAGCTGAGATGGCCGCCCAGCACCAGGCTGAAGAGGGTGGCGCTCACCGCCATGAACAGCGACACCGTCAGCCAGGGGCGGCGCAGGGCCCGGGCGAGCAGGGGGCGGTAGAGGGTCTCGATGGCCCGCTCGAAGCCGTCGGCCACGCTCCGCTGCAGCCGGTCCAGCCGCAGCAGCCAGGGGTGGCGCGGGGGCGCCGTGCCCAGGTGCTTGAGATGGGCCGGCAGGATCAGCTTGGACTCCACCAGGGAGAAGAGCAGTACCGGGATGACGATGGCCGGGATCTGGGCGAAGATCTGCCCCCGCACCCCCTCCACCATGAACAGCGGCAGGAAGGCGGCCACCGTGGTGAGGATGCCGAAGGTGACCGGCACCGCCACCTCCTGCGCCCCTTCGATGGCCGCCTGCAGTGGCGGTTTGCCCCGTTTCAGATGGGTGTAGATGTTTTCGCCGGTGACGATGGCATCGTCCACCACGATGCCCAGCACCACGATGAAGGCGAACACGCTGATCAGGTTGATGGTCACCCCCAGCTCGGGGGCCACCGCCAGCGCCCCCATGAAGCTGATGGGGATCCCGACCACCACCCAGAAGGCCACCGCCAGGCGCAGGAACAGGGCGAGCAGCAGGAAGATGATGATCCCCCCCTGCAGGGCGCTGTTGGCCAGGGTGGCCAGGCGCGACTCGATGTAGCGGGAGCGGTCGTGGGTGTAGGTGAGAGTGACCCCCGGCGGCATGGTGGGGGCGGCCTGCTCGATATATCGCTTGACCGTCTCCGCCACCTCGATGGCGCTCTGGTCGCCCACCCGGTACACCTCCACCGCCACCATCGGCCGGTGGTCGAACTCCGCACGCAGCGGCACCTCGGCGAAACCGTCGCGCAGGGTGGCGATCTCCCCCAGGGTCAGGCGGGTGCCATCCTCCCGGGTGAGGATCGGAATGGCGGCGAACTGCCCGGCGTGCAACGCCTGTCCCCGCGTACTCACCAGGATCTCCCCGGCGCGGGTCTCGATGCTGCCGCCGGAGAGATCCAGCGAGTGGTTCGCAATGGTCTGCGCGATGGTCTCCAAGCGCAGGCCGTGGCGGTGCAGCGCCTCCTCCTCCACCTCGATGGCGATCTCGTAGGGGCGGACCCCCACCAGCTCCAGCTGGGTGATGCCGGGCAGGGCGCGCAGCTCCTCCCGCACCCGCTCTCCCAGCCGGCGCAGCTCCCGCTCCGGCAGTTCGCCGCTGATCACCACGTCCAGCACCTCCTTGCGCTGCTGCACCAGGCTGACCGTCGGCCGTTCCGCCTCCGCCGGGAGGGTGGTGATGGCGTAGATGCGGGCCTCGATGTCCATCAGCATCTCGCGGGCGTCGTAGCCACGGGCGATCTCCACCATCGCCGTAGCGGCCCCCTCCACCGCCACGGTGGTGAGCCGCTTCACCCCCTCCATGTTGCGCAGCGCCTCCTCGATGCGCAGCAGCACGCCGGACTCCACCTCGGCGGGTGCGGCCCCCGGGAAGGGGACGCTGATGCGCACCACCTCCGCCTCGAAGCCGGGGAAGATCTCCAGGGGGATGCGCTGGCTGAGCGCCGTCGCCCCCAGCCCCAGGATGAACACCATCAGCAGGTTGGCCGCCACGTCATTGCGGGCGAACCAGGCGATGAGCCCCTTCAAGGCTCTCCTCCAGCAACGGTGACCCGGCGGCCCGGCAGACCGGCCGCCACCGGACTGGTCACCAGCCGGTCACCCGCCTCGAGACCGGCGCGGGCGACGGTGTGGGTCTCGTCGCGCCAGACCACCGTCAGCTCGCGCTGGCGGAGCGTTCCCGCCTCGTCCACCACGAACACGGTGTTGCCCGCCCGCACGGCACCGTTGGGGATCACCAGCATCCCCTTCAGCCGGCGCCCTTCGATGATTGCCTCCACGAATTGGCCGGGAGGCGGGGGAGAGCCGCTCTTCCCCGCCTTCTCCAGCCCGGCCACCACGAAGCGCTGCTGGGTGCGGGGATCCACCACCCCCTCGGTGCGCATGACATGCGCCTTCCAGCGCGCCACCCCGGCGCCGGTCTCCCAGCTCAGCTGGACCAGGGGCTTCCCCTCCTCCGGCAGGAACGCAAGCTGACGGGTGGTGAGCGGCAGGCGTACCTCGAGGCGGTCCGTCCCCTGGATGCGGGCCACCGGGGTGCCGGGCGTGACGAACTGACCCAGCTCCACCTGTTTCTCCACCAGTTGCGCCGTATAGGGAACCCGAATACGGGTCCGTTCCAGGTCGAGCCGCGCCTTCGTGAGCTGCGCCTCGGCGGCGGCCACCGCGGCCCGTTCGCTGCGCAGCTGCGGGAGCCGCAGTGCCAGCCCGGTGGGTTCGCCGGACGCTCCGAGCCGCTCCCAGTCACGCCGCGCCTGCTCCGCCCGGGCCTGCTCCTGGGCGAGGCGCAGCTGGGCCTGGGCGAGCTGGGATTCGGCCAGGGTGACGGCGATGCGGTAGTCACGCGGGTCGATGCGCACCAGCCATGCCCCCTTCTCGAAGCGATTGCCCACCTCGAACCGGGGAGAGACCTCGCTCACCATGCCCGCCACCTGCGCCACCAGGGTGGTCTCCCGGTGGGGCCGGATCACACCCCGGCTGTGGAGCCGGACGGTATAGGGCCGCCGCTGGATGGTGCTCACCTCCACGCTCACCGGGCTCTCGTGCACCCTCCTGCGCTCGGGTTCGGGGCGGTTGGCCATGATCAGCCAGACCAGCAGACCGCCCGCCAGCAGCACCAGCAGTGGGGCCAGGGTTCGTATGACCCTGCTCATGGCTGCCCCCTTCGGGCCACCGGCTCTGCCCCGGAGGAGACGAATCCGCCCCCCAGGGCCAGATGGAGATCGATGCGATTCTGCAGGCGCAGGTTGTGCACCTCGAGCAGGGCGCTACGGGCATCGTACAGCCGCTGTTTCGCTTCCAGCCATGCATCCAGCGTTCCCAGGCCGCTGCGGAACTGCTCCGCCGCCTGCTGCTCCAACCGCTGTGCCGTCTCCAGTGCCTGGCCGAGGGCCCGTTGCCGTTCCGCCAGCAGCGGGGCGCTGGAGAGGGCGGTTTCCACCTCGCGGAACGCCTCCAGCAGCGTCTGGGCGTACTGGTTCATCGCCTGCTCCACGTTGGCGCGGGCCAGCTCCTGGTTGGCCTTCAGCCGCCCCCCCTGAAACAGCGGAGCGGTCAACCCGCCCACCAGGCTCCAGATGGTCCGCTCCCCCTCCAGCAGATTCCGCAGCTCATCGCTGCTGGTGCCGCCGCTGGCGGTGAGCTGGAGGCGGGGCAGGCGGTTCCTGGCCGCCAGGCGGAGCCGCTCGTCGGTGGCCTGCAGGCGGCGCTCGGCGGCCACCAGGTCGGGGCGCCGGATCAGCAGTTCCGCCGGCAGGCCGGCCGGTATCGGCCGTCTCAGGTCGGGAAGCTCCGTCGGCAGCGTCACGGGGGAGGCGGGATAGCGGCCGAGCAGGGTCTGCAGCAGCTGCCGCTCCCGCACCAGCCGCTCCTGCCGGGCGGCCAGCCGGCTCTCCCCCGTGGCCAGGGCGCTGCGCGCCTGCTGCAGCTCCTGGGCGGTGCGGATCCCGTTGCGGTAGCCGGCATCGATACGCTCCAGGTTCAGTCGCAGCTCCGCTACCCGCTGGCGGGAGAGCGCCACCTGTTGTTGCGCCTCGATGGTGTTGAACCAGCGGCGGGCGATGTTGGCGGCCAGGGAGAGCCGGGCGGCGCGGTAGTCCGCCTCGGTGGCGGCCAGCTCCAGGGTGGCGGCCCGTGCCTGATGGCCGAGGCGCCGCCAGAGATCCAGCTCCCAGCGGATCTCCACTCCACTCTGGAAATAGCTGCTGATGCCGGAGATCACGCTGCCGCCCACCACCGTCGCCCGTTTGGCGCGGCTGCCGCTGAGGGTGGCGGCGATCTGCGGTGCGCGGTCTGCGCCGCTGATGGTGGCGTTGGCCGTCGCGGCCTGGATGCGCGCGGCGGCGGCCCGCAGGTCGAAGCTGTCGCCGAGTGCCTCTTCGAGCAGCGCGGCCAACGCCGGATCGTCGAAGGTCTCGCGGAAGGGGGCGGGAGGCCGTCCATCCGCCTCCGCGGCCCATGCGGACGGGATCTGCGGCAATCTCTGCGGTACCGGCTCCGGCTTCAGCAGGCTGCAGGCGGAGAGAAGAAAGAGCGGCACCAGCAGCACGGCGGAATGGCGCGCCGCTCTTCCTGTCGCCGGGGTCGGGGTTGGTCGTAGCATGGAGCAGAACTATGTTTTTCGCCCCTGGCGGGTGGTCACCGTGGCGCCTTGTTACTGAAGGCTCCTCCCAGCATCCCCTTGATCGCCTCCCGCAGATCGGCGGGATAGATGATGAACTTGGCGTTTCCACTCTCGCCGAGTTTCTCCAGGGTATCGATGTAGCGGTCACCCAGCAGAAACATGGCCGGCAGCTCCTTCTCCTTCATCGACTGGTCGATCATCTCGATCGCCTTTGCCGAGGCATTGGCCAGGGCGATCTGTGCCTGGGCCTCCTTCTTCGCCGCCTCCAGCTTGCCCTGTGCCTCCAGGATCATGGCGTTCTTGTTGCCTTCGGCGGTGGTCTCGATGGCGCGCCGCTCACGCTCCGCGGCGGCCTGGCGTTCCATGGAGGCCTGCATCGACTTGCTCGGACTGATGTCCTGGATCTCCACCGATTTCACCGTCACCCCCCAGTCGGCCACGTCGTCGATGATCTGCTCCTTGAGACGAACCTTGATCTGCTCGCGGTTGGAGAGCGCCTCGTCCAGCTTCATCTCGCCGATGATGGAGCGCAGGGTGGTCATTACCAGGTTGACGATGGCCAGGCGGAAGTTCTCCACGCCATAGATGGCGTCCCGCGGGTTGGTGACCCGGATGAAGGCGATGGCGTTGGTGAGGATCACCGCGTTGTCCTTGGTGATCACCTCCTGCTGCGGGATGTCCAGGATGATGTCCCGGGTGGAGACGCGCTGCCGGACCCGCTCGATGAAGGGAACGATGAAGTTCAGTCCGGGCTGGAGGGTGCGGGAGAATCTTCCCAGCTTTTCCACCACCCACTCCTCTCCCTGGGGGACGATCTTGATCCCCTGGTAGAGGGTGATGACCACGACGATGGCGAGTACGATGAGTACGTTAAGCATTTCCATTGGATTGCTCCTCCTGCAAGGGTTCCACCTCCATGAGCTGGCCAACGACCCGAACGATCCGCACCCGGGTGCCCTTCGGAACCGATACCGCGGCGGTGGCGTGCCAGGTGGTGTTGCCGAGCACCGGCGCATCGAAACGGACGCTGCCCCGCTGGTGCGGAGAGATCGGCTCCGTCACCGTGCCCGGGGTGTCGAGGCGATGGTTGGACTGTCCGCTCCGGCTCGTTTCCCGGTTGCGGAACCACTTGAGCCAGATCGCCAGCACGGTGAGGGAGAAGACGATCCAGAGCAGCAGCTCGGTGATGAAGCCGATGCCGGCGAGCAGGTCGATCATGCCCACCGCAATGGCAGCCACCCCGAGACCCAGGAGCAGGAAGGTCCCCGTCACCATCTCCGCGGCGAGCAATATCAGGCCGGCGACGATCCAGTGCCACCAGAGCAGGTTGTCGTTCAACAGTTCGAGCATACGGTGTTCCAGCTTCGGGATAGTTGAGTATACCCTTCATTGGGGGCGGTTGCTCTCTCGTTACGGCGGCTTCCCGGGTTTCGGTGTGAAATGGGTCAAAAAACGGACCAAAACCGGATGACCATTTCCGGGAGGCGGGTATAGTGGGGAGGATATGGTGAAAGAAAAAGGGTTTGGAGAGAGGAAGGAGGGGCAGCCGGTGAAGGGTATGATTCCGTTCGTTCTTGGCGCGTTCATGATGGCGGGGCCGGTCTCCGCGATGGGTGAGGTGAGGTTCTTCGACCACTTTCACCGGGATGCGATCCGGTCCGGATCTTCCTACGTCGAAGGATACCTGGGCTATACGGAGTACGATCACCCCGATGTCTCGAGCATTCATGTCGGGGCGCGTGGCGGCATTCCTCTCGTGCCCCGGTTCGAACTGGGGCTCGGGGGTGGTTTCGTCGATATGGACTACGACGGCGGTGGAGGTGCCTCGGGGCTGACCGATCTCGACATCGTCGGCAAGTATCATCTCGGAACCCGGGGAAGCAACCGGATCACCGTGGGTGGCAGCCTGACGCTGCCGGTCGGAGACGAGGAGATCGGGGAGGGGAACGCCGACCTCGGTTTCTTCGGCGCCATCCGCCGCCCGCTGGATGGAAGCACCGTTCTGATGGGCTCCGCCGGTCTGAACTTCGAAGAGCGTGGCGGAGCGGACCGGGAGAGTTCGCTGCATCTCGGTGGAGGCCTGGTCCATCGGGTGGACGGACGGCTTCACCTGCTGGGTGAGTTGGGGATGGACACGGAGGGGGACCGGATGCTGTTCACCGCGGGGGTCGATTACCTGACCTGGAGCGGGGGGCGTCTGCGGGGCGCGGTCTCCCTCGGGATCGACGACGGCTCGCCGGACTTCATGTTGCGCGGAGGCTATCTGACCGGCTTCTGAAGCGCCGCCTCCGCCAGCAGCCCCCTGAGTTCCGGTACACAGGAGCCGCAGCCGGTACCCGCTTTCAGCCGTTCACCGATCGCCTCCACCGAGGTCAGCCGGTGGGTCCGGATGGCCTCTGTCAGGGTGTTCACCCCCACAGAGAAACAGGCGCACACGATATGGCCCGCCTCTTTCTCGCCGGCGGGTGGTCTGCCCGCCAGCAATCCCTTCCGCTCGGTTGCGGACAGCCGCTCCCTGGAGAACAGGCTGGCGAGCCAGCTGCGTGCCGGGAGCTCGTGGTCGGGGCCGATGAAGATGCAGCTCTCCAGTCGATCTCCCACCATGCGTACCCCGCGGTAGCGGTGGTGCCCCCGATCGAGATATTCCACCCAGTCGGCATCGTCGTCGGAGCAGAGCAGTTTCCGGGCCCAGGCGGGCCAGTCGGTCTCGGGTTGTTCGCCGGCCAGTTCGCAATGGTAATAGCCCTCTCCCTTCGCCATCACCCAGTAGCTCGCCGCCGAGAGATCCGGCCTGCGCCTGGAGAGGAGAAAACCGTGCCAGGCCGGTTCGTAGACGATCACCCGTACCGGCGTATGCTTGAACTCCGGCTGGCCGGAGAGGGGATCGGTGTCCGGATTGACCACCGCGTCGATGCGTCCCGAGCTGGCGAACCGGTCGCTCCAGTGGATGGGGACGAAGACGCTGCCGCGCCGTTGTTCCGTGCTGATTCGGGCACGGACGATCACCTCGCCCCAGCGGCTGGAGAGATTGACCAGCACACCGTCCGCGATGCCCAGCTCCCCGGCATCTTCGGGATGGAGGGTGGCGGTGGGTTCCGGGCTGTGTTCGGTGAGACGGGGCGCCTTGCCGGTTCGGGTCATGGTGTGCCATTGATCCCGCAGCCGTCCGGTGTTGAGCACCAGGGTGTAGTCCTGATCGGGAATGTTTCGCGGCAGGCGGGGCTCCACCGGAACCAGCCGGGCCTTGCCGCTGGCGGTGAAGAAGCGCCCCCGGGAGAACATGCGGGGGGTTCCTTCGCCGGGGCGGGGCACCGGCCATTGAAGCGGTTCGAGCCGGTCGTACTCCGCGTCGCTCAGCGCGGCCAGCCCCGAGATGTCGAAATCCCGTTCGCCGCTGTTGCCGTACCCGGAGAGCGCGGCGTGTTCCCGGAAGATGTCGGCGCTGCCGGTGTAGTCGAATCCGTTGTGGAAGCCCATTCGTTTCGCCACTTCGCAGATGATCCACCAGTCCGGTCGGGCGGCTCCGGGAAGCGGAAGGAACCGGCGCTGGCGGGAGATGCGCCGTTCGGAGTTGGTCACCGTGCCATCCTTCTCGCCCCAGGCGGCGGCGGGCAACAGGATGTGCGCCAGGCGGGCGGTGTCGGTGTCGGCCATGCAGTCGGAGACCACCACCAGCGGGCATTTGCGCATGGCGGTGCGGATCCGCTCCCCGTCGGGCAGGCTCACCGCCGGGTTGGTGGCCATCACCCAGAGCGCCTTGATGTGGCCCCGCTCGATTCTCCGGAACATATCCATCGCCAGCGCCCCCGGTTTTTCGGCCATCCTCGGGGAATCCCAGAAGCGCTGCACCAGCTCCCGGTGTTCGGGGACGGTGAGCTCCATGTGTGCAGCGAGCTGGTTGGCCAGTCCGCCCACCTCCCGTCCCCCCATGGCGTTGGGCTGACCGGTGAGCGAGAAGGGTCCCATGCCGGGACGGCCGATGCGGCCGGTGAACAGGTGACAGTTGAGGATGGCGTTCACCTTGTCGGTGCCGCTGCTGGACTGGTTGATCCCCTGGGAGTAGAGGGTGACGGTTCGCTCGGTTCGGGCGAACAGCCGGTAGAATTCGGCCACCGCCTGCTCCTCCAGTCCGCAACGGGCCGCCACGCTCTCGATGGTGGGAGCGGTGGCCTCGGCCACGTTCAGCGCCTCACGAAACCCTTCGGTGCAGTGTTCCAGGAACAGATCGTTGCGCTCCCCCTGGCGCTCCAGATGGACCAGCAGGCCATTGAACAGGATGGCGTCGCTACCCGGCCGCAGGGGCAGATGGAGATCGGCGATGTCGCAGGTGGGCGTGCGCCGGGGGTCGATGACCACTACCTGCAGATCGGGATTTTCCCGCCGGGCCCGGACGATACGCTGATAGAGCACAGGGTGGCACCAGGCGGCGTTGCTGCCGGCAAAGACGATGAGCTTGGCCCGCTCCAGATCCTCGTAGCAGCCGGGAACGGTGTCGGATCCGAAAGCGCGCTTGTGTCCGGCCACCGCGGAGGACATGCAGAGCCGTGAGTTGGTGTCGATGTTGGCCGATCCGATGTAGCCCTTCATCAGCTTGTTGGCCACATAGTAGTCTTCGGTGAGCAGTTGGCCGGAGACGTAGAAGGCCACGGCGTCGGGGCCGTGTTCCCGGATCACCGCATTGAAGCCGTCGGCCACCGCGGTCAGCGCCTGCTTCCAGTCGGCACGCTTGCCGCGCACCACCGGATGCAGCAGGCGTCCCTCCAGATCGAGGGTCTGCTCCAGCGCCGCCCCCTTGGAGCAGAGGTGGCCGCGGTTGGCCGGATGGTCCGGGTCCCCCTGCAGTTCCACGCCGCCGTCGCTCCGGCGGGTGGCGATCAGGCCGCAGCCGACCCCGCAGTAGGGACAGGTGGTTCGGATGCTCTCTTCCTTCATGAATCAGCTTCGCTCCCAGGTTTCCGTTGCTTCCGGTTTTTTGCCGGCCACAGCGGATGCAAACAGTGCGCCAATGGTGTCGTGAACGCCCCATCCGATTGATTTTTCTTCCTTTTCGGTGATTTTCGAAGCGGAGAAAAGATGGTGGAGTCCTGTTGGTGCACCGGGAGGGTGCGCAGGGGTCACCTTATATTATCGCCTTCGGAGCGCTCGCCGGTCCATGCACCATATTGACCCGCTTTTGTTTCCAGGACCTCTTCATTCGAGAGTAATTATTTGATTTTGCTGTATATTTTTATATGGCCTCATTTTTGCTATAGCCGGTGCGGTTCTGTGGACGATGTCGAGGAGGAAGAGTCCAATGTCCGATGGCAATTTCAACCTGTTCAGGCTGGGTCGGGAGAATATCCGCATTCTCCACTACACCTGGTTCGCCTTCTTCATGACCTTCGTGGTCTGGCTGGGGCTGGGTCCCATGATGCCCTTCATCAAGGATTCCCTGGGGTTGACCGACCAGCAGGCCAAAGTACTGCTGATCCTCAATGTGGCGATGACCATTCCCTCCCGGATCGTGGTGGGGATGCTGGTGGACCGTTTCGGTCCGCGCATCATGTACACCATCATCCTGGTGCTGGGCGGGCTGATCAGTATCGCTTTCGCCTGGGCCGACAGCTACGAACAGCTGGCTCTGCTGCGTTTCCTGTCCGGTTTCATCGGTGCCGGCTTCGTGGTGGGGATCCGTATGATCGGTGAGTGGTTCCCGGCGCGGCAGACCGGGATTGCGCAGGGTATCTACGGCGGCTGGGGCAACTTCGGCTCCGCCGGCGCGGCCATGACCCTGCCTTTCATCGCCGTGGCCATGGGGGACAGCGACGGCTGGCGCTATGCCATCACCTTCGCCAGCCTCGCCGCCATCGGCTACGGGCTGCTCTACTTCTTTCTGGTCACCGATACACCGGAAGGTTCCACCTATCACCGGCCGAAAAAGAGCGGTGCAATGGAGGTGACCAGTGGTTTCGATCTGGTGCTCTACATGCTGATGAACGTTCCACTGTTCCTGGCCCTGGCGCTACTGGCCTGGAAACTCTCTCCGGCACAGATGAACCTGTTCGACCAGACCACCACCTATCTCATCTACGGTCTTCTGGCGGCCACCTATCTGCTCAAGGTGTGGAAGATCTGGCATGTCAACGGTCACATCCTCAGAAATCCGGTTCCTGAAGCACAGCGTTACAAGTTCAAGCAGGTGGCGATCCTGGACTGGGCCTACCTCGTCACCTTCGGTACCGAGCTGGCGGTAGTCTCCATGCTGGCCATGTTCTACGTTTCCTGGTTCGACATTCCCAAGGTGACTGCGGCACTGCTGGCCGGGATCTACCCCTTCATCAACCTGGTGGCGCGACCCGGTGGCGGCTGGCTCAGCGATCGGATCGGTCGCAAGTTGACCCTGATCATCATCTTTGCCGGCATCACCGCCAGTTTCCTGGTATTGGGGCTGGTGGAGCGCAGCTGGCCGGTGTGGCTGGTGGTGGCCATCACCATCGTCGCAGGGATCTTCTCCAAGGCGGGGTCCGGGGCGGTATATGCCATGGTGCCCCTGATACAGCGCCGCATGACCGGTCAGATCGCCGGCATGGCGGGGGCTTTCGGAAACGTCGGCGCCGTTTTTTTCCTGACCGCCAACTCGGTGCTGGAGTACGATCAGTTTTTCATGTTGATTGGTGTCATCGCCGGAGCGGTCTTTGCGCTGATCTTCTTCTACCTGGAAGAGCCTGCCGGCAGGGAGGAGCGGAAGCTCTCACCCCGGCCTGTGGCGGCGTTCGAAACCAAATAGGCGGGGTTTCCGGGACGGCGGGTGAAGAGCCGTGTTTTCACCCGCCGTCTTTGAAAAAACCATGGAGGGGTTTTTCATACTTTTCCAATAACAGGCCGTTGAAAAACGAAGTTTTTCGATGGCCTGTGTGCGGCACAGGGAGGTGCCGCCATTTTCGATGACAGCAAGTCATTGAAAATGAAGGAAGCCGGAAATCGCATTTTTCGGCTTCCGTGGTTGAAAAAGCCAGGGATGGCCTTTTTCAACATCCTGATAAATTTTCACTTCCTGATACCATGCCGGTGGTGCCGGCCGTTACCAAAAACCCATTCCGAACCTCACCTCTTGTCGGGAACGGAGTGGATGACATACTTGCCCTCGAAATAAACGGTATAGTGGCCGTATCTCCAGCGGGTGATAGGCGGCTCACCCACCGGGGGAAGGCGATTCTCCGGCTGGCCAAACCGTTCGGTCACCTGTTCCATACTCATGCCGCGGGTCGGCATGTCCATTTTCTGTTTCATCGAAGGCGTGTTGGGGATAGTCAGCGTATCTGCCTGGGCTGCCGAAAGCGGAACCAGGACCATGGAAAGCAGAAAGAGGTATAGTGGGTACAAGGTACTACTCCTTGAACTTTTCTGTTGTGGCAACGACTTATTCATTAGGCCGGCAACATGGTTATTGCCTCTTTTTCTTTATCGGCACTTGGATGGTTTACGTTGAAAACAGATTGAAGACTCCAGCCGGCTCGGTGGAGCCGGATACGGAGCGCTGGTTGGCCACGTTGCCTGGGCATTATCCGGAGAAGGCCCTGGCTGTGGTACGTCGTGCCTGTGAGACGGCGCAGCGGGCGCATGGCGGGCAGTTGCGTGCTTCCGGAGAGCCCTACCTGCACCATGTTCTGGCGGTGGCGGACATCCTGGTGGACCTGCGCCTCGATTACGAGACCATCGCTGCGGCCATTCTCCACGACGTGGTGGAAGATACCGATGTTTCCCTGGAGGAGATCGAGGAGACGTTCGGCGGTTCCATCGCCCGCCTGGTGGACGGGGTCACCAAGATCGAATTCATCCACACCGTTTCCGGTGGCGGAACCCGGCAGGCGGAGAGCCTGCGCAAGCTGTTGCTGGCGATGGCGGAAGATGTGCGGGTGGTGCTGATCAAGCTGGCGGATCGGCTGCACAATATGCGTACGCTGAAGCATCTTCCGCTGGAGAAGCAGCGGCGGATCGCCCGTGAGACCCAGGAGATCTACGCGCCGCTGGCCAATCGTCTCGGGATCTGGCAGCTCAAGTGGGAGCTGGAGGATCTGGCGTTCCGCCATCTGGAGCCGGAGAAGTATCGTCGGCTTGCGCGCAACCTGGACGAGCGCCGCGTGGAGCGGGAGCAGTACATCGAAGGGGTCATCCGCCAGCTCTCCAGGGCCCTCACCGATGCGGGGATCGAAGCGCAGGTGACCGGCCGCCCGAAGCACATCTACAGTATCTGGCGCAAGATGCAGCGCAAGGGGGTGGGACTGGAGCAGCTCTACGATCTGCGGGCGGTACGCATTCTGGTCAAAGAGGTGGCCGATTGCTATCACGCGCTGGGGATTGTGCACACCTTGTGGCGCCACATACCACGGGAGTTCGACGACTATATCGCTACCCCGAAGGAGAACCATTATCAGTCCATCCATACGGCGGTGATCGGCCCGCAGGGCAAGACGCTGGAGGTGCAGATCCGTACCCATGAGATGCATCGCCACGCCGAGCTGGGGGTGGCGGCCCACTGGGTCTACAAGGAGGGAGGCGGTGCCCGTGACACCGCTTTCGAGCAAAAGATCGCCTGGCTGCGACAGCTGCTGGAGTGGAAGGAGGAGTCGCGGGATGCCGGGGATTTCATCGACCGTTTCAAGTCGGAACTGTTCCAGGACCGTGTCTATGTGCTCACTCCGCAGGGTGACATCCTGGATCTGCCCCAGGGGGCGACGCCGCTGGATTTCGCCTACGCCATCCACACCGAGGTGGGGCATCGTTGCCGCGGCGCCAAGGTGGATGGTCGTATCGTACCTTTGACCCATGAGCTGCAGAGCGGACAGCAGGTGGAGATCCTCACCACCCGGCATGGCGGTCCCAGCCGGGACTGGCTCAATCCCCAGCTCGGTTACGTCAAGAGCTCCCGTGCCCGCTCCAAGATCCTCACCTGGTTCAAGCAGCAGGATCAGGAAAAGCACATCAGCGAGGGAAAACTGGTGCTGGACAGGGAGTTGCGCCGTCTGGGTGCAACCGACCTCACCATGGAGAGGCTGGTGGGAGAGCTCAAGTTCCAGGAGCCCAACGAGCTGTTGGCCGCCATCGGCCGGGGCGAGGTGACCACGGCCCAGATCGCAGGAGCGGTGCACCGCTTGCAGCCCCCCGCGGAGCGTCCGCCCGAGGAGAAGGAACGGTCCTTTGCCAGGCGGCCGTCCCGGCAGGGAGGAGACATACGGATCCATGGAGTGGGCGATCTCCTCACCCACATTGCCCGCTGCTGCAAGCCGGTGCTGGGTGACAGCGTCATCGGTTACATCACCCAGGGTCGGGGGGTGAGCATCCATCGTCGTGACTGTCCCAATATCCTCAATCTCGACGGGGAGAAGCGGCATCGCCTGATCGAGGTGGAGTGGGGGCAGCCGGAGCCGGGGGAGAGCTATCCGGTGGATGTCAACCTGCGGGCAGTGGACCGGCCCGGTCTGCTGCGGGACATCACCACCATCCTGGCGGCGGAGGATGTCAACGTGCTGGCGGTCAACACCGTCACCGATCGCAAGCGGGCCATCGCCACCATGCGTCTGACCATCGCCATCCGCGACACGGCGCAGCTCAGCAAGGTACTCAACCGGATCGCCCAGCTGCCCAACGTGCTGGAGGCCTGGCGGCAGCGCTGATGCAGTATGATTCCCCATTGACACCGGCCATTCTTTTCCGGCGGTACAAGCGCTTTCTGGCCGACGTGATGCTGGCCGATGGCACGGCACTCACCGTCCATACCCCGAATACCGGCTCCATGCTCGGTTGCAGTGAGCCGGGCAGCCGGATCTGGATCCGGGACAGCGGCAATCGAAGCCGCAAGTATCCCTGGACATGGGAGATCACCGAAACCGCCGACGGCGTGCTGGTCGGAGTCAACACGGCGTTGAGCAATCGTCTGGTACGGGAGGGGATCGAATCCGGAGTGATCGAAGAGCTCTCCGGCTACGAGACGGTCCGCGGTGAGGTCTGTTACGGCAGCGAGCGCAGCCGCATCGATCTGCTGCTGGAAGGAAAAGGTGGTTGCTGCTATGTGGAGGTGAAAAATGTCACCGCCGCCAAGGATGGTATCGCCTTTTTCCCCGATGCCCCCACGGCACGTGGGGTAAAGCATCTTCGCGAACTTGCCGAAACGGTGAGAAAGGGGGACAGGGCAGTGCTGCTGTTCTGTGTGCAGCGGGAGGATGTCCATGCCGTTCGGCCGGCGGACCATATCGATTCCGAATACGGGCGTACCCTGCGGGCCGCAGCGGCCCAGGGGGTGGAGCTCGTCGCCTATCGGGCGAAGGTTTCGCCACGGGAGATATGGCTCGATACTTCGCTGCCCGTCCATCTCGGAGAGATGACCTGAGAAATCTTTCCGCTTTTCCCTATTGGGCCGGTGATGAGGTGGAGCATGTTCGGGGCCTCGGCTGTTCTCCCGGGTCGAGGCGTCACTCGCCGGGCGAGCGCGAGCCACATCATCGGCGGGTTATGGTTATCAAGCCATCCATCCCGTAGTTGTGATGGAGGTCACCGATTTGTTGTTACAAAACCAATATTTTTTGTGTTATCGTCTAGGCGGGTAGGGGACAGGCATGAGGAGCGCTACTGACCGTAATACGAAAAACAAGGAGGTTTGGTAATGGCTCGAATCGAAGCGACAGGCAAGGTAAAAGGCGAGCTTTGGCGTGTCCACGAAGCGGACAAGGAGATCCTCTGCTTCATGCTCGACAACGAGCCGGCCTGGTTCCGCATCGAGTACGACCGGAATATCCTGCCGGGGCGTGCCGACCATATGGCGGAGATGTTGGCTCTTGCCGCGCAGGAGGGTAATGGCATCGAGGTGATGCTGGAGTATGAAGCGGCGGCGGGTGAAAGTACGCCGTTGTTTCGCGACGTCAAGTACATCCAGGTAAGAGCGGAACTGGCTCCCCGTCACCTCTCCCCAAGAGGGGAAGAGCCGGAGTCGCAGGAGGAGAAAGGGCTTGGCCGCCGCAGGGCGGCGCGCGGCTGAACCGGCCCGTCTACGAGCTCCCCCTACCACCCGGATACCGGCTTGACGAATCCCGGTGTCCGGCGTTCCATCTGATTGTTCCCGGTCGATGTCGAAGCCCGGGAGGGTGCCGCATATCGCGACTCAGGACTCCCGCCGGCCTCTCTTTTCCAGCAGCTCCCGTAGCCGGTAGAGTGCTTCCAGTGCCTGGCGCGGGGTGAGTCCGTCCGGATCCAGATCGGCCACTGCCTGCTCTATGGGAGAGGGTGGGGGCGGTGGTGTGAAGAGATCCGGTTGCGTCCCACCGGCGCCCCTCTGCCTGGAGGGGCGGTGTCGTTCCAGCTCTCGCAACTTCTGGCGTGCCCGCTGAATCACCTCTCGCGGCACGCCCGCCAGGGCCGCCACCTGCAGGCCGTAGCTCTGGCTGGCGGGTCCCTCCTTGACGCTGTGCAGAAAGACGATGTGCTCATCCACCTCCTTGGCGTCGAGATGGACGTTGGCTACGCCGGGGACCATCTCGGGGAGTCGCGTGAGCTCGAAGTAATGGGTGGCGAAGAGGGTGAAGGCGCCGATCTCGCGGGCCAGATGCAGGGCGCTGGCCCAGGCGAGGGAGAGTCCGTCGAAGGTGCTGGTGCCCCGGCCGATCTCGTCCATCAGTACCAGGCTATCGCGGGTGGCGTTGTGCAGGATGTTGGCGGTTTCGGTCATCTCCACCATGAAGGTGGAGCGGCCGCTGGCCAGTTCGTCGGAGGCACCGATGCGGGTGAAGATGCGGTCCACGGGGCCGATGAGCGCTTCCCGGGCTGGAACGAAGCTCCCCATGTAGGCGAGCAGCACGATGAGGGCGGTCTGGCGCATGTAGGTGGACTTGCCGCCCATGTTGGGGCCGGTGATCAGCAGCATGCGGCGTTGGTGATCCAGCAGGAGGTCGTTGGGAACGAAAGGGCTTTCCTGCAGCTGCTCCACCACCGGGTGGCGTCCTCCGATGATGCGGATCTCCGGCCGATCGGTGAAGGATGGTGCGACCCAGTCGAGGGAGGCGGCCCGTTCGGCCAGATTGTTGAGCGCATCCAGCTCGGCCAGTGCGGCGGCGCATCGCTGCAGTTCGGTCAGTTTTTCGGCTATCCGCTCCAGCAGCTGCTCGTAGATCCGTTTCTCCCGGGCCAGCGCCCGCTCATTGGCGCTCAGCACCTTGTCCTCGAACGCCTTGAGCTCCGGGGTGATGTAGCGTTCGGCCCCCTTCAGGGTCTGCCGGCGCTGGTAGTGGTCGGGAATGGTGTCGGAGTGGACGCGGCTCACCTCGATGTAGTAGCCGTGCACCCGGTTGTAACTCACCTTGAGGGTGGCGATGCCGGTCTGCTCCCGTTCGCGTCGTTCCAGCTGGAGGAGGTAGTCACCGGCGTTCTGCTGCAAGGCGCGCAGCTCGTCCAGTTCGGCGTCGAAACCGGGGGCGATGACGCCGCCGTCCCGGATGAGTTGGGGCGGGGACTCCACCACCGCCCGCTCCAGCAGATCCAGCAGTTCCGGAAACTCACCGATGCGCCGATACAGATCGGCAAGCAGCGGGGTCTGCCTCTGCTTCAGCAGGGTCCGGAGTTCCGGTAACCGGCCCAGCGCGGTCCGCAGCTGGACCAGGTCGGCGGGTCTCGCCGAGCGCAGGGCGATGCGGGTGAGGATACGCTCCACGTCTCCGATACCCCGTAACCGTTCGTGGAGCGCTTCGTAGCCGGAGTCGTCCAGCAGCGTGGCCACCGCCTGATGCCGCCTCTCCACGGCGGCCTGATTTCGCAGTGGCCGGTTGAGCCAGCGCCGCAGCAGCCGTCCTCCCATGGGGGTGGCGGTGTGGTCGAGAATGGCGGCCAGGGTCTGTTCGGAATGGCCGGAGAGGCTGGTCTCCAGCTCCAGGTTGCGGCGGCTGGCCGCATCCAGGATGATGCTCTCCTCCCGCCGCTCCACGTGCAGGGCACCGATGTGCGGCAGATGGCTGCGCTGGGTATTGTTCACGTAATGGAGCAGGGCACCCGCGGCGCTCACCGCGAGGGGAAATGGTTCGCAGCCGAAGCCGGCCAGGTCCCGGGTACCAAACTGTTTGCAGAGCAGTCGCCGGGCGGTCTCCGGCTCGAAGTGCCAGGGCGGAAGGCGCTGCAGTCCTTTCCGATCGCTGAGAAAAGGGAGCGAACCGTTTTCATCGACGATCAGCTCCGCCGGCCGCAGCCGCTCCAGCTCACTGGTCAGCGCCTCTTCACCGTCCAGCTCCATGGCCAGAAAACGGCCGCTGCTCACCTCCATCCAGGCCAGCCCGAAACGCCCTCCCTGTGGGTGAAGGGCAGCGATCAGATTGTCACGACGCTCCTCCAGCAGCGCTTCCTCGGTGATGGTGCCAGGGGTGACGATACGGGTCACCCGGCGCTCCACCGGTCCCTTGCTCGTGGCAGGATCGCCGATCTGTTCGCAGATGGCCACCGACTCCCCCAGTTTGACCAGTTTGGCCAGATAGCTGTCCACCGCATGGTAGGGAACCCCTGCCATCGGGATCGGTTCGCCGGCCGATTTCCCGCGGGTGGTGAGGCTGATGTTCAGTAACCGGGCCGCCTTGCGGGCGTCGTCGTAGAAGAGCTCGTAAAAGTCCCCCATGCGGAAGAAGAGCAGGATGTCGGGATGTTCCGCCTTGATGCTCAGATACTGCTGCATCAACGGGGTGTGTCGCGGTTTCTCTGCGCTCATCCAGGCAAGTGTAGCGAAAATCGGGTTTGCGGCCAATTTGCCCGCCGGGGGCTGGCACGGTGAAAAGGCCAAGAAAAGGTCAAATCATCATGCGTCTCCTTGCGAATATTATTAGTGTCTGGTATTGCTTGTAGTGTCCATAAACAAAAACATGGTGAAGCCAATGAGTATGCGGCTGGATTACAGTGAAAAGCGCAGTTTCAACCGGATGCAGGTGGATTGCGTAGTGGAGTACCGGTTGCCGGGTGAAGAGGATATGCGGCAGGCGAGAGGCCAGAACTTGAGTGCCGGTGGCGTGCAGTTCGAAACGGAAGAGGAGATTGCCGTGGGCACGCCGGTGGAGATCGTGATTTCACCGGAGCAGAAGCTGACCCCGCCGCTGGAGGCGATGGCGGAGGTAGTCAGGGTGATCCCCTCCGGCGAGGGTGGTTACATCGTCAGTTGCCGGTTCCAGCAGATGAAGGGGTGATGGATACCGTTCACCGACTGGCCTGCCGGCTGGGCGAACAGTTGATTCACAACCGGATGATGTTGGCCACCGCCGAGTCCTGCACCGGCGGCTGGATCGCCAAGGTCGTCACCGACATTCCAGGCAGCTCGCGCTGGTTCGAGCGGGGCTTCGTCACCTACACCAACGTCGCCAAGCAGGAGATGCTGGGGGTCAGCGGCGAGACACTCGCAATCCATGGAGCGGTGAGTGAGCAGACGGTACTGGAGATGGCGCGGGGTGCGTTGTCACACAGCCACGCCCAGCTTTCGGTGGCGGTGAGCGGTATTGCCGGGCCGGGCGGAGGGACCCAGGACAAGCCGGTGGGCACCGTCTGGTTCGCCTGGGCCAGCACTTTCGGGAAAACAGAGAGCCATCTGGAACACTTCCACGGTGACCGGGAGGAGGTCCGCCAGGCGGCGGTCCGGGTTGCGCTCGAGGGGCTGCGGGATGTCGTCTGCTGAATCGGAACCACGCCAGCGGCTCTTCTTTGCCCTCTGGCCCGAAGAGTCGCTGCGCAGGGAGCTGCAACGGCTACTGACCGGAGAACCGTTCAAGGGGGCTGCGGGACGGCAGGTGGTCCCCGAGAACTATCACATCACGTTACGTTATCTGGGGCCGCTGACCCGGGAGCAGCAGGCCTGCGCAGAGCGTGTTGCCGATACCCTGCAGGGCGAGGATTTTCAGCTGACGCTGGATCGCGTGGGCTACTGGCCGGGTCCTCGCGTGGCCTGGCTGGGTTCGGCGCAGGTTCCGGCCGCCCTGGGAAGATTGGTCGAGGCGCTGGAGAAGGGTCTGGAGTCCTGTGGTTTCGAAGCGGAGCGGCGTCCCTTCCAGCCCCATCTCACCTTCCTGCGCAAGGCGCGACCGAAGGGCCTGCCGGTTACCGTTTCTCCCATCGTCTGGCCCGTGGATCGTTTTGCGCTGGTCCGCTCCCGGACCCTCCCGGAAGGTGTCCGGTACGATGTGATCCGCAGTTGGTCGTTCGACGGAACTGTGAAATAATTGATCCATCGTCGTAACCGTGTGGCACGTCGCCGAATTTTTTTGCCGGTTGCGATCTGACGGAATTCTCAAGAGGTCTATTGACGATGGATGAAAACAGGAAGAAGGCGCTGAGCGCGGCCCTCAGCCAGATCGAGAAGCAGTTTGGCAAGGGCTCGGTGATGCGCATGGGTGACTCCGGTGCGCTGCACGACGTGGAGGCCATCTCCACCGGCTCCCTGGGGCTGGATATCGCTCTCGGCATCGGTGGTGTGCCCCGTGGTCGGGTGGTGGAGATCTACGGGCCGGAGTCCTCCGGCAAGACCACCCTTACCTTGCAGATCATCGCCGAGGCGCAGAAGGAAGGGGGAACCTGTGCCTTTGTGGATGCAGAGCACGCACTGGACCCGGTCTATGCCGAGAAGCTGGGGGTCAACATCGATGACCTGCTGGTCTCCCAGCCGGACACCGGTGAACAGGCGCTGGAGATCACCGACATGCTGGTGCGCTCCGGTGCGGTGGACGTGGTTGTGGTGGACTCGGTGGCCGCGCTGACCCCCAAGGCGGAGATCGAGGGGGACATGGGTGACTCCCACATGGGGCTGCAGGCACGGCTGATGTCCCAGGCGCTGCGCAAGCTCACCGCTAACATCAAGCGGGCCAACACCCTGGTGGTCTTCATCAACCAGATCCGCATGAAGATCGGGGTGATGTTCGGTAATCCGGAGACCACCACGGGCGGCAACGCCCTCAAGTTCTACTCCTCGGTCCGGATGGACATCCGTCGGATCGGTGCCATCAAGAAGGGGGACGAGGTGATCGGCAGCCAGACCCGGGTCAAGGTGGTGAAGAACAAGGTGGCTCCCCCTTTCAAGCAGACCGAGTTCGAGATCCTCTATGGTGAGGGCATCTCCCGGGAGGGGGAGCTGATCGATCTCGGTGTGCAGCACGGCCTCATCGACAAGGCGGGGGCGTGGTACAGCTACAACGGCGACCGCATCGGCCAGGGCAAGGACAACGTGCGCAACTTCCTCAAGGAGAACCCGGAGATTGCCGAGGAACTGGAGGCCCGGTTGCGCGACAAGTTGTTGCCTGCGAGGCGCAGCGAGGCGGTAGCCGAAGAGAAAGAGTGACTTGGCCAGGAAGCAGAGGCGGGATTCACCGCTGATCCCACCGGGGGGAGAGCGGCGAGTCCTGCTCCACACCTGTTGTGCACCCTGTTCCGGGGCGATGATCGAGGCCATGCGCAAGGCGGGTCTCGATCTCACCATCTTCTTCTACAACCCCAACATCCACCCGCGTCACGAGTACGAGATCCGCAAGCAGGAGAACATCCGTTACGCCCGTCGGAACGGCATTCCCTTCTTCGACGGTGACTACGACACCGAAGCCTGGTTCGAGCGGGTCAAGGGGCTGGAGCACGAGCCGGAGCGGGGCGAGCGCTGCAGTCGCTGCTTCGATCTGCGTTTCGAGCGCAGCGCCCTGTTCGCCCACGAAAACGGCTTCAAGGTGTTCACCAGCAGCCTCGGCTTCTCCCGCTGGAAGAGGCTGGAACAGGTCAACGAGAGCGGAGAGCGGGCCGCCTCCCGTTATCCCGGTCTGACCTACTGGACCCACAACTGGCGCAAGGGGGGCGGCCAGCAGCGTGGGATCGAGATCTCCCGGGAAGAGGGATTCTATCGGCAGGAGTACTGCGGTTGTGTCTATTCACTGCGCGATATGCGGGTGAGGCAGAAGAAGCGGGAAGTCCGGTTGCCCGGAAAATGAAGTTTTGCATCATTGGCATGTCATCTTTCTTCTTCACGGAGACAGCCATTGGAGGCTAGACCCGCGAAGGGATGTCTGGAGGACGTTCTGTGTCGTCGCAAGGGTGATGTGACGCGGGGATTGCCGGGGGCTCACATCCGGAGCAGCCAGATGTTTTCCCGGAAAGGCGCCGGGAGCAGGCAATCACTATGAAGCGAAGCGGCTCCAAGACGTCACGCCGTCAGGGGGAGCGGGTTGGGAGGTTGGTCCAACGGCGACCCGCATAAAACCGAGAGTGACGGGGAAAGGTGGTTCTGCGACATCACGACCCGCCCCCCTTGCCCCTCCCCGGTTTTTGACGGGATGGAGACGATCTATTTCCTTTCACCGACGGTCTTATTTTCGTTCTTCTTGGTGGGTTTCACTTTTGCTGGTTTTCTTGCTTCGGCGGTTTTCTTTTTCGTCACTTTCCTGTCGGAGAAGTCGGAAGCCGCCTTTCTTTTTGCCTCTCGGGATTTTGCAACGTTCTTTTTGGTTTTGCCGACCGAACCGGATGAGGTTCCTTTGCCCGGCTTGGCGCGGCAGTAGCCTTTCACCTTGGTTCCGGTTTTCGTCGTGTAACTGTTGACCCAACTGCAGCCGGCCTTGGCTGCACACCTGCTTTTGGGAAGTTCCTTGCATGCGGAAGCGGCAAAAGCAGAGGTGCCCAACGCCAGGCTCAGGGCGAGAATCGCAAAAGCCTTCCCGGAAATCCTGAATGCTTCCCTGAACATCGTGTTTTCCCCAATGTCGATTGCAGATTCCTGCCGAATTATAACATGGGGGAGGTGCTGCGGTGTTCACCGTGTTCCCTACTGCCGGTGAGTGGCTCGGCTGTAGCGGGAAGGGGGCAGGGAGGAAAGCACATCCAACCCCGAGTCACCAATCACCAATCACGAGTCACGAGTCACGAACCGAACCGGTCTCTCCCGTTCCACCCACCGGTAGAGGGGCTCTTTGTCCCCTGGGCAGCCGGTACAGCCGGTGTCGCAGGCCGGATGGACGATGGTCACCTTGCCCTTTTTCATCCAGTAGTCGAGCGCCAGTTGGGCGGCCTCGGGAGGGGTGTCGAGATGGATGGCGATTTCGCGCAGGGAGGCGGTGCCCCTCCTTCTGAGATAGCTGCGAATTTCACCCAGCATGGTGGTGCCGCAGGCGCAGGGTGCGGTTGCCTGCGCGGCGGAAGAGGAGGATCATGCCGGCTACCAGGGAGAGCAGGCCACCGCTCCAGAGCAGTGACTGAAGAGGGTGCAGCGGGAGGGTGGAAAGCTGATAAAAGATTACCGCCGTGGCGTAGGCCAGGCTGGTGTTCCAGGTGACACCGAGCAGGGTCCAGCGGGGGCCCGCCTCCCGCAGCATGGCGCTGGTGGCGGCCACGCAGGGAAAGTAGAGCAGCACGAACAGCATGTAGGCGAACGCGCCCCGCTGGCCGTCGAATCGGGTCTGCATGGCGCTCAGGGTGGCCACGTCCACACCGTGGGCCTCGGCGGCCTGTTGCAGGCCGGTGACGCCCATCAACGCCCCCAGCCCCAGGGGATCCCCAATCTGGTGAAGGGCGGTCCGCAGGTTGTCGGGGATGGTGGTCACCGCCTCCAGCAGTCGCTCGCCCAGATGGAACGGGGGTTCGGGTTCACCGCCGGCGGAGTTTTCTGCTCGATCGATGTTGGTGTAGAGAGCATCCAGGGTCCCGACCACCACCTCCTTGGCCAGCAGTCCGGTGATGATGCCCACCGTGGCGGGCCAGTTTTCCTCGGTGATGCCCATCGGTTCGAACAGCGGGGTGATGGTGCGGGCGGCGGCGCTGAGCACCGATTTTTCCGAGTTCTGGTTGCCGAAACTGCCGTCGGTCCCCATGCTGTTGATCACCGTGAGGAAGGTCACCACGAGGACGATGATCTTCCCGGCGCCCATGATGAAGCCACTGAGCTTGTTCCAGGTATTGAGCAGGATGTTGCGCAGCGAGGGGAGCTGGTAGGTGGGCAGCTCCATGATGAAGTCGTTGGCCGTCCCCTTGAGCAGGGTGTTGCGCAGTACCAGCCCGGTGAGGATGGCAAACGCGATGCCGGTGAGATAGAGCAGGAAGATGACGTTTTGCCCCCCCTGCGGGAAGAAAACGGCGGCAAACAGGGCATAGACCGTCAGCCGCGCCCCGCAGGACATGAAGGGGGTCATGAGGATGGTGAGGATTCGTTCCTGGTGGCTGTTGAGGGTGCGCGCCGCCATGATGGCGGGGACGTTGCAGCCGAAGCCGACGATGAGCGGCACGAACGCCTTGCCGGAGATCCCCATCCGGCGCAGAAAGCGGTCCATGACGAAGGCGGCGCGAGCCATGTAGCCGGACTCTTCCAGAAGGGTGAGGAAGAGATAGAGCGCGGCGATGATGGGGATGAAGGTGGCGACCACCTGGATGCCACCACCCACCCCCTCCGCCAGCAGGGTCACCAGCCATTCCGGAAGCGAGAGAGCGCGCAGCAGATGGCTGCCTCCGTCCACCAGTATGGCCTGCGCGGTGAGGTCGAAGAAGTCGATGAAGGCGCCGCCCAGATTGATGCTGAACAGGAACAGAAGATACATCAGCCCGAGGAAGATGGGGATGCCGGTCCAGCTGCCCAGTACCCAGCGGTCCACCCGGTCGGAAAGGGTGCGGCTCACCTTGCCGCGCTCCCTGATCACCTTTCGGGCCACTGCCCCTGCGAACTCGAAGCGGGCGTCGGCGAGAAGGAAGTCCAGCTCCTCGCCGGTGGTCTGCTCCACTTGGCGGCGCAGCCCGGCGGCCTCGCCGTCCCCCTCCTGCAGCAGTGACAGCGCTTCGCCCCGGGACAGTTCTCTTTCCTGCTGCAGGGTGTGGATGGCCGCTTCCACCGGTTCCGGGTAGGGGATCACCAGGGGCCGGACGCGCTCGTAGTCGTAACCGGCGATGGCCTGCAGCAGCGGGGCGATCTCCCGATCCCGGTTCAGGGAGAACGCGATCACCGGGCAGTCCAGCTCTTTCGCCAGCCGCTCGATGTCGATCTGCCTGCCCCGTTTGGCAGCCACGTCCATCATGTTCAACAGCAGGATCACCGGTACCCCCTGCTCGCGGATCTCGGCAGTGAGAAAGAGACCCCGTTCCAGGGTGCTGGCGTCCACGATATTGATGTAGATGTGATCGCGGTGCTCCTGCAGGAAATGGCGGGCGATCTGTTCGTCGAGGGAGCTCTCGCCCCCCTCCAGCATGTAGACGCCGGGCAGATCCACCACCTGGTATCGCTCTCCGCGGCAGGTGAACTCCCCTTCCTTGCGCTCCACCGTCACCCCGGGCCAGTTGCCGGTGCGCTGGCGGGTGCCGGTGAGCCGGTTGAAAAGGGTGGTCTTGCCGGCGTTGGGATTTCCGATCAGGGCGATGTGGCGGCGTTTCCCTTCTGCCGGGGAAACGGATGGGGCGTGACCTCCGTCCGGGCAGCAGCCTTTCATCTCAACGCGGATCCCCGTCGCAACGGGTGAGACGGGCGAGAATGTGCCGGGCGATGCCCGCGCCGAGACTGATCCGGCTGTTACCGTTTTTCAGCACCACGTCCCCCCGCCGGTTGCGTAGCAGTTCCACCTCCTTGCCCACCCCCAGGCCGAGTCCCATCAGTCGGCACTGGGTCGGCTTGTCCGCAGTGATGGCGGTGATGGTCAGATGAGTGTGCTCCTCGGTTTCAGAGAGAGGCCGACTGTCGTGCATGGCTGACATGTTATCAAATAGGAATGATTCTCAATCATTATAGGGGTAACGAAAGCAAATGCAAACGGTTTTCGTCTGCATTTCGTCTCAATCCGTCAAGTAGTATCGTCGCAAGATTTCGGCTGTGAAGCGGCTGCGCAGATAGAATCCTCTCGGTGTCGTGGGTACCCGGTTGCCCGCGGCGTCGATGCCCCAGGTGAGCGACCGGGCGTTGGCCGCCTTGGGCCGGATCTGCAGGGCGATGCCGTGGCGGGCGGTGATTTGCTCCAGTTCACCCATGCAGACCATGTTCATCAGCTCCTCCCAGTCCTCGCGCAGAATGCGCTCCTGCTCTTCGTCCGGGCTCCAAAGCAGGGGCGAGCCGATGCGCCGTTCAGGGAGGGGAACGGCGGTGTCCGCCTCCACCGGAATCCACAGCACCCGGCGCAGTTTGCGATAGACCCAGGAGCTTTTCCATTCTCCCCGTGTTCCCTCCAGCGGTACCACGCACACATAGGTGGACTCCTTCGGCTGTCCGCGCGCGTCCACCGGCAGGGTCTTCAGTTCCACGCCGATCTGCTGGAAGTCCGGTTCTGCCAGGGAGCCGGCGTCGGCGCCCAGCAGTGCCTCCAGCAGCTGGCCGCTCCACCCCTTGTTGCGCCGCAAGTCGGCGGGACAGGGCCACCCGGCCCGCGCGGCAAGTTGCTCCAAGCGCATCCCGGCGAGTGCCCGGGCGCGCTCCAGGAGTTCGGCCTCGTTGGTCGGAGGCGGGGAGGTCATGATGGCAGACGACATTGAACGTTTGCCACTTCGGGAGGCGTGATGGCGGCCCTTCCCCGTCGCTGAGAAGAACATCGATGGTGCGGAAATATTGCGCAGTTTTCTGGAATCGGTTTCATGTCATTGTAAAAAGGAAGTAAAATTTGCTTCAGTCGATAATAGAACTTCGAGTTTCCATGTTCAATCGGTCCGACAAGCGTCACGAGATGGTGAAAGCGGCCATCCTGCAAGGCGTCTATCGCGACAATCTTCCCCCGGAAAAGCGGCGGATGTTGGAGCGAAATGTGCGGAGTCGGGGGTGGTGGCGGGCTGGCATCGGGGGACTACTGGTCGTCTTGCCATTGGCTGCGCTGTTCATCCACCTGGTTTTTTTGCAGGGTGGGGAGCTTTCGCCTTCCATCGAGATCCGTGAGGCCCGCTATGCGCCGGGAGAGCGGCAGGGAGGGCTGCCACCGTTGATCACTGAAGCGAGAGCAGGGAACTCGGGAGGAAAGGAACCCCATCTCGTCGGGTATTCTCGGGAGGGCGGGGTGTTCTCCGGTTACGGAGTTCTGGCCGCAGCGGACAACGCGGCCGATGGCGGTGGTCATCTTCCGGGGGCGGAGGATTACGGTCTGCTGTTGAATCAGCCTGGAATGGTGATGGCCGATCTCTTTGGTCTCGAAGTTCATACCATCGTCATCGACGCGGGGCACGGAGGAGAAGATCCAGGGGCAATCGGCCCCAATGGTCTGATGGAAAAGGATATTACGTTGAAGATCGCTCGTCTCCTGTACAACCGGCTGGAGGACGAGGAGGGGCTCAGAGTCATCCTCACCCGCGATTCGGACGAGACTCTCTCACTCAAGAGACGGGTGGAGTTTGTCCGGGAGAACGATGCCGACCTGCTGATCTCCATCCATCTGAACACCATTCCCAACGACCCCATGACCATCGTGGAGACCTATTATTTCGGTCCTCCCACCGATGCCCAGAGTCTGGAGGTGGCGAGGAAGGAGAATCGACATTCGCAATATGCAGTCGGGGACTTCAGTGAGTTGATCGCCCAGATTGGGGATACGTTGAAGCAACAGGAGTCCCGCAAGCTGGCCTCCCACATCCAGAGGAACGTCTATGGCACTTTGCGTCGGGGCAATCCTCGGCTGGTCGATGCTGGCATCAAGACCGCTCCGTTCGTGGTATTGCTGGGTACGGAGATTCCCAGCGTACTTGCCGAGGTGACCTGCATCAGCAATACTGACGAAGAGGCCCGTCTCGCAAAACCCGCTTATCGCGATAGAATAGCGGCTGCATTGGAGAGGGGCATTCTCTCCTATCTGAGCCAGTTGAGGCGGCAGCAGAAGGGGGCGGCTGAACGGAGGAGTATTATCTATGCCGAAAGTTAAGGTGAGTCAGCAGGGCAAGGCGCTGCGCATCGGTATCGATCTGGGTACCTCCCGATCGGCCATTGCCGCCAGCAACGGGAAGCGGCGCTGGGTGCGCAGTCTGGTGGGTTGGCCCAAGGATTTCGTCGCCCGGAAGATGCTCGGGGATCGGGTTCTTTTCGGCGATGAGGTGAACGAGCACCGGCTGTCGCTCGACGTGGTCCGGCCCTTGGCTCACGGGGTCATCAAGTCCGGCACCGAAAAGGACGAGGAGTCGGTGGCCGAACTGATCGGTCATCTGGTCGGGCTGGTGGAACCCCGGCCGAGACAGAAGATCTATGCTGCTGTGGGGGTACCGGCCGAAGCGCTGAAAGTCAACAAACAGGCCATCCGGCAGGCCATCGCCGACTACGCGGAAAAGCTGATCGTCGTCTCTGAGCCGTTCGCAGTCGCGTATGGAATGGGGGCGTTGGACAATGCGATGATTATCGACATCGGCGCGGGCACCGTCGATTTCTGCATCATGCACGGCACCATGCCCAGCGTAGACGATCAGCGTAGCCTGACGACCGCTGGCGACCACATCGATGAACAACTGCTGGGGCTGCTCACCGAGCGGTATCCCGATGCCGATTTCAACATGAACATCATCCGTGCCTTCAAGGAGGAGCATGGTTTCGTCGGCGACTCCTTGACTCAAGTGGAGGTGGAGGCCCGAGTGGAAGGCAAACCGGTGGTTCTCGACATCACCAACGAAATACGCCGTGCCTGTGAGAGCATCCTCCCTGCCATCGCTGAGACGGCGATGGACATGATTGCCCGTTTCGATCCGGAATATCAGGACCAGGTACGGAACAACATCATCCTGGCCGGTGGTGGCAGCCAGATCGTCGGTATCGATACCTACCTTGCCGATGCGCTCTCCGAGATGGGGCCTTGCAACGTATCGGTGGTGGACGATCCGCTCTACGCGGGTGCCAGGGGTGGTTTGGCATTGGCCAAGGACATGCCCTATGAGTATTGGATGGACATGTAGTGACATAATGGGCCGGAGCGGATGACATGGTTCGCCGGGGTCGTTTCCTCTCCCTGAACAGAGAGGGAAAAGAGGGGTTACGAAGAAACGGAGAGCAAACTGATATCGATTACTGGAGTCCTGAAGTAGCAGGAATGGCGAGCGGCCGATCGACTTCCGATTCGGCTCGGGTCGAAGGAGATGGCTGAACCCGTCGCGAGAGGATTCACGGAACCCGGCTGTTTCACCCAGATTTAATCCTGTTCGTGTTGTTTCACAAATCATATTGATGTTCATCAAGGCGGTGGGGTGGAACTCCCAACCATAATTCCTGATAGCGAAAACGCGGGAGAGTGTTCTATGGAGACCATTTCCAGTTACATGGAAAAGGATCACAAGCGGTGTGATGAATTTTTTTCGGACGCGGAACAGGCTGCGGCGGAAGGAAACTGGGAGCAGGCAAGGGTCGATTTCGAACGTTTCCATGATGCCATCGACCGTCATTTCGCCATGGAAGAGGAGGAGTTGTTTCCGGCGCTGGAGGAGGCAGCGGGAGGCTCTATGGGGCCCACCCAAGTAATGCGTATGGAACACGACCAGATGCGGGGGTTGTTCGAGGAAATGAAACAGGCCCTGACGGCAACAGACGTCAACGCCTTTCTCGGGGCAGCGGAGACCTTGTTGATACTCATGCAGCAACACAACGCCAAGGAGGAACAGATCGTATATCCCATGAGTGCCCAGCTCCTGGCATCCCGGGAAGGGGAGGTACTGGAGCAGATGAAAACGGCGGTCCAGGCCTGACGATCGGGCAGTGGAAATCAACGATACAGAGAACGGGCAGCCGCTTTTTCTGGATGTCAGTGGCCTGGAACCGCCAGAGCCGCTGGTACAGGTGCTGGCCAGGGTCGATTCACTGGGGAGTGGTCAGTATCTGCACGTACGGCATCACCGCGAGCCTTGTCTGCTCTACCCCAATCTTGAGAAGCGAGGGTTCGACTATTTGAGCTGCGGCAACGACGCCTATTTCCATATCTTCATCTGGCGGAAGGATGATGCCGAGGCGGAGCGGGCGGTACGCGCCGCCATCGGTGAGCTCTGTCGAGGATGAAGGTCACCGCTCTGTCGCTGGAGCAGACTCCCCCTCTCTCTGTTCCTCTCCGTTTTTTTCTGACCGGGCCGGTTTTCGCCGTTGCCGCCGCCGTCATTCTACTATGGCATGGCCACGCTGCGCTGGATAGCCGCTGGGCCCCCCCGCTACTGGCCGCAACCCATTTCCTCACACTCGGCTTCCTGACCATGATCATGGCGGGAGCGATCCAGCAGCTGCTGCCCGTCCTCATGGCCTCTCCGGTCCCGCGCCCCCGTTTGACCAGTGCAGCGATTCATTTTTTGCTCACATTGGGAACGCTGTTGTTGGGGACAGGGATGCTCACCGGAAGGGATGGGCCGTTTCTCGGTGCGCTGGTGGTGCTCGGGGCTAGTCTGACATTTTTCTCCGCCACGGTGATCCATTGTCTGTTTCACGCCCGCTCGAGCCATGCCACGGTTTTCGTGATGGAGCTGGCCGTCACGGCGTTTCTGGTGACCGTGGGACTCGGTTTGTTGCTGGCGGCCGGGCATGCACTGGACTCGGTTCCCCTTTTTCGCGCCCTGACCGATCTCCATTTCATCTGGGGTATGCTGGGGTGGGTGGGGTTGCTGGTGATCGGTGTCGCCTATCAGGTGGTGCCCATGTTTCAGCTCACCCCCAACTACCCCGCAAGGCTCATGCGCTGGCTGCCCGGTATTCTCTTCGGTGGTCTCGTCGTCTGGGCCATGGGCCTGTTGTTTCCCGGTGGGTGTTACTGGCTGAAATGGATGGGTGGAGCCGCCGCGATCGGTTCCCTGGTCCTTTTTTCGGTGACGACGCTGCGTTTGCAGCAGCAGCGTCGTCGCCGGCTCTCCGACGTGAACATCGACTTCTGGCGCCTGGCCCTGACGAGCCTGTTGGCCATGCCGCCGTTGTGGGTGGCAAAAGGTGTGTGGGGGCTTCCGCAAGCCGATCTGTTGCTGGGGGTGCTGCTCGTCGTCGGGTTCGCCATGTCGGTGGTCAGCGGAATGCTGTACAAGATCGTGCCATTTCTCATCTGGCTGCATCTCAACAACTATATGCAGGCCGCTGGGCGGTTGGGGGAAGGGATCCCGAACATGAAGCAGATTCTTCCCTCCCGATGGAGCCGTTGGCAGTTCTGGCTACAGTTTTCCGCCCTGTTGCTATCGCTGATGGCAGCGGTCTGGCCGGAACCGTTCATCCGGCCGGCGGCGCTGACCATGTTGGCCGCGTTTTCGCTGCTGTGGTGGAATCTTCTGGAAGGGGTACGGCTATATCTGCGCTATACCGGAGGGGGGCAGGCGGCATGATCCGTTCCTGTCCCGAACGTACCGCCCTGTTTCCATGCGGGACCGGCGGATTTCAGCGGCAGGCCGGACGGTTGCCGATGGTTCACTCCTGTTTCAGTTCGCCGCGCAGGGTTTCGATCACCGGCTTCGTCTCCGGCCGTACGTTGCGCCAGAGGTAGAAGGATTCCGCGGCCTGCTCCACCAGCATGCCGAGACCGTCGATGCAGCTGCCGGCGCCGTGTCGTTCCGCCCAGCGCAGGAAGGGAGTGGGCTCCGCGCCGTACATCATGTCGTAGCAGCAAGCATCGTCGTGCAGCAGATGGTCGGGGAGCGGTGGCAGTTCGCCCGCCAGGCTGGCGGCGGTGGCGTTGATGACCAGGTGGAACCGCTTCCCTTCGAGGGCCGGAAAACCGCAGCCGTGCACCGCTCCCTGGGCACGGAAATCCGCTGCCAGCTCTTCCGCCCGGTGGGGGGTGCGATTGGCGATGACCAGCCGGGCCGGCCGCTGGTCGAGCAGAGGAGCGAGTACGCCGCGGGCCGCGCCTCCGGCGCCGAGGAGCAGGAGGTGCCGTCCGGCCAGGGGGATGCCGTGGTTGTCACGGAGGTCGCGGATCAATCCGATGCCGTCGGTGTTGTCACCGAAGCGCTCCTCGCCCCGGAACAGGATGGTGTTGACCGCCCCGGCCAGCCGGGCACGGTCACTGAGCTCGTCCATCAGTTCCCAGGCGGTGCGCTTGAAGGGTACGGTGATGTTGAGCCCCTTGCCGCCGCTGGCCTGGAAGTTGCCGATGGCCTGCTCCAGGCCGCCAGGGTCCACCTGGATGGCGCTGTACTCGATGTTCTGTCCGGTCTGTTGGGCGAACAAGGAGTGGATGCGCGGCGACTTGCTGTGCTGGATGGGATTGCCCATCACGGCATAGCGGGCCGGTTTGTCGAAGTCGAACAGGTCGGTCACTCGGTTTCCTTCAGCCAGGTGGCAACCCGCTTGGCGAAGTAGGTGAGGATGCCGTCGGCTCCCGCCCGCTTGAAGGAGAGCAGTGCCTCCATGACCACGGAACGTTCATCGAGCCAGCCGTTCCGGGCGGCGGCCGCCAGCATGGCGTACTCTCCGCTGACCTGGTAGGCGTAGGTGGGGGCGCCGAACTGCTCCTTGACCCGGCGTACCACGTCCAGGTAGGGCATACCGGGCTTGACCATCACCATGTCGGCCCCCTCCTCGAGGTCGAGGGCCACTTCCCACAGGGCCTCGTCGCTGTTGGCGGGATCCATCTGGTAGGTGTATTTGTTTCCTCCCCCCAGGTTGGCGGCGGAGCCCACGGCGTCGCGGAACGGGCCGTAGAAACTGGAGGCATATTTGGCGGAGTAGGCCATGATCCGGGTGTGGATGTGGCCATGCTCCTCCAGTGCATCGCGGATGGCGCCGATACGGCCGTCCATCATGTCGGAGGGGGCCACCACGTCGGCGCCCGCCTCGGCGTGGGAGAGGGCCTGGCGGACCAGTACCTCCACCGTCTCGTCGTTCATCACATAGCCGGTCTCGTCGAGCAGTCCGTCCTGGCCGTGGCTGGTGAAGGGGTCGAGGGCCACGTCGGTCATCACCCCCAGCTCCGGGAAGGTCTGCTTGAGTGCGCGTACCGCCCGCTGGGCGATGCCCTCCGGGTTGTAGGCTTCCCGCGCGTCCTCGCTCTTCTGCTCCATGGGGGTGACCGGAAAGAGGGCCACCATGGGGATACCCAGCGCCACCAGTTCCCTGGCCTCCTCGAGCAACAGGTCGATGCTGATCCGTTCCACGCCGGGCATCGACGGGACCGCTTCGCGCTGGTTCTCGCCATCCAGGATGAACATGGGGTAGATGAGATCATCCACGCCCAGACGGGATTCCCGCATCAGACGGCGGGAGAAGTCGTTCCGGCGCATGCGCCGCTTGCGGATACGGGGAAAACGGCCGCGGCTGGTTTCTGACTGGATCAATGTTCTGCTCCTCTTGTGCTCTCTCTCGGGATCGATTCTATCAAAGGTTCTTTGCCAGCAGTCCCAGGGGAGCGTCGGCCACCGGCAGCGGGATTCTGACCCGGTAACCGCCGCCCGGCACCTCCTCCATCCGGTTGCCTTGGGGGTCTTCCATGTGCTCCAGCACCATGGTCCGGTTCCCGGAGGGCCGGATCAGCTCCAGCCGATCGCCGATGCGGAACTTGTTCTTGGCGAGGACATCCGCCAGGCCGGTCCGCCGGTCGATGGCGTGGATCTCGCCTACGAACAGCTGCCGCTTGCTACGGGAATGGTTGCGGATGTAGTTTTGATATTCGTGGCTGTGATGCCGCTGGTAGAATCCGTCGGTGTAGCCCCGGTTGGCCAGGTTCTCCAGCTCTCCCAGCAGGGTGGGATCGAACGGCCGGCCGGCCACGGCGTCGTCGATGGCGCGACGGTAGATCTGGGTGGTGCGGGCCACGTAGTAGTGAGACTTGGTGCGGCCCTCGATCTTGAGGGAATCCACGCCGATCTTCACCAGCCGCGCCACATGTTCCACGGCGCGCAGATCCCGGGAGTTCATGATGTAGGTGCCGTGTTCGTCCTCCATGATGGGCATCAATTCGCCGGGGCGGCCCTGCTCCTCGATCAGGTAGCTTCGGTCGGCCAGCGGGTGACGCTCGCCGTTGCCGCAGCCGGCGAAGGGCTCCGGGTTCCGGATGGCCTGCATGGCATCGAACCGGAGCGGTTGCAGATCACCGCTGGCGTCTTCCCCCGCTTCATGTACCTTGTACTCCCAGCGGCAGGAGTTGGTGCAGCTGCCCTGGTTGGGGTCCCGATGGTTGAAGTATCCCGAAAGCAGGCAGCGGCCGGAATAGGCGATGCAGAGGGCGCCGTGCACGAACACCTCCAGCTCGATGTCGGGGCAGCGCTGGCGGATCTCCTCGATTTCATCCAGCGACAGCTCCCGGGAGAGGATGACCCGTCGGATCCCCTGGTTCTGCCAGAACCTCACCGCTGCCCAGTTGACGGTATTGGCTTGTACGGAGAGGTGGATGGTCTGCTCCGGCCAACGCTCCCGGACCTGCATGATCAACCCCGGATCGGCCATGATGAGCGCATCCGGCCGGAGCGCGATCAGCGGCTCCATGTCCCGCAGGAAGGTGGCCACCTTGGCGTTGTGGGGCATCAGGTTGACGGTGACGTAGAATTTCCGGCCCGCGGCGCGGGTCTCCTCGATCCCGGTGGCCAGGTTTTCCAGGGTGAAGTCGTTGTTGCGCACCCGCAGGCTGTAGCGGGGCTGGCCGGCATAGACGGCGTCGGCTCCGTAGGCCAGGGCGTAGCGCAGGTTGTTGAGGGTGCCGGCAGGCGACAGCAGTTCCGGTCGGTTCATTGATTGAGAGCGGTGCAGACTCTATGCTAAGGAGACATTCTAGCAGAGAAGGGGGGATGATGTTTTTCCCATCGAATCGCGCGCTGATTTTTTTCGCATGGATGGCGTCCTTGTGGCTGCCTCTGTTTCTCGTGGCGGCAGAGCAGTCCCCCAGGGAGATGCTGGAGCGGGCGGCGCAGCAGATGCTCTCGGCGTTGCATGAGCGAGATGCGGAGCTGCGCAAGAATCCGCAGAAACTGTATGATCTGGTGGATGAATTGCTGGTTCCCCATGTGGACCTGGAGGTCGTTTCCCGCTGGGTGTTGGGGAAATACTGGCGTTCGGCGACTCCGGAGCAGCGGGAGCGGTTTGCCGAGGAATTCAAGAGGATGCTGATCCGTTTCTATTCGTCGGCGCTGCTGGAGTACGCCGATTTCAAATTCAAGTTCCATCCAGTCAAGCTGAAGAATGGGCAGCGCCGGGCGGTGGTTCGCTCCGAGGTGATGCGCACGGGTGGGCCGCCTCACTCCGTCAACTATAGCGTAATTCTGCGCAACGGCGAGTGGAAGGTCTATGATGTGACCATCGATGGTGTCAGTGTGGTGACCACCTATCGCTCCGGTTTCTCGGAAGAGATCCGGCGCAATGGACTCGATGGCTTGCTGAATAAGATGGCCGAGTGGAACCGGAAAGGTGAGCTGCCAGGCAAGAAAAAAGCAGGCGACTGAGCGCCTGCTTCATTGGTGAGATCCTATCCCGGAGATTGGCTCTTTTCTTCAGGCTTCTTCAGGAAAATCTCTATCTTGGCCTTTTCGCGGAGCTCCTTGGTGTGCCTGGCCACGTTCTTCCTCACTGCCTCCGTCTGTAGATAACGGAGAAGAAAGTCCCTGACCTTTTCATAGGGGGCATATTCGGCCGGCTTCTTGTCAGTGACCATGAATACGTGGTAACCGAATTCTGATTCGACCACGTTACTTATCTTCCAGGGCATCATGCTGAATGCGATCTCTTCGACGCTTGTTGGCAAAACCCCTTTCCTGACATAGCCACGATCACCTCCACTGATCTCGAGTTCGGTCTTCCCCTTCAGTTCTTCGACGACATCCGGAAAGCTCTTTCCGTCTTGCAGCATCTTTCTGGCCTTTTCGGCAAGCGCTTTCGCTTTTTTCTTGTCTTCGGGAGAGGCATCTTTTCCGGCTTTGACGAATACCTGGCTGAACTTCATTCTTTCCGGCGTTCTGAAGCTCTTCTTCTGCTGCTCATAGAGGGCCTTGATCTCCTCCTCAGGGATTTCAGGGTTGGTCAGTCCCTTCTTGTCGAAATAGGCCTGGACGAGGAATGATTTTCTGAAATAATCTCTCTTCTTCTCCAGGGAACTGTTTTTCGTCTTCAGGAACTCGGCGTAGTTCTCCTTGCCGCCAAAAGTCTGCGCCAATGACTTTATCTTTTCATCGACCTTGTCCTCTACATCCGGCAGATCCTTTTCGGCCATCGCTGCCTGGGTGAGCACCGCAGAGTCGATGAGATCATTGAGGATCTGCATCTTGATTGCATAGGCGACTTCCGGGTCGGCGTCGCTGTTGAAGCCAAATTTCTTTCGCTTGTTGAAGCGAAGCGACAGTGATTCGTTCAGCTCTTTTTCATAGATAGGAACACCGTTGACCTTGGCGACAACCCCGCCACGATCTACCTCGGTTTTCTGTTCCTGTGCACTTTGTGCAAAAGCGCTGACGAGCAGCAAAACCGGGATAAAGAACAGAACAGCTATCTTGCGCATGGTGTATTCCTTAGTTGATGATGGTGATGTCTGCCGAAGAACCTGTCTTGCCAAAAGGAACAAAAATCACATTGAGGGTGGTTCCGTTTGCGTCGAGCTCGTAGTCGATCGACTGGGGAGCCGTCCGGCGGTAGCCTTCGAATATGTCTACCCGGGAGAGATCCCGGCGAAAAACCCCATTTTCGGTCACGAAGCTGATCAATCCATAGAGGGAACGGTTTTCAATGAAGAGACGAGCCTTCTTGTTCTCCACGCTATAGTACTCCCATCCGGAAAACCACTGCTCTCCCCTCTCGATGCGTATCTCTGCCGCGGGGGGGAAAGCCTTGCGCGTATTGACCAGTCCGAAACCGAATAGTTCGTCCCGCCCCGGTGTGCCCAAATCCTCGACGGCTGACTGTAACTTGAGACGGAGATCCCGGGCGTCGATGACGGAGTCGTTGTTGAGGTCCGTCAGGCTTCCCGACGAGAGGATCAGTGCCGCCAGGCCGGTCACGTGAGGGGCGGCCTGCGATGTCCCGCTGAGGGTGGTGTAGCCTCCCTTGGACACCCTGGCGGTAGAGTAGATGTTGTCCCCCGGCGCACTGAATTCCACTTCGCTTCCCTGCGGATCGTAGCTGGGAAGAGCGTCGGTATCGTCGGTGGCGGTGACTGCCACGACAGAGCTGTACGCCGCCGGGTAGCTGACTGCCTGTCCTCCGGTGTTTCCGGCTGCGGCAATGATCAGCAGACCGGCCTGCTGGGCCGCGTCACAGGCTGCCTGCAGTGACTCCCGGTGTTCCCCCTGGATACTGATATTGATGATGTCCATGCCATTTTCCACCGCCCACTCGATGGCCGAGACGGTGCTGCTGGTCAAGCCGGTGCCGACACTGGTGAGCACCTTCAGTGCATAGAGGGAAGCATCGGGGGCGACCCCGACCAATCCGACACCGTTTCGCTCCGCTGCGATGATTCCAGCCACGTTGGTTCCGTGGCTGTTGTAGGTATCGTCCATGGGATCGGTGTCACTGTTGACGAAGTCATAGCCACCGGCGTAGTTTCCATCCAGATCCTCATGGTTGTAATCGATCCCGCTGTCGATCACCGCGATCTTCACCCCTTTCCCGGTGATGCCCAGGATATGGGCGAATTCGCTGTCGATGTGTCGAACGCCCCAGGCACTTGCGTATTCGTCGTCCGTGCTGGCCATGGAGAAGATGGGCTGGGGAGCGGGCGATGTGGAGGGGTGTGGTTCCTCCACGATTCTGGTGACTTCGGCATCCGTCTCGACATAGGCCACCAAGGGATGACTGCGCAGTGTCGCCAGACTCGTATCCGGCACGCTTGCGCTGACGGCAGGGATCAGGCTGTATTCACGGTTTATCTCTCCTCCCAGCAGGCCGATCAACTCTCTTTGTAGTGGTCCGACAGGCTCGCGAAAGCCAACGATGACCTCTTGCGCCAGCGCCGGAACGGTTTGGGGCGCAACCAGCGCCACAAACAGCAGCAGGGCAGGTAAACGGCTGAATGTTACTGGTGGCATGAATGTCATTCTCCGTGGGTCTTTCATCGCGGCGGCGGGGAGAAGGGGACGACCGCCTGTGTTTCAGCCGTTGTCTCCCTCCAAGGCCCCGATGTGTGGTTGTGCTGGGTGATCCATGGTTGGTGTTCGTTGGAGGGTAAATGTAGCAGAAACCGACGCTTCCCGGCTACAGGATTTGACAGGGTGTCAGACCGTTCGGCAACCAGTGCCGGTGGGGGACGTCGGGCTCGGAAAGAAACCGCCCGCCGCGACGGCATTTCCGCCGCGGGATTGGGGGATTTTCTCCGGGCCTTGGGCAAAGGGTCAGGATGGATTCATCTTCTCGACCAGCTCCAGGATGACCACCAGCTCCAGATGGCCCACCATTTGGGCCGGCCGCTGCTTGCCTCGCCGCTGCATGCGGCAGAGGCGACAGTGCTGCCGAAAACGCTGTCCACCCGCAGGCTTTCTTCCTGGACCGAGCCGCAATCGGCCACGATACGGCTATCGCTCCACGCCTCCACTGTGCATTTCTTCAGGGTGGTGGTATCCGCCAGGGCGGTTCCGGAACCCTCTGCATCCAGATAACCTCCGAAGCCTCTGCCGGAGATGATCACCTTCCCTTTTTCACAGGTCACCTGTTCAACGACCACGTCCGGGCGGATGACCAGATTGGTGACGGGGCTTCTCACGGATCCCTTGACCAGGTAGAGGTCGTAGCTGCCCGCAGGGAGGTCGTCCGGAAGTATCACCTCGAGTTCTGTCGGGGTGACGCGACTGGCCGTGTATTCCCGGCTATCACCGTTGCGGTCGACCAGCATCACCGAGGCCACCATCTCCACCGGCCCGTCGGGTCCCTGGATGACGCTGATGAAGCCGGAGCCGGTAAAAGTGAGTATTCTCGTGTCGGTAGAGGCCGCCCACATACCGCCCCTGCCACCCCGCATGCCATGTCCCCTCATCCCCATCCTGCTGTAAGTGGGAACGACATTGGCGTCCGAAGAGGGACCTGTCCCGGTCTGCAGGATGGCCTCGACCCCGGCTCCCTGGAAATTGCCGTGGCAACCCCGGCAGTTGGCTGGACTGCCGATATGGCCCCAGAAGGGTTCTTCACCACCGGGGGTGATACCGTCGCCATCCCGGTCGAATTCGATGTTGTGCAGCGAGCTCACACCGTGGCACTTTTCGCAACCCCGAATGGTGTGGTTGGGGGGAGTGAAGTCGTGACAGAGATCGCATCCATGCCTGGAGCCGCTGTTCGGCTGCCCGACTCCCGTACCATGGTGAGTCTGATAGTTGGTCGGTATTACACGGCCGGTAACCTGGTCGGTGCCCGAATAGTGGCAATGGGAGCAGTTTCCCTTGCGCCTGCCGTTGTATGCCGCAACCGGCGGATCGAACCGGTTGGATGGACTGCTGGTATCGTAGTTGTCTCCGGGCCAAGGTGTGATGAGAGAGATCTCGTAGTCGGGTATGTAGTGGTCGCCGTTCGGAAAGTCGATCAGACTGCCGTGGCACAGCGGGCACTGGGCCTCTTGCGCCTTTTGGGTCAGATGGTGTACCGAGGCGATGCCCGGCGTCTGCTGGTGGCAGCGCAGACAGTCGCGGAACTCGGGCGAAGCAGGATCCTGGGCGAACTTGAAGTATCCCCCCGAGGGTCGGGACGGGTCCTCCACCCAGTCCACCGCGTGGCAGGTGATACATTTGTGGATGCCCTCTGGAGACTTCTCCGGAAACGGTGAAGCGGAGTAAGGCCCGATGGGGGTGTCCACCCGCAGGTGGTGCCGGTCCGGAAGATAGCCGCTCTTGACCGGTGCGGGGGCATCGTCCGGATCTCCGTGACATCCGAGGCAGGTCTGGTAGGTCATGTCGTTGAACACCCCATCAAGTATGCCGATGTTCTGATTCACCGGTGGAGGGGGTATGTTGGCCCATGAGGCGGTGCTCATCATCACCGTCGCCGCCGTCATCAGCCCTCGCAACAATTTATTGACCACGGTCGATTCCTCTTTCAGGTGTCCTCTTGCGTCTGGAAGACGTTTCCGGGGGGTGATGTGATTCCTCAGCCGCATCCGCCGCCCATGCCGCCGCCCATGCCGCCGCCCATGCCGCCACCCATGCCGCCACCCATGCCGCCGCCCATGCCGCCGCCCATGCCGCCGCCCATGCCGCCGCCGGTGTAGTCATAGGTGCCATCTTCATATATCGTTATTCCATGACAAACTCCGCAGGGTCGTCCCCTCATGGGATGGCGGTTGCTCATTGGCGGGCCGGTAACCGTGCTTGCCGGATGGCAGTACAGGCAGTCCCGAAAGACATCGAACTTGTATGAAACGGACTCTTCATCCCAGGTGAAACGGTGACAGGATGTGCAGTCATATACATCCCCCAGCTCTGCCCCCGGTGGTCCCGTGGGACATTCGACGTCGGTACCGACCTTGAGGTGGTGTTTGTCGGGGTTGCGCATCTCCAGCCATTCGGCCAAGGGGCTGTCACCCTCGTCAAAGCGCTTCTCGTGACACACCCTGCATTTCGCTGCGGTGACATTGCCCCCAAACAGATCCATCCTACCCATGGGGTGCCCCGGATCTGAAACGAATACGCCGGTAACGAAGACGGTCAGCAGGAGTAGAGGACGGAGAATTTTATCTCTCATGACGTATTGCATCCCCTTGACTATCGGTGTCGGTGGCAGAGGGTCGAGCAAAGGTGCGGATGACACCGTATGCCGTTTTCGTTTTCTCCCCAGATGCGACCAAAGCATTTCAGTCCCTCCAAAAGTTTTTCACCGGGGCTGGTTGTTATTATTGGTTCGTGTTTGCGGTATCGCCTGCCGGAACTGAAAAAAGTTCGTAAATTCATGGATATGCTCTCGTGTCCTTCGTGCAACCCCTCCAGGCCGTCCAGTGGCCCGTCAGAATGCAGAACGTGGACTTAGACCAATTCAAACTATAGCTTGCAATCACCGTTTTGTCTTCCAGTACAATTGGTCGATTTTCGAAAGTTTGAGGGAGATCACACTTTTCGCGTTATCAAGGGGGACAATTGACCAATTTCGGGGCTTGAGCAGAGGAAAGGTCGGTCGGAGGGGAGTTGGGATTGGAGAAAGGAATTTGCATATTGTTAAACATTGTTCATTGAATTCGTTTCTGCGTTGACCAAGAATTGTGGACGCGCCCATTGTATGGAAAGTCGTGAGATTGCTCGGAAGACGTTTCTCTCACGTTGTTCGCGATCGTGGTGTCGAGATCAGGATGGTGCCGGGAGAGGTGAGTCGCGGCTGCTTTGGTTTGTCCACCGTGTTTTCGCAGGCACCTTGCATCAAGGTGAGGTTTGAGGGATGATTCATTGGTCTCGCATCGCAGCGAAAGGGCGAGGGATATGGGAGGGGAACGGCTGACCGTGTTTGACGGGAACAGGGAGGCTGATGGCGCTCCCGTATCGATGATGACATTCGTTTTGCGGCCCGGCGACGGGATGAGAAGAATTTCCTTTTGGTGGGAGAGTCTGGAGGGGTGTCAGGTTTCGTCATTGCGCCCGTCGGTCCAGGCGCGAAGAGTGTAGGGGGTTTTATGTATACCGATCGTTTCCATTTTCTTTCGAAGACCGTATGCCTGTTGGTCACGGCTGGTTTTCTGGGGTCGTTGTCGGCGGCCGAATTCACCGTCGACGACGTCAATGATGCGCACGACGCCGATCTCACGGACAACGTCTGTCGTGCGGCCTCCGGGAAGTGCACCCTACGGGCCGCTGTCGAGCAGGCGGGGGAGATGCCGGGGGCGGACGTCATCGTCGTCCCGGAAGGGAGTTATGAACTGACGGCGGGGCAAATCACCATCACCTCCAATCTGACCATCAGGGGAGCCGGAGCGGACAAGGTGACCATCAGCGGTGGAAACTCGTCACGGGTGTTCAGAATCCGGAACGGTGCCTCGGTGGCCATCTCGGGAGTCACGATCGCACATGGCCGGGACTCCAATGGCGGCGGTATCGGCGTATGGGGGCCGTGGTCCAAGCTTTCCCTGTCCGACAGCACCATTTCGGACAATGTCTCGACCAACAACGGGGCAGGGCTCTATCTCAGCAACAGCAAGGCTGGTCTGGAGAACGTCACATTTTCGCGCAACAGTGCCAACGGTTCCGGAGGCGCGATATATATAGTGGGAAAAGGCTCGGCATTGACAATATATAAGAGTTCTCTGACAAACAACGTTTCGATCAATGGTGGAGGACTCTATTGCAGTAATGCTGGTGGCGTCCGGATCGAGGACTCTTCGGTGAACAGTAATATTGCCACTGGTGATACACGTGTGGCCGGTGGGGGAGGGATATACAATTATCGCTGTTCCATTTCCCTGAACCGGGTCACCTTTGATCGGAACCGAGCCGAGAAACGGGGTGGCGCGGTGTTCAACAGCAGTGGCGCCAGTCTGTCGGTCGTCGATTCGACCTTTTCCGGGAACGAGGCGACGAGAGAAGATGGAGGTGCCATCTACTCCAACGGTACCCTGAACGTGCAGACTGCGTCGCTTTCCGCCAATACGGCCAATTTTGGTAGTGCCCTGTATGATGGAGGGAGTGCCACTCTTTCCCTGGTGACCGTCAGTGGCAACGATGCCCGGACCGCGGAAGGTGCCGCAATCTATCACAACAGCACTCTGGAGCTGACCATACGGAACAGCACCATCGCCAATAATGGCAATGGGAATCTCAACAATGCGCTGGGTGATGTCAATCTGACCGGAGTTCTCCTGGCCGATGCCGCTTCGGGTACTAACTGCGTCGGGACGATCACCAGCGCCGGGTACAACCTGGACAGTGATGGCAGCTGTGCATTGGGCGGGGAGGGTGACATCAGTAACGCTAATCCGCTGCTGCTGGCTTTGCAGGACAATGGCGGAAATACGCTCACTCATGGTCTGGACGAGGGGAGCCCCGCCATCGGTGCAGGGCCGGCCGCTGGTTGCCCACCTCTGGACCAACGCTTCTATACCCGGGCCGGTCGGTGCGACATCGGTGCATTCGAAGTGGGAGGAACTGCTGCCCAGACGGGGATGGTATCTTTCAAGAGTGCTGTCTATATGGCTCGCGAGAGTGACGGAGTCGTTTCCATCACGCTCACCCGCAGCGGTGGCAGCGAAGGCGCTGTCTCGGTCGATTATCGGGACGACGTTCTGAGCAAGGCGGCTGCCGGCTGGGATTTCGTCGATTTCGACGGCAAGATGGAGTGGGCAGATGGAGAGTCTGGTGACAAGAGTTTCGGAATCCAGATCGTGCAGGATGCCAACGACGAGGGGATCGAGCCTCTGACCATGGTGATCGGGAATCCCGTTGGCGGGGTTGCCATCGGCGAGCCCAGAAAGGCGGTGCTCGACATCGTCGATGACGATGTGCAGTTTGGTACCTTATCGTTTGCAGAACCCAGCTATACGGTCAAAGAGGCTGCGGGCAATCTGGTGATCACCGTGGAGCGCAGCGGCGGCAGCGATGGCGTGGTTTCGGTGAAGTATGCCACTGCAGACAAGGAAGCTACGGCGGAGAAGGACTACACCGCAGTATCCGGCACCCTGACCTTCGGTGATCAGGAGACCAGCAAGAGTATCACCATCCCCATCATGAACGATAATATCGATGAGCCGGATGAGAGCTTCATCATCCGATTGAGCGATCTGTCGGGCGGTGCGACCGCAGGCTCCTATGTCGAGGCGGTGGTCACCATTGCCGATGATGATGAGGCCGATAGCGGGGCGACCGGGGGCGGTGAAGAGCCGGCGGGTGGCAGTAGCGCCGGCGATGGTGATGGCGTGACCAAGGCGAGCAGCGGCGGTGGCGGCGGAGGCTCTCTGGACCTGTTGCTTCTCTTCCTGCTGCTGGGCGGCCTGCTCGTCGTGCGTCGCCCACGAGGAGAGTCCTGCTGACGCGGGAAAGCCCTGTGGTCGGTTTGTAACTATTCAGCATGGTATGAAACTGGCCGGTAACTGTTCAGTTCGCCCCTAGAAATGGCGGATTTCAGGGGTGAGCTGAATAGTTGCGTCGGTTTTTCCATCCACGGCGGCGGGGGTTACCCTCGCCGCCGTGGTCGTTTATTGACCCGGCAACAATATTAACCCGGCCATCCTCAATGTCGCATTCAGGGTTTCAGAAACGGGCCGGAGCAAGGCGCAGCCTGCAGGCGACGGATGCTTCGTTGGCAATGGCTGCAATGCCGGGCCGGCCAGTTCCTGAAACCCCTGACAGTTTGATTTTGAGAGAGGCCGTCGTCCGCCGGTCTTTTCGGAGACATTCTTGACCCGGCGGGAACGTAGTATCATTCCCGTATGCCAGCCTTTCTCGAGCCATCGCAGTTGCGGGTACCGAAGAGAAGCGGGGAGACGAGAGATCCGCTGCGGGCTGCTCTGCCGCTGACGATACTCCTGATCATTATCCTTCACCTGCTGCTTTTCCCCCTGCCGGTTCGTGCCGATGAGTTGCGGGTCGCCGTCGCCAGCAACTTTGCAGGCGCCATGAAGGCCGTGGTCGAACGCTTCGAACGGCGTGTCGGCCAGCCGGTGAGACTCCTGTTTGGCTCCACTGGCAAACACTATGCCCAGATCCGCAACGGAGCCCCTTTCGATGCCTTTTTTGCCGCGGACACGGAGCGTCCCCGCCGACTGGAGGAGGAGGGTGTGGCGCTTCCGGGAAGCCGTTTCACCTACGCGGTGGGCAAGCTGGTGCTGTGGAGCCCGAGAAAGGATTTCGTGGATGAGGAGGGCAGGGTCTTGCAGAAAGGAGCATTTCGCCACCTGGCCCTGGCCAATCCCCGGCTCGCCCCTTATGGAAAGGCAGCGGAACAGCTGTTGCGCCGGCGCGGCCTGTGGGAGACGCTGAAAAGGCGGATCGTGAGGGGGGAGAACATCGCGCAGACCTTCCACTTCGTAAAGAGTGGCAACGCCGAGCTGGGTTTCGTCGCCTATTCCCAGATCAGGGCACCGGGCGTGCCGGTGCAGGGTTCATTCTGGATGCCGCCGCAGTCGCTCTACAGGCCCATCGAGCAACAGGCGGTCCTGCTGAGGGACCGTCCCGTGGCGCGCGAGTTCGTTGCCTTTCTCGGGAGTGAAGAGGCCCGGGCCATCATTCGGAAGTTTGGATACGACACCCCATGATCCTCAGTGAGAACGATCTGGCCGCTCTCGGTATCACTTTGAGGCTGGCGGTGGTGACCACCCTCATTTTGCTGCTGATCGGTACCCCCCTGGCCTGGTGGCTGGCCCGCTCCCGCTGGCGTTTCAAGTTCATGATAGAAGCCATCGTCGCGTTACCGCTGGTTTTGCCCCCAACCGTGCTGGGTTTCTACCTGCTGGTTGCGCTGGGCCCCCATGGGCCTGTTGGAGGGCTGATGGAGGCGCTCGGGGGGAGGCCGCTCGCCTTTACCTTCACCGGTCTGGTCATCGGTTCGGTCTTCTATTCTCTGCCCTTTGTGGTTCAGCCGTTACAGAGCGCCTTTTCCGCCATCGGGCGGCGCCCGCTCGAGGTGGCGGCCACCTTGCGCGCTTCGCCGCTGGATCGTTTCTTTACGGTTGCCGTGCCGCTGGCGGGGCCCGGTTTCCTCACGGCGGCGGTGCTCGGTTTTGCGCACACGCTCGGAGAGTTCGGGGTGGTATTGATGATCGGCGGAAACATTCCCGGGGTGACGCAGGTGCTCTCCATCGCCATCTACGATCACGTGGAGGCGCTGGAATATACCCAGGCGCACTGGTTGTCGGCGGTATTGCTGCTGTTTTCATTTTCCATGTTGATGGTGGTCTATGCGCTCAATCGCCGGTTCAGCGTGGTGCAGCCGTGAGCCGGGCCGTTTTTTTCCATGATCCGTGCGAAAGGGGTGACGGGTGAGTATCGATGCCCGTTTCCGGATCCGGCGGGGGGAGTTCTCCCTGGATGTGGCGCTCTCCTTTCCGGAGAGAGGGGTGACTGCGCTGTTCGGTCCCTCGGGATGCGGCAAAACCACTCTGTTGAGGGCCATCGCGGGTCTGGAGCGTTGTGACGGCGGCTTCCTGAAGGTGGGGGGAGAGGTCTGGCAGGAGGAGGATTTCTTTCTTCCGCCCCACAAGCGTCCGTTGGGATACGTTTTTCAGGAACCGAGCCTGTTCAGCCATCTGACGGTGCGGGCCAATCTCCAGTATGGTCGCAAGCGGCTCCGGGAAGGCGAACGGAAGGTGTCCCTGGAGCGGGCGGTGGAACTGTTGGGGATTGGGGCCCTGCTCGACCGGAGGCCTCACCAGCTCTCCGGTGGTGAGCAGCAGCGGGTGGCCATCGCGCGCGCGCTGGCGGTCAGTCCCTCCCTGTTGTTGCTGGATGAGCCGCTGGCGGCCCTGGATCTGAAGCGGAAGCACGAGATTCTGCCCTATCTCGAATCCCTGCATCGGGAGCTTCGGATTCCGGTGCTCTATGTCAGCCACTCTCGCGACGAGGTGGCGCGTCTGGCCGATCACCTGGTGCTGCTGGAGGCGGGTCGGGTACAGGCGACCGGGCGGGTGAGCGAGCTGTTTTCGCGCCTCGACCTGCCTCTGGCCAGGGGGCCGGATACGGAGAGCGTCATCGAAACCGTCATCGCCGGCCACGATGACCGCTTCGAGCTGACTTTCCTCGATTTCCCGGGTGGACGATTCACGGTTCCCCGGGACCATCGGCCAACGGGGGTCCCCGTGCGGCTGCAGGTGAAGGCCAACGACGTCAGTATCACCCTGGAGCACCAGGAGAAGACCAGTATCCTGAACATCTTTCCTGCGGTGGTGGATGAGTTGGCCGATGAGGGAGGCTCCCGGGTGACAGTGCGGCTGCTGGTGGGGGGTGTTCCCATCCTCTCCAGAGTCACACGGAAATCCGCGACGGAGCTGGGCTTGAGGCCCGGCACGGCGGTCTATGCGCAGGTCAAGGGGGTCGCCGTGCTCAGTTGAGCGGTTCCGGGACTACTCTTCCACCCATTTCTGCAGGGCACCGATGATGTTTCTGGCCTGTTCCTTGCTGGAGATGTTGAATTTCGAGCGCTGCTGGTACTCGCCATTGCGCTTCTGGTAGCGGCGAATGGTGTAGCGATCGGGACCGTACTCCCCTTTCTTCCGGTCCCACTCCTGGTAGCGATAGATCACGGTCGCCCAGGCCCCCTTGGAGAGGACCACCTTGTCCAGCTCCTTGACTACCTGGATGCCGTCTTCGGCGTAGTCGATGGTCAATTCATCTACGGTTTCTGCCATGCCCTCTTCCTCTGTGACCCGGCCGACGGTCGCAATTGGTTGCGTTCGGCCAAGCCGGTTGTGGTTGTCTCCGGAGCAGAGCTGGAAGGTTTCACTCCCCTTGTGGTTCGATGGGGGTCAGCTTCCAGATCTCCTCGTTGTACTCCCGCATGGTGCGGTCGGTGGAGAACTTGCCACTGGCCGCGGTGTTGAGAATGCTCATCCGCGTCCAGCGTTCCTGATCCCGATAGAGTTCGGCCGCACGCCGCTGGGCGTCCACGTAGCTGCGGAAGTCGGCTGCCACCACCCAGGGGTCGAAGGGGCTGAGGATGGAGTGGATCACCGGCTCGAACAGTCCGGGTTCGAACTGGTTGAAGTGGCCGCTCCCAAGCAGCTGCATCACCCGGCCGAGATCCTCGTCGGCGGCAACGATGGCCGCGGGGTTGTAGTTCTTGCGTACAGCCTCCACCTCGGCTGCGGTGAGGCCGAACAGAAAGAAGTTCTCTTCGCCCACCTCCTCGCGAATCTCGATGTTGGCGCCATCCAGGGTGCCGATGGTGATGGCGCCGTTCATCATGAACTTCATGTTCCCGGTGCCCGAGGCCTCCTTGCCGGCGGTGGAGATCTGTTCGGAGAGATCGGTGCCGGGGCAGATGATCTCCATGGCGGAGACGCGGTAGTTGGGGAGGAAGACCACCTTGAGACGGTCTCCCACCTCGGGATCGTTGTTGACCACCTCGGCGACATTGTTGATCAGTTTGATGATCAGCTTGGCCATCGCATAGCCGGGAGCCGCCTTGCCACCGATGATCACGCAACGTGGCACCCACTCCTTCGTATCCCCGCGTTTGATCCGATCGTACAGATGGATGACGTGGAGGATGTTCAGCAACTGCCGCTTGTACTCGTGCATGCGCTTCACCTGGACGTCGAACATGGCATCGAGGTCGAAGCGAACCCCGCATTCGGCCTCCACCAGCTCGGCCAGCCGCCGCTTGTTCAGCCGTTTGACGGCACGCCACGCGGCGCGGAACTCGTGAACTTCCGCCAGGGGGCGCAGCTGCTTCAGCTGTTCCAGATCCGTTTTCCACCCTTCTCCGATGTTTTCGCTGATCAGTTCGCTGAGCGCCGGATTGCAGCCGGCCAGCCAGCGACGCTGGGTCACTCCGTTGGTCTTGTTGTTGAATTTTTCCGGCCAGAGCTCATAGAAGTCCCGGAACAGCCCCTCCACCAGCAGCCGCGAGTGCAGCGCGGCCACTCCGTTGACCGAGAAACTGCCCACGATGGCCAGAAAGGCCATGCGGATCTGGGGCTCCGGACCCTCTTCGATGAGAGACATGCGCCGCAGGCGATCGGTATCTCCCGGCCAGCGGGCAGCCACGCCCGCCAGGAAACGGGCGTTGATCTCGTAGATGATTTCCAGCAGGCGCGGAAGCAGTCGCTCGAACATCCGTACCGGCCACTTCTCCAGCGCTTCGGGGAGCAGGGTATGGTTGGTGTAGGCCATGGTGTTGCTGGTGATCTCCCACGCCTCCTCCCAGCCAAGGCCGTACTCATCCATCAGCAGGCGCATCAGCTCGGCCACGGCGCACGCCGGATGGGTGTCGTTGAGCTGGAAGGTGTTGTTCTCGGCAAACCGGCTGAAATCGTTGCCATAACTCCTCACCCAGCGCATCAATACGTCCTGCAGACTGGCGGAGGCGAGAAAATACTGTTGTCGGAGGCGCAGCTCCTTGCCGTTCTCGCTGGCGTCGTTGGGATAGAGCACCATGGTGATGTTCTCTGCCTCATTCTTGGCCGCCACCGATTCGGGGTAGCTGCCTGCGTTGAACTCCCCCAGGTCGAAGACGTCTGTGGCCGCCGCCTGCCACAGACGCAGGGTATTGACCACTCCGTTACGGTAACCTGGAATCGGTACATCGTAGGGAACCGCCAGAACATCTCGGGTATCCACCCAACGGACCCGCATCCTCCCGTCCGCATCCCGGTAATGTTCACTGCGTCCGCCGAACCGAATGCGCTTGGTGTGCTCCGGGCGCTCGATCTCCCAGGGGTTGCCATCGCGCAGCCAGTGATCCGGTTCCTCCACCTGATAGCCGTTTTCGATGAGCTGGCGGAACATGCCGTATTCGTAACGGATGCCGTAGCCCATCACCGGCAGGCGCAGGGTGGCGCAGCTGTCCAGAAAGCAGGCGGCGAGGCGGCCCAGGCCGCCGTTGCCCAGTCCGGCATCCATCTCCACCTCCGCCAGTTCTTCCAACCGCAACCCAAGCTCATAGAGCGACTTGCCGACTTCCTCGGTGATCCCCAGATTGAGCATGGTGTTGCCCAGCGCCCGTCCCATCAGAAATTCCAGGGAGAGATAGTAGGCGTGTTTGCAATCCTTGGTGCGGGCCGCGTACTTGGATTTCTTCCAGCGCTCCATCAACCGGTCACGGAGGGTCAATACCAGCGCCTTGTACGGGTAGTGCGTGGACAGGCAGTCGCCGTCGCATCCCAGGGTGTAGTTGTAGTAACGCCGGAAGTCGTCGGTAATACTGGCGACGTCCATTCCCAGTGGTGGCAGCTCCGTCAGCAAGGAGCTGGGCTTGGTGGTGGCACATACCGCTTTCAACTGCATACTCTCTCCACTCTCTTTTCAATCCGAAACGGATCACCCTGCGCTGCTGTCGTCACAGAGCACAAAGATTCAGCGGCCGGTGATACACCGCCCGGCCGAAAGAAATGTATCGGCTAACCCCCCGACAACTTGACGGTCCGCTGCTCGATGGCTGTCGGCACTGGAACGTCATTCCGGACGACAGCAATCCTACTACTATATCTTCCTGGAAGAAAATGTTAATTGAATGGTGAATGGATTGTTTACGATTGCAAACAAGAATAATTTTCATTATCATGAGAAGAGGCTGTTCACAGGAGCGGAAAATGATTAGGTTTCTGATAGCTGTCGTTTTCTTCGTCGGTTCCATTCCGTCGAGCGGAGTCGTGATCGCCGCTGAACAGGTGAATCTCTATTCCGCCCGGAAAGAGAGCCTGATCAAGCCGTTGCTGGAGCGTTTCACCGCCGAGACCGGGATTCGAGTCAATCTGGTCACTGGCAAGGCAGCCGCGCTGCAGAAGCGACTGGAGGTGGAGGGGCGCAACACGCCCGCTGATCTGTTTCTCACCAGCGATGCAGGGCGTCTCCATCTGGCCAGGCAGGCCGGACTGTTCCAGCCGGTGGAAAGTGAGTTGCTGACCCGGGTCGTTCCGGCCCATCTGCGGGACAAGGACAACCACTGGTTCGGCCTCTCCAAACGTGCCCGTATCATCGTCTACAGCAAACAGCGGGTGAAGCCGGGGGCGCTCTCCCGCTATGAGGATCTGACCGATCCCCGTTGGAAGGGCAGGATCTGCATCCGCTCCTCCGGCAACATCTACAATCAGTCGCTGCTTGCCTCGATAGTGGCCCATTTCGGCGAGCAGACGGCCGAGCGGTGGGCCGCCGGGGTGGTGGCCAACTTCGCCCGTCCGCCTCGGGGCAATGACCGGGCCCAGATCAAGGCGGTCGCCATCGGGGAGTGTGATGTTGCCGTGGTCAACAGCTACTACCTGGGCAAGATGCAGAACTCCAGCGATCCGGCCGAACGTGACGCAGCGGACAAGGTGGTACCTCTGTTTCCCAACCAGGCGGATCGGGGGACCCACATCAATATCAGCGGTGCGGGTGTCATCCGCCACGCCAGGAACCGCGAGAATGCCATCCGGCTGCTGGAGTTCCTGGTGGATGACGAGGCGCAGCGCTGGTACGCGGCGACCAATCACGAGTATCCGGTGAAGTCCGGGATCGAGGTGAGCCCCACCGTCAAGGCCTGGGGGTATCCCTTCAAGGAGGACACACTCGACATGGGAGCGCTGGGGGTTCACAACATAACTGCGGTGAAAATCTTCGACCGGGTTGGCTGGCGTTGACGAGAGAACCGTCCATGGCCGGGAGCGGGGGGCAGTGAGTACGCTTTGCGTCCGGAGGCATCTTCCCTTCTCCGGTGGGGTGCGCGGCCATTTGCGCCGGCCGTCGCTATGGACTGGGGTGGCCGCCGTTACCGCCCTGGTGGTGATGACGCCCATCCTCACGGTGCTTGGCTACCTGTTCCATCCCGGTACGGAAAGCTGGCAACACCTGGCAGAGACCGTTCTGGACGACTATGTCCGCAACTCGCTGTTGCTGACCGCCGGCGTGGCGGTGGGTGCCGGCAGTATCGGGATCACCACCGCCTGGCTGACCAGCATGTACCGCTTTCCCGGCCATCGCCTGTTCGTCTGGGCGCTGCTGTTGCCGCTGTCGTTTCCGGCCTACATTCTCGCCTACACCTATACCGGTATGCTGGAACCGGCCGGCCCGGTACAGGGCTGGATCCGGAGCACCTTCGGGCTTGCCTACGGTGAGTACTGGTTTCCCGAGGTCCGTTCCCTCGGCGGAGCGGTGGTGATGCTGTCGTTGGTTCTCTATCCGTATGTCTATCTGCTGGCCCGGGCATCCTTTCTCGAGCAGTCGGTGTGTGCCCTGGAGGCGAGCCGCTCCCTCGGTTGTGGTCCCTGGCGCAGCTTCTTCCTCGTGGCGCTGCCACTGGCCCGCCCGGCCATCGTGGTGGGTTTGTCGCTGGCCCTGATGGAGACCCTGGCCGACTTCGGTACGGTGGACTATTTCGGCGTCAGTACCTTCACCACCGGTATCTTCCGCACCTGGTACGGACTCTACGACGAGGTGGCGGCGGCACAGCTGGCGGCGCTGCTGATGCTGTTCGTGCTGGTTCTGCTGGGGCTCGAGCGTGCTTCGCGTCGCCGGATGCGTTTTCACCATGCCACCAACCGACATCGTGCCCTGCCCCAGCAGCGGCTGCGGCCCTTTGCCGGAGGGCTGGCCGCGGTGGCCTGCTCGTTGCCGGTGGCGTTCGGATTCCTGCTTCCCTTTGGTCAGCTCGCCGTCTGGATGGTGCAGACGGGGGAGCAGGCCCTGGATGCCGGGTTCTTTGCCCTGGCGCGCAACAGCTTTCTGTTGGCCGGCGGGGCCGCGGTGATTGCGCTGCTGGTGGCGCTGATCCTTGGATATGGGAGGCGGCTGCATCCGACCCGTTGGCTGCGGGCGCTGGTTCAGGTGGCCGGCATGGGATACGCCATCCCCGGCATGGTGATCGCCATTGGGGTGCTGATTCCGTTCGGCTGGCTGGACAATGCCATCGATGGCTGGATGCGCGAGCGGTTCGGGTTCGCCACCGGGTTGTTGCTGAGCGGTACGCTGTTCATCCTGTTGTTCGCCTATCTGGTGCGCTTTCTCACCATCTCCTTGCAGACCGTCGAGGCGGGGCTGGGGCGGATCCGGCCTGCCATGGATGAGGCCGCCTGGTCCATGGGAGCGTCCCGCCTCGCTACGTTGCGCCGGGTTCACCTGCCGCTGATGCGTGGCAGCCTGCTGACGGCGCTGTTGATCGTCTTCGTGGATGTGCTCAAGGAGCTGCCCGCCACGCTGGTGCTGCGGCCATTCAATTTCAACACGCTGGCGGTTCGAGCCTACGAACTCGCCTCCGACGAGCGGCTCGCAGATGCTTCCAGCGCGGCGCTGACCATCGTCCTGGTGGGCATCGTTCCGGTCGTTCTGCTCAGTCTCACCATCGCCCACGGGAGGGCCGGTCATGCAAGGCCCGCTTGAGCTTCACGAGCTGACGGTGGAACTGGAGGGAAAGCCCATCCTCCAGCAGATCGACCTGACCCTGCAGCCCGGGGAGCTGGCCTGTCTGGTGGGACCCAGTGGTTGCGGCAAGACCACATTGCTGCGCGCCATCGCCGGGTTCGAGCAGCCGTCAGCAGGCAGCGTCCGGCTGAACGGGAGGCTGCTCGCCGACGGTGCCGGCGGTGTTCCCCCGGAGAAGCGGGGGGTGGGCATGGTTTTCCAGGAGCTGGCCCTGTTTCCCCATCTGACCGTGGCGGAGAACATCGCCTTCGGCTTGCGGGGCGTTCCCCGGAACACTGTCCGGGAGCGCGTCGACACCCTGCTGGCGCTGGTGGAGATGGAATCAAGGCGGGATTGTTATCCCCACCAGCTCTCCGGCGGCCAGCAGCAGCGCATCGCCCTGGTACGTGCCCTGGCCCCCCGCCCGGCACTGCTTTTGCTGGACGAGCCGTTCAGCAGCCAGGACATGGAGCGCCGTGAACAGCTGGTTGGGGAGGTGCGTGACATCCTGTTGGAGGAGGGGGTCACCGCCATGCTGGTGACCCACGATCAGCATGAGGCTTTCGCCTTCGCCGACATCATCGGAGTGATGAATCAGGGCCGGCTGCTGCAGTGGGACAGTGCGTTCGACCTTTACCACCGACCGGCCAATCGCTTCGTCGCCGATTTCATCGGCCAGGGGGTATTGATCGACGCCGTCGTGCGGAATGAGCGTACCTTGCAGACCGAGCTGGGAGAGGTCCGCGGCGAGTTGTCATGCCGGTTACCGCCGGGCAGTGAGGTGGAGCTGCTGATTCGTCCCGACGATGTGATCCACGACGACCGGAGCCCGGTCCAGGCGCGGGTCGTCGCCCGCCTGTTTCGCGGCGCCAGCCATCTCTATACCCTGGAGCTGGAGAGTGGTACCCGGTTACTCTGCCTGGCGCCCAGCCATCATAACCACCAGGCGGGGGAGCGGATCGGAATCCGCCTCAGCCCGGATCATCTGGTGATATTCCCCCGGGATGTCTAGCTCGGGATGGCGTCCAACACCCTGCCGCGCCGTAGCCTGCCCAGACCGGCCATCACTATCAGTCCGGAGCCGAACAGCCAGACCGCCGCCGGGACCGGGACCGGAGCTGCGCCATGTTTGCCTTCGAGGTGCAGTCGGGCACCGATCACGTTGCCGCTGCCATCGGTATCCACCGAAAGATATTGCAGTGAGAACTCGTCAAAGTGCCCCACACCTGTTGCAGTATGGGAGACCTTCCAGCTCAAGGTGTCTTTGTAGGTGAAATAGATGGTTCTCCCCTCCGCGTCGGGATTTCCGCTGTGCGTCGGTTTCACGAATATCCCGGCGGTGGCCTCGGGGGGCTGGGGATTGGTTTTGAGCTGTATGTCCCATGTGGGCAGCAAGGTGGAGATATCGAGTGTCTCCAGACCGCTGGAGGGGGTGCCGTTCCACTCGAATACGATATCCAGAGCATCTGCCGTGGCGGTATATAGCGTTGTGGTCTGGAAGACGGAGGCTGCGTTTGCAAGAGAGCCCATACCGAACATCATTGCCGCGAAAATTATTGTTTTTGCGAATTTCATTTCGTTTTCCTCACCTTCGATTGGAGTTCCCCACTGAAAGTATTCATGCAAATCGGATGCCTGAAAGAATTCATCCGGTTATTCAGTAGCTTGGAACCAATCTACTTTTGCCTTCACGGCGGTGTGTAAACTTCATTGACGCCGCTGTTCCGGCGTGGGGGAGAGGAGGGGCGGAATACCATGTAAAAACATACGGTTATGCCATGTTGGTGGGGAGTGCCGGCATGTATGTTTTCCTGACACGGGCAACCGCTCCGAACGGGAGCCGCCGGGCACCAATGAACCCGATATCGGAGGGTGGCTGCGTGCGGGATGGATTCCCGCCGGGGTTTATATCTCTACAGGTCAGCTGACATACACCACCAGCTCTTTCAGGTTCTGCGACAATCCCGACACCTCTTTGGTCAGTTTCACGGAGTATTCCGAGTCCTGCGCGGTTTTGTCCGATTGTTCGTGGATGGAATGGATACGCAGGTGGATCTCTTCCGCGGTCGTACGCTGGTGTTCCGACGAGTCGGCGATCTGACCGGCTTTGGTGGCGATCTCGGAAACGGCGTTCATGATTGATTCCAGTGCGTTTTCCGCCTCTTTGGCCTGTTCAACACCCGTATGAGCATTCTTTTTGGCCCTTTCCATGGCAGCAACTGCGTTGTTGGTTCCCTGCTGCAGTCGTTCGATCATTTCATGGATTTCCTGTGCAGACCGCTGGGTGCTTGCGGCCAGGTTTCGTACCTCGTCCGCCACCACGGCGAAACCGCGTCCGTGCTCACCGGCACGGGCGGCCTCGATGGCTGCATTGAGGGCGAGTAGGTTGGTCTGATCGGAAATCGCCTTGATCACATCCAGCAGTGCGCTGATCTGTTCGCTCTCTTTGGCCAGCTCGTTGATCGCGTCGGCGCTATGGTCCACCTCCGATACCAGTCCCTGAAAGGCCTGCATGGTGGCCGATACCATCTCCCTGCCGTTCGATGCACTCTCCCTGGCGCACTCCACGGTGCGGGAGGTGGCAACGGTGTTCTCCGCGACCCGGTTTACCGCTTCCACCATCTGTTCCATTGCGGTGGCCAGCTGGCTGGTATCTGCCCGCTGCCGATTGGCAAGCTCTCCCGTCTGCTCCGCAACAGAAGCTGCCTGCATCGTGGCGTTGGTCAACCGCTGGGAGTAGTGCACCACACGTGTTTTTACGGTGGCAGCCTTTGCATCGCCTATCAGTTTGGCCAGTTGCAACTGGCCCAGTTCGTCACATCTGCCGGTGTAGATCCACAATCGCAGCTTGTCCCGCGTTAGCTCGTTGCTCTCCTGCTCCGCGATCCTTGCCAACGGTTTCACCACCAGACGGGAAAGTGCCCAGGCGATGCCGCCACCTGCGACTACTCCGGCACCGGCGAGATAAGGAGAGAGGAAGCCGGCGACAGAAAGGGCTGCCATTGTGACGACCAAACAGATCAGCTGGGCGGCGAAGATCCAGCCACCCAGTCCAACAGCCGGTTTCAACGGCAACCTGCGCCTTTCGTTCATGGCCTTGTAGAGGGATTCGGCCCGCTCGACCCATTCCCGGCGTGGCTTGGTCCGGACCGACTGATAGGCCACCACTTTGCCGTCCTGGTACAAGGGGGCGACAAAGGCGTTGACCCAGTAATGATCCCCGTCCTTGCGGCGGTTCTTTACCAGTCCCAGCCACGGCTTGCCCTGCTTCAGTGTATTCCAGAGATCCTCGAAGGCCTCCGGCGGCATGTCCGGATGGCGGACGATGTTGTGGCTCTTGCCGATCAGCTCCTCCCGGCTGAATCCGCTACAGTGGCAGAACTCATCGTTTGCATAGGTAGTAATACCCTTCAGATCCGTCGTGGATACCAGAACGCTACCTTCGTCCAGCGGATATTCTTTCTGGGTTACAGGGTAGTTCTTTTTCATTTTTTTTCCCCTTGGATAACCATGCGGTTCCCGATCGTGGTCTTGAGTCAAACGACAGGGAATACCCTCTCTTGGTCTGAGAGAATATCGTTTCGTTGTCATTCATCGGAGCCAGGAAAAAAATCTTTAATAGTCCTTTGTGATCATTATATTAGGTGATTCTTATTTGCAGGCTTTTCTCTGACAGAAGGCTTGGCAAAAGATCGTCCACCGATTGTCTCAGGGCATTTGAACCGAGCCAGAAATCTTTTTCCAGATGGATGATGCCTCTACCTGAAAAGTCCCTTGATCGCGGTTTCGAAAGACCTGACTTTTTCGGTGACGACCGCTTGCAGCCAGCTGGTACCCCCTCCCCTGTCCAGCAGACAGACGGCAGCGGGATTGCCGGAAAGGGGCAGTCGGTTGAGGCATCGGCCTGAAAGAGAGGAAGGTATGGAATCATCCCGGTGAATCGTGACGGTTGAAGGGATCACCGACAGGCTCGAAAGTTCGCCGGATTTCTTGGCCTGTATTCTCTTGCGACTTGTTTCCGCAATATAGTCAGCATAGTCAGCAAATTGCTCCTTCACACTGATATGCCAATTCGGCCTGACAGAAAGCCATCATTTGAAAAAACAGCCTTCCATTTTCGACCTTCCGGTTGACTGCGTTCGTACCCATTGTTATAAATGAGAATGAATGTTATTAGCGTTATCGTTGTTGTTATCAATATGAGTCGGAGGTTGTGAAGATGAGATCATGGCGTGGTGTCTATATGTCGTTGATTGGAGGGGCGATGGTTCTGGCGACCCAGTCAGTATGGGCGGTCGAATACCCCATTGGCGTGCCCGAACAGCGCTTCGGCATGGAGATCACCGCCGTCTATCTGCAGCCGGTGCGCATGGAGCCCAAAGGCATGATGCGCCCGGCCGAGGAGTCCGACATCCACCTGGAGGCGGACATCCGCGCCCTGGACATCAACGCCAACGGCTTTGCCGAGGGTGACTGGATCCCCTATCTGCACGTGAAGTATGAGGTCACCAAAAAAGGTTCCGACTGGAAGGCGGCGGGGAACTTCATGCCCATGGTGGCCAACGATGGCCCGCACTACGGCGACAACGTCAAGCTCGCGGGTCCCGGCAAGTATCACGTCAAGTACACCATCTATCCTCCCAGCGCCCCGGAAAATCCGGTGGGTGGGCACTTCGGCCGTCACACCGACCGGTTGACCGGGGTGCGGCCCTGGTTCAGGACCTTCAGCGTCGAGTACGACTTCATCTATGCCGGCATCGGCAAGCGGGGAGGGTATTGAACCATGGCGCTCTACGGGTCGCCGTTCCGACCTGCCTCTTTGCTACTCTCTCTCCTGGCCGCGTCGTTGCCGGGCGGAGTTATGGCCGGAGGGGCCGATGATGCGCAGATCCTGCATCGATTGAATACACTGGAGGAGCGCATTCAGCGGCTGGAAAGGGAGAAAGAGGAGTTACAGCGCTCCCTGGAAGAACCTTACATCAGCGCCGAGGAGCCGGAGATCGCGGCGCGGCTGAAAGCGGTGGAGTCGCAGGTCAACAGCTACCGCCGGGCGGCACGAACCGTGGAGTCGCTGGAGGGTATCAGCGCCGGTGTGGGGTTGACCATGATGGCCCAGGGGCTCACGGACGCTCCCGCCGGGGGCGGCAAGGATGCCGAGCTCAACTACCGCGGTGACACCACGGTGAGCCTGCCAGCCGGTACCCTTGGAGCGGCCGAGGGGTTCATCTTCACCCACTTCCGCATGGGTCAGGGGCTGGGACTGGAGAACCCCGGGGGGGCCTTCGCCTCGCTCGATTCCACCAGCTTCCAGCGTCCCGGCTCCGAGGCCTCCGACAGCACGGTCCTGCTGGCCCAGGCCTGGTACCAGCTCAATGTACCCCTGCCGCTCGGTGGCAATCCGGATCTCTCGCGCCGCCACGTCGAGTTCAACTTCGGCAAGATGGACCCCTTCGTGTTCTTCGACCAGAACGCCATCGCCGACGATGAGACCCGCGGCTTCGTCAACCAGGCCTTCATCCACAATCCGCTGCTGGATGTGGGTGGGGACGTGGGGGTGGACGAGTTCGGTTTCACGCCGGGTATGCGGCTTGCCTACATCAACGACTTCTACAAGCCGCAGCAGTATGGCATATCGCTGGGGGTATTCGGATCGGGGGAGGGCGCCAGCTTCAGCGACAGTCTCGATTCGCCCTTCGTGATCCTCCAGGCGGAGACCGCGCAACGCCTGTTCAGCGGTCTGGCCGGCAACTATCGGCTCTATGTGTGGCGTAATGGCCGGGGAGTGGATTTCGACGGCAGCGTGACCACCCACGGCGGCATCGGCCTCAGCCTCAACCAGCAGGTCGCCGACTACACCACCCTGTTTCTGCGTGCGGGGCAGCAGACGGAGGGCAGGGTCGCCTTCGACCGCGCCCTGACCGTGGGTGGCGAGTGGGGTGGCAGCTACTGGGGACGTGGCGCCGATGCTCTCGGCGTTGCCCTGGGCTGGCTGGCCATCTCGGACGATTTCCGCCGGGCGTCGCCGATCCTGGATGCCGACGGCGACGGGGTGCCGGACTACGGATACCGGGCCGGTGGCAGCGAACAGGTGGCGGAGATCTACTACCGCTACCGGCTGAACGGCCAGTTCGAGCTCTCCCCCAATCTGCAGCACGTCCGCAATCCGGGCGGCAACGGCGGGGCCGCCGTGTTGACCGCCCTGGGCCTGCGGGTGCAGCTCAGTTTTTGACGAGGAGGACACGGAACCATGAAACCAGGAATCCCCGCAACCGGTCTGCTCATGCTGCGCCGCCCGCAACGGTTGCAGCAGAAGACGACCCGTACGGTGGAGGCGGGCTGAGATGAACGAGCGGGTCGCGGTTCTCGCTCCGGATAGCGGAGTTCGCGCGCGGCTCCAGGCGCTGGGCGACTGGATGCGTGACCACCGTGGCGCCATCCAGGCCATCCAGTGGACCGTGGTGATCTTCTACCTGGTGCTGTTGATCTGGCCTGCCATGCTGCCGCTGCCGAAGGAGTATGCCCATTTCTATGAAAACCTGGTGCTGTTCGCCCAGTTCGTGTTCTGGGGGATCTGGTGGCCGTTCGTGATGGTCGCCACCATGCTGGTGGGCCGGGTCTGGTGCGGGGTCTTCTGTCCCGAGGGGGCGCTGAGCGAATGGGCCAGCCGGCGCGGCCGCGGCGGGGCCATCCCCAGATGGGTGCGCTGGGGTGGCTGGCCCTTTACCGCCTTCGTGCTCACCACCATCTACGGCCAGCTGATCAGCGTCTACGAATATCCGAAAGCGGCCCTGCTGATCCTTGGTGGCTCCACGGTGGTGGCTATGGTGATCGGTTATCTCTACGGCAAGGGCAAGCGGGTCTGGTGCCGCTACCTCTGTCCGGCGAACGGTGTGTTCGCGCTGCTTTCCCGGCTGGCGCCGGTGCACTTCCGGGTCGATCGGGAGCGCTGGCGCCGGTCGTCCAACCGTACCCCGGCCGTCGATTGTGCACCGCTGATCAACATCCGTGACATGCGCGGCAACGCCGCCTGTCACATGTGTGGCCGCTGCAGCGGGCACCGCGATGCCGTCGCCCTGGCGCCGCGCTCGCCGAACAGTGAAATTCTCTCGGCCGGCGAAAAGGAGGTCTCCCCCTGGGAGGTGCTGCTGCTCACCTTCGGCCTGCTCGGCGTCGCTACCGGCGCCTTCCAGTGGTCCGCTTCCCCCTGGTTCGTGGCCTTGAAGCAGAGGGTGGCGGAGTGGTTGATCGAGCGCGATATCTACTGGCCCCTGGGCGACGGCGCTCCCTGGTGGGTGCTCACCCACTATCCGCAGACCAACGATCTGTTTACCTGGCTGGATGGCGCCCTGATCCTGTTCTACATCGGCGCCAGCGCGCTGGTTCTGGGCGGTTCCCTGCTGCTGGCCGTGCGCCTGGCCGGGTGGCTGCTCGGCCAGCGCGCCATGCCCTGGCGGCTGGCCTACAGCTTCGTTCCCCTCGGCGGCATCAGCGTCTTCCTCGGCCTCTCTGCGCTCACCATCGGCATGCTCAAGGCGGAGCGGCTGGATCTCGCCTGGGTGCCCGGCGCGCGTGCCGTGCTGCTGGTGGCAGCGCTGCTGTGGAGCGGCCGGTTGCTGTGGCGCCTGATCGGAACCGAGGCGACCCTCCTCCGCCGCGCCGCCGCCTGGGCCGGCCTCATGGCCGCCGCCGGCCTGGTGGTGGGCAGCTGGGTGGAGATGTTCTTTCTCTGGTGAGAGCGGCTTTTTTTGAGCCAGAATCATTCTCCTTCCCAGTAATCGACCGCAGCATCCAGCGGCAGGCAGATCGAGAGGGTGCGGGCCGCCTTCCCTCCGCCGGGCGGGCTGCCCGCCATGACGTTGATCTTGCCAGAGTCGGGCATCGCGACGATGTCCGGCGCCTCCATGGTGCTGACGCACAGATACCTCAGATCGGCCTTGCTGTCGTTGACGATCTGGTGCGGCGTTTCCGGGCCGGGAGGCACGGCCACCACGTCCCCGGCCCGCAGCGGCCAGCTCTCTTCGCCAAGCCTCAGGCTGCCGCTACCCTCGATGATGAAGAACATCTCCTCGTTGACGTAGTGAGCGTGCAGGGGCCAGGCGGCCTTGCCCGGTGGCAGCACCACCAGCCGGTAACCGAGCTTCCGCGCGCCCAGCAGCCGGCCGATCCGGGCCATGCGGGCCTCGAACCTCTCTCCGTGACGCCACTCCTCCAGGGGTAACTGGTCGATGTTCAATATCGGCTTTCTCGTGTTCATCTGCTGACTCCTCCACAGTGGGTGATGATCTGTTTCTGGAAGACCTCGTGGCACCGCCGGAACACCGGTCCGGGACAGGTGTCCAAGGGGCGGCCGTCGATCTCACGGACCGGGATCGGTTCGGCACCGGTGCCGGCGTCGAAAGTCTCGGTCTGATCCCCATCGATTAAGCGGGTCGCACCCAAAACGTCACCGGCCAGGGGGGCGGGAAAAGCTCGTGTTGGAACCCTTTTTGGTGATGCGTGAGAACCAAGCTATGTCCGTGGGTTGATTCCTTCGCGGTTATCGGAAAAGCGATAACCCATGCGATCCGCCGACCGCGCCGGCAACCGCCAGCAGGCTGATGGTCAGCAGTATCCGGTGCATCCGGTGTACTCGTCTGAAGGTCCCTTCGCCGTCCCGCTGTGCCTGCTCGAGGAACCAGCGGTGGAGGAACAGGGGTTCGAGGATGAACAGGACCACGGTGAAAATCAGCCAGACGAGGGTCATCAGGTGCAGCCACCAGAACTGGGGATGCTGGTAGCGATCCCAGCCGTTCAGCAGGTGGAGCATGTAGAAACCGGAGAGGCCGGTGAAGAGGGTGACGATACGGGCCTGCAGGGCGAATCTTCCTTCCAGCCGCTCGAACAGCTCCAGTCCGCTCTTGCCGTCATGGTGACGTCTCAGTGAGCCGAGCAGGACGGTGGTGACGAAGGCGACACCCCCGATCCAGAGCACCACGCCGAGTACATGGATGATTCTCGCCAATGCCAGTTGATCGGTGACGCTCATGCCTCTTCCCGCGGAGGAACATCACCGATGCGGGCGTCGCGGAACCAGCACTCCATTGTCTCCCATCCCTCTTCCCCCTCCGCCGGTGCCCAGGCAGCGAAGTCCTTGTCGGTCACGGGCGTATAGGGTCCGTGCTTGAATTCGAACAGCACGGTCCCCTCTTCCAGCGCCGCTACCGTGTGCCAGGTCCCCGCGGGGATCTCCACGCCATGAACCGGTCCGCCGGGGGTGATCTCGACCCGTTCGAGCACCTCCCCATCCCCCTTGAAGACCAACACCACGGCGCGGCCGGAAAGGGCGGTGAACAACTCCCATCTCAGCGGCGAGTGGTGACGGTGGGGACGTACGTAACTGCCGGGTTCGATGGCGTTCAGGAAGCGCTGGACGGGGTCCTCGAGGGTCTGGTGGAGGTTGAGATTGGCACGGCGGCGAGGGGAAGCGGCAGCGCGTTCCTGCAGCTTCCGCACCGTCTCGTCATCGATCTGGAACATTTTTCGTCTCCCGTGGGGTCCTTTTCATTCACGTAGCCAGTCGCCGTTGCGATACAGCTCGAACGGGCGGTATTGGTTCTTGTATGCCATTTTACGGCACCCCGGTATCCAGTAGCCAAGGTAGAGCCACGGCAACCCCAGGCGCCTGGTCTCCTCGATCAGCCACAGGATGGCATACACGCCGGGGCTACGCCCTCCCTGGGCGGGATCGAAGAAGGTATAGACCGCGGAGAGTCCGGTGTCCACCCGGTCGGTGACCGCTATGGCGATCAGTTGGTCGTCTGCCCGGAATTCGTGGAAGCGGGTGTCGGACCAGTGGCTGGTCAGAAAGCAGAGATAGTCGTCGGGGGTGGGATTGTCCATCTCCCCGCCCCGGTGGCGGCTGTGCAGATAACGCCGGTAGAGACTGAAGTGTGTCTCGTCGTATCGCGGTGGGTGGGTGAATACCGTCACGTCCCGGTTGCACCGTCGGACCCGCCGCTGGATGCGATTGGGGGTGAATTCCTTCACTGAAACACGCAGCGGGATGCAGTCGTCACATGCCTGGCAGGAGGGGCGATAGACATGTTCTCCGCTGCGGCGGAAACCTTTCTGGATCAGATGGCTGTAGAGTCTGTTGTCCAGGCTCGCGGGGTCGACGAACAGCGAGCTGCTCTGGCGGTCGGACAGGTAGCTGCAGGGGCGCGGCGGGGTGGCGTGGAGGGTGATCCTCATCGCGCAGTCTCTGCTCCGCTCTGCCAGTCGGTGCGGGATTCCGCATAGGCCAGCATCTTCGACACCCAGGGTAGCAGCAGGTAGGCGGGGAAAGAAAGGAAGAAGGTGAGCAAGAAATAGGGGGCATAACCCATGCTCTCCGCACCAAACCCCCCCGCCCAGCCGGCCACCGAACGGCTCAATGCGAAGATGGAGGAGAGCAGGGCATATTCGGTGGCAGAGGCACGCTTGTCCACGATGGCCATCAGAAAGGCCAGAAAGGCGGCGGTGCCCAGACCACCGGTGAAGGACTCCAGCCCGCTGGCACCGTACATGATGGCCTGATGGGCGAAGGCCAGCTCGCCGCCGCTGTTGACCTCCCCCAGGGGGAGCGCCCAGGCGGCGCCGGCGTATCCCAGATTGGAGACGGCCTGGAACAGACCCAGCACCCACAGTCCGTGGAAGATACCGATGCGGTCGGTGATCCATCCCCCGACGATACCGCCGGCGATGGAGAGTACCAGCCCCAGGTTGACCGAGACCAGCCCGATCTGGCTGGCGGAGAAGCCGGCGTCCACCCAGAAGGGTTTGACCATGAACCCCATCGCCGCATCTCCCAGCTTGAAGATCAGGATGAAGCCGATCACCGGCAGGATGTAGGGTCGCTGCAGCATCTCCAGCAGGGTACCGAACATCGGTCCTCTTCCCGTCGGGGGTTCTTCTCCCTCTTCCGTTGGGGCGGTCTGGCGGCGAATCACGCCGATGGAGGTGATCAGCGCTCCTGCCCCCACTGCGTACCACCAGAATCCCTCCACCTGTTCCGACCAGCGAACGGTGCGGTCGATCAGCCAAAGGGTGCCGAGCAGAAACAGCACCACCGTGCCGAGGGTGGCTGGATGGCGGGAGAGGTTCCTCAATTCGGTGGCAAGCCGGATGCCGGCCGGCCGCCGGTAGGGTTTCTCCTTCGGTGCCTTGAGCAGGATCAGGCTGCCGGTGAGGAGCAGTATTCCAGCGGCGCTCAGGTAGGTGCTGCTCCAGCCGAGGTAGTCGCTCAGGATGAGGATGAATCCAGCCGCCAGCATCCCCACCCGGTAGAAACCGATGCGCAGGCCGTTGGCCAGCCCCAGTTCCCGTTTGTCCAGCATCTCGATGGTGTAGCCATCGATGGCGATGTCGTTGGTGGCGGAGAGCAGGGTGAAGAGGCCGATGGCGAACCAGACCCAGGGGCCAAAATCGCCGTGGATGGCAAAGGCGACCATCACCAGGGCCATGAGAAGCTCCACGGCAAACATCCAGCGGCGGTGGTGGCGGTAGTGATCGATGGCCGGTGCCCAGAGGAACTTGAGCGTCCAGGCCAGGCCCAGCAAGCTCATGAAGCCGATCTTCCAGAGCTCGACCCCCTGCTGCCGGAAGTGAACCGGAAAGACATCGTAGAAGATCCCCAGCGGCAGCCCCTCGGCGAAATAGAGGATCCCGACCCAGAACATCTTGGAACGGAGCAGACCGGATCTTTCGTCGGGATGGGCGCTCGGTTTTTGCATGGGCCGCTATGATACACAATTCCTCGGTCCGGCGGATTTCCGAAGTCGTCGAGGGATTGCCGAGGCGGTACGGTTTTCTCTCCGGTACGGAGGTGCTCGCTACGCACCCGCCCAGCGAAATTCTTCGGATGTGTGAACCAGTTCCGGTTTCCGATCGAAAATCGTCAAAAAATTGGTGCAAGACTAAAGGGGAAGGTGGTTTTCGGGGATATGACGGAGTGACGTCTTCTCGCAGCAGTTGTCCAGGAGGTTTCTCGATGTCCTCTCTGAAGAAAACACTACTCGTTCTGTTCCTTCTCTCTTTGGTCGCGCCGCTCAGCGGATGTATCACCCAGCAGCTTCCCGCCACTCCCCTGGAAGAGGAGGAAGTTGTTCGAGAGGAAGTGGAAGAGCCGGTTGCGGATGAAGGAGAGCACGAGCCGGAGCCATTGGAGATCGTGGATGTCGCAGCCAATGATCACCGCAACGAGCATGTCCCCGCCAATACCCTCGATCGGGATCTGAGTACCCGCTGGTCCGCCAGCGGGGATGGTGCATGGATCCGTTTCGATCTGGGTGAGCCCCACACCCTCACCGCCGTCGCCATCGCCTGGTACAAGGGGGACGAGCGCAGCGCCGAGTTCGATATAGAGGTGAGTGACGACGGCGACCGCTGGATCTACGTCTACGGCGGGGTGAGCAGCGGAGAACGGCTCACTCCGGAGCGTCATTCGTTTCCATCCGTCACCGCCCGTTACGTCCGTATCGTCGGACACGGTAATAGTGAGAACATGTGGAACAGCATCACCGAGGTGGAGCTCTGGGGACATGACGAACTTTCCAATCATGCCCCGAAGATCACGGGAGTGGCTGCGCCCGTGGCCACGGTTGGAGAGGAGTATCGTTTCCAGGTGGAGGCGACCGACCCCGATGGTGACGCCTTGATCTTCGGCATCGAGAACAAGCCGCTGTGGGCGACGTTCGACACCACCACGGGTCTGCTGAGTGGTACTCCTGGCAATGGTGATGTCGGGAAATTCGAGGGGATCGTGATCTCGGTGACCGACGGATGGGAGAGAGACCATATCGGGCCCTTTTCCATCACCGTTCGACAGGGTGATGGTCGAAACAACTCGGCCTCCATCCCGATGCCGTCGTCCCGGAACAGGGAAGGGATGATCGAGGAGACCTTCGAAACCGGGGATTACGCTGCCAGCGGATTCAACGCCTCCGGTGCGCCGCCGGTGGTGACCGCCGATTCCCACCCGGTGTTCGAGGGCAACCGCTCGCTGCAGATCTTTCTGGACAGGTACGATCGCAAGGCCAGCCCCAGTCCCTATCGCCGGGAGTTGAAGCTGGTGAACAAGAATGCGGGCATTTTCCGCAACCTCCGGTACGGGAAAGAGTACTGGGTGGGTTTCGCCATCTATCTGGCGGACGACTACCAGATGCCGGGAACCAGCGACATCCTCTTCCAGCTCCATGACGTGCCCGATCAGCATCTGGGAGAGTCCTACAAGAATCCCAACCTCACTCTGCGGATAAATGGCAAGAGCAGGAAGGAATCACGCCAGCATCTGGTCCATCAGTGGGTCGTGACCATCAAGGGAGATCACCGGGAGTTCACCCCTACCGGCACCAAGCGCTATTATCCGACCAGCCTCTCCATTCCGGTCGCTCCGGCGGCCCCGGATGTCGGGCGCTGGGTGACCTGGGTGTTCAATTTCAAGGTGACCTGGAAGCCCCAAGGGTTCGTCAGGGTGTGGAAGGATGGGGAGTTGGTGCTGGAGAGGTACGGCATCCGTACCGCCTTCAACGATGTGGTCGGACCCTATCTGAACATCGGCAGCTACAAGCCGGACTGGAAACGGCCTGGTGACAGCAAGAACCCCAACCTCACCAACCACTGGCAGAACCCTTTCGCCGCCAGCGAGGTCCCTTCGCGGCTCAGTTACCTGGATGCATTCCGGATTGCCATCGGTCCCGACAGATATGACGACGTGGCCCCCTGATCGGTTCGCCGTACTCCCCTCATCCGCGGCGGAACCGGTACAGTGCGATCTCGGCGAACAGGTTGGGTAGTAGATGCATCAGCGGCCCGGTGCGGTGAGCGGAGTTGACCACCTGTCGTTGCAGGATGACGATCCCTTTGTTTCGGCAGAGCCGCTCGAAATCGCGCAGGGTGCAGAGGTGGATGTTGGGGGTGGCGTACCAGGGCTCCGGCAGGGCGCGGGAGGTGGGCATCCGGCCGCCGAAGGCGATCTGCAGCCGGTGGAGCCAGTGGCCGAAGTTGGGGAAGGTGACGATCCCTTCGCGCCCTACGCGCAGCATCTCCTCCAGCATCCGATCCGGATGCTGGACCGCCTGCAGGGTCTGGCTCATCACCACGTAGTCGAAGGAGTCGGCGTCGAAATCCGACAGGCCGGCGTCGATGTCCATCTGGATGACGTTGACCCCCGCCTGGATGCAGCGGACGATGTTGTCGTCGTCGATCTCCAGCCCATAGCTCTCCACCTGTTTGGCCTCTCGCAGATGGCGCAACAGGGTGCCGTCACCGCAGCCCAGATCCAGCACCCGGCAACGGGGCCGGATCCACTGGGCGATGATCTCGAGATCGGGGCGAAGCGGCGCCGTCACGACAGATCCTCCGCCACGCGGTCCATGTAGGCCCGGAATACGTTGATGTACTGGGGGATGGGCATCAGAAAGGCATCGTGTCCCTGGTGGGCCTCTATCTCGGCATAGGCCACCGGGTTGTCCCCCTCGGTGAGCGCCTTGACGATCTCGCGGGAGCGGGAGGGGGAGAAACGCCAGTCACTGGTGAACGAGACCACCAGGAAATGGGCCTGCACCGGTTTCAGTGCCGCCGCCAGATCGCCACCCGCCTTGCTGGCGGGATCGAAATAGTCCAGGGCCTTGGTCATCAGCAGATAGGTGTTGGCGTCGAAGCGATCCACGAACGAGCGCCCCTGGTAACGCAGGTAGCTCTCCACCTGGAATTCCACGTCGAAGCCGTAATTGAGCTTGCCCTGGCGCAGTTCTCGGCCAAACTTGTTACGCATCGACTCGTCCGAAAGGTAGGTGATATGGCCGAGCATCCGGGCCAGCATCAGTCCCCGGCGGGGTACGGTGTCGAATTCGTAGTAGCGCCCCTCGTGGAAATCGGGATCGGACATGATGGCCTGACGTGCCACCTCGTTGAAGGCGATGTTCTGGGCCGACAGCTTGGGGGCGGCGGCGATCACGACACTGTGCCGTAACCTCTCGGGAAAGTCGATGGCCCATTGCAGCGCCTGCATCCCGCCAAGGCTGCCACCGATCACTGCCGCCCACCGCTCGATACCGAGCCGATCGGCGAGTCGTGCCTGGCTCCGCACCCAGTCGCCCACGGTGACGATGGGGAAATCGGGGCCATAGCGCTTGCCGGTCTGCGGGTTGATGCTGACGGGGCCGGTGGAGCCCTTGCAGCCCCCCAGGTTGTTGGGGCTGACCACGAAGAAACGGTTGGTATCGATGGGCTTGCCGGGGCCGATGCAAGACTCCCACCAGCCCGGCTTGCGGTCTGCCATGCTGTGATAGCCGGCAGCGTGGTGATCGCCAGAGAGGGCGTGACAGATCAACACCGCATTGCTGCGTTCGGCGTTCAGTTCACCATAGGTCTCGTAGATCAGATCGTACTCGGGCAGTTCCCGACCGCAATCGAGGCCGAGCGGTGTGTCGAAATGGAGGGTCTGGGGGGTGACCAGTCCGACCGAATCGTTGGGGATCGCCTCCGGCATCGGTCACTCCTCCCTCCGTGCGGGGGTGGCGATGGATTCCGGCAGCTTTGCCGGCGCCTCGATACGCAGCCGTTTGCTGCGTCCCTTTTCACCGCTGAGCAGTGTGACTTGGCGGCGGGGAACGCCGAACTGCCCGGCCAGAAACCGGATCAGATGGGCGTTGGCCCTGCCCTCCAGCGGAGGCGCGGTGATACGGATCTTCAGCTCGTCCTCCCGGGGGCCGACGATCTCGTCTCTACCGGCTCTGGGCTGGAGGCGGACCCTCAGCTCGAGATTCCCTCCCTTCCAGATGTAGAAGGACATCGGCCTCACTGGAACGCCAGCATCCTGCCCAGGTCGCGGATGGGGGAGACCAGCAGGATCAGGCTCAACTGAAGCAGGATCAGCACCGCCAGCGGTGACAGGTCCAGTCCGGAGATGGGGGGGATGAGGCGCCGGGCCGGCGCCAGCAGCGGTTCGCTGAGCCGGTTGATCAGGCCGATGACCGGGTTGTAGGCGCCGGGCTGGATCCAGCTGAGGACGATCTGGATGATGATGGCCACCATGAATACGTAGATCGCCAGTGACAGCAGTTCGCCGGCGGACATCACCAGCACGCCGAGCGGGCGGAAGCTTTGCCCTACCACCACACCCACCAGAAACAGCTCCAGCATCTGCAGCAGCAGCATCAATACCACCGCGGCCAGGTCGATACCCCAGAAGCCGGGGATGAGGCGGCGCAACGGCTTGAGCGGCGGGTTGGTCACCTTCACCAGGAACTGGGATACCGGATTGTAGAAGTCGGCCCGTACCCACTGCAGCAGGAAGCGCAGCATGATCGCGAGAATGTAGAGTCCGAACAGGGTCTGAATCAGGAACACCCCTGCGTGTTCGGCGTAGTTTCCTCCCATTATTCCCCTCCCAGTCGATTGGCCAGCTCTTGCGAACGCTCACGCGCCGCGTTCAATGCCCGATGAAACAGCTCCCGAAGCGCGCCCTCTTCCAGTACCCGGATGGCCTGCTCGGTGGTTCCGCCGGGCGAGGTGACGCGGCGACGCAGGGTGGCGACGTCCTCGCTGCTCTCCAGGGCCATCTTGGCGGTGCCGAACGCGGTCTGGAGGGTGAGCAGGCGGGCGGTCTTGGGATCCAGCCCCAGAGAGACGCCGGTCTCCTGCATGATCTCCATGATCAGCAGAAAATAGGCCGGTCCGCTGCCGGAGAGTGCGGTGACGGTGTCCATCAGTGCCTCGTCGTCCAGCCAGAGGGCGAGGCCCACTGCGCGCAGGACTGATTCCGCACGCTCCCGTTGCAGCTCGTCGACATGCCTGTTGGCGTAGAGGGCGGTGGCGCTGCTCGCCACCAGAGCAGGGGTGTTGGGCATGGCGCGGACGATGGCGCAGTCGCCGCCCAGCCAGCGCTCGAGATCCGTCACCCGGATCCCCGCCGCCACGGAGATGATCAGCGGCCTGTTCTGCTGGACCGCCGTTGCCAGATCCTCCGCCACCGGTTTCATGGTCTGGGGTTTCACCGCGAGCACCAGCACCTCCACTTCGCCTGCAAGCTGGGGGTTGTCCTCCCGGGTATGGATGCCGAACTCGGCCGCCAGGCGGGCGCGTTTCCCCTCGTCGGGATCCGCGACCCATATCCGATTCGGGGAGAAACCGTTGCCGATCAGTCCGCCGATCAGACTGCGCGCCATGTTGCCGCCACCGATGAAGCCCACGTTAAAGTTTTGCATGTCCGGTTCCGCTATTTAAGGGAAACTGTATCGAATAGGGTACAGGGTTGCGCGGCATGGATTCAATCGCGCGGGCCAAAAATATCGGTGCCGATGCGCACGATGGTCGCTCCTTCGGCAATGGCCGCCTCCATGTCCGCCGACATCCCCATGGAGAGGGTGTCCAGCCCGGCCCCGGCCTCGTTCAATGCGTGTAACGCCTCGCGCAATCGACGGAAGGGGAGACGCTGTTGCGCAAAGTCGGTGCAGCGCCGCGGGATGGCCATCAGCCCGCGCAGCCGCAGACCCGGAAGCTCGGCGACCTGGCTGGCGATTTCGGGAAGTTCGGCGAGTCCGATGCCCGATTTGCTCGTTTCGCCGCTGATGTTGACCTGCAGGCAGATGTCGAGCGGCGGCAGGCCCGAGGGGCGCTGGTCACTGAGCCGCCGGGCGATCTTCAGCCGGTCCACGCTGTGGACCCAGTGAAAGTGGCTGGCGATGGCGCGGGTCTTGTTGGATTGGATGGGGCCGATGAAATGCCAGCATAGAGGGTGACCTTCCAGTCGGGCGATCTTCTCCAGTGCTTCCTGGAGATAGTTTTCGCCGAAGTGGCGCTGTCCGCAGGCGGCGGCCGCGAGTATCTCCTCGGGGGAACGGGTCTTGCTGACCGCCAGCAACCGGACCTCGCCGGGCGGCCGGCAGTAGCGTCTTTCGGCCAGGCGGATACGCTCGTTGACCCGGGACAGATTGTCGGCGATGGGAGATTCCATGGTGAGAATTATACGTAAAATTCGAACAGGGGAGAGGAAACGTGGACATAACTGAACTGCTTGCCTTCACTGTACAGCACGGCGCGTCCGACCTGCATCTGTCGGCCGGTCTGCCGCCGATGATCCGGGTGGATGGAGACATCCGCCGTATCAATCTTCCCCCCCTCGATCAGAAGACCGCGCAGGAGCTCATCTATGACATCATGGGAGACAAGCAGCGCAAGGACTTCGAGGAGTTTCTGGAGACCGATTTCTCGTTCGAGTTGCCCGGGGTAGCCCGATTCCGTGTCAACGCCTTCCATCAAGGGCGCGGGGTCAGCGCGGCGTTTCGTCAGATCCCCACCAAGATCCTCTCCCTGGAGGAGCTCAAGGCACCGGCGGTGTTCAAGGATGTGGTGGATGTGCCCAACGGGCTCATACTGGTGACCGGGCCCACCGGCTCCGGAAAATCCACCACGCTCGCAGGCATGATCGACTATATCAACGAGACCAAGCATCACCACATTCTCACCATCGAGGACCCCATCGAGTTCGTTCACCAGAGCAAGAAGTGCCTGATCCAGCAGCGGGAGGTGCATCGCGATACCCTGGGGTTCACCGAAGCCCTGCGCTCCGCCCTGCGCGAGGACCCGGATGTGATCCTGGTGGGTGAAATGCGCGATCTCGAGACCATCCGGCTGGCCATCACCGCGGCGGAGACCGGCCATCTGGTGTTCGGGACCCTGCACACCAACTCCGCCGCCAAGACCATCGACCGTATCATCGACGTATTTCCGGCGGGAGAGAAGTCGATGATCCGTACCATGCTCTCCGAGTCGCTGCGCGCGGTGATCTCGCAGACCTTGCTGAAGAAGACCGGAGGCGGGCGGGTGGCGGCCCACGAGATCCTGATCACCAACCCCGCCATCCGTAACCTGATCCGCGAGGACAAGGTGCCGCAGATCTACTCCGCCATCCAGACCGGCAGAGCGGTGGGGATGCAGACGCTGGACCAGTGTCTGCAGGAACTGGTCGCCAAGGGGCTCATCAATCCGGCCGACGCCCGTAGCAAGGCGAAAAACAAGGAGACGTTCCGGGTATGAGTCTGATGGGATCTGCAGCCGCGGCCCCGAAGGATCTGGACGCCCTGCTGCGTCTGATGGTGGAACACAGGGCCTCCGATCTCTTCGTCACCGTCGGATTGCCGCCGAGCATGAAGATCGATGGCGTCATCCGTATGATTTCGAAGGAGACTCTGACTCCTCCCGAGGTAAGAGAGATGGTGTTGGGGGCGTTGACGTCACGGCAGCGGGAAGAGCTGCTCGAGACCCATGAGTGCAACATCGCCATCAGCCGCCGTAACCTGGGGAGATTCCGTCTCAGTGCCTTTCAGCAGCGCAGCCAGTTGGGCATGGTGCTGCGCCGTATCGAGAGCCGGATCCCCTCCTTCGAGGATCTGCATCTGCCCTCGACGCTGGCCAGGCTGAGCCTGCTCAAGCGGGGGCTGATCCTGATCGTCGGCGGCACCGGTGCCGGCAAGTCCAGCACCATGGCGGCGATGATCGATTACCGCAACCGGCATGACAACGGTCACATCCTCACCATCGAGGATCCCATCGAGTATCTGCACTCCCACAAGAAGTGTATCGTGACCCAGCGGGAGGTGGGGATCGATACCGAGAGCTATGAGGTGGCGTTGCGCAATGCATTGCGGCAGGCCCCAAATGTGATCACCATCGGCGAGATACGTTGTGCCGACACCATGGAGTACGCCATCGCCTTCGCGGAGAGCGGCCATCTCTGTCTGGCCACCCTGCACGCCAACACCGCCAACCAGGCGCTGGAACGTATCATCCACTTTTTCTCCGAAGATCGGTCACGCCAGTTGCTGATGGACCTCTCCCTCAATCTCAAGGCGGTCATCGCGCAGCAGCTGATCCCCACCAAGGACGGCAAGAGCCGCCGTGTGGCCACCGAGGTGATGGTGCTGACCCCGATGATTTCAGACCTGATCCTGAAGGGCAAGATCCATGAGCTCAAGGAGGCGATGGCCAAGCCGAATCAGGAAGGGATGCGTACCTTCGACCAGTCGCTGTTCGAACTGTACGACGAGGGTGCCATCAGCAAGGAGATGGCCCTCTCCCATGCCGATTCGCCCAGCCAGCTCCGGTTGATGATGAAGCTGGACAAGGAGTACGACGTCGCCAGGAGCAGCGGCTCCCTCTCGGGTGTCACCGTCGAGGACGTGGATCCTTATCCTTGAGATGCTTCTCCACCGGGGTGAGGGCGGCTCTTGTCCCGTTCGATGAGCGCGTAGGCGGAGTGGTTGTGGATGGATTCGAAGTTCTCCGATTCCACCACATAGGCGTCGATCCGGTCATCGGCGTTCAGCCGTGCCGCCACGTCCCGCACCATGTCCTCCACGAACTTCGGATTGTCATAGGCCCGCTCGGTGACGAATTTTTCATCGGGCCGCTTGAGCAGTCCATAGAGTTCGCACGAGGCCTCTTTTTCCACCAGCTCGATGAGTTCCTCGATCCAGACGAAGCGGTTGATCCGGGCGGTGATGGTCACGTGAGAGCGCTGGTTGTGGGCACCCCGATCGGCAATCTGTTTGGAGCAGGGGCAGAGGCTGGTGACCGGTACCTGGACCTTCAGGGTCATGGTGGGCTCGCCCCTGCGGAACTCGCCGATGAAGGTGACGTCGTAGTCCATCAGGCTCTGTACGCCGGAGACCGGTGCGGTCTTGTTGATGAAATAGGGAAAACTCATCTCGATATGGCCCGCCTCGGCCTCCAGCCGCTCGGTCATCTCCACCAGGATACCCTTGAACGACCTGACCGAGATCTCCCTTTCGTGCTGATTGAGGATCTCCACGAAACGGGACATGTGGGTGCCCTTGAAGTTGTGGGGCAGATTGACATACATGTTGAAGTTGGCGATGGTGTGCTGTTCGCCGCAGCTGCGGTCACGGATGCGCACCGGGTGGCGGATATCCTTGATGCCCACCTTGTTGATGGGGATGCGGCGGGTATCCGCCAGGCTCTGTACATCTTCCATGGTTCTCAACTCTCGGAATAGCGGACGGAGGCGCGTTCCGTCTCCCACAGGGTGATGGCGGTGACACGAACACGGTGATCGTCGAGACGCCGGCCCAACTCCCGATAGAGGTATGCCGCGATGTTCTCCGCCGTCGGATTCTGCTGGTCGAAGGGCGGGATCTCGTTGAGGTTGCGGTGATCCAGACGGTCGAGGACCTCCCGGGTATGTCGCTTGATGATCCCGAAATCGACCCCCATGCCGAGATCATCCAGGGCAGCGGCCGTCACCTCCACCTCCACCTTCCAGTTGTGGCCGTGCAGTCGGGCGCAGGGGCCGTCGTAGCCTCGCAGCAGATGGGCCGCGGAGAAGTCGGTGACGATCCTCATGGTGTAGGTGGCTGACATGAGTGGCGACCGGGTTACTGATCCAGATGGTTGCGCACCGCCTCGACGATGCCCGCGGCGTCCAGCCCGCACCGGGCCAGCAGTTCGTCATGCCTGCCCTGTTCCACGAAACGATCGGGGAGCCCAAGATTGAGGACGGGGATGCGTACGCCGTGGTGGTGCAGACACTCGTTGACGGCGCCGCCGGCGCCACCGGCGATGACGTTCTCTTCGATAGTGACCAGCAATTCATGATGGGTGGCCATGTCCAGCACCAGAGGGGCATCCAATGGCTTGATGAAACGCATGTTCACCACGCTGGCATCCAGCTCCTCCGCCGCCTGCAGGGCGGGTGCCACCATGCTGCCGAAGGCGAGCAGCGCTACCCGGCGTCCCTCCCGGCAGAGCTGTCCCTTGCCGACGGGGAGCTCTTTCATCTCCGGATCGATGGGGACCTCCGGGCCGCTGCCGCGCGGATAGCGGACCGCGGCAGGGCCATCCAACAGATAGCCGGTGTAGAGCATACGGCGTAGCTCGTTGCCGTCCGCCGGAGCCATGATCACCAGATTGGGGATGCAACGCAGGAAACTCAGGTCGAAACTGCCGGCGTGGGTAGGACCGTCCGGTCCCACCAGGCCGGCACGATCGATGGCGAACAGCACCGGAAGGTCTTGCAGCGCCACGTCGTGAATCAGCTGATCGTAGGCCCTTTGCAGAAAGGTGGAGTAGATGGCCACCACCGGCTTGAGGCCGTCGCAGGCCATCCCGGCCGCCAGCGTGACGGCATGCTGTTCGGCGATACCCACGTCGAAATAGCGCTGCGGGAAACGCTGTGAAAACTCCACCAGTCCCGAACCTTCGCACATTGCCGGAGTGATGCCCACCAGCCGTTCATCCTGTTCGGCCATCTCGCAGATCCATTCGCCGAACAGACGGGTGTAGCTCGGAGGGGCGGAGCGGGGATAGATGGCTCCCGTCTCCGGGTCGAAGGCGGTGACCCCATGGTAACAGGTGGGGTTCTTCTCTGCCGGTGGGAAGCCCTTGCCCTTGCGGGTGACGATATGCAGAAACTGGGGTTCGGTCAGCTCGCGCAGGTTCCTCAAGGTGGTCACCAGGGTGTCCAGGTCGTGCCCGTCGATGGGCCCGATATAGTTGAAACCCAGCTCTTCGAACAGGGTTCCCGGCGTCACCATCCCCTTCATGTGCTCCTCCGCCTTGCGCGCCAGTTCCCACACCGGCGGGGCGATGCTCAGGACGTTCTTGCTGCCGTCGCGCATGGTGGTGTAGAGCTTGCTGGAGAGGATCCGGGCCAGATAGTTGTGCATCCCGCCCACGTTGGGCGAGATGGACATCTCGTTGTCATTGAGGATCACCAGCAGATTGGATTTCAGGTGGCCGGCATGGTTGAGCGCCTCGAAGGCCATCCCGCCGGTCATCGCACCGTCCCCGATGATCGCCACGATCCGGCGGGAACTGCCTTCCCGGCGGGCGGCGATGGCCATTCCGAGGGCCGCGCTGATGGAGGTGCTGGAGTGACCGGTGCCGAAGCTGTCGTAGGGGCTCTCGCTGCGCTTTGGGAAACCGGAGAGCCCGCCCCACTGGCGGAGGGTGGCCATCTGCTCACGGCGCCCGGTCAGGATCTTGTGTGGATAGCTCTGATGGCCCACATCCCAGATCAGGCGATCTTCCGGTGTGTCATAGACATAGTGCAGGGCGATGGTCAGCTCCACGGTACCCAAACCGGCGGAGAGATGCCCTCCTGTCTTTGCAACACTGTGAATCAGGTACCGTCTCAGCTCGGCAGCCAGCCTGGGCAGCTCGGAGGTCGGCAACCGGCGCAGCTGCTCGGGTGTGTCAATGGTTTCCAGCAGGGGATAGGGGCTCTGGTCGCTCATCTACGCGCGATTTCCACTGGTCTCTTGTTTGGTGACGGTTACGGGTCTGGTTGCACTGTCAGCCGGGCTAAACGAACAATGATCGATCTTTATGCGCTCGCTTGCAAGTGCTTTCCCGGTCTGGATGCAATCGTTCCAGCTAGCAGGTCCGCGTGATGATATAGCGCGACAGCTCCCGCAGCAGGTCGGCCTGCCGGCCAAAGGCGGCAAGGCTCTCCATGGATTGCTCATGCAGCTCCCGGGCCCGCTGTTTGGCCCCCTCCATGCCGAGCAGGGCGGGATAGGTGGGTTTGTTGCGCGTCACGTCGGCCCCCTGGGTCTTGCCCAGTGTGGCGGTGTCCCCCTCGATGTCCAGGATATCATCCTGGATCTGGTAGGAGAGCCCGATGCATTTGGCATAGTGGTCCAGCGACTCCAGGAGTTCCCGGGACGGTTCCGGGGCGCAGAGCGCTCCAATCCTGACGCTGGCCCGAATCAGGGCCCCTGTCTTGTGGATGTGCATGTCCTCCAGTTCAGCGATGGTCAGCCGTTCCCCTTCCGAGGCGATGTCGATGGCCTGTCCCCCCGCCATGCCGCGGGAACCGCTGGCGAGGGATAGGGTTTCCAGCATCTGCAGGCGTCGCTCGGCACTCACGCCGATGCGATCGCTGTGCGCCAGGATGTAGAAGGCCAATGCCTGCAGGGCATCTCCGGCCAGGATGGCGGTGGCGTCGTCGTAGGCCTTGTGGCAGGTGGGTTTTCCGCGCCGCAGGTCGTCGTCATCCATGGCGGGGAGATCGTCATGTACCAGGGAGAAGACATGGATGAGCTCTACGGCACAGGCGGGATCGTCCAGTGTATCGAGGGATGCGTTCAATGCTGTGCCACTGGCGTAGACCAGCAGAGGACGAATCTGCTTGCCGCCGTTCATGGTGGCGTAGCGCATCGCCTGATGGAGTCTTGCCGGATGGGTGTCCTTTCCGGGAAGCCACCGCTCGAAGGCAGCCTCGACGCGGCTGCGGTAGTGTCGCAGTTCGGGGGAATCGATCATGGTTGCTGTCGGAAAAGCTCAGTTCGCCCGGGCATCCTCGTCCTCGAATGGGACCAGCTCTGCATCGACATCCTTGCCAGAGAGCATCAGAACCCGTTGTTCCGCTTCATGCAGCGCCTGCTGGCATTTGCGTGTCAGCTCGATGCCGCGTTCGAAGTCTCGAAGGGACTCCTCGAGGGTGAGTTCACCCTTCTCCATGCGCTCCACCAGCTTCTCGAGTTCCTCCAGGGCGGCCTCGAAATCGCCCGGTGAAGGGAGACTCCCGGTCTTGGCTCGTTTCTTCGTCACGACTCCGGTTTTTTCTTTGGTTGAAAAACGACAATCATATCAAATTACGTCGGGGTCGGGTTAAAATGGTTCCAGGTGTTCTCCTGTCGAGGGTGATGCGGCCGCCGCCCGCGGCCACGCGTCCGGAATATATAATGTAAACAACCAAGGGACGCGAATCGGAAAGGGGGGTGTCTGAGTAGTGGAAGGAAAGACGAAATGGAATGAAGCCCCTCTCCGGCCGCCGCTGGAGTGGCGTCGGACCTCGTTCTGGGACGAGGAGCGGCTGTTCGAGGAGCTGGAGCGGGTGTTCGACATCTGTCACGGCTGCCGGCGCTGTCTGACTCTTTGTCCCGCTTTCTCGACGCTGTTCGAGCTGGTGGACGACTCTTCGACCATGCGTCTGGACGGGGTGGCGAGGGAGGACTACTGGCGGGTGGTGGAGCGCTGTTATCTGTGTGATCTCTGTTACGCCACCCGCTGTCCCTACATCCCTCCCCACGAGCGAATGGTGGACTTCCCCCATCTCATGCTGCGGGCCAAGGCGGTGCGCTACCGAAAGCGGGGTGGTGGTCCGCTGGGGGTGCGCCTGTCGATATCGCCGGATACCCTGGGCGGCGTGGCCGCCATCCCCGTGTTGGGCCGGATGGTGTGTGCCGCCATCGACAACCCCCTGACCCGGCGGATGCTGCGGGTCCCGTCCGAAACGGGGTTGGCTGGATGCCGACGGGATACCCTGCGCCGGCGCCTGGCCCGCCGGAGCGATATGTCGGGAAAGAATGCCCGGCAGATGGTGGGCGAAGGGGTGGTGTTGTTCGTCACCTGCCATGGCAACTATCGCTTTCCGGAGGTGGGAGAGCATCTGATAGCCATCCTCGAGCACAATGCGGTTCCGGTGGTAGTGGTCGAACGGGAGCGTTGCTGCGGGATGTCGGGGTTCGAGCGGGGGGATCTGGAGGGGGTGCGTGAGGCGAAAGAGTTCAATGTCCAGCGCCTAGCCAAATGGGTGGGAAAGGGGGGGAAGGTGTTGATATTGCAACCCTCCTGTCTGCAGCTGTTCCGCCGCTGGCTGCCTGCACTGTTTCCCGATGACGGGATGGTCCACCAGGTGAGTATGGCCGTGCTGGATCCCTTCGAGTACCTGGCGTCGTTCCGCCATGCGGGGCGGCTGAAGACCGATTTTCGGCACGCCCTGGGCGTGGTGGCCTGCCATCTTCCCTGTCGTCTGCGGGTCGATGGCGGCGGAACGGAGATTCGTGAGTTGTTGAGTCTGATTCCGGACACCTATGTGGAGATGGTGGAAGGGTGCGCCGGCTCCGGATGTGCCCCGGGCGGTGGCGGTGCCCGTGACTCGGGGATGGGAGAGAGGATCCGCCAGATCATGCCTGACCACTACGGCAGCGCCTGCATGCTTGCGGGTCGATGTATCGAGTTGGAGCGGGGGGACGGCAGCCGGGTGGAGCATCCTCTCGCCCTGCTGCGCAAGGCCTATGGCATATGAGTCTTCAATTTCCACGGCTCAGGCGGAAGAAGGGGGGACGATTCGTCCGGCTTCTGCTGTTCGCAATGGTGTTTCTCTCTGGAATGTCCATCGTTACGTCGGTGGCCGGTGAGGTCCGTGTACAGATGGGAATGGAGCAGTTCGACTGGCGGGAATACGGGAAGGATGGGGAGCGCCTGTTGCGGGAGGCTGGTATCCGGCTTGCGATGGGGTTCGAATACAGCTCGAGGAGGCCGGGAGAGCGGCGGTTTTTCAGCCTCATGGCAAGGGGGTACTTTGGAGATGTCGACTATCGGGGCCGTCTCCAGTATCCGGAAGGTCGATCGGCTTCGGCACGTACCCATTACTGGGGTGGGATCATCGAACCGCGTTACGCCTTCCGTATCCATATACCGGGCTCAACCCTTCTTCCCACCTTGTCTGTCGGCGTGGGCGGAGAGTGGTGGCTGCGTGACCTGCGGGGGGAGTATGGCTATCGCGAGAAATATGAAGTGGCCTACGCGCGACTCGAGGCGGGACTGGAGAGCCGCCGGACCACCGGCTGGTTCGTCCGCATGGGGGTCAAGTCCCCTTTCCATCTTGGGGAGCGGCTCAGCGGATTCTACCTGGATGGCGCCTGTGAGGATGTGAAGCTCTCTCCGGGGAAGAACGATACGGTTTCGTTTACCGTGGGATACCGCTTTCGCGGCAATGCCACTCTTTCCCTGGACTACGATGGCTATCTCTTTTCCGCCTCGCCCAAGGTGCCGGTTCGCTGTGAAAAAGGAGCCAGGTTGGAGATTCACCAGCCGAGGAGCGAGATGAAGACGCTTTCTTTGCGTTACTCGGTGGCCCTGCCGGAGATGTAGGATCGGCCCCCCATAGCGGTAGCGGGGGCCGATTCGGATGCGGGTTCAGTAACGGAATCCCAGTTGCAGTCCGCCGGCCACCTGCTCGAGATTGGGGCTGGCGGCAAGGGCGAGATCCAGATGGAGGCCGAAGGGGGAGAGACCGAAGCCGGCGGTGACGGTGTCGGCATAGCTGCCGTCGCTGAGGTTTGTCCTGTATCCCACCCGCAGTTGCGCCGTCCGGTAGATATCCAGCTCCGCACCCACTCCCAGGTAGCGGGTCTTCTGGTCGAAGCCGACGGGCTCGTTCTCGGTGGCATCCAGATCCAAGGCCAGGGTGCTGCTGACGATGCTGTTCCACGCGGCGCTGTGAGCCACGCCGAAGCGCATCTGGGGGTTGAGGTCGATGTCTCCCATCCCTGTCGTGTCGGCGGTCCGGAAGCTCTGCGGGATCAGGTTCTTGACCACCAGGCCGGTGGTGACCCCGTTGTCGTAGCGTTTGGCGACCCCCACGTCGATGTTGAACGCGCTGGAGTCGACCTTGTTGGTATCGATGTCGAATTCGGCGCTTCTCACATTGGCCACATAGTCGATGGTGGATACCTGCATGTACTTGGGAGTCACGCCGATGGAGATTTCGCCAAAGCTGAACTCGAAGTCGCGGGCAAGGGAGATTCCCACCTCGGCGACGGCAATGGCCCGCGTCTGCAGTTCCGACTCCGGATTTACATTGGTGATGGTTGCCTTCTCGGAGACGGGATCGTACTGCACGAACTGGCTGTTGGCCGCGAAGTTCTGCAGATCCTGGAGTGCCTGCGCCTTGTCAGTGGGAGTGGTGGCGCTGGTGACCGCGTCCTGCAACGTGATCAGCCGGTCCAACTCGTCGTTCAGGGTATTCACGGTCTGGGCGTCCCGGTAATCCAGCTGGGCACCACCCGCTGCCATTCCCGAGAGCTGGACCGCCATGCCCCAGTTTTCGGTGGAGAAGCTCACCACACTGCCGCCGAACAGCGAGCCCTCCAACGCGCGGTTGCTGAAGGTTTTGACGATGTCGTTGACGTCGCTCATGCTGTTTACCACGGCCCGGGCGTTGGCGGAATCGGGATTCAGGTTGAAGTTGGTGACAGCCGAGTCCAGGGTGGTCAGCTCGTTTCCGTTTTGAAAGTCGTCCAGATCCTTTATCAGCTCATCCGGATCGGCTATGTTGAAGCCGATTACGGGGAGTTCCAGATGGAACTGCTTGTTCTTCGCCAGCAACGCCGGGTTGTAGAAGCTGGCATTGGCTCCGGTACCGGATGCAACCCCCGTACCTCCCATTGCCATGGAGCGTGGATCGAAGCTCCCAAAGGGTGCTGCCAGCGCAACATTACCCGATAGGGCCATGATGACGGCCGTGGTCAGCAAGGAACGGTTGTGCATGTGAAATCCCCCCGATTCGATTCTGGTGCAATTTATGACGAACAGGATTCGCTTGGGGTCTCGATGAACGTGGCGACCGCCGAGCGCCCTCATGGGTTTCGTATCGGGAGGGGGCAAGAGAAACTTTAAATGGAACTACCCGGCTTGTCCCTGGAAATTCGCAACTCGCCGAGTGATTACCTTCTTGAACCGGGAGGGGGAAGTTGGTACTCCCAAGGGGACTCGAACCCCTGTTTTCGCCGTGAGAGGGCGACGTCCTAGACCGCTAGACGATGGGAGCATTTTTTACGAGCCTGTTTCGAGTGTGTTATTATAACAGGATGCTCTCCTGGCTCAAGCGATTTTGGGACGTACGGACGCGTGACCCCCAGCCAGCATCTGTTCCGGTCGTCATTCCCCGCTCCGAACATCCCGTTTCCCGCAAGAACATCAGCGCCAACGCTGTGAAGGTGATGTATCGCCTGAAAGATGCCGGTTATGAAGCCTATCTGGTGGGGGGCGGGGTGCGTGATCTGCTGCTGGGGAGAGAGCCCAAGGATTTCGACGTGGCCACCAATGCCACCCCTGAGCGGGTGAGGGAACTGTTCCGCAACTGCCGCCTCATCGGTCGCCGTTTCCGCCTGGCCCACGTCTACTTCCGCGGCGAGATCATCGAGGTAGCCACCTTCCGTGGACATCATGGAGATGGAGGCAAGGGGGAGGGGGAGGTTCGCAACGGCATGGTGGTGCGCGACAACGTCTATGGCACCCTGGAGGAGGATGCCGTGCGCCGTGATTTCACCGTCAATGCCCTCTACTACAACATCCAGGATTACTCCATCGTCGATTACACCGGGGGGCTGGATGACCTCCGCATGGGGGTGCTCCGGCTGATTGGGGATCCAAGGCAGCGCTACCGGGAGGATCCGGTACGCATGTTGCGCGCAGTGCGATTCGCCGCCAAGCTGGGTTTCCGGATGGAGAAGGAGACGGAGGCTGTCCTGATGGAGCTCGGTGAGTTGCTCACCGGGGTTCCTCCGGCGCGGCTGTTCGACGAGATGCTGAAGATGTTTCTCGGTGGACAGGCGGTTGCCACCTTCGAGCTGATGCGCCGCTACGGCCAGTTCGGCATCCTGTTTCCGCAGACCGAAAAGGCCCTGGAGCGGGAGGAGGATGGGTTCCCGATCACCTTTTTGCTGCATGCCATGGAGAACACCGATCGGCGCATCGCGGAACAGAAGCCGGTGACTCCGGCATTCCTCTACGCCGCCCTGCTCTGGGAGCCGGTGCGTCAGCTGGCCAGGGAGCTGGAGGTGGAGGGGATGTCCCGCATCCAGTCCCTGCAGGTGGCCGGGGATCGGGTGTTGGAGCGGCAGCGCCGGATCATCTCCATTCCACGCCGGTTCACCCTGCAGATGCGGGAGATCTGGGCGGCACAGGAGCGCCTCACCCAACGTACCGGCAAACGGGTTTACCGCATCTTGAGTCACCCCCGCTTTCGCGCCAGCTATGATTTCTTGTTGCTGCGGGCGCAGAGTGGGGAGGTGGAGCCGGAGCTGGGCGAATGGTGGACCCGATTCCAGGGCGCGGACGAGCAGCAGCGCCAGGAGATGCTGGCGAAACTCAAGGGAACCGGACAGCGAAGCAGATCCCGGCGGCGCCGTCCCAGGAAGCGCCAGGCGGCACGTCCCAATCCAGCCACCCCATGACCCCCTCCGTCAGGGCCTACGTCGGCCTCGGCAGCAACCTCCGTTCTCCTGTACGGCAGATCCGGCAGGCCCTGCGGGCATTGCAAGAGATTCGCCAGACGGTCCTCGTCTCCAGCTCCGGGCTCTACCGCAGCAAGCCGCTGGGTGGGATCCGCCAGCCGGATTTCATCAACGCGGTCGCGGCATTGGACACCCGGCTCGGTCCCCACGAGCTGCTCTCCGAGCTGCAGTCCATCGAGTGCCGGCAGGGGCGGGTGAGAGGGAGAGAGCGCTGGGGACCCCGCACCCTGGATCTGGATCTGCTCCTCTACGGAAACGAGCGTATCACCACGGAACGGTTGAGGGTCCCTCACCCCGGCCTGCTGGAGCGTGATTTCGTACTTCACCCCTTGATGGAGATCGCACCGCTGCTGCGATTGCCCGACGGCAGTCGTCTGTCCGACCGGGCAGCGGAGGTGGCCGATGAATTGCAAAGGGTGGATTCCTCGACGGAAGGGTAAGGGATATACTATGCCGAATCCTTGGGGGAGCACCCGAACCGTTCACATCATCCCGATAACAGAAATCCATGGAGAATCCGCACCGTTTCATCGTCGTAGAGGGCCCCATCGGAGTGGGCAAGACCAGCCTGGCCAGACGGTTGGCCGAGAGCTTCGGTTGTGAGCTGCTGCTGGAAGGGGCCGAGGAGAACCCCTTTCTGGAGCGTTTCTATCAGGATCCGCGCAGCGCCGCGCTCTCCACCCAGCTCTATTTCCTGATGCAGCGCTCACGCCAGATGCAGGAGCTGCGGCAGGCGGAACTGTTCAGTCCGGTGCGGGTGGCGGACTATCTGATGGAGAAGGATCGGCTGTTTGCAGAGGCCACCCTGGAGGAGGAAGAGCTGAAGCTGTATGAGCAGATCCATGGCCACATCCTGCCAGAAACCCCGGCGCCGGACCTGGTGATCTACCTGCAGGCGCCGGCGGAGGTGCTGATGAGACGCATCACCCAGCGGGGGCGTCCCTACGAGCGTCATATCGACATGGCCTACCTGCGGCGGCTTTCGGAGGCCTACACCCGGCTGTTTCACAACTATGCCGCCGCCCCGGTGCTGATCGTCAATGCGGCAGAGATCGATCTGGTGAACAGTGAACGGGATTTCCGGCAGTTGCTGACGCAGGTCTGCGAAACCCGCAGCGGCAGACACTATTTCAATCCCCTGCCGCTGGAGCTGCAGGGAAGCGCATGAAGCGGATCACCCTCACCACCTTGCAGGAGATGAAGAAGAAGGGGGAGAAGTTCGCCTGTCTGACCGCCTACGACAGCAGCTTCGCAGCGCTGCTCGATGCTGCGGGGGTGGAGGTCCTGCTGGTGGGGGATTCTCTCGGAATGGTGATTCAGGGGCAGGAGAGCACCCTGCCGGTGACCCTCGACGAGATGATCTACCATACCCGCTGCGTGGCCCGGGGCTGCCGACGGGCGCTGTTGATGGCCGACATGCCGTTCCTCTCCGACGCGGATCCGCGGCAGGCCGTTTCGAGCGCCGGCCGGCTGATGAAAGAGGGCGGGGCGCAGATGGTGAAGCTGGAAGGAGGGGCCATGCAGCTGGGGACGGTGCGTCGCCTCGCCGGTCAGGGCATTCCGGTGTGCGCGCACCTCGGATTGCAGCCCCAGTCGGTGCACAAGCTGGGAGGGTACCGGGTGCAGGGGCGCGACCAGGAGAGCGCCCGGCGGATCCATGACGATGCCCTGGCGCTGCAGGATGCGGGTGCGGATCTGCTGCTGCTGGAGTGTGTTCCGGCATCGCTCGCTGCCCGGATCCGCGATACCCTGCGGATTCCGGTGATCGGCATCGGCGCGGGTCCGGACTGCGATGCCCAGGTGCTGGTGCTGTATGACATGCTGGGCATCACCCCCGGCAAGCGGCCGCGCTTCTCCCACGATTTCCTCTCCGATCCGGAGGCTGGTCCCACCGATGTGGCCGGGGCTGTCCGGCGCTACGTCGAGGCGGTCAAGTCCGGGGCCTTCCCGGCTTCCCGTCACTGTTTCTGATTCCGGGTCTTCCTCATATCGTGTGGATAGAACGGCGAGTCACCGCGTAGCGGCTTCGTCCTTTACAGGCGGAAAGCGCGCCGGAAAATGGTCGGCAGAAGGGGATTGGGGGCACTACGGGATGGCCTGGCCGTTTACGCTTGCCATTCGCACAGATGATGGACATCCGGTGATCTCCAGCCGGACGGCCCCTATCCCCTTCTGGCTACCGAGTATGTGGCGCGCTTTCCGCCTGTCAAGGATGATTCGCCGTTCTATTCACACGATCAAAGAGCTCCGATCCCTCCCCCCACCAAACCGGTCTGCTCGACCCTTTCGGACGTCGATCGGCGTCCGGCTTTGGCAAAGATGGGTATCCACATTTCGTGACTGGTATGGTGCTCTTTTTGCACAATGTATCATGATGGCAAATAAGCCATACATGATTGACGCTGAGAGATTTATGCCCGACGGTTGTACCGATTGAACTCCAATGAAGGTTCGCCGTATGAAGCCATCTATTGCATATCAGCAGCATCGTGAGGCCATCCGGTAGATCGTCGAGCGGCACCATGCCAAAAATCCACGCATCTTCGGTTCCGTCCTTCGCGGTCAGGACAAGGACGGGAGTGATCTGGATATTCTCATCGACACCACCGAAGAAACCACCCTCTTCGACGTCGGCGCCATCCGCACCGAACTGATCGATCTTCTCGGAGTCGAGGTCGATGTGCTGACCCCCGGGGCGTTGCCGGAGAGGTGGAAAATGGAAGTGCTGAGTAAGTCGCGGTCGGTATGAGTCGGCGGGACGAGTTGGCTCTGAGAGACTACCTTGAGCACATCCAGCAGGCTATCGGTCGCATTCAGCGGTATCTCGTAGACATCGACCACACGGCGTTCCTCACAAATGAGGAAAAGCAGGATGCAGTGATCCGTAACCTCGAGGTCATTGGGGAGGCGGCAGGCAGTATCTTGCCACTTTCCTGACTTTGCCGCGAAACATCCAGATTTTCCTCTCAAGGCTGCCTATGGGGCACGCAATGCGTTGGCGCATGGGTACTTCAAGGTTGATCTCGATGTGGTCTGGAAGACCGTTGAGCGGGATTTGCCGATGCTGGAGGCTCAAGTTGGCAAGGTGCTCCAATCTCTCGCCTAGGTTATCGAGATGAGGGCAGATCCTCGTTGGCAGGGAAGATGCCTGAGGCTCTGAAATAGTAAGACCACCTGTGACTTGGGCAGGTAGCCGATATCCGGCGGTCTCCGGTCAGAAGCCTCTCCCCCTCCTGGTTACCAGATTCCGTCTGTCAGGGTAAGAAAGGGGCCATCTGATTGCGGAACAATCATATTCGTAAAGTATTTCTCCCTCCTGCCGATGTGTACTTCTAGTAAGCCCTTTGCAGCCTCGCTTCCGGCGGGCAAGCGAGAACCCAGTTTTTTGCGAATCGAGATCCTGCTCATGAAAACGAATACGTCGAGTATAAAGGTGACGACGGCGTTCATCCTGACCGTGGGTTCGCTGCTGTTGGTGATGTGCAGCGGCGTCATATTCTATTTTCTCTCTTCCAGCAAGCATGATTCCGACATCGTGGATGCGGCGGGAAGACAGCGGATGCTGAGTCAGGCGATGGCGAAATCCATCGTGGCGTATGCGCTCTCCAGGAAAGGAGTGCAGAGCCTGGAGGCCGAGGTCGGCGATCTCGACCGTTACATCACCCGCATGCGTACCCTCTATACCGAGAAGGTGATTGGTCCGGCCAAACAGGCGGGTCTCGGGCTTTCCATGCATCCCGACCAGGAATTCTCCCCGTCGATTCCCTATCCGGCCACCTTTACCCGCATGCTCGGCGAGTCGGTCACCGAGGAGGTGGACATGGCGGTCACGCTGATGGCCGGGGAACCCGTCAACCCCGGGATGAAGCTGCAGGATGCCGTGGATCGGGAGGCCTTTGCGGCACTGAAGGCCGACCCGAAGGCGATCTTTTCCAAGGCGGTGGAGAGAGACGGCAAGCTGTATATGCGTTTCTACACCGCGGACATTGCAACGCTTCCGGCCTGTGCCGCCTGTCACACCCGGATGACGGGCAAGTCGTTCAGGGTCGGTGAACTGCTTGGGATCCGGCGCTACGAGGTGCTCTACGCTGCCGATGCGGCGGAAGGACACCGGCGGCTCAATCCGGATCTCGGGGAATACGAGGCCGCCAGGGAGATCTTCACCCAGACGCTCACCGCCTTCAAGTCGGGGGGGCGTTATCCGGCCGACTTGCAGATGACCGAATATCGTGAATACGGCGGCACGAAAGAGAAGTCGATCCTGCGCACCATCGAGGAGGTGGAGGGGGTATGGCAGCGGTTCGAGCTGGCGGCACAGAACCTTCTGCAGGCCGAGGTGAACAGTGACGCCTATTGGCGCGCCTACGATAACGTGTTGACCGGCGCCAACGAGTTGCGCGCGGTCAGCAACGAACTGACCAGCCAGTTCGCCGCACACGCCCTTCGGAACCAGCAACGGGTCTTCTGGCTGGTCATCCTGATGGCGGCACTGTCCATGCTCATATTCGGTGCCACCTATCTCATCCTCAATCGGGCCATCATCGAACCGGTGACTCGCCTGGTGGATGTGGCCAATCGAATAGCGCAGGGGGATCTGACCCAGACCACGACGGTCTCGGGCAAGAGCGAGATCGCAATGCTGGCCAATGCGCTGAATACGGTGAGCAGTAACCTCAACAGTATGGTGTCGAAGATAAAGTCTGCGGCTCGCAACCTTACCGATTCCACCAGCCGCATCGTGGAGGTGAGCCGGCAGATGGAGACCGGTCTGGAGCGGCAGGCGGGTCAGACCCAGGCGGTGGCTGGGTCCATGGAGCAGATGGAGGAGACCTCCCGGGAGATGTCGCAGCATGCCGATGAGGCGGCCGGCGCTGCTGCCCAGGCCTCCGAGGTGGCGGTCGAAGGTGGAGAGATCGTGCGCCGCAGCATCGACGGCATGGTCCAGGTTTCCGGCACGGTCACGGAGTCCGCCAAGAAGGTGGAGGAGCTGGCCCGCCACTCCGAGCAGATCGATCAGATCGTGACGGTGATCGACGATATCGCCAATCAGACCAACCTGCTGGCCCTCAACGCAGCCATCGAGGCGGCCCGGGCGGGAGAGCAGGGGCGTGGCTTCGCCGTGGTGGCGGATGAGGTGCGTGGCCTGGCGAATCGTACCACGGAGGCGACCCGGGAGATTGCCGAGATGGTCAAGGTGATCCAGGCGGGTACGGAGGCGGCGGTCGTTTCGATGGAGGCCGGGCGCAAGGAAGCGGAGCATGGTGTGGAGATGGCCAACCAGGCAGGCGCTTCACTGGAGCAGATCGTGCAGATGGTGGGAGAGCTCTCTTCCCGCATAGAGCGGATTGCGGCCGCCAGCCGGAGCCAGTCCGAGGTGACACACAAGGTCACCACGAATGTGGCTGCGGTGGCGGAGATCAGTGAGCAGACCGAACGGGATGCGCGTCTCTGTGCCGCCTCCAGCAACGAGCTCGCCAAACTGGCGGGAGAGCTGCGCGGCATGGTGGAGCAGTTCAGGATCTGATTCCGGGACCGACACATCTCCCATACGGGGCCGTGGCGGGTCATTCGTCATGGCCCCGTGCTTTTTGGGTTCGTTGGATACCGGCAGGCGGCAGCCGCTTGCCGCGACGGCACCGGCCGGTGGGCCGGCAAAGGGCCCGGGACCTATCCCAACTGTTTGATTTTGCTTGAGTAGGCGCCCTCGTTGGTCGCGGCCGATGGTGTGGCATGCCATTTGCAATCAGTAGAAGCAAGAGACAACCCTTCGACAAGAGAGGCCATCGTGGACAGAATGCTCTATGTGGGGATGAGCGGCGCCAGGCAGCGGATGCTGGCGCTGCGCTCCATCAACAACAATCTCGCCAATGCCACCACCACCGGGTTCCGGGAGGACCTGAATCAGTTTCGCAGTATGCCGGTATATGGACCGGGTCATGCCACCCGGGTCTATGCCATGGACGAGCGGCCCGGGATCAATTTTGCCCAGGGGCCGTTGCAGCACACCGGCCGCGATCTGGATTTGGCCATCGACGGCGATGGCTGGTTCACCGTGCAAGCCCCCGACGGCAGCGAAGCGCTTACCCGCGCGGGCAATCTGACCATCGGCCCCGGCGGTCTGTTGATGACCGGCAGTGGGCATCTGCTGATGGGGGACAACGGCCCCATCGCCCTGCCACCGGCGGAGAGTATCACCGTGGGACGGGACGGCACCATCTCCATCCGGCCGGTGGGACAGTCGGCCCAGGCGCTGGTGGAGGTGGGACGGATCAAGCTGGTCAATCCGCCGCGGGAGGATCTGGAAAAGGGAGAGGATGGCCTGGTGCGCATCAAGGAGGGGGGCTTCGCCACACCGGATGTCAACGTGCGTGTGCAGCAGGGGGCGCTGGAAGGGAGCAACGTCAATCCGGTGCAGGCGATGGTGGAGATGATCAACCTGCAGCGCCAGTATGAGATGCAGGTGAAGATGATGAAGACCGCAAACGACAATGCAGAAGCGGCCGAGTCGCTGCTGCGAATCAGTTAAGGGGAGAATTGAACGATGAATCCTGCACTGTGGGTGGCCAAGAGCGGGCTCGATGCACAGCAGACCCGTCTCAACGTGGTATCCAACAATCTGGCCAACGTCAGCACCACCGGTTTCAAGCGTTCCCGGGCGGTATTCGAGGATCTGCTCTATCAGAACGTGCGTCAGGTGGGGGCACAGAGCAGCCAGAACACCACTTTGCCCTCGGGGCTGATGCTCGGAACCGGGGTGCGCACCGTCGCCACCGAGAAACTGCATACCCAGGGCAATATCGTGCAGACGGGCAACTCGCTGGACGTGGCTATCCAGGGAAGGGGGTTTTTCCAGATTCAGCGTCCGGACGGCCAGATCGCCTATTCCCGTGACGGCTCGTTCCATCTGGATGCCCAGGGGCAGCTGGTGACCGCCAACGGTTATCTCCTCCAGCCAGGAATCGTCATCCCGGAAAATGCCAGGAGTGTGACCATCGGCGTGGATGGCGTGGTCTCGGTCACCCTGCCGGGCGACGCCCAGCCGACCCAGGTGGGAGCCATCCAGCTGGCCGACTTCATCAACCCGGCCGGGCTGGAGCCGGTGGGGGAGAATCTCTATCTGGAGACCGCCGCCAGCGGTGCCCCCCAGACCGGCACCCCCGGGCAGCAGGGGCTGGGCACGGTGTTGCAAGGGAGTATCGAGGGCTCCAACGTCAATGCGGTGGAGGAGCTGGTGAACCTCATCGAGACCCAGCGTGCCTACGAGATGAATTCCAAGGCCATCTCCACCACCGATCAGATGCTCCAGTACGTCACCCAGAACCTGTAACCGGGGTGTGATATGAAAAAACGCTCTCTGATGCTAATCCTTCCGATCCTGATGCTGGCCGGTTGCAGCAGCACGCCGGAAATGGTCCGACGGGATCCGGCTTATGCCCCGGCCCGCCCGGTTCCCGCGCCGGTGCACAGGAATGCGGGTGCCATCTTCCAGTCCACAGCCGGTATCTCCCTGTTCAGGGATACGCGGGCACGTCGGGTGGGCGATATCCTCACCGTCCGGCTCGCGGAGAAGACCCAGGCCCGCAAGAGCGCCAAGACCAACACCTCACGGAGCCACGAATTCAAGGCGGACAATCCCACCCTGTTCGGTGCCCCGGTGCAGTTCAGCGCGCCAGGGGTGCTGCCGCTGTCCAGTCACAGGGAGAACACGCTGGGCGCCGCCTTTGGTTCGGAGCGCAAGTTCGGGGGGGCCGGGGACAGCACCCAGAGCAACAGCCTGAGTGGAAACATCACGGTCAGCGTGGTGGAGGTACTGGCCAACGGTTATCTGGTGGTACGGGGTGAGAAGATCCTCTCCCTGAATCAGGGCAGTGAGTACATCCGTGTCGCCGGTATCGTTCGGCCACAGGACATCGGGCCCGACAACACCGTTCTCTCCAGCAAGCTCGCCGACGCCCGCATCAGCTACGGCGGCAACGGTTTGATCGCCGAGTCCAACCGACCCGGTTGGCTGGCCCGTGCGCTGGACGCCCTCTGGCCCTTCTGACACGCTCCTTCGGCGATCGCACCAAAAGGGTTCCTTTCTCCGCCCCATTTTCGTGTTTTGCACAATGTTGGTGCGGGAATTGCCCTCCCGTACCACTTCCGGCTTTCTCGTGTTTCAGTAAAAATCCCTTTCCATGAATCGGTTAGATCCATGACCCGTTGTTCTTGCAGCTCTGGTCCAATGTTTGCACCAAGTGCCGTCGGAACGAGAGATGAAAACTTTCGGCAAGCCAAGGAGAAAAACAGGGTGAACAGACGACTCTCGAAAAGAACAGCGGCAACGGCCATGATGCTCCTCGGGCTGGTCTTCGCCGCCCCCGCCATCGCGGAGACCGCACAGCCGCCGGCGGGGGATGGAACGGTTTCCTCGTTGCCGGTAGAGGTTGCACCGGCCGACGGGAACGGGGCGGAGGCCAAGCCGGCGGTCATCCCCGGCGAGGTCCCGGCGGAAGAGAAGCCGGTGGAGATCCTGGAGGGATTCAAGAATCTCAGCCGGGAGAGCGCCGAGTGTGTCTCCTGCCACCGGGAGAAGACACCGGGCATCTACCAGATGTGGGGTGACTCCAAGCACTACGCCGCCAACGTGGGTTGCTACGAGTGCCACAAGGCGGATCCCTCCGACAAGGATGCCATCAAGCACAAGGACCACATCATCTCCATCATCGTGTCGCCGAAGGATTGTGGACAATGTCACGAGAAGGCCGCCGCCGAGTTCGATGCCAGCCACCATGCCACGGCGGGAAACATTCTCGGCTCGCTGGACAACGTGCTGGCCGAGGTGGTGCAGGGTGCCCCGCTGTTGAACGGGACCTCTCCCGTGGTGACCATGGGGTGTGCCGGATGCCACGGTTCCATCGTGCGGGTGGAGTCGGACGGCTCGCTGGATCCCTCCACCTGGCCCAATACCGGCATCGGCCGGATCAACCCGGACGGTTCCAAGGGGGCCTGCTCCGCCTGCCACCTGCGCCACACCTTCGACGTGGCCCAGGCGCGCCAGCCGGAGAACTGCGGCCGCTGCCATCTCGGGCCGGATCATCCCCAGAAGGAGATCTACGAGGAGTCCATCCACGGTATCAACTATCGGGCCCACAAGGACAAGATGAACCTGGATTCCGACAAGTGGATCGTGGGAGAGGACTACAGTGCGGCCCCCACCTGCGCCACCTGTCACATGTCCGCCACCAAGGATCTGCCGGTCACCCACGATGTGGGCGCCCGTATCTCCTGGGATCTGCGGTCGCCCATCTCGACCAAAATCGATGCCAAGGCGATCGAGGCGGGCAAGAAGGTCAAGCCCTGGCTGGAGCGGCGCAAGGACATGAAGAATGTCTGTACCTCCTGTCACGGGCGCAACATGATCGACAACTTCTATGTGCAGCTGGATGCGGCGGTGGAGCTCTACAACGAGAAATATGCCAAGCCGGGCATGAAGTTGATGAAGCTGTTGAAGGCGGAGGGGCTGCTCACCGAAACCAAATTCGACGAGGAGGTGGAGTGGACCTGGTTCTACCTGTGGCATCACGAAGGGCGCCGTGCGCGGCACGGTGCGGCCATGCAGGCCCCCGACTACGTCCAGTGGGAGGGATTCTACGAGATGGCACATCGCTTCTACATCGAGATGGTGCCTCAGATCCGGGAGATCATCGAAAAGGCGGAGAAGGATGGCAAGCACGAGTCGGCCCAGCGGGTGCAGGCCGCCCTGGATGAGGTGCTCAACTCCGAGATGCACCGCTGGTTCGTCGGCAAGGAGCCGCCGAAATCCTGGTCACCGGCCGACAGTGACAACCACGGCTTCCGGTTGGAGGCCGGGAAGTAGTCACTCCTCTCCCGTCCGGTGGTGACATCGGGCGGGTGGTCGAAGGGCCGGCCCGGTGGATCGAACCGATGGGTTCGGACGGGCCGGCCCCGGTGCTTTTCCAGGGTCTTTCGAGATGATCAACCGTCTGCTCTTCCTTCTGTTACTGCTGTTCCCCGCCGTCGTCCTCGCCGCAGCGGATGAGTTGCGTGACGAGGCGTGCCTGGATTGCCATGGGGTGACCGGCTTTGCCGTTCCTACCGGAGAGACGGGGGACAGTCCGATGCGTGCCCTGGACATCAACGCAGATGCGTTGCGTCAGAGTGTTCACGGGAAGCTCTCCTGTGTGATGTGTCACGCCGACATCGAGAAGCTCCCTCATGGCAAGGAGGGGTTGCAGGCGGTGGACTGTGTCACCTGTCACGCCCGCCTGGCGGAGGAGGGGAGCGGAAGCCAGCGGCGGGGACGCCGGGTGCGGGGTGATTTGAGCAGTCGGGAGAAGACCGCACTCAATACGGAGCGCTACCGCCGTTCCATCCATGGCGATCCCACCATCGAAAACAACGCGGCGTGCAAGGTATGCCACACCGCCCACTACGTCTATCGCTCCGACGATCCACGATCCACCACCTATCCCGGCAACTCACCGCGGATGTGCGGCAGCTGCCACGTGGAAGCGCTGGAGGCGTACCGCAGATCGGTGCACGGTGCCAATCTGTTGCGTCCCTGGCGCGGGGAGAGCGCCACCTGCAGCGACTGTCACACCTCCCACCGGATCACCGGCGAGAAGCTGACCGCGCACCGCCTGGTCACCGACTCCTGCGGGGATTGTCACCGCACCGAGGTGGAGTCCTATCTCGCCACCACCCACGGTGCGCTGGCCTGGCTCGGCAGCGAGAAGGCGGCCAAGTGCGCCAGTTGCCACCGCCCCCACGCCACTCATGCCGTCGACGATCCGCTCTCGCTGGTGAGCGAGGAGAACAAGCTGGACACCTGCCGGGAGTGCCACGAGAAGGCCAACTACAACTTCATCCAGTACCGGGTGCACGGCAATACCCACGACTACGAGAAGTACCCCTACATGTGGTTGACCGCCAAGATCATGGTGGGAATCGTGCTGTTCGTGTTGATCTTCTTCTATCTCCACTCCATGCTCTGGTTCTACCGGGAGATCCAGTCCCGGGTGATCGAGTGGCGCGTGGTGGATTCCCGCCGCTATCCGTTCCGGGTGAAGCGGCCTCGCAAGAAGAGCGACCGCCATTTCCGCCGCTTCTCCTGGCAGTGGAGGCTCAACCACTGGGCAGTGGCACTCTCGGTGATGACCCTGGTGTTCACCGGGATGTCGGTGATGTATGCCAACTCTCCCTGGGCCGTCTGGGTGGTGGAGAAGGCCGGCGGCCATGACGTTTTCACCACCATTCACCGCTTTGCCGCGGTGGTGTTCATGGGCGCGGTCATCGCCCATGTGGTGGCGGTGATCTACAACATTCGCCGCAATCCCGACTTCGACTGGTTCGGCCCCGATTCCCTGCTGCCGCGCAAGAAGGATTGGGAGGACATGGTGGGGCAGTTCCGGTGGTTCTTCGGCAAGGGGGAGCAGCCGCGGTTCGACCGCTGGACCTACTGGGAGAAGTTCGACTACTGGGCGGTCTACTGGGGCGCCCTGGTGATCGGCATCTCCGGCATGATGCTCTGGTTCTCCGACACCATCGGCAACCTGCTGCCGGGATGGGTGCTCAACGTGGCCGCCATCGCTCACGGGGTGGAGGCGTTTCTGGCGGTGATGACCCTGTTCGTGGTGCACTTCTTCAACAACCACATCCGCCCCGGCAAGTTCCCGCTGGATATCGTCATGTTCAGCGGCAGTTGGGATCTGGAGGAGTTCAAGGAGGAGCGGCCGGAGGAGTACCGGCGGCTGGTGGAGAGTGGTGAACTGGAGAAATACCTGGTTCCGCCTCCCTCGCCCGCCCGCTCGCGGCTGTTCCACATCCTCGGCTTCACCCTGTTGGGGATCGGATTCATCCTGCTGATTCTGGTGGTGCGGGGTTTCCTGCACGGCGGACTCGTCTGAGAGCGAAGCCGCGTGGCGGCGCCAGCCGTCGGCAGGTCGTGTTCCCCTGTCAGACCAGAAACAGGGTCGCCAGTCCGAGGAAGGAGAAGAAGCCCACCACGTCGGTGACGGTGGTCAGAACGACTCCTCCGGCCAGTGCGGGATCGGCTCCCAGCTTGCGGAGCAGGAGCGGAATGAGCACGCCGGCCGCCGCCGCCACCAGCAGATTGATGGTCATGGCCGCAGCGATGACCGCTCCCAGGCCGGTGTCGTTGAACCACCACCAGGCCACCAGGGCGATCACCAGACCCCACATCAGGCTGTTGAGCAGTCCGACCGTTGCCTCCTTGACCAGTAGTTTGCGGGCGTTGTGATCCCCCACCTGATCCAGGGCCAGGCCACGGATCACCAGGGTCATGGTCTGGCTGCCGGCGATCCCTCCCATGCTGGCGACGATGGGCATCAATACCGCCAGGGCCACCAGTTTCTGGATGGTGTCGTCGAACAGCCCGATCACCCATGAGGCAAGGAACGCGGTCATCAGGTTGATGCCCAGCCAGAGGGCGCGCCGTCGGGCGCTGGGGAGCACCGGGGCGAACAGGTCCTCCTCTTCGTGAAGGCCCGCCATGCTCATCAGCGAGTGCTCTCCCTCTTCGCGGATCACGTCCACCACGTCGTCGATGGTGATTCGGCCGAGCAGATAACCCTTGTCGTCCACCACCGGTGCGCTCACCCAGTCATGGAGTTCGAACAGTTTGGCCACTTCGTGGGCGGGCATGTCGGCGGGGATGGCTTCCACGTCCCGCTTCATGATCTCGCCGATGGTGGCCTCGGGCGGGCTGGTGAGCAGGGTGGTCAGGGGAACCACTCCCATGAACCTTCCCTCCCGGTCCACCACCATCAGGGTGTCGGTCTGTTCCGGCAACTCCTTGTGGCGGCGCAGGTACCGGAGCACCACGTCCACGGTGATGTCCGCGCGCACCGTGATGGTGTCCATGTTCATCAGGCCGCCGGCGGAGTCTTCCGGATAGGAGAGAGCCGACTCCAGGCGCAGCCGGTTCTGCTCGTCCATGGAACGCAGAACCTTGTTGAACACCTCGTCCGGCATGTCCGGCAGCAGGTCGGCCAGATCGTCGGTTTCCAGGCCGGTGGTGGCGGCCACCAGCTCATGGGGTTCCATCTTGCGGATCAGCTCGGCACGCAGGTTGTCGTTGACGTGGACGAGGACATCTCCTTCCAGTTTGGTGCGCACCAGATCCCACGCCAGATCGCGCTCATCGGCCGGCAGCGACTCCAGCAGGTGGGCGACCTCGGCCGAGTTCATGTCGGCGAGAAGCTGCAGCGCCTTGCCATAGGCCTTGTTGTGCAGCGCTTCGCTGAACGCCTCTTCCACGCTGATGATGTTTTCTGCGGTGTTCTCTGACATGCCGGTTTCCGGGTACGCGGTCGTGATGGTTTCGCCCTTGCCAAAAAAGTGTGCAGAGTTTAACAGAGGAACCGCTATCGGCGTTATCGAAAGTTGCAGCAATACCCCGATGGTGTCTTCCAGCGGGCGGCGGAAGCGAGTTGAGAGTTACCAGGGTTGTGTGTAAGATACGCAAAAAAAATCATTCTCTGACTGTTTTCCCCCCTGTAACAAGAAGACCAGATGCTCGGAGCGATAGAGAAGATATCCAGCCGCTACGGCGCCAAGCTGTTGAGGCTGATGCGTAAGCTGGTGCGTACCCAGAAGCGGCGGGTGAAGATGAGCGTCGACGTGGGCGTGCTGCTGTTTTCCTTGTGGTTGGCTTTCAGTCTGCGCCTCGGTTCGTTCTGGCCGGAGGAGATCATCGAATTCTGGTGGTTGTTCATCCTTGCCCCGCTGCTGGCCATACCGGTTTTCTTTCTCGTCGGGATGTATCGAACGGTGGTGCGCTACGTGAGCAGCGCCACCGTCTTCACCATCGGCAAGGCGGTCAGTCTCCACGTATTGCTGCTGGTGTTTCTGACCGTGTTGATCCGCAATGAGGGGATCCCGCGCTCGGTATTCATTCTCTATTGGTTGATCAGCTTCACTATCCTGGTGGGTTCCCGTCTGCTGGCTCGCGATCTCTATTGGTGGTTCCAGCGCCGCCAGCATCCGCCCTCCTATGCCATCATCTTCGGCGCCGGAAAAGCTGGGGCAGAGCTGGCCTCGACGTTGCAAGCGGGGCGGGATATCTTTCCGGTCGCCTTCGTCGACGACAAGAGCAAGCTGCACGATCGCGAGGTCGCGGGTCTGAAGGTCTATCCGCGCAGCAAGCTGGAGAGCCTGATCAACCAGCACGGCGTCAGCCAGGTTCTGCTCGCCATTCCCTCTGCATCTCCGGCCAGGCGAAAGGAGGTGATCGCCTATTTCGAGCACTTCCCTGTCCGCGTGCAGACCGTTCCCTCGTTGGCCGATCTGGTGTGGGGGCGGGCATCGGTCGACAATCTGCGTGACATCGACATCGAGGATCTGTTGGGGCGCCCCCAGGTGCAGCCGGATGAATTGTTGATGGGGCAGTGTATCACCGGCAAGTCGGTCATGGTCACCGGGGCGGGAGGATCCATCGGCTCGGAGCTGGCCCGTCAGATCCTGGTGCTCAAGCCGACACGTCTGGTGCTCTTCGACTCCTGCGAATATGCCCTCTATCAGATCGAGCGGGAGCTGCGGGGTTATCTCGACTCCCACCGTGATGAGCTGGCGGAGACGGTGGTGATCCCCGTCCTCGGTACCGTTACCGACCGCGAGGCGGTCGGCAGCGTGTTTCGTAACCATGGTGTCCAGACGGTCTATCACGCCGCTGCCTACAAACATGTTCCCTTGGTGGAGCAGAATCCCGTCAGCGGCGTCCAGAACAATGTCCTCGGTACCTATTATGCGGCCGAGGCGGCGATCGATGCGGAAGTGGCCACCTTTATTTTGATTTCCACCGACAAAGCGGTCAGGCCTAGCAGTGTGATGGGGGCTACCAAGAGGATGGCGGAGATGGTGCTCCAGGGGCTATCCTGTAATTCCCCCGTCACCTGCTTCAATATCGTTCGCTTCGGGAACGTGCTGGGTTCTTCCGGGTCGGTTGTTCCGCTGTTCCGGGAGCAGATCGAACAGGGAGGGCCGGTCACTGTGACGCACCGGGATGTGAGCCGCTATTTCATGACCATCCCGGAGGCGGCGCAGCTGGTGATTCAGGCAGGTGCCATGGGTGCAGGGGGAGAGATATTCGTTCTCGACATGGGGGAGCTGGTACGTATCGACAGCCTGGCGCGGAAGATGATCCAGGTGAGCGGCCATACCGTGCGGGACGAGAACAATCCGAACGGTGACATCGCCATAGAGTACACGGGACTGCGTCCGGGAGAGAAGCTCATCGAGGAGCTGCTCATCGGAACCAATGTCACCATGACCCGGCATCCTCGCATCCTGCGGGCCGAGGAGGACTTTCTTCCCTGGCCCGAATTGTCCCGCTGTATAAAACGACTCGAGCGAGCCTGTGCGGAACGGGAGGTGGAGGTGTTGTACTCTCTCTTGCGGGAGGTGGTGGAGGGGTATCGGCCGCAATGCACGGTCCAGGACAGGAACTGGCTCGAGGTTCATCCGGAGAGTCGCCCCGTTCATTGAGGTGAGCGGAACAGGTTTGTCGAAGAACTCCGAAGGGATTTCGCGTCAGCGGAGGCCGAGTCGGGGGCGGCTGTATGTGTCTCGCACTGCTGCCGGCGAAAGAATTGTCAACGGTGCTGCATGGTGATTGGCAGCCGCATGGGAGGCTCTCTGGCCGTAGGCTATGTTCAAGAATATACTGGTAGTCTGTATTGGTAATATATGCCGGAGCCCGATGGCCGAGGCGCTTCTGCGGGAAGAACTGGCGAAGACCGGAGAGGAGTACGACGTACAGTCGGCGGGGTTGGGGGCGTTGGTGGGCCATCCCGCCGATGAGACAGCGCAGAAACTGATGCGCCGGATAGGAATCGATATCTCCGGCCATCGCGCCAGGCAGCTGGACAGTGATTTGGTTCACTGGGCCGAACTGATCCTGGTCATGGAGACATCACAGAAAAAGACACTGGAGTCGAGTGAGCCCAGTGCGCGGGGGAGAGTCTATCGTTTGGGGGAATGGGGGGATTTCGAAGTTCCGGATCCCTACAGGCGGCCCGAGGAGGCCTTCGAGCAGGCCCTCACGTTGATCTCCCAAGGTGTGTCAGAGTGGATACCGAAGCTTAGGGGGTAGCGTGTCGATGATGACAAGGCTGGTTTTGTTGGGGCTGGTTCTGTTGATTGGGGGCTGTGCTGCGGCGCCTGGGATGAAGATGTCACCCGGCTCCGTGGAGCCCAAAGTAGAGATCATTCCCATCACTCCGGAGTTGATTGCCAAGCAGGAGAGGGCCCGACTGGAGGGCGTCCCTTCCCGGTTGGAGATCGTTGGTGGTGAGGGCGAAGAGGGGGAATATGAATACCACATCGGGCCGCGGGACATCCTCTCCATAACCGTCTGGGATCACCCCGAGCTGACCATCCCTGCCGGCCAGTTCCGGGCGGCGGAGACGGAAGGGCACCGGGTGGCGGCAGATGGTACCATTTTCTATCCCTATGCAGGGAAGGTGCATGTGGCCGGCAAGACCCAGGCGGAGGTGCGGGAGCTGCTGACCGAGAAGTTGTCGAGGCAGATCGCCAATCCCCAGCTGGATGTGAAGGTGGTGGCTTTTCGCAGCCAGAAGGTCTATGTGGTGGGTGAGGTGGCCAACCCCGGATTTCAGCCGATAACCGATGTGCCCCTCACGGTGATCGATGCCATTGCCCGTGCTGGAGGGGTCACCGAGCAGGGCGATCAAACCCATGTGATTCTGACTCGCGGGGGAAGCAAATACACCATCAATTTGCTTGACATCACGCAGCGGGGGGAAGTCTCCAGGAACATCCTTCTCAAGGACGGGGACATTCTGAGCGTCTCGAACCGGAATCGCCGCAAGATCTTCGTCCTGGGAGAAGTGACGAATCCATCCTCCATCTATATCCCTCGAGGATACATGTCCCTTTCCGAAGCGATCAGCGATGCCGGAGGGGTCAATCCGAGGACCTCCAATCCGGCGCGGATCTTCGTCATCCGTGGCACGGCGGAAAGGCCCGAGATATACCAGCTCAACGCCAGGAATCCGGCGGCGCTGGTGTTGGGCGATCAGTTCCGGCTCCAGCCGCGTGACGTGATCTATGTGGCCACGGCGGGTGTTACGCGCTGGAATCGCCTGATCGAGAATCTGCTGCCGACGGCCTCGTTGCTGTGGGACATCACCAATATCAACACCAACATAAACTACCGGAACTTTTGACATATTCCTGGTCGCGCCGCTCGTCTTCCGTTTCATGGGTGGGCGGCGTGCCGGACGAAGCTTTTCGTCCGCATGAAATTCGCTGAACGGAGGATGACCGAACATCATGTCTTCAGACGCAAACGATATCGTGGCAGATTCCCAGCGTGACGAGCTCAGTTTCGGCTCCGTGGTTTCTGCTGTCGTGGAATCCTGGTTTCTCGTCCTGGCCATCGTCTTCTCGGTGGTGGCGGCCGGTGTCGTCTATGTGACGATGACCAAACCGGTCTATCGGGCGGACGCGGTACTGCAGGTGGAGCGGACCGCGAAGGGCATCAGTGCACTGACCGACATCTCCCGTTTCTTCGAAGAGCAATCGGATATCGTCTCGGAGTTCGAGATCATCGGCTCACGGATGGTGTTGGGACAGGTGGTCGACAATCTCAAGTTGTATATCAACGCATATCCGGCGGGAATGTTCGGCGGCGGGCGTTCGATACGGATCGAGACGTTCGAGCTGCCGAACGAGTATCTGGGCAAACCGTTCCGTCTGGTGGCGCAGAAGGGACAGCGCTATCGTTTGCTGGATGACGATGACAAGACGATTCTCAAGGGCCGTGTGGGCGAGCCGGCCAGTGCTCCTCTGGGAAAAGGAGGGGAGATCAAGCTGTTCGTTTCTGATCTCCAGGGGGAGGTTGGCGACGAGTTCATCGTCAGCCGGGCTCCGCGACTGGATGCCATCGAAATGCTCAAGAGCCAGCTCAAACTGGAGGAACGGGGCACCGACTCCGGGATCATTCGCATCAGCCTGGAGGGAACCGATCCGGTCAAGATAGCCGACATCATCAACGAGGTGACCAGTATCTACGTCCGGCAGAATGTGGAGCGGAAGTCGGCGGAGACCGGAAAGACCCTCGCCTTCCTGGAGAAACAGCTGCCCAAGCTGCGGGAGCAGATGGAGGCTGCGGAGGCGGCGCTGAACAACTACCGCTTCAAGCGCGGTTCCATCGATCTGCCGCTCGAAACACAGTCGTTGCTGCAGCGAGCAGTGTCCATCGAAGCCGAGCTGTCGGAGTTGAAGCGTACCCGTGAGGCTTTGATCAAGAAGTTCACCGAAGAGCACCCCCGTATCCAGGCGCTGGATGCCCAGATCGAGAGTCTCAGTTCTGAACTGGCTGCGGTAGAGGAAACCACCAAGAAACTTCCGACCACTCAACAAGAGATCGTACGGTTGACGCGTAATGCCGAGGTGGCCTCGCAGCTCTACACCACCCTGCTGAACAATGCCCAGGAGCTGAAGGTGGTCAAGGCGGGAACGGTCGGCAATGTGCGGGTCATCGACCCGGCGGTTCCCCCGCTCAAACCGGTACGTCCCAAGAAGGCGTTCGTGGTGGCGATGAGCTTCATCCTGGGGTTGTTGCTCGCCATAGCCGCTGCGGTGGTTCGCAAGCGGATGCAGGCAGGGGTGGAGGATCCGGGGCTGGTGGAGAAACAGCTGGGGCTGCCGGTGTATGCCACCGTGCCGTTGAGCGAAAAACAGCGGGAGTTGAACCGGCGTCAGCAGAAGGGGGAGAAGGTGAATCTGGTGCTGGCCTCGGTGGACCCGGACGATCTGGCCGTCGAGAGCATGCGCAGCCTGCGGACCTCGCTCCATTTCGCCCTGCTCGATGCCAGGAACAACATCATCATGATTACCGGCCCTGCGCCGGGGGCGGGAAAGACCTTCGTCGCCGCCAATCTGGCCACTGTCCTGGCAAGCAGCGGGAAGCGGGTATTACTGGTGGATGCAGACATGCGCAAGGGACGGCTGCATACCCTGTTTGGCATCCCCCGGGATGGAGGACTCTCCGAGCTCATTGCCGGTGGCAAGGAGCCCGGAGAGGTGATTCATGCCACGGGCGTCCCCGATCTCGATTTCGTCCCCACCGGCAAGAGGCCGCCCAATCCTGCGGAACTGTTGCTGCACGAAAGATTCGCGAACTTCCTGGAGGAGATCTCCGAGACCTATGATCACGTGGTCATCGATACCCCGCCGGTGCTGGCGGTCACCGATGCCGCCATCATCGGCCGGCTGGCCGGGGCCACCTTGATGGTGCTCAAGGATGGCCAGCATCCGTTGCGCGAGATCGAGCAGAGCATGAAGCGGCTCGAGCTCGCGGGAGTCAATCTGCGGGGCGCGGTCTTCAATGCCATCGGCCGCCTGAGTGCGCGCCACGGCTACGGCCGTTACTATGGCTACTCCTATCGCTATTCGGACAGCAAGGCGTAATCGGCGGGTGGGCAGCGGATGCAGGCGATAGCGGCGCTGAAGGAGCGGTTGGGCGGGGAAGGACTGGCAGCACTCCTGATCAAGGGGGCAACCGGCTCCTTCGCGGTGAAGGTCGCCGGGGCTGGGTTGCTGTTCGCCAGCCAGATGCTGCTCACGCGGTTGTTGGGCGCCACCCAGTACGGTATCTACATCTACGCACTGACCTGGATCATCCTGCTCTCCCAGGTGGCCGAGTTGGGACTGGGCTCGTCCATCCTGCGTTTCGTGGCGACCTATCGGGTCAAGGCGCAGTGGGGGCTGCTGCACGGCTTGCTGCGTTTCAGCAGCCGGCTGGTGTTCGGTCTCAGTCTGGCGATGGCAGCCGTGGGGGCGGTCATCGTCTGGTGGCTGCGTGAGCAGCAAGGGCCCGAGCAGACCCTGACCTTCTGGCTGGCGCTCGCCCTGCTGCCGGTCCTGACCCTGACCGGGCTGCGTCAGACGGCGCTGGTCTCACTCAAGCATGTCATCCGCGCAGGTATCCCCGAGAGCATCTTCAAACAGCTGCTGATCATGGCGATGCTGGTTTTGCTTTACCTGATCCTTCAGCATCCCCTCTCTGCCAGCCAGGCGATGACCGTCAACCTGCTCTCCTGGTTGGTGACCTTCGTCATCGGAACGGTCTGGCTGCTGCGTCTGCTGCCACCCGAGGTGGCGAAGGCGGAGCCCCGCTATGAGCGGCGTGAATGGCTGAGGGTTTCGCTGCCGATGCTGTTTGCTACCGGCATGCGCATGATCCTCTTTCAGGCCGATATCATCATGGTCGGTCTGCTTCTGGGGGCCAGGGAGGCGGGCATCTATGCGGTGGCGACCCGTATCGTGGAGATCGTGGCGTTCGGCGAGCAGGCACTCAACTCCATCGTCGCTCCCATGATCTCCGAGCTGTTTCACAGCGAGCAACATGCCAAGTTGCGTCGGATGATGACATTGGCGGCATGGGGAAGATTCGCTTTCACCCTGGTGGTGAGCCTCATCATGGCGCTGCTGGGAGAGTACCTGTTGGGTCTGTTCGGTGCTGAGTTCGTGGAGGGGATGGCCCCCTTCCTGATCCTGCTGGCAGGAAACGTCCTCATTTCGGTGGCGGGCTCGGGCGGCTTTCTGATGCCGATGACCGGTCACCAGAACCAGCATGCCATCCAGGTGGCGATTGCGGCCGCGGTCAACGTCGTCCTGAACGCCATCCTCGTTCCGCTATACGGGATCAGCGGAGCGGCGATTGCGACGGTGATCAGCATGGTGACCTGGAATGTGCTCATGTTGAGCTACGTCTGGCGCCATCTGCGTATCAACCCGACCATCTTCTCGCGGCTGGCGCCATGAAGATCGCCATGGGGATTTCGTCGCTGGGGGGCGGCGGTGCGGAAAGGGTACTCTCCATCATGGCGAACTACTGGGTGGAGAGGGGCAGGCAGGTGATGGTGATCACCCTTGCTCCCGAGGAGCGGGACGTGTATCGGCTGGATCCGCGGGTGGAGCGTACCGCCTTCGATCTGGAGCGGATTTCGAACGGGGTGTGGGAAGCGGTACGCAGCAACCTGGAGCGCATTCTACAGCTGCGCAAGGCGCTGCAGCAAGGTCGTCCCGACGTGATCATCGGCTTTTCCGAGCACATGAGTGTCATGCTGTTGTTGGCGAGCTGGGCTCTTTCCATTCCGGTAATCGTCTTCGAGCACACCGATCCGCGCCAGGCTCCCCTGGGCCGGGCTTGGTCCGCATTGCGGCTCTGGTGCTATCGAAGAGCGAAAGGCATCGTACTGCTGACTGAAGAGCTGAAGCAGGTTGCTGCCCGAAACTGGCCGGAAAGGTTGCTTCACACCATTCCCAATCCTGCGGTGGTGGAAGAGGGTGCTGAGGAACCACTCCCCTTCGAGCTTCCTCCTCGTTTCGTGGTCGCCATGGGACGGCTGGTTTCCATCAAGGGGTTCGACATGCTGTTGGATGCGTTCGCCCGGGTGGGCAGTGACGACTGGTCGCTGGTCATCCTCGGGGAAGGGGAGGAGCGGCAGCGGCTGGAACGGCGGGTTCGGATCCGCGGCCTGGAGGGGCGGGTGATGCTGCCGGGGCGTGTGGACAAACCGTTTCAGGTACTGCGGCAGGCGCAGCTGTTCGTGCTATCCTCACGCTTCGAGGGTTTTCCCATGGCGTTGGTGGAAGCGATGGCCTGTGGTCTCCCGGCCGTCAGCTTCGATTGCCCTACCGGACCGAGCGACATCATTCGTGACGGGATCGATGGTATTCTCGTCCCCAGAGAGGATGTGGATGCGCTCGCGCGGGCGATGCGGCGACTGATGGAAGACGACGAGATGCGGAAACGGTTGGGCTCCCGGGCGCCCGATGTGCGTGCTCGCTTCGACCTCGAGAAGGTAATGGGGCAGTGGGATCGGCTGCTGGAGTCGGTCCGCTGACGGCGACAGGAACGACATGTCTCTTTCATTGAGCCATCATCCGGAGCGCAGGTTCGACAGCATTACGGGGCGGTATGCCATCTGGGCCTGGCTGGCGGCGATAAATACCTTTCTCTATTGCAGCAATATCTTTCTGCACTATTACGAGACCGGGCAGACCTCGTTCAAGCCCCTTTACTGGTATGCTTTTACCCTTGCTGCCATGGCGGCAATGATGTTGCTGGGGCGAGCGTCGGTGTTGAAGGATCTCCCCCGGCCACTGCTGATCTGGTTGTGGGCCTTCCTGACCTACACCTTTTTCAATTTCATCTATTCCTCCCATAGTGAGGCGGCCACCCAGGCGCTCATCTACAATGTGGAGAGCGCATTTCTGTTTGCCGCCTTTTTCCTGCTGCTGATCCAGCCCGGCGCCATGCGAATGGCGCAGTGGGCACTGCTGGTGGTCGCCCTGCTCGGCGTCGTCCTCAATATCATCGATTTTTTCACCCCGGCGTGGACTACGGTGCCGGGACGAGCCGCGGGTCTCTATGGCAACCCGACCATTTCCGGCAAGGTGCTGGCCCTGGCCATGGTGGGAGCGGTTCCTGTCGTACCGTCCAGGCTGCGCCTGCTGTTCTGTGCAATGGTGGGTGTGGGGATCATTCTTACCTTCAGTCGAGCCGCATGGATCTTGTGGGCCCTTGGGGTTACCGGTTTGAGCGTTACCGGCTACATTAAATTCAAATACAAGAGGCTCACGGCCGCTCTGGTGGCTTCGCTCGCCGGATTTCTTCTCTATGCGCTTCTGACCGGCACCCTGCTGGGCCACCTGAATTCCGTGGGGCTGGACGAGTTCCTGACGCCGGACACCCTGGAGCGGCTGGGTGGTAGAGGATCCTCTTTCGGAGACGAGTCTGCGACATCGCGGGCGGCCGTGGCATTACGCGCCTGGGAGGAGTTTCAGGATGCTCCCTGGATCGGGCATGGCAGCGGATACACCATGGAGTGGGGCTATATCGAGCCCCACAATATGTACCTGACGATGGCGGCAAACGGTGGAATACTCGGGATAGCGGTGTTCCTCGGCTTGTTGTTCGTGGTGTGGCGGTACTCCGACCCATTGGGAAAGGTGCTCTGTACCCTGTATGCATTCTCCTCACTGACCTCTCACAACAACCTTGACCAGCCCGCCATGATCTATATGCTGGCTCTGGCATTGGCGCTGGGAAGACTCGCCGGGGGTGAAGAGAAACGACCCCTTTCTTCCCGGCAATATATTGCCGCACACCGTCTGGAGGGGTCCGGGGACGACTCTCCACCGGGTGCACCACAAGAAAGGCACGGAATCTGATTGTTATGAGGGCAACACCATGGCTCGCTGGTTACTGACGGTCAACGGCAAGAAACGAGAAGTGGAGGCGGAACCCGACATGCCGCTGCTCTGGGTGCTACGGGACCTGCTGGGACTGACCGGGACCAAGTATGGTTGCGGCGTGGGTGCCTGCGGGGTCTGTAACGTACATCTGGGCGGGGAGTTGGCTCCCTCCTGCAGCGTGCCGATCTCCGCCGTCGAAGGGCGGGAGGTGGTGACCATCGAAGGGCTGGCGCAAGAGGCCGATCACCCCGTGCAGAAGGTCTGGCTAGAGGAGCAGGTCTCCCAATGTGGATACTGCCAGCCGGGACAGATCATGGCGGCGGTGGCGCTGTTGAAGAAGCACCCGCACCCCACCGACGCCCAGATCGATGGCGCCCTGTCACGTACCCTTTGCCGTTGCGGAACCTATCCGAGGATCCGCAGGGCCATTCACCGCCTGGCGGGGGAGGGAGAGGGATGAGCATCGCCTACAGCCCGGATCGTCGGCAGTTTCTCGTCACCTCCGCCGCGGCGGGGACCGGTTTTCTGCTGGCGTTTTCGCTGGCCTCCTGCGCCCGTTCCGGCTCTTCAGACGAAGCGGGCGGCACCGGTTTCCGCCCCAACGGTTGGTTGAGGATCACCCCAGACAATCGCATCACTGTGCTGGTGGACGAGGCGGAAATGGGACAGGGTGTCCATACCGCGCTGCCGATGCTCGTGGCGGAGGAACTGGAGGTGGAGCTCACTGCCATTGGGGTGGAACAGGCACCGGTGGACAATGCCGTCTATGGCTGGCAGTACACGGGTGGCAGCACCAGTGTTCGTGAGGGGTGGGAGAGATTCCGCCGGGCGGGGGCGGTGGCCCGGGAGATGTTGCTCGCCGCCGCGGCACAGAGCTGGGGTGTGCCGAAGGGGGAGTGCAAGGCGATCTCCGGTGGGGTGGTGCACGAGGCAAGCGGACATCGGGCCTCCTATGGCGAGCTGGCGACGGTGGCGGCAGGGATGCCGGTTCCCGAGCATGTCCCGCTCAAGGAGCCGGGTGCATTCCGTATCATTGGAAAGTCGATGCCGAGGGTGGACGGTGAAAAGGCGCTGAATGGAAGCGCCGTGTTCGGCATCGACGTGCAGCTTCCCGACCTGCTGACGGCTACCGTCGTACATCCCCCTGTCTATGGCGGCAGGGTGCAAAGGTTCGATGCGGCGAAGGCGCTGGCCTCTCCCGGCGTACGGGAGGTGGTGGAGATCGATTCGGGGGTGGCGGTGGTCGCCGATCACTTCTGGGCTGCGAAGAAAGGGGCCGAGCTGCTGGAGATTCAGTGGGACCTTGGCCCTAACGCCGATCTCAGCTCGGAGAGTATCCTGCAGTTGTTCAACCAGCATGCAGAGAGCCATGCGAACAAGGCGGAGGAGCGTATCGCTGCGGCGATGAAAGAGGGGGTCCAGCGTTTCGAAGCCGAATATCAGCTGCCCTTTCAGGCCCATGCTGCTCTCGAGCCGATGTGTTGCACAGTGCACATTCATGACGGGATCTGCGAGGTGTGGGTGCCGAGCCAGGCTCCGAGCGATGCGCAGATCGTTGCCGGGCGGTTCTCCATGTCCCGCGTGGAGTACCTGATTCAGCGGCTGAAGGGCAAGCTGCTGGGACGTTCCTTCGATTCGGTCAAGGTCCACAACACTTTGCTGGGAGGGGGGTTCGGCCGGCGTCTGGAGAACGATTACGTGGTCGAGGCGGTGCAGATCGCCAAGGCGGTCGATGCCCCGGTGAAACTGATCTGGACGCGGGAAGAGGATATCCGCCACGATTTCTTCCGTCCGGCCAGTCTGCATCGCATGACCGCCGGGATCGACGATGAGGGGATGCCGGTAGCCTGGCATCAGCTGGCCGTCGGGGCTTCTGCCTACGGCGCTCCCTATTACAGGATCCCGGTGGCCGCTGCCGACAGCGTGGAGCTGGAAACCGGTGTTCCCACCGGCCCCTGGCGTTCGGTGAGTCACTCCTGGAACGCCTTCGTAATCGAAAGTTTCATCGACGAGCTGGCGGTGAACGCCGGCAGGGATCCGGTGGAATACCGTTTGCGGCTGCTGGCGGAGCAACCCCGCCTGAAAGCGGTGGTGGAAAAGGCGGCGGAGAAGGCCGACTGGGGTGGTTCGTTGCCGGAGGGACACTTTCAGGGATTCGCTGCCCATCCCGGCTTCGGCAGCCATGTGGCTCAGGTGGTGGAACTCTCGGTGAACAGAGGCAAGGGGATCCGGATCCACCGCATCGTCTGTGTCATCGATTGCGGGATGGTGGTGAATCCCGACATGGTGGTGGCCCAGATGGAAGGGGGCATCATTTTTGGACTGACTGCGACCCTGACCAGCGCCATCACGATTCGCGGTGGGTGCGCGGAGCAGAGCAACTATTGGGACTTTCCCATTCTGAAAATGGGAGAGACGCCGCCCATCGAGGTGTATGTCATGCCCAGTGACGAGCCTCCGGGAGGGGTTGGTGAGCCTGGAGTGCCGCCCGTGGCCCCCGCCGTGGTCAACGCGCTCCATGCGGCCACCGGGACGCGTATCCGCAAGCTGCCGGTGACGATCGAAGATCTGTTTGAGTGATCACTCTGTCTCCCATACCGAGAAATCCATGAGCGAGAAGATCAAGGTTCTGTTCGTCTGCATGGGGAACATCTGTCGTTCCCCCACCGCCCACGGGGTGTTTCGGAAGCTGGTCCGGCTGGCGGATGTAGAGCATCTGATCGAGGTCGATTCGGCCGGTACCCATTCCTATCATACCGGCAAGGCGCCGGATCCCCGCGCCCAGCAGGTGGCACGGGCACGAGGGTATGACCTCTCCGACCTGCAGGCGCGTCGTGTTTCCGCGGAGGACTGTGAGCGGTTCGACTACGTGGTGGCCATGGACGAGGAGAACCTGATGAAGCTGGAAGAGCTCTGTCCCAAGGGGCACGAGCACAAGCTATGCCTGTTGCTCGATTTTCTGCCGGACTCTCCACTACGGGAGGTGCCGGATCCCTACTACGGGGGGATGAAAGGTTTCGAGCGGGTACTCGATCTGGTCGAGGAGGCCTCGAAGGGGTTGCTGATGCATATCGTGGAGAAGCATTTCTGAAGCAGCGCCTTTCCCGGCTATTCGGGCTCGCCGAATCGTTCCAGAATCAGCCGCTCCAGCCGGTTCAGCGCTTCCTCTTCATCCCTTCCCTCTGCGCTGATGACCACCGGTGTACCACGGGAAGCGGCCAGCATCATGATGCCCATGATGCTCTTTCCGTTGACGCAGCGGTGATTGGCGGTCAACTGGATCTCTGCATCGAACTGTTTGGCCAAGTTGACGAACTTGACCGCAGCCCGCGCATGCAGCCCAAGTTTGTTGACGATGGTGATCTCTCTCTTGACCAAGGTATTTTCCGTAACTATCTGGAGCTGCTCCAGATGATGCCGTCGTGCCCGCCGCTGGTCGCCTTCTGGGCCAGTTCCGCCAACCCCAGGTGTGAGTAGTTGAGGACCCTGATGAGCATGGGAAGATTGATCCCGGTGACCACCATGATGTGGGGCTGATCCAGCAAGGATGCGGCGATGTTGCTGGGGGTGGAGCCAAACATGTCGGTGAGGATGAGCACCCCTTCCCCCTGATCCAGTTCCTTCAGCGCCCTGCGGGCCTCCGCCATGGCCTGTTCGGGGTTGGAGTCGGCGGTGACGGCCACGGTCCTGGTCTGCAGGGGCTGCTCCCCGATCATGCCGAGCGCTGCATCGAGCAGCGCCTGGCCAATCTGGTCATGAGTGACGATGAGCAGGCCGATGCTCATGAAAGTTCCCGGTGGCGGACCTGTACGTTGACCCGGATGCGGCGGAAGTGGGCCGCTAGGCGTTCCACCATGTAGACGGAACGGTGTTGTCCCCCGGTACAGCCGATGGCAACGGTCATGTAGCTACGGTTGTCGGCCTCGAAGTGGGGAATCCAGGTATTCATGAATTCACACAATTGCTCACTCATCTGGTTCACCAAGGGTTCCGCCTCCAGGAATTCGATCACCGGTTCATCGCGTCCGCTGTACGGGCGCAGGGCGGGTTGCCAGTGAGGGTTTGGCAGACAGCGGACATCGAATACGAAATCGGCATCGCCGGGCACGCCGTTCTTGAAACCGAACGACTCGAACAGGATTGACATGGTGCCGGGATGGGCATCCTCCAGGCGGGTCACGATCAGGTCGCGCAGCTGGTGGACGTTGGTGTGACTGGTCTCGATGCGCAGATCGGCCTTGGCGGCGATGGGTTCCAGCAGGACCCCCTCCCGTTTGATGGCATCGGCCAAGGGAATGCTTTCCGATGTCAGCGGGTGGCGGCGCCGGGTCTCGCTGAACCGCTTCAGCAGCGTATCTTCATCGGCGGTGAGAAAGAAGATTTCACACTCGATCCCTTTTTCCTGCAGATCCGAGATGATCTTCGGGAAGGAGTCCAGATCGCCGGTCAGGTTACGGGCATCGATACCAATGGCCGCCTTGTTGACACGGGACTGGTGGTTGAGCAGTACCCGTTCGGCAAATGCCGGCAGCAGGGAGACCGGCAGATTGTCGAGACAGTAGTACCCGAGGTCTTCCAGAACGTTGAGGGCAACGCTCTTCCCCGATCCGGACATGCCGCTGACAATCAGTAGTTTCATCTCTTCAATCCCATCGACGAGCGCTGTCTGCTTTCGAACACCTCTGCGGCATCGTATCCGGCCAGATGGAGCTTGTGGTTGCGCACCGCACTCTCGATCAATACCGCCATGTTGCATCCGGGCAGCAGCGGAAGCCGAAGTACCGGGATTGCGACGCCGAGAACCTTCCGCTGTTCCCAAGGGGATTTCAACGGTTGTTCTTCGTTCCGCGAAAACTCCTTGCTCTCGAGCAGCGAGATGATCAGTCGGAGCCGGCAGCTTTTTTTGACCGCGTCCGGGCCGAACATGGCGGGGATATTTAACACCCCCAGACCGAATACCTCAACAAAATCCTGCAAGATAGCGGGGCAGTTTCCCACGACTGTTGCAGGAGAGCAACACTGGAACTCGGGGGCGTCGTCGGCAATCAATCGGTGTCCCCGGTCGATCAGCTCCAGCGCCAGGGCGCTCTTGCCGATCCCGGCCGGGCCCTCAATGAGTACACCCAGATCCAGCACCTCGATGAAGACTCCATGAAGCGTGGTGGAGGCGGTGGTAGGGGACATCCCGGAATGGCCGTTCATGGTAGAGTCGGGGGTCGCTCTTTGGCTGGACTCATGGTGATGGCCCGGGTGTCAATGGGGAGGAGGACGATCTCCCTTTTTTGGCGGACGGAGCGGATAGTGGGTCAACAGCCGATACAGCTCTTCGCGGGAGGATGCTTCCCGGAGCCGCTTGCAGAACGTTTCGTCACGCAGCATCTCCGCAAGGGCAGACAGTATCTGCAGGTGCTCTTCGGTGGACTCCTCCGGTACCAGGAGGCCGCAGAGCAGATCCACTGGTCGTCGATCGATGCTGTCGAAATCGATTCCCTCACGCAACTGGACGAAAGCGCACGACGCCTGGTCGATGCCTCCCATTCTCCCATGGGGGAGAGCGATCCCCTTACCCAGTCCCGTGCTGCTCAGCCGCTCCCGGGCGAGCAAACTGTCGAAGACCTGTGTGCTGGAAAGTGCTTTCCGACCCTCTGCGAGCTTGCTGCTCAGCAGCTCCAGGGCACGTTTTTTACTGGCGGCGTCGGCTTGTACTTCTATGCGCTCCGGGTTCAATATGTCCGATAGTTTCATCAATGGGTCGTTTGTTGAAATTTCGTGCCTATCGATCCCTCGATTCACCGTTTTTTCGACGTTCCGCCGACGGACACCGGCCGGTGTAACACTGTGACGGATGTATCGCCCGGGGCCTTGGTGCAAGAGTATCGCCCGGCGGCAGGGTGAACGCTCCTGTTCGTCGTGATTTGGTGTCCCAATACGGTGGTCGGGACTCCCTGGATCAGGTGTGGTGACTGGTCATTTTTTCCTTGTGCTTCTTGAGCTGACGGTGCAGCTTGTCGCCCAGGGCGTCGATGGCGGCGTACATGTTCTCGTCTTCGGCGTTGGCGAACAGATCGGCACCGTTGACATGCATGGTGGCCTCCGCCTTCTGGCGGTTCTTTTCCACGCTCAGGACCACATGGACATTCCCCACCTTGTCGAAGTAGCGCTCCAGCTTGCCCAGTTTTTCTTCCACATAGCTGCGCAGTGCATCGGTGAGGTCGATGTGGTGTCCGGTCACGTTCAGTTGCATGGTGATTGCTCCCAAAAGGTAACAAGGTTGTGATATAGGTTCATGCCAGCCGCTTGCGCTCGTTGGACGGGGGAATGTTCATTATCTCGCGATACTTGGCCACCGTGCGCCGTGCCACCTTGATTCCCCGCTGCGAGAGGATATCGGCGATCTTGCTGTCACTCAAGGGTTTTCTGGGATCCTCTTCCAGGATCAGCTTCTTGATATGGGCCTGGATGGCGGTGGAAGAGGCCTCCCCGCCGCCGCTGGTCTTCACATGGCTGGAGAAGAAATACTTGAGCTCGAAGATGCCACGGGGGGTGTGGATGTACTTGCGGGTGGTGACCCGCGAGATGGTCGATTCGTGCATCTCCACCGCCTCGGCGATGTCGTGCAGGACCATGGGTTTCATGGCGGTCTCCCCATGTTCGAGGAAGTCGCGCTGGCGCTCGACGATGGTGCTCGCCACCTTGAGCAGGGTCTCGTTGCGGCTCTGCAGGCTCTTCAGAAACCAGCGGGCCTCCTGCAGGTGGTTCTTGAGGCAGA
>Ga0256832_1000017_pt1 | contig 117577 bp, 124 predicted proteins | sample 134614metaG_FD_190534 | JGI IMG/M metagenome (GOLD analysis project Ga0256832, IMG submission 190534) | Hydrothermal vent microbial communities from Lau Basin, Pacific Ocean - 134-614 | ecosystem: Environmental > Aquatic > Marine > Hydrothermal vents | place: Pacific Ocean: Lau Basin...
AACGGCTGCGGGGTGGAGTGGTGCGTTGAACATGACCCTCCTGTTCTGGGGCAGTTTCGGCTTTCTCTTCTATACCTACGTGGGGTATCCGCTGTTCATGATGCTCTGGGCGCGGTTGCGGCCGGAGCGGCCCTGTCCGGCACACGGGGAACTCCCCACGGTGACGGTGGTGATTGCGGCCCACAACGAGGAAAAACGTATCGCGGCCCGCCTGGAGAATCTCTTTGCGCAGCGCTATCCGCAGCAATTGCTCGAGGTGGTGGTGGTGTCGGACGGCTCCACCGACGGTACCGTGGCGGCGCTCCGAGAGCTGAATCATCCCCGTGTCGAGGTGGTGGTGCTGGAGCGGAACCGGGGCAAGGCGGCGGCGCTGAACCAGGGGGTGGCGAGTGCAAGGGGAGAGATCGTGGTGTTCACCGATGTGCGGCAGCGGTTCGCTCCCGATGCCATCGAACGGCTGGTGGCCGCCTTTGCCGACCCCGGGGTCGGTGGGGTGACCGGCGAACTGGTCCTCTGTGAGTCGGAGGAGGGCGGGGAGCCCAAGGGGGTAGGGCTCTACTGGCGTTACGAGAAGGCCATCCGGGCGGCGGAGAGCCGGGTGGACTCCACGGTGGGGGCCACCGGTGCCATCTATGCCATCCGCCGCAGGCTCTACCGCGAGCTGCCGTCCGGCCTGATCCTGGATGACGTGTTGACCCCGCTGAACGTCACCGCGCAGGGGTATCGGCTGAAGATGGTGCGGGAAGCGCTCGCCTACGACCGGATCAGCGGTTCCATGGCCGAGGAGTTCCACCGCAAGGTCCGTACCCTGGCCGGTAACGTCCAGCTCATCCAGCTTGCACCGTGGGTGATGAATCCGCTGCGGAACCGGCTCTTTTTCCAGTGGTTCTCCCACAAGGTATGCCGGCTCGCCGCCCCCTATGCCCTGCTCGGTCTGCTGTTTTCCCCCTGGTTTGCGGGTGGTGCCGGATACCTGGCGTTCGGGACGTTCCAGCTCTCCGGATACGCCATTGCCCTGTACGGGTTGCACGGCATGTGGCGGGGGCGGCAGGTGGGGAAGGCGAGCGTGCCAGCGAGCTTCGTGATGCTCAATGTGGCGGCTGCGATCGGTCTGCTCTCGGTCGTCACCGGGCGCACGGAAAAACTGTGGAAAAAACATTGAGTGATTGCTGGAATCCCGGTCCATTGTGGGTAAAATGAAACGTGCCGGGAATGCGCTGAGAATATAAAGAAAACAGAAGCTTACCATATAAGCAGTTTGTTTTTTTCGAAAGATTCTTGGGGCCGGGTCATCCAGGCTTCCCTTCTCTCTTCGGCGGGATTTTTTGGGAAGGGAGATTTTTCCGGTTGCAGGGATATACAGCAGGGCGACGGGCAGCTCCGGGGAGCAAAGGCCCGCTTGGACAGGCGCCGGCACCGCGGTGGCGGAAGAGGCAGGTTTTCAGGGGTGCCACATAACAACCACAAGGCGTCAACAAATACGATGGCTACCATTCTTTTTGTCACCACCCGTATCCCGTATCCACCCCGGGAAGGGCATCAGATCCGCAGCTACAATCTGTTGAAAAGTGCGTGCCGTGTTCACGACGTCCATCTGCTGAGCTTTGCCCGCAAGGATGAAGGGGGTGTCGATACCGGGCATCTGGAAGAGCTCTGTGCTTCGGTGAACACCATCGATATCCCCCTCGAGCACAGCCCGATGAAATGGCTGGAGGTGCTTACCGCAAGCGCGTTCACGGAAAGGCCGTTCGTGGTCCGCAAATACCACTCTCCGGAGATGGAACGGCGTATCGTGGAGTGTATCGAACGTAATGCGCCGGAGCTGGTCCATTTCGACATGCTGCCGCTCGCTCAATATCGCAACTGCTGCAGGAATCTGCCGGTGGTGCTGAACGAGCACAACGTGGAGAGCCTGCTGCTCGAGCGGCGTGCCGAGGCTTCGCTCCATTCGTTACCCGTCAGGAGGTTCCTTGCGTCACAGGCGCGCAAGCTGCGTGGTTTCGAGAGCCAAGCCTGCCGCAGTGCCGATCGGGTGTTGTCCTGTTCTCCGGAAGACGCCTCGCTGCTGCGTTCCCTTGCCGGGGAGTGTTCAGTGGATGTGATTCCCAATGGAGTGGATGTGGAGTACTTTGTTCCCGGAACCCCCTCTGAACATGACCCTTATGAAATGGTGTTCGTGGGCGGCATGGGGTGGTTTCCAAACCGGGACGGGATGGCCTTTTTCCTCCATGAGGTGATGCCGTTGGTCTGCGAGCGGTTTCCCCAGGCGCACTGTACCATCGTGGGAAAATCGGATGGCCTGGCGATCCCGGCCGGGCTGACCGACAAGGTGCGGCTCACCGGTTTCGTCGAGGATTTGCGCCCGTGGGTGCAGCGTGCGGGGGTCTATGTCCTGCCGCTGCGCGTGGGGAGCGGGACACGGCTCAAACTACTGGAAGCGATGGCCATGGCGAAACCGGTCGTATCCACCCCTATCGGCTGCGAGGGGGTTGCGGTCACCCATGAACGGGAGCTGCTGATGGCCGAGCATCCCGCAGAGATGGCAAACGCCATCGTTCGTTTGATGCAGGAGCCGGACCTTGCCCTCCGCCTCGGGGAACGGGCGCGTCGGAAGGTAATGGAGATGTACGACTGGAGAGTGATAGGTGAGCGCTTACTCACTGTTTACCGCGGTCTGCTGGAGCAAGATGGATAACGAGCCAGTGTGGCAACGGTTGGTTCGCCTGCTCCCTCTGCTGTTGCTTCCCCTGCTGGCGCAAGGGGCGGGATTCGACTATGCCCCGGGGCTTTCGAACCATCTCTATCCATTCCCCGTAACCCCGATGCCTGCCGTCGGCATACCGTTTCGCGATCCGGCGTTCGGCACCCCTTTGGTTCGGATCACCGATGTGCGGAAAGGGCGATTCCCCTCCCGAATCCAGGGGCTCACCAACGAATACTCCCGCTATGACGCACTGAATGCGGATGGCTCCCTGCTGCTGGTGCGGGGGACCGACGGTTCCTGGCATCTCTATGAAATGAACGGCTATCGATACCGTGAGACGCTCTTCGGCAAGCGTGGTGACTTCTCTCCCCGCTGGCACACCTCCGATCCGCAGCGTCTGTTCTTCATCCAGGGCAGCGGATTCTACGAATACCACCTCGGCAAACGGGAGAGCCGGCAGCTGTATGATTTCAAAAAGCGCTATCCCGACGCCAGCTTCATACGGATCGGCAAGGGAGAGGGTTCCCTGGACAACCGCTACTGGGCGTTCATGGTGATCCGCTATGACAACAGCAAGCCGAAGGGCAGGAAACGCACCTTGCTCGACCTGGTCACCTTCGATGCAGAGCGGCGCGAGATCGTGGCGAGCCTGCGTGCGACGTCGAAAAAGATGGAGGCGAAGATCCCGCGTACCGTCACCGTGTCCATGTCGGGGAACTACGTGCTGGTGGAGTACATTCCCCGAATCGTTGTTTATCGCCGGGACTTCAGCGACGAACGGGAGCTCCCCGGCCGGTTCGGCCACGGCGACCTCGCGAGAGGCAAGGAGGGGCAGGACCTGTTCGTCGGGCAGGACAACGACACCGACCAGATCGTCATGGTGGATCTGGCCACCCTTGAACGGACGCCGATCATGGAGATTCCCTTCCGATCCCCCAGGCTGGGAGGAGTCAGCTATCGCGGATTCCACGTCTCGGGAAACGCCGCGGACACTCCGGGGTGGGTTCTGGTATCGACTTACGGCAACGCGTTGCGCCCCACCTACTGGTCGGATGGTGCCATCTTTCTACTCGAACTGAAGCGCGATGGCCGCCACTGGCGCATCGCTCACACTCGCTCGATGACCGCGAGAACCAAAAAGAAAGACTACTGGGCGGAGGCCTTTGCCACCATCGATCGCAGGGGGAAAAACGTGTTCTGGTCCTCGAACTGGGGCATCCCGAAAGAGAACTACGTGGATCTCTACCGTGCCGTTCTGCCCGATGGATGGCATCGCAAACTTGGTGCGGGGAGATAGGCTGCTGGATCGGGAAAGCAGCTGGTGGAAACCTCGACGGCGGTCAGTGTCGCGGGCGTTGCGCCATCATGCCGGCTGGATTCGATGGGTACGTTCCTGCTGGTGAAAGAGAGAGGCTGAGGCGAATGCAATAATGCAAGCCTGACACCGATGGCTGACACCGATGGACACCGAAGCACCGATGTGCACCGATGCTATGTCTCTTTTAATCCGCTATCTTTTATTGTTGTGATTTGGAATTCTAGCTCTTTGAACTGCTCGGAAATTTTTTTAAGTCTATTAGCGATTGCAGTTATCCCACGTAATGAATATTCGTTATCCTGCAAAGCCTCAATAATGAGAATGTCATGCACTGATGATTTGATCCAATCGATATCTGTTTTGTAACCGCACACGGCAAGCGCGCCTGTTTTTTTCAAGAAGTTTGATATGTTTTTTTTGCCTGTACCAAGTGTGCCGCATGAGCTAAATATAATAATCCTGTTTTTGCATTTTCCTGAGAGTATTTCAGAAATTTGATCCATGGTGTATGAGCCATTACTAAGATGAATGGCGTTTTCGCTACCATGAAATGCCAAATATAATATGGGATGGTCTTTGTATTTTTTCTGTGTCCACTTAGATAAATAATATTCTAGTTCCTGCGTTGTAGCGCAGTCTTTATGTATGAATTTTAGAGGATAAACCTTGGCCAGTAGCTCCATGGCTGGTTCTATTGATGATTGTTCTTTTAGGTTGCTATCCCATAATCCTTCCAGGCAAAAAATATGCTTCCATTGGCGCGCTGTTCGCATCTAACCCTCCTTACAACGTATAACTATAAAGTCACTGAATGTCTGGGAGCCGTTTTGCACAAAGAGGTCACGCTGCCTCTGTCACCTGTGCACTGGTGGCCCAAACCGGTTGGGCGTCGCACAGCGAGATCACGGGAGCGGCCAATGCCGGTTGATCCGCTCCTTGAAATCGAGCGGCACCTGCCTCAGCACCTTGGCGGTGTGGAAGTTCTGTACTCTCTCTCCGAGTTGGGGTCTCTGGAATGATGGTTCGGTTGTGGTTTCGGGGGCGGCTCGTCGCCGACGCGGTACCAAGAGCTGTATGCTTTTCCTCCCCACTCCAAGCATCAAGGGATCACTGGGAGAAGGGTGAATGGCAGGTGAAGGAAGGGAGGTTTTGCGAGAGGGGCGTCGGATATGAATGAGATGTCGGATCGCTTGCCACGCTACCGCCCTAGGGTGTCTTTTCCGGCCCTATTCTTCTGATTCCGCCTTACTCCCAAGCAAGCTTAGCACAAGTAGGCCGGTTCGCCAGCAATTCCTCATCTGGTTCCATCGTCGCGCGGTTTACCGGAAAAACATTCGGGGGCCGTTGCAGGGCCGTCTGGGCTGGAGTGGGTGCGTTGTGGTTGGGGGCAGTGATCGTTGCTTGCGAGGCAGCAGCGGGAGCAGTCGGCGCGTTTGCGGCATGCCTCCTTTGCGTGGCGAACGATGAGTGCGTGGTATTCGTTGAAGAGCCGGGGATCCTCGGTGCCCAGCTCGGTTTCGAAGCGGGTGCGCAGGGTTTCGTACGCCTCGTCTCCACGGATCATTCCCAGGCGGGAGAAGAGGCGACGGGTGTAGGCGTCGATGACGAACACGGGACGGCCGAAGGCGTAGAGCAGGATGTCGTCGGCGGTCTCGGGGCCGATGCCGTTGACGGAGAGGAGGGCGTGGCGCAGCCGGGGGGTGGGCTGCTTCGACAGGGCGTCCCATCCTCCCTGCTCGAGATACCAGCGGCAGTAGTTCTGCAGCCGTTTGGCCTTGATGTTGAAGTAGCCGGAGGGTTTGATCCAGTGGGCGAGCCGCTCGGGCCGTTCCGTCACGATCCGTTCGGGATCGAGACAACGCTTCTTGCGCAGATTGGCGATGGCGCTCTCCACGTTGCTCCAGGCGGTGTTCTGGGTGAGGATGGCCCCCACCATCACTTCGAAAGGAGAGTCGGCGGGCCACCAGTGCTGGGGTCCGTAGTGGCGATAGAGGAGGTCGTAGGTCTTTCTCATCTGCGCCGCGCGGTGCGTGGTGGCCGGGCGGGGCGCTTGCCGGGCCGGCGTGCGGCGGCGGGTTGACACAGTTCCACCCGCCGGAGGAGTTCGTTCACCTCGGGCTCCTCCAGCTCGTCCCAGCGGCCGGGTGGCAGGCCGCGGCGCAGGGTGACAGGGCCATAGCGCACCCGGATCAGGCGGCTGACGGTGAGGCCCTGGGATTCCCAGAGGCGCCGCACCTCGCGATTGCGGCCCTCTTTCAGGATGCCGTGGTACCAGTGATTGACTCCGCTGCCGCCGGCGTCCCAGAGTCGTTCGAAACGGGCCGGACCATCCTCCAGTTCCACCCCTTTGCGCAGCCGTTGGAGTATCTCGTCCTCCACCTCGCCGCGGATTCGCATGGCATACTCCCGCTCGATCCCGCTGGAGGGGTGCATCAGGCGATTGGCCAGCTCACCGTCGTTGGTGATCAGCAGCAGGCCGCTGGTGTTCAGATCCAGCCGGCCGATGGTGATCCAGCGACCGGTGCGCAGGCGCGGCAGGTGTTCGAACAGTGTGGGGCGTCCCTCGGGGTCGCCACGGGAACAGATCTCACCCACCGGTTTGTGGTAGGCCAGAACCCGGATGCGGCGTGGAGCGGTCTGCTCCGCGGTGAGTCGCCGGCCGTCCACGCGGATGGTATCGTCGGGGGTCACACGTTTTCCCAGTCGGGCCACCTCCCCGTTGACGGTGACCCTTCCTGCCTCGATCCACTGTTCCATGGTGCGCCGGGAGCCCAGTCCGGCGCGAGCGAGTACCTTTTGCAGCTTTTCGCTCATGCTTCGGGGCCGGTCTTCTCCCGGGTGGCGGAGGCGTTCTGGCCGCCGTTTTCCGTTTCCGCCGGGGTTTTCCCTTCCAGTTCGGCGCTGATCTCGTCCAGGTCACGCAGTTCCGCCAGGGTGGGGAGCTCGTTGAGGCTCTTCAGGTTGAAGTGGTCGAGGAAGCGGCGGGTGGTGGCGTAGAGTCCGGGTCTGCCGGGGACGTCGCGATGACCCACGACACGGATCCACTCCCGTTCCAGCAGGGTACGGATGATGTTGCTGCTGACCGCTACGCCCCGGATCTCCTCGATTTCGCCCCGGGTGATGGGCTGGCGGTAGGCGATGATGGCGAGGGTCTCCAGCAGGGCGCGGGAGTAGCGCTGCGGACGCTCTTCCCACAGCTTCCCTATCCACGGGGCCATCTCTCGCCGCACCTGCAGGCGAAAGCCGCTGCCGGTCTCCCGCAGTTCGACGCCGCGCCCTTCATACTCTTGTGCCAGACGGTTCAATGCCTCGCGGATCTGTTCCCGGCCGGGCGGGACGGGCTCGTCGACGAAGAGGCCCAGCAGGCGGTCGATGCTCAGGTTCTGGCCCGCCGCCAGCAGCGCGGCCTCGACGATGTTCTTTATCTGCTCGGCGGTGAGAGAGGGTTCTTCCATGATATGTGCTGCGGATTCAGTCATGTACGCCTTCCTTCGCTTTGACGTAGAGGGGGCCGTAGGGTTCGTTCTGGGCCATCTCCAGCAGATCGTTCTTGAGCAGCTCCAGGATGGCCAGCAGGGTGACCACCACTCCGGCGCGTCCCTCTTCCACCGGAAACAGGGTGGAGAATTCGTGGAAGTGACCAGGCTGCACCGTGGCCAGCACCTGGGACATCCGTTCCCGCACCGAAAGGGGCTCCCGTTCGATGTGGTGGTGGGAATACATGTCGGCCCGCTTGAGCACTTCGGCGAAGGCGCGCAGGATCTCATCCAGGCTCACCTCGGGCTCTGGCCGGGTGGTGTTGCGGTCGGGAAACTGGATCACTGCCTGGAACAGGTCGCGGCCCAGGCGTGGCAGGGCATCCAGATCCTCTGCGGCCTGCTTGTAGCGCTCATACTCCTGCAGGCGGCGCACCAGTTCGGCCCGGGGGTCCACCTCCTCCTCGTCCTCACCGGCGGGGCGGGGCAGCAGCAGGCGCGACTTGATCTCCGCCAGCATGGCGGCCATCACCAGATACTCCCCGGCCAGCTCGAGGCGCAGCTCTTTCATCAGCTCCACATATTCCATGTACTGCGCGGTGATCTCGGCGATGGGGATGTCCAGGATATCCAGGTTCTGCCGCTTGATCAGGTAGAGCAGCAGGTCCAGCGGGCCTTCGAAGGTGTCGAGGAACACCTCCAGGGCATCGGGCGGTATGTAGAGATCCTTGGGCGGCTCGATGATCGCCTCTCCCTTGACCAGGGCCAGGTGGGGGCGTTTGGGTCGTTCCTGGCGGTGCTCGGCAGGGTCCATGGTCAACGGTAGAGCAGGCCCATCGCCTGGCGCACCTCGTCCAGTGTCTTGCGCGCCTCTTCGCGCGCCCGTTCGCACCCCTCCCGGATCAGGGCCTGGATGGCCCCGGGGTTGGATTCATACTCGGCGGCACGCTCCTGGATGGGGCGCAATTCGGCGAGTACCGCATCGATCACCGGCTGCTTGCAATCCAGACAGCCGATGCCGGCGCTGCGGCACCCCTCTTGCACCCACTGTCTGGTCTCCTCGCTGGAATAGACCTGGTGGAGCTGCCAGACCGGGCACTTCCCCGGATCGCCCGGATCGGTACGCCGTACCCGTGCCGGGTCGGTGGGCATGGTGCGCAGCTTCTTTTCCACCACCTCGGGCGGATCGTCGAGGGCGATGGTGTTGCCGTAGGATTTGGACATCTTCTGGCCATCCAGTCCCGGCATCTTGGCGGACTCGGTGAGCAGGGGCTCCGGTTCCGGCAGGATCACCTTGCCTTCGCCATCCAGGTAGCCGAACAATCGCTCGCGATCGGCGAGGGAGAGGTTCTGCTGGGTCTCCAGCAGGGCGCGGGCGGTCTCCAGCGCCTCGTGATCCCCCTGTTCCTGATAGCGCTTGCGCAGCTCGAGGTAGAGTTTGGCATTCTTCTTGCCCATCTTCCTGGCCGCGGCGACCGCCTTCTCCTCGAAACCCGGTTCCCGGCCGTAGAGGTGGTTGAAGCGGCGGGCCACCTCGCGGGTCATCTCCACGTGGGAGAGCTGATCCTCTCCCACCGGCACCACGCCGGCTTGGTAGATGAGGATGTCGGCGCTCTGGAGCAGGGGGTAGCCGAGAAAGCCGTAGGTTGCCAGGTCTCGTTCCCGCAGTTTCTCCTGCTGGTCCTTGTAGGTGGGGACCCGCTCCAGCCATCCCAGCGGGGTGATCATGGAGAGCAGCAGATGGAGCTCGGCATGTTCGGGAACCTGGGACTGGATGAACAGGGTACAGGATCCCGGATTGACCCCTGCCGCCAGCCAGTCGATCACCATCCCCCATACGCTGTCGGGAATGCCGCCCGGCTCTTCGTAATGGGTGGTCAACGCATGCCAATCGGCGGCGAAGAAGAAACATTCGTACTCGTGTTGCAGGCGCACCCAGTTCTTGAGTACCCCGTGATAGTGGCCGAGATGCAGCCTTCCGGTGGGGCGCATACCGGAAACCACGCGTTGTTGAGCGGTAAAACCGGTCAATGGTATCTCCTATAGTCCAAACAGCACATGCAACAGTACATAGAACCAGTCGATGATTGGCCCGAGGATGCTCCACAGTATGCCGGTGACCAGCAACAGCAGGATGATGAAAAAGCCGTAGGGTTCCAGTCGGCTGAGCTGCCATGCCCAGGGTCCCGGCAACAACGCAGAGAGCACCCGGCTGCCGTCCAGCGGCGGCACGGGTACCAGGTTGAGCACCATCAGCACCAGATTGAACAGGATGCCGAAACTGCCCATCAGGATGAGTGGCAGACCCAGCGCCCCCCCACCGAGCAGATAGCCGATCTTCGCGACCAACGCCCAGAGGATCGCCATCAGCAGGTTGGAGAGCGGCCCGGCCAGCGCCACCAGGGCCATGTCCCGTTTCGGGTTGGACAGGTTTTCCCAGGTGACCGGTACCGGCTTTGCCCAGCCGAAGATGAAAGGAGGAGCGCCGGCCATCTTGCTCAGGAAGATGAGCGCCAGCGGCAGCAACACAGTGCCCACGGGATCGATGTGGCGGATGGGGTTGAGGGTCAGCCGGCCCATCATCTTGGCGGTGGGATCGCCAAGCTGCAGTGCGACCCAGCCGTGGGCCACCTCGTGCACGGTAATGGCAAACAGTAGAGGGAGGATTGCCACCGCCAACAGCTGAATCAGAGAGAGTTCCTGCATCGCGGGATTATAACCGTTTTTGCTGCGGGTGCGGTAAGCGGAAAAGCGGCCGGCGGCGTGGTCACATCTCGAAGGGGGAGGGATCGCCCGCTCCCCTGCGCAGGACCCGGGGGGTATCGCCGGTGAGGTCCACCACCGTGGTGGGTTCGAAGCCGCAGAATCCGCCGTCGATCACCAGATCCACCTCATGCTCCAGGAGCTGCCGGATCTCGTAGGGATCGGTGAGGGGTAGCTCCTCTCCGGGCAGGATGAGGGTGGTGCTCATCAGCGGTTCGCCGAGCTCCCGCAGCAGGGCCTGGGCGATGCGGTTGTCCGGTATGCGCAGCCCGATGGTCTTGCGTTTGGGGTGCATCAAGCGGCGCGGGACCTCGCGGGTGGCTGCGAGGATGAAGGTATAGGGTCCCGGTGTGTGGGCCTTGATCAGTCGGTAGTTGCTGTTGTCCAGCCGGGCATAGGTGGCGATCTGCGAGAGGTCGCTGCACACCAGGGTGAGGTGATGCCGCTCGTCCAGTTCCCGGATGCGGCGCAGGCGGCCGACCGCCTGCTTGTCCCCCAGATGACATCCGAGGGCGTAACCGGAGTCGGTGGGATAGACGATCACCCCGCCCTCCCGGATGATCTCGACCGCGTGGGTGATGAGCCGTGGCTGCGGATTGTCCGGATGGATGTGAAAGAACTGGCTCATGGCGCCACCCCTGAGGTGGCGCCATGGTCGGCTTGTCGGGTGCCGGGCGTCATTGGCCAGCCGGCTCGACCCGGTTTGCGATCAGCTCTTCCACCACCTCCGGATCCGCCAGGGTGGAGGTGTCCCCCAGATTGTCCAGGTCGTTGGTGGCGATCTTGCGCAGGATGCGGCGCATGATCTTGCCGGAGCGGGTCTTGGGTAGCGCGGGCGCCCACTGGATCACGTCCGGTGTTGCGATGGGGCCGATCTCCTTGCGTACCAACTGGACCAGTTCCTGGCGTAACGCTTCGCTGGGCTCCACTCCCTTCACCAGGGTGACGTAGGCGTAGATCCCCTGGCCCTTGATATCGTGGGGGAAGCCCACCACGGCCGCTTCGGCCACGGCGTCGTGCAGCACCAGGGCGCTCTCGATCTCGGCGGTGCCCAGGCGGTGGCCGGAGACGTTGAGCACGTCGTCCACCCGCCCGGTGATCCAGTAGTATCCATCCGCATCCCGCCGTGCGCCATCGCCGCTGAAGTACATGCCGGGATAGGTTTTGAAGTAGGTGTCGTAGAAGCGCTGCGGATTACCATAGACCCCGCGCATCTGTCCCGGCCACGGGTGGGTCATCACCAGGTTGCCCTCGCACTCCCCCTCCAGGATGTTGCCCTGGTCGTCCACGATGGCGGGGGTGACACCGAAGAAGGGGAGGGTGGCGGAACCGGGTTTGAGCGGGATGGCACCCGGCAGCGGGCTGATGAGGATGCCGCCGGTCTCGGTCTGCCACCAGGTGTCCACGATGGGGCAGCGCTGTTCCCCCACCACCCGGTAGTACCATTCCCACGCCTCGGGATTGATGGGTTCGCCCACGCTGCCGAGCAGACGCAGGCTGGCGCGGGAGGTCCGTTTGACCGGCTCCTCCCCCTCCCGCATCAGGGCGCGGATGGCGGTGGGGGCGGTGTAGAAGATGTTCACCTGGTGCTTGTCGCATACCTGCCAGAAGCGGGAGGCATCGGGCCAGGTGGGGACTCCTTCGAACATCAGGGTGATGGCACCGTTGGCCAACGGTCCGTAGACGATGTAGCTGTGTCCGGTGATCCAGCCCACGTCGGCGGTGCACCAGTAGATGTCACCGTCGTGGTAGTCGAAGATGTACTTGTGGGTGATGGCGGCGTAGAGCAGGTAGCCGCCGGTGGTGTGCAGCACCCCCTTGGGTTTGCCGGTGGAGCCGGAGGTATAGAGGATGAACAGCGGATCCTCGGCGTCCATCCACTCCGGTTCGCATTCACTGGAGGCGTTGGCCATGCTCTCGTGGTACCAGACGTCACGCCCCTCGTGCCAGGCGATGTCGGCACCGGTGTTGCGGACCACCAGGGTGGTATGGACGTCAGGGCAGCCCTGCAGGGCCTGGTCCACCTGTTTCTTGAGGGGAATGGTGCGACCACCGCGGCGGCTCTCGTCGGCGGTGATCACCACGCGGCAGTCGGAGTCGAGGATGCGATCCTTGAGCGCCTCGGGGGAGAAACCGGCGAACACCACCGAGTGGACGGCCCCGATGCGGGCGCAGGCGAGCATGGCATAGGCGGCCTCGGGAATCATCGGCATGTAGATGCACACCCGGTCCCCTTTGCCGACGCCGTGATTCTTCAGGGCGTTGGCCAGTTTGCACACCTGCTCGTGCAGCTCGCGATAGGTGATCTTCTTGTCGGTCCCGGGGTCGTCGCCCTCCCAGATGATGGCCGTCTGGTCTCCACGGCTCTCCAGGTGGCGATCGATGCAGTTGTGGCTCACGTTGAGCTTGCCTCCCTCGAACCAGCGGATGAATGCCTTGTGGTAGTCCCACTCCAGCACCTTGTCCCACGGCTTGTACCAGTCGAGAAACTGCTCCGCCTGCTCCGTCCAGAACCCTTCCGGATCGTCGATGGAGCGCTGGTACATGGCCTGGTACTTCTCTTTGGTGATATGTGCGCGGGCCGCAAAAGACGCGGGTACCTCATAGAGTTTGGTTTCGGACATCGTTCTCCCCTTGTTCTCGGTGGCCGGGATTCCCGCTGGCAGGGTGCGGGGGAACACCCCCTTGGACAGCCTGCCAGGAAGTGATCACATCACTCTATTATGGCACAGCTTTCCGGGCGGGAGAGGATTCGCGGCACCTCCCCGATGTCCCAGTGGGCGATGGCCCATTCCCAGAAAGCATCGAGGTCTCCGTCCAGCAGCTCACGGGGCGGGCGTTGCCCGAGGAAGTCGAGTGCCTGCCACAGGGCGGGCAGGGGTCGGTGGTGGTCGAGGGGCGGGGCGTGGGTCTGCTTGCTCAGCTTCTGCCCCTGGCGGTTGGTGATCACCGGCAGGTGGGCGTAGCCCGGTGTCGGATATCCCAGCAGCCTCTGCAGCAGGATCTGTCGGGGGGTGGAGTCCAGCAGATCGCTGCCGCGAACCACCTCGGTCACCCCCTGCTCGGCATCGTCCACCACCACCGCCAGCTGATAGGCGAACAGCCCATCGGCGCGGCGGACGACGAAATCACCCACCTCGCGTTCCAGATCCTGCCGGTATCTCCCCTGGATCCGATCCCGGAACTTGATCTCCTGCCGCCGAGTGGAGAGGCGCAGGGCGCGAGGGGATTTGCCGGGTGGCAGCCCGTGACGGCAGGTGCCGGGGTAGATGCCCCTTGCTCCACTCGACCGGAGAATCTCCGCCCGGCTGCAGCCGCAGGGATAGAGATGCTCCTCCAGTCGCTCCAGCGCAGCGCCGTATGCCGGGAAGCGGCTGCTTTGGAAGAGCACTTCGTCATCCCAGAAGAGGCCGAAGGATTCGAGGGTGGAGAGGATCGCTTCGGCTGCCCCCGGGATCACGCGGGGGAGGTCCAGGTCCTCCATTCTCACCAGCCAGCGCCCTTCCATCTTGCGGGCCTGCAGATAGCTGCCCACCGCGGCGATCAGGGAGCCGAAGTGCAGCGGTCCTGTGGGCGAAGGAGCGAAGCGACCGACGTAACCGCCGCCCCCGGTGATGTTTCGTACTTTACTGATATTCCGGCTGTTTTTCATGATTGCAGTGGTCAGCAGCGGATTTTCAGCGGCCAGATGAAATATTCGGGTTAAACTCGGCCGGATATTTGCCGACAAAGGAGAGGGCATGTTACTCCAGAGGCAGGCGAGAATGAACAGCAGAGAGACATTGATTATCGAAGGGGTACGTGACGACGGAAGCCGGCTTCGTCCCGGAGACTGGGTGGAGCGCATCTCTTCCATGGTCGCGGAGTTTGGGCCGGACCACCGTTTGCACTATTCGGCGCATGTCCATCCCGCCATCGTCGACGGACAGAAGTGCCTCGTAGTGGAGCCGGCGCTGCGGGAGAAGAATCCCGAGTTGTACCGATACATTCTGGATTTTGCCCGGCGGAACCGGTTGGCGGTCCATGTAAAGGACGGTGCGGTGGAAAGTGTCTGCGAGGAGGCGGAAGCCTTCTTCTGACGGCATGACTGATCTATACTAAAAAAATTAGTATTTAACTTTATTTTGATAAAAATGGTGGAGTTGAATGAATGATGAAGCGTTGGTAATCGAGGGGGTTCGTGAGGATGGCAGCAAACTGCGTCCCAGCGACTGGATCGAGCGTATCTCTTCGACATTGGCGGAGTTTGGAAAGGATCAGCGCCTGCGCTATTCTCCCTGGGTCCATCCCTGTGTGATCGAAGGAGAAAAGTGCCTGGTGATCGAGCGGGATCTGCACGAAAAGGATCCCGGTGCCTATCGCTACATCATGGACTTTGCTGAACAGAACGGGTTGCGTATCCAGCCGGATCGCCGGATGAAGAAGCAACCGGTCGAGGTCGAGCGCCGCCGCTCGGGCTGAACATCCGACGCCTCGTTGAGGCAAGGGGGCAGATGAGGCGCCATTACCTCATCTGCTTTTCGCGTATCTCATCCAGGGTCTTGCAGTCGATGCATTGGGTGGCCGTGGGGCGCGCCTCCAGACGGCGAATGCCGATCTCCACGCCGCAGGATTCGCAGTAGCCGTAGTCTCCTGTGTTCAGTTTCTCCAGCGCCTCGTCGATCTTCTTGATCAGCTTCCGTTCGCGGTCCCGCGTACGCAACTCCAGGGCAAACTCCGATTCCTGGGAGGCCCGGTCGTTGGGGTCGGGAAAGTTGGAGGCGTCGTCCTGCATGTGATGGACGGTGCGGTCCACCTCCTCCATCAGCGCTTTCTTCCAGTCCGTGAGGATGGTGCGAAAGTGCTCCTTTTGCCGGGGACTCATGTACTCCTCGCCTTTCTTTTCCTTGTAAGGTTCGAATGAGCTGAATCCTTCGGCAACTGCTCTCTTTTTGGTACTACCTGCCATCTGAACGGTTCTCCTGACTCGGTTCCCTGCATCGGGCAAGGCACTTTTCTACCAGAAAAGGATATGGCGATGCAACTTGGAACCGGGTACTCTATATCAACTCGGCGGCCAAGTATATCATCCTCGGGACAACCCGCAGGATACGTCTCTGCGTTGCGGCCCTTGGCAAGGGAATGCACCTTCCCGCCGGCCGCGCCCCGATACTCGAGGGACGAGCGGTCGCCTGCGAACGCGCTGGCGACCGCTGAGACCGATATACTTGGCCGCCGGGTCGATAATCTTTCGAGAAACGAGCAAGGGCGGATCTTCTGATATGGCGGAATTGGCAGCGCTGCTGTTCGATGTCGACGGAACGTTGGCGGATACGGAACGGCATGGTCATCGGGTAGCCTTCAACCGGGCGTTCGCGGATGCCGGACTGGAGTGGGAATGGGACGATGCACTGTACGGCGAGTTGCTGGAGGTGACTGGTGGAAAGGAGCGGATCCATCACTACTTGCAGCGGACGGGAGAGGAGGCGCGTTTTTCTCCGGAGGAACTGAACGATTTCGTGGCCCGGCTGCATGCCGCCAAGACGGAGCACTACAAACGGTTGCTGGCCGAAGGGGGAATTCCGCTGCGGCCCGGTATCGAGCGCCTGCTGAAAGAGGCACGGATGGAAGGGGTGAGACTGGCCATCGCCACCACTACCACGTACGACAACGTTTCGGCCCTGCTCCAGCAGACGCTGGGGCCAGAGGCGGAGTCCTGGTTCGAGGTGATAGGGGCCGGTGATGTGGTCCCTGCCAAGAAGCCGGCGCCCGACATCTACCACTACGTGATGGAAAAGATGGGCCTGTCCCCCCAACAGTGCGTTGCACTGGAGGACTCGGTGCATGGCGTGCAGGCCGCTCTGGGTGCGGGACTCAAGACGGTGGTCACGGTCAACGACTATACCCGGCATGGTGATTTTTCCGGTGCGGCGTTGGTGATCGACCATGCGGGTGAGCCGGGGCGGCCTTTTACCGTATTGCAGGGAGATGCGGGGGAGGCCGATCACCTGGACATGGCGCTGCTGAGACGGTTGCTGGCATAATCTCGGATCGCCATGGTTACCTTCGTGGGGGATGGCGTCTCGTCACTCGATCGTGTCCGGGTCAGAAAGGGAGAGGTGATCATCGGTCGCCCCCTGCGCTGGGACGTCTATGACGAGAGTGGCCAGTTGTTGCTCAGCAAGGGATACATCGTCTCCAATGAGCGGCAGAGGCGGCGATTGCTGGAAGAAGGATGGCGCGCCAGGGGGGAAATGCCCTCCGTCATCCCCGATCCCGAAGGGAGCGCTGTTGATGACGAGCCCTCTATCGGTGGAAACCCCTTCGTCACCCTGGATCAGCTGACCCTGCGACTGGAGGGGATCCTCGGCATGATCCAGCGTGGGAAGGCCGACGTCGGTCCGCAGCGGCGGCTCCTCAAGCTGGGGAAAATCATCCAGGTGCTCTGCAAGCATGAAGCGGACGCCTCGCTGGGTGCGGCCCACCTGCATCATGAAACCCCTTATCCCTATCGGCACAGCGTCCACACCGCACTGTTGTGTGAGCTGGTGGCCAGGCGTCTCGGCTGGCAGCCCGAACGGCGGCTCAGCCTGGTCGCTGCGGCACTGAGCAGCAACGTGGCGATGACCGAGCTTCAGGAAAAGTTGGTGGGGCAGGCCGAGCCGTTGACTGATGAGCAGTGGGATGCCATCCAGGCCCACCCGCAAAGGGGATACGAGATGCTGCAGGCCGCCGGGGTGACCGATCCCCTCTGGTTGCGTGCCGTGCTGCAGCACCACGAGTGTCTCAACGGTCGGGGTTATCCCGCCGGAGTGAGAGGGGACGACGTGATACCGGAGGCCCGTTTGCTCGGGCTGGCCGACCGGTACCATGCGATGGTGACGGGCCGTTCCTATCGCAACGGCATGATGGTCAAGGATGCCTTGCGCCGCATCTTTCTGGATGTGGGGCAGGAGCTGGGCAGCCGCCTGGCGCAGGTGTTCATCAAGGAGCTGGGCGTCTATCCACCGGGCTCCGTGGTGCGTCTGGGCAGCGGCGAGATCGCGGTGGTGACGCGGCGCAAGGGGGTCCTCGGAGGGCCGATGCTGGCCGCCATCGCCAGCCGTCAGGGGGAGTACTACGCCCAGCCGCTCTATCGGGACTGCGGTGACAGCGAGGAGTATGCCATCAAGGGGATCTGCCCTTTTTCTTCGCCGCTCCCCTTTGGGGTGAGTCGCCTGTGGGGCTACTGAGACATTCCACCCAGAGCGCAGTGGCGCCGGCGACCGCTACCGGCATCACCAGGAAGTTTATTACCGGGATCATGGTCAAACCGCTGATTGCGGCGCCGAAGCCCAGTACCAGCAGGCGCCGCTCTCCGGCGCGGCGGCGTTGCTCGGGAAACAGCAGGCCGTGATTACCCATCGGATAGTCCAGATATTCCAGAGCCAGCATCCAGGCGCCGAAGACAAACCATAACAACGGGGCGATCAGATTCAATCCCGGAATGACAAACAGGATCAGCAGCGGTAACGCCCGCAGGGCGGCATAGCCCATCTTCCAGAGCTGTGAAAGGAGGATGGCGGGGGTTTCCCGCAACAGCTGCCACAGGCTGCCTTCCGTTGGTACCTCCTCCCCCCGCAGTCGGCGCTCGATGGCCTCTGCCAGCAGACCGTTGAAAGGTGAGGCGATGAGGTTGGCCAGCAGGGAGAAGGTGAAGAAGAGGACCAGCAGGGCGGCGAGGATGAACAGTACCCACAGAGGCCATACCAGCCAGTCGAGCCAGCCGGGGAGGGAGGGCAGCAGGGAGGTGACGAAACTGTTGAACCAGGCGGCTCCGGCCGCGATGAGCAGGCCGAAGACCGCGATGTTGATCAGCAGCGGCATGACCACGTATCGGCGAACACCCGGCAGCAGAATCAGCTTCAGTCCGCGGATCAGATAGAGGACGCCATGCAGGGGAGAGGTCTGCATCGGGAACCGCCCTCCTCAGAACTGGCTGCCGACCCGGTCAGCCACCGGCATGTTCCCCCACGGTTGAGGGTCGTTGATGGCGAAACCCTGGGCATAGTCGATACCCAGTTCGCGCACCTTGGCCAGGATGGTCTCGTTTTCCACTCCTTCGGCAATGGTCTGCAGGCCCATCACGTGGCCGATGTGGTGGATGGATTCCACCATGGCCTGGCTGATCAGGTCGTTGGTCATGTCCCGTACGAAACTGCCGTCGATCTTGAGGTAGTCCACCGGCAGGGTCTTCAAGTATCCGAACGAACTCAGCCCGCTGCCGAAGTCGTCCAGAGCAAAGCGGCAGCCCAGCTTCTTCAGCCGCCGGATCAGGCTGGTGGCGTAGCCCAGATTGTCGATGGCTGCCGTCTCGGTGATCTCGAAGCAGATTCCGCTGGGGTCGATTCCGGTCTCCTCCAGCTGGGCGATGATGAAACGGTAGGCCTCGTCGTTGAGGGAGTGGCCGGAGAGGTTGATGTTGTAGAGTGGTGGAGTCCGGTTGCGGCCGTATGCTGCGCGGGATTGGCCCTGGATCAGCTCGAAAGAGCTCTTGATGACCCAGCGGTCGATATCGCGCATCATGTCGTAGCGTTCGGCGGCAGGGATGAAGTCGCTGGGCAGGACATGCCGTCCATCCTCGCTCAGCATACGCAGCAGAATCTCGTAATGGGGACGGTGTTTCGTGTCGGCGCCGAGCGGGAGCACCGACTGGCGGGCCAGATAGAAGCGCCGTTCGTCGAACGCCTTGCTGATACGGTGCACCCACTGCATCTCACCCTGGCGGAGCGCGAGGGCGCTGTCGTCGGGTTGATAGATGTGCAGGCGGTTGCGCCCCTGATCCTTGGCGATGTAGCAGGCGGAATCAGCGGTGCGCATGATCTCCTGGAGGCCGCCACTCTGGGCGTCGAAGGGGACCAGCCCGATACTGACGCCCACCTCGAAGATCTTGTCCTCCCAGACGAAGCGGTAGCTGCGTACCACCTGACGGATCTGCTGGGCGATCTCGACCCCTTTTTCCAGTGAGCAGTTGAACAGCAGGACACCGAATTCGTCTCCTCCCAGCCGCGCCAGCACGCCGTGATCGCTGACCTTCGGTTCCATGAGAATGGCGAGCTGCTTCAACAGCTTGTCGCCCGCAATGTGACCACAGGTGTCGTTGACCACCTTGAACTGGTCGAGGTCGAGAAAGCAGAGCGCATGATGGCGGTCGTGGTGCTTGGCGCTGTGCAGGGCGTGCTCCAGTTGCCTCTCGAATTCGCGCCGGTTCACCAGCCCGGTCAGCGGATCGTGGGTGGCCTGGTAGGCCAGCTGGCGCGCCATGCTGCGTACGTGGCTCACGTCGTGGAACACGATGACGGCGCCGATCACCTCCCCGTCTCTTTGCCGGATGGGGGCCATGGTGTTCTCGATCACATACTCCTCCCCGCGGCGATGCAGCAGGATGGGGGAGGAGGTGATCTTGACCACCTCCCCGTCGTGCAGCACCTTGTCGAGATCGCCCAGCTCCGACTCCCGGGTGTTCTCGTTGACCACGTTGAAGATCTCCTTCAGCGGGCGGCCCCGCGCCTCCTTGTTGCTCCACCCCGTCATCTGCTCCGCCACCTGATTGAGGTAGTCCACGTTGCCTTTCAGATCGGTGGTGATCACGCCATCACCGATGGAGTGCAGCGTCACCTCGGCGCGCTCCTTCTCCTGGAACAACACCTCGTGCTGATACTGTTCCGAGCCGTACCAGTCCAGCGGTCGCTTGATCAGCCGCAAGAAGAGCCAGGAGAAGAGGGATATCAGGACTACGATCACTGCGATCATGCCGAGGCGGAAGTCCTGCCACCCCGCCTGCCTGGAGAGGGTGAGCCGCAGCATCTCCCCCGCCATCGGGATGTTCGATTCGAAGGTGAAGCGGGGGAACCAGCCGATGCTGTTTCCATCATCCGTGGTGGCGTGCCGATAGATCTCCTTGGAGAGATCCAGCTTTCCTTTTGGATCCCCGTAGGTCAGCTCGACGGTCAGCCCCGGCAGTGTCAGCGAGGGGAAAAACTGTTTGTCGAAGCGCAGCTGGGCGGCGGCAATGCCGATGGTCTTGGCCAGGCGCTCCTGCTCGGTGTAGGTCTTCACCTTGCTGGAGTAGACCGGCTTGAAGATGGTGCTGCCATAGCCACCGCCGAACAGTTTGTGGGGCGGGCTGGCCACGCTCCTGCCGGTATTGATGGCGCGGACGATCGCCTTGCGGGCGAGCTCGTTGGAGTAGATGTCGTAACCGAGATACTTGGTGAAGAAGGGACCATCCGGCTGAACCAGCACCAAGGGAAAATAGAAGGGGCGTTTGTCGACCGGCCGGGGACGCTGATTGTCGTCCAGCTGGTGCACGCGGAATTTGCTCAGTCCGCTGCCCCTCTTGCGCTTCTCGTAGGCACCGAGCTCCTTGCGCCGCACCCGCTCGTAAAACTGTATCATGTGGATGTAGGGGTGCAGCTTGCTCATTTCGCGGGCATAGCTGGCAAGATAGCGGTGCTTCCTGACACCGGTGATCTGGCTCAGCGCGGCCAGCCCCTCGACCACCACCTCGCTGCGCTCCACCTTCTGTACCAGTTGCCGGGCATATTCCTGGCCCAGTCGTTGAAAGCGGCGCTCGCTCTCCTGAATGTCCCGCCAGGCGGCTGCGCCGGCTACCAGCAAGACGACGGCGATGCACAGCAATACCAGCAGCGCGTACAGGATGTCGTTGATGCGAATGCGGTTGTACCTGCCCATTAGTGAGGCCCGTTCGCCGATCCGGGGCCGTGCAGCCGAGGGTGAAGAGGGAGGAGCATCAACCAATCAGCTCCAGAAAGGCGGGTTCATCCAGGATGGGAATCCCCAGCCGCAGGGCCTTGTCATATTTTGACCCAGGATCGGCCCCGACGACAACATAGCTGGTCTTTTTCGAGACGCTGCCGGATACCTTTGCTCCCAGCGCCTCCAGCCTTTCCTTGGCCTCTTCCCTCGTCATGCTGGAGAGGGTTCCGGTGAGCACGAAGGTTTTTCCGGCCAGAGGCAGGGACTCCCTGTCGCGCCTGGGCGGGGCGGGCCAGTGGATGCCTGCAGCCAGCAGCTTGCCGATCACATCCCGGTTGTGTTTTTCACGGAAGAAGCGATAGATACTCTCCGCCACCACCGGGCCGATGTCCTGCACCGCCTCCAGATCCTCCCGGGTCGCCTGCATGATGCGTTCGAGGGAGCCGAAATGGTCGGCGAGCTCCTTGGCGGTCGCCTCCCCCACGTGCCGGATCCCCAGGGCGTAGATGAAACGGGCAAGCGTGGTACGTTTGCTCTTCTCCAGCGCCTGCAGCAGATTCTGCGCCGATTTCTTTCCCATCCGCTCCAGCTTCTCCAGATCCTCCTGGTGGAGGTAGTAGAGATCGGCCACGTCGCGAATCAACCCCTTTTCGTCCAGCTGTTCCACCAGCTTGTCGCCCAGTCCCTCGATATCCATCGCCCGCCGGGAGGCGAAGTGCTTTATCGCCTCGCGCCGCTGCGCGGGACAGTAGAGTCCGCCACTGCAGCGGGCGATCTTCTCCCCCGGGAGGAGGATCACGTCCGAGCCGCAGACCGGGCAGTGCCTGGGGAGTCTGGGTTTGCGGGCATCGGGTGGCCGGCGGCTCTCGACCACCGCCACCACCTCCGGGATGACGTCACCGGCGCGACGTACGATCACCGTGTCACCGATTCGGATATCCTTGCGCTCGATCTCGTCCTGGTTGTGCAGGGTGGCGTTGCTGACCGTGACCCCTCCCACCGAGACCGGCTCCAGGCGTGCCACCGGCGTGAGGGCCCCGGTGCGGCCCACCTGCCACTCCACGTCCAGCAGCCGGGTCATCTCCTCCTTGGCGGGAAATTTGTGCGCCAGCGCCCAGCGTGGGGCACGGGAGAGCTCACCGAGCCTCTCCTGCCAGTCGATGCGGTCCACCTTGTAGACCACTCCGTCGATCTCGTAGGGCAGCTCGTCCCGCTCTTCGGCCATCCTGCGGTAGTAGGCGAGACACCCTTCCACACCCTTTACCACTTGGCTCTTCGGGGAGACGCGCAGGCCCCAGTCGCGCAGCCTCTCCATGATGGCGCTGTGGCGCCCGGGCAGCGTGCCCCCCTGGACCAGGCCGACGCCCCAGCAATACATGGTCAGCGGGCGCTGTGCGGTGACATTGGGATCCAGCTGGCGCAGGCTGCCCGCCGCGGCGTTGCGGGGGTTGGCAAAGGGTTTCAGACCGGCCCGCTCCTGGGCGGCGTTGAGCCGTTCGAATCCGTCCTTGGTCATGAACACCTCTCCCCGCACATCCAGCACCCTGGGATAGCCACTGCCACGCAGTCTCAGAGGGATGGCCCCGATGGTTCGCACGTTGGCAGTGACATCCTCACCGCGGAAGCCGTCGCCCCGGGTGGCGCCGCGGACCAGCAGTCCCTCCTCGTATATCAGGCTGATGGCCAGGCCATCCAGCTTGGGTTCGGCGTGGTATTCCACCTGTTCCACGCCGAGTCGCTCGCGGACCCGGCGGTCGAAATCGCGAACCTCCTGATCCTTGAAGGCGTTGTTGAGGGAGAGCATCGGCGGATCGTGGCGCACCTCACCGAACTCCTTGACCGGCGGTGCGCCGACACGCTGTGTGGGTGAGTCGGGGGTGATGAGCTCGGGATACCGCTTCTCCAGCTCCTCCAGCTCACGCAGCATGCGATCGTACTCGGCGTCGGGGATCTCCGGCGCGTCCAGCACGTAATAGAGGTAGTTGTGATGGTCGATCTGCTCGCGCAGCTCTTCGACGCGTTTCCTTACGTGCTCGGGAGGGGGAGAGGTGTGCCCGGGGTTCATGGGGAGCAGCGCGGCCTCATCCGGCCGAGAGGTCGAAGGCGGTGGCCCGATCCAGCATGGACTGGATGCCGGATTCGGTCAGCGGGTCGCGGTTCTGGTCGCGGATCTCGCCCCCCAGCAGCTGGGCCAGCTGATGGCTCTTGAGCAGCATCGTCTCGAGGGTCGTGCGCGCCGGTTGAGGGCCCGGCGCACACATGAACAGCACCACGCCCGGTGTGGTGAACTGCTCTCCCGGTTTTTCCGGCTCGAAGGTTCCCGGCTCCAGGATGTTGGCCACACTGAACAGGGGCGGGCCCTGTTCCCCCTCTTCCAGCTCCTGGTAGAAGTGAAAGATTCCCCCTTCCCCGAAGCGCAGTCCGATCTCTTCCAGGGCACTGAACAGGTCGGCCCCCACGAACACCATCTCTTCGGGGGCGGTCACGTGGAGGGCCAGAACCAATCCCTCCTCGCCTGCTGGACCGTCGCCGGAAACCTTCTGCTCCACCGCTGGGGCTTCCGCCCGCGGGGGGGCGGGCTCAGCGGGGGCCGTCGGTTCGTCGCACTTTTCCGATGCCGGAGCGGACTCCTCCACGCCTGGCTTCGACACCGGTTCGGCTTCCGGAGCGGATACCGGTCCGCTGCCTTTTTCCGCTTCGGGTGGAAGGGGGACGGCATCGTCCAGCACCGGAATGTCGGCCGGGGATTCGTCTATCGTCGGTTGTGAGCGGGCGGAAGAGAGCTTGCGCCGCTGCCGGGCGATCTCCTCCATCCATTCGGTATCCTCGATCGGCGGTTCATCCACCGCCGATTCTCCCCTCTGATATGAGCGCCGGCTGAAGAGATAGATCAGCCCGATGATCAGGATGCCGGCGACGATCAGGATAAGGCGTAACTCGTCCATACTCTTTCCTCAGGCGCTCGCGGCCATGGCGGCGGCCTCGTCGAGGTCCACCGCCACCAGCCGGGAGACGCCGGGCTCCTTCATGGTGATGCCGTTGAGCTGCTGGGACAGCTCCATGGTGATCTTGTTGTGGGTGATGAAGATGAATTGGGTCTTGCTCGACATCTCTCGCACCAGATCGCAGAAGCGCCCCACGTTGGCGTCGTCCAGCGGGGCGTCCACCTCGTCCAGCATGCAGAACGGGGCGGGGTTGAGCTGGAAGATGGCAAACACCAGCGCCACGGCGGTCAACGCCTTTTCCCCGCCGGACAGGAGGTGGATGGTGCTGTTGCGCTTGCCGGGTGGGTGGGCCATCACCGTGACACCGGCCTCCAGCAGGTCCTCTCCGGTGAGCTCGAGGGAGGCCTTGCCTCCTCCGAACAGGCGCGGGAACATCTCCTGAAAACCGTTGTTGACCCGGTCGAAGGTCTCCCGGAAGCGGCTGCGGGTCTCCCGGTCGATCTTGCGAATGGCGGTCTCCAGGGTGGCGAGCGCCTCCGTGAGGTCGGCGTGCTGGGCATCCAGGTACTGTTTGCGTTCCTCTGCCTCCCGATATTCGTCGATGGCGGCCAGATTGATGGGGCCGAGGCGCGATATCTTCTGCTCCAGCGCGGCCAGGCGTTGTTGCCAGCTCTCCTCGCTGGCCTCTTCCGGCATCTCTTCGAACAGTGCGGTGAGCGTGTGGCCCGCCTCCTCCAGCTGCTCCTGCTGGGTCTGGCGGCGGGTCTTCAGATCCTGCCACTCCATGCGGGACTGCTCCAGCTCCCGGCGGGCACCTTCCAACTCCTGCCCGATGCGGTTGTGTTCGTCGTTCAGCTCGCGAATGCGGTGCTCGACCGCCTCCACCTCGCGCCGCACCTCGGTCATCTCTTTCTCGATGGCGCTGCGCTGCGTCAGCAGCTGCTCCAGTCGTGCCCCCATCTCCTCCAGCGGGGCGTCCGCCTCGGTCAGCGCCTGCTGCAGCTCCTCCCGGCGTTCCGAGAATTGTTCCCGCTGCTGCTCCAGACGCTCCAGCGCCTGACGGGTGGAGGCCAGTTCGGTGCGCAGCGCCTCCCGTTTCAGCTCGACGGAGTGCGCCGCATCCCGATCCCGCCGCGCCTGTTCCCGCAAGGTGTGCAGATCCTGCCGCAACCGTTCGCGTTGGGCGGTCAGGCTCTCCCGCTGAGTGGCGAGCTGCTCCACCCGGGTGAGGGACTCGTTGAGGCGGAGGCGGGTGTCGGCCTGCTCCCGGGCGTTGGCCTCGAGCTGCTGTGCCAGCTCCTCGAGTTCGGCGCCGATACGTTCCACTCTCTGGCGGGACTGTTCCTGGCGAACCCTCGCCCCGCTCAATCCGGCCTGCAGGGTGGCCACCCGACGGGTGAGTTCGTGCAGCTCCCTCTGTTCGGCCTCGCGCTGCTGCTCCAGCTCCTTGAGCCGTTCCCGCCCGTCGGCGAGCTCGCTTTCGGTCTCTCTGATCCGGCTCTCCAGCCGGGCCATCTCCTGTGCCAGCTCCTTGAGCTCCTGCTCCCGTTCCAGGACCCCGCTCTTCTCGTCCTGTCCGCGGGCCACGCGAAGCCAGTTGATTCCCAGCCACACCCCTTCCGGGGTGATGACCGATTCGTGCGCGGCGAGACGTTCCCGCATCGCCAGCGCGGTGGGGAGATCCGCCGCCGTCAGGACATGGCCGAGCAGTGGTTCCAGCGACCAGGGGCAGTGCACCTTCGACGACAGGGTCCCTTCCCGCGGCTGGGGGTGGGCGCTGCCGGCGGTATCGAACAGGGTCACCGTCCCTTCCAGTTCCTGCAGGGAAGGGCAGTAGCTCTCCAGGTCTTCCACGCAGATCGCCTCCAGGGCGTGCTCCAGCACGGTTTCCACCGCCCGCTCCCAGCCATTCTCCACGTTCAGCTCTTCCACCAGCCGGCCGGCATCCTGCAGTCGCTGACGCGCCAGCCATTTCCCCGTCTCTCCCTGGTCCCGGTTCAGGGCGGCCTGCTGCAGCGCCTCCAGGGAGGCGTGTCGGCCGCGCAGGGTCTGCAGCCGATTGCGCAGCTCGTCCAGCCGGGTAGCGAGCGCATGGTTCTGCTCCCGCTGGGCAGTGATCCGTTGCTGCCGGGCGGTTTGCTTCTCTTGCAGTCCGGCGGCGCGGGACTCGGCCGGTTCCAGCTCTTTCTGCAGCTCCGTCATCCGCCGTTGCTCGGCCTCGGGGTCGAGCTCTTCCCGTTCCCTCGCCAGCCGTTCCATGCGTTTCTCCAGCTGTGCGGACTGCTGTTCGAGGGTATGCAGGCGAGCGCGTTCCAGCTGGGCGTTCTGCGAGGGTTCCGCGTAGCGCTGGTTGAACTCCTCCCACTGCTGCTGCCACTCCTGCATGACCCGTTCGGCCTCTTCCAGCGCCGCGGCGGAGGTCTGCCGTCTCTCCCGGGCCCGTTCCAGTTCCGGTTCCAGCCGCTGGAGCTCGTTTTGCAGGCGCTCCAGTTTTTCCCGGTCCGCCTCCATGTGATCGCTCGCCTCTTTCCAGGACTGCTCCAGCCGGGCCAGATCCCTTTCCTGCTGCTGGCGCCTTTCGCGGCGATGCTGAATGGCCTCCTCGACGCGGGCGATGTCGGAGCCGACGCTGTAGAAGCGGCTCTGGACCTGGCCGAATCTCTCCTGGCTCTCGGCGTGCAGTTGCCGCTGCTTCTCCACTTCGGCCTCATTGCTGCGCAGTTTGGAGAGCAGGGCCTGTAGCGCGGTCTCCTGTTCCCGGTTGCGCCGCTCCCGCTCCCCGCACTGGCGATCCAGGCGCTGCCAGCGCAGTGCATGGAGCTGGCCCTCGAGCAGACGCTCTTCCTGTTTCAGTGTCTTGTAACGAGCGGCGGTCTGCGACTGCCGTTTCAGGCGGGCCAGCTGCTTGTCCAGCTCGTCGCGCAGGTCATTGAGCCGTTCCAGGTTTTCACGGGTGTGGCGGATGCGGTTCTCCGTTTCCCGCCGGCGTTCCTTGTAGCGGGAGATGCCGGCGGCCTCTTCGAGAAAGTTGCGCATCTCCTCCGGCCTCGCCTCGACGAATCGGGAGATGGTGCCCTGTTCGATGACGGCATAGCTGCGCGGTCCCAGTCCGGTGCCGAGGAAGATACCGGTGATGTCACGGCGGCGGCAGCGCACTCCGTTGAGGAAGTAGCTGGAGGTGCCGTCGCGGGTGACCACCCGCTTGATGGCGATCTCGTTGTACTTGGCATACTCTCCGCCCAGGCGGCCGTCGCTGTTGTCGAATACCAGCTCGACGGAGGCCTGCCCCACCGGCTTGCGGGTGCTGGAGCCGTTGAAGATGACGTCGCTCATGGAGTCTCCCCGCAGATGTTTGGCGGAGGATTCTCCCATCACCCAGCGCACGGCGTCGATGACGTTGGACTTGCCGCAGCCGTTTGGGCCCACGATGCACACCAGGTTGCCGGGGAAGGGAATGGTGGTGGGGTCGACGAAGGTTTTGAATCCCGCCAGCTTGATTTTACTGAGACGCATGACTCCCTGTTGGCACAACCTTGGCGCAGAGTGAGGATGATATACTGTAAGGCGATCGATACCCGAGCGGACCGGGAGACCCCTTGGCCCTCCGGTCAGCGTTGCATCGGGTGGATGGCCGAGGGGGTGGCGTCGTTGCGTCTTGCGATTCACCACCTCTCCATCCGATGGAGGCTGCTTTGAATATCGCCTATCAGTAATGAAGCCCCAATATTACCTCAACGGAGTGTTGCATGCCTACCCGCCCCAGCAAAGCGTTGGATACCTTCGACAACCCGCTTCCGGAACGGGACTACACCATTCACATCGAGATCCCGGAGTTCACCTGTCTTTGTCCCAAAACCGGCCAGCCCGATTTCGCCACCTTGATCATCGACTATGTTCCGGACCGTCGTTGCGTGGAGCTGAAGTCGCTGAAACTGTATGTCTGGTCCTTCCGGGAAGAGGGAGCGTTCCATGAAGCGGTGACCAATCGGATCCTTGACGATCTGGTGCGGGCGACAGCGCCGCGCTTCATGCGGCTCACCGGGCGATTCAACGTGCGTGGTGGTATCTACACCACGGTGGTCGCCGAGCATCGGCAGCCCGGCTGGAGACCACCGGAGCCGGTCGTCCTCCCCTGATGCTCTTCGTCGGTGTCGATGTGGGCACCTCGGGTTGCCGGGCGGTGGCCGTCGATGAGGAGGGAGAGGTGCGGGGCCGGGCGCACTCCCCCCTGCCGGCGCCGCGCCGAAAGGGTGACGGGGTGGAACAGGATCCGGAAGTGTGGTGGCGGGTGCTGACCGCCGTTCTCCGGCGACTCTCGTCCACCATCGAACCGGCCACCGTGTGCGCCCTTGCCGTGGATGGCACCTCCGGTACGTTGCTGCTCAGCGACCGCCGTGGATGGCCGATCACTGCGGCGCTGATGTACAACGACAACCGGGCCCAGGTGGAGGCCAGGCGGATTGCAGAGGTGGCTCCCGCCGATACCGCCGCGCGGGGTTCCGCCTCGGCGCTGGCCAGGTTGCTGTGGTTGCTGGCGCGGGTGGAGGCAGGGAAAGATGCTTGTGCCCTGCATCAGGCCGATTGGCTGGCGGGGAGACTGTGTGGCCGCTTCGGCTTCAGCGATTCCAACAACAGCCTGAAACTGGGATACGATGCGGTGCGTCGCTGCTGGCCGGCGTGGCTGGATCGACTGGGCGTGCCTCGCCACCTGCTGCCCCGTGTGGTGACGCCGGGGACTGTGGTCGGGTCCCTGGCCGCCGGTGTGGCGGCGGACGTCGGGTTGCCCGCTGTCGTTCGGGTGGTGGCCGGAACCACCGACAGCACCGCCGCCGTGCTGGCCACCGGTGTCTCGCGGCCGGGAGATGCCGTCACCTCGCTGGGTTCCACGCTGGTGCTGAAGGTGCTCAGTGAGGTGCCGGTGTTCTGCTCCCGGTATGGGGTGTACAGCCAGCCGTTCGGTGATCTGTGGCTGGCAGGGGGAGCCTCAAACAGTGGCGGGGCGGTGTTGCGGCAGTTCTTCACCGATGAGCAGATGGAAGTGATGAGTCGGCGCCTGAACCCTCACCGCAGGCTGTGCCTGGAGTACTATCCGCTGCCGGCCACCGGGGAACGGTTCCCGGTCTCCGACCCCGGGCTGCGGCCGCAGCTGGAGCCGCGGCCGAAGGATGATCTACGTTTCTTCCAAGGGATGCTGGAGGGGATGGCCCGCATCGAGAAGCGGGGTTATCGCCTGCTGGCCGAGCTGGGGGCACCCTATCCCACCGGCATACGGAGCGTGGGTGGCGGGGCCCGGAACAGGGCTTGGGAAGAGATTCGCCGGCAGATGCTGAGGGTGCCGATGTTCAGACCTGCCCACACGGAGGCCGCTTACGGTGCGGCACTGCTGGCCCGGCGTGGTGTCGGTGCCTGATCCCGGTGTCCCTGGATCGTCCCGGGATTCGCGGATCTGGTGCCGGCGGATCAGCCGGCGAGGCACCGTTTCTTTCCGAGAAGCTTTCTGAGCCGCTCAGGAGGTAGCGGCCGGCTGCAGAGATATCCTTGAACTTCGTCACATCCCTGTTCACGCAGGTAGCGTAGCTGCTCCTCGAACTCCACCCCTTCGGCCAGCACCCGCAGTCTCATGCTGTGCCCCAGGGCGATGATGGGAACGATCATCTCTGTCTCAGGCTTGTCGCTGGTGATGTCACGAACGAAGGATTGATCGATCTTGAGCCGGTCGATGGGAAACAGTTTCATGTAGCTGAGGGAAGAGTAACCGGTGCCGAAGTCGTCGATGGAGAGAGTGATCCCCATCTCGCTCAACTCGTGCAGTGTCTTGATGGTGCTTTCCGTGTCGCGCATGATGATGCTTTCGGTCAATTCCAGCTCCAGGCACGATGGGGACATGCCGGTTTCGTCGAGAATGTCGGCTATCCGCTTCGCCAGGTCCTGGGAGTGGAACTGGCGCGCGGAGAGATTGACTGCCATGCGCAGTGGTTCGTAACCCGCCTCGACCCAGACGCGATGCTGGGCGCACGCGGTGCGCAGCACCCACTCCCCGATGGGCACTATCAGGCCGGTCTCTTCCGCCACGGGGATGAATTTCGCCGGCAGGATCAGCCCCTGTTCGGACTGGTGCCAGCGGATCAGCGCCTCGACCCCTTCCAGGGTTCCTCCTCCCTCGTCGAGCGAAAACTGGGGCTGGTAGTAAAGCTTGAACTCGTCCCGCTCGAGGGCCCGGCGTAACTGGTTCTCCAAGGTCAGCCGCTCGGTCGCCACGGCGGTCAGCTCGGCGGTGTAGAACTGGAAGTTGTTGCGCCCCTCCGTCTTTGCCCGGTACATGGCGGCATCGGCATTGCGCACCAGGGTCTGGGTATCCTCGCCATGGTCCGGGTAGAGACTGATGCCGATGCTCGCATCGACGAACACCTCCTGGTTCTCGAGGCAGAAGGGTTGCCCGAACAGATCGAGAATGTGCCTGGCCACCGCCGCCGCATCCCTGTGCCCCTTCAGCGCCTCGACGATGAAGACGAACTCGTCTCCACCCAGGCGGGCGACGGTATCCTCCGCACGCATCGCCTCTTTCAGTCGTTCGGCGACCCGTTGCAAAAGGAGGTCGCCCATGGCGTGGCCCATGGAGTCGTTGATGTTCTTGAAGCGGTCCAGATCGAGGAACAGCACGGCGGTCCGGGTCCCTTCACGCTGGGCACGCAGGATTGCCTGCTCCAGGCGATCGTGGAACAGCAGCCGGTTGGGGAGTTCGGTCAACGGGTCGTGGTGCGCCAGATGGGCGAGCTTGTACTCGGTCTCCTTGATGCGACTGATATCACTGAATATTCCGACATGGTGGGTGGTGTTGCCCTCTTTGTCCTTCACCACGTTGACGGTCAGCAGCTCGGGGTAGATCTCGCCATCCTTGCGCCGGTTCCAGAGTTCACCCTGCCACTGGCCGGTCTCTTCGAGAGAGCGCCACATGGCCTGGAAGAAGGCCTTGTCGTGCCGACCCGACTGAAGCAGGGAGGGGTTTTTCCCCATCACCTCTTCAGGGGTGTAGCCGGTGATCCGGGTGAAGGCGCTGTTGACGGCGATGATGCGATGCCGGGAGTCGGTAATGATGATCCCTTCCGACGTTCCTTCGAACACCACAGCGGCCTGGCGCAGATGGCGCTGGGACTCGTCGATCTGCTCGACCATGTGGTTGAAGCCCTCCACCAGCGCTTTCAGCTCCTTCAGGGAGGTGGAGACCCGGGAAGGACGGTAGTCTTGTCTCCCGACGCGGGCGAAATCCCGGGAGAGCTGGCCGATAGAGCTGTTGATCCGGTGGACCAGCAGCAGTCCGAGCCACACGAACGGCATCACTGCGGCGGTCACCCCGGCCAGCATCTTCAGCATATTGGAGCGGATGGGGCTCACCACCTGCTCGCGGTCCACCTCGGCGACGATGCCCCAGTTCATGTGCTGGACCGGGATCATCATTCCGTAGACCGGTTTCCCTTCCAGCCCCCGATAGACCTGCGTCGGAGGCCACTCGTCGCCGGAGATGAACGCCTTCACGATGGGAATGGTGTCGACTCTCTGCCCCCGCTGGAAACGGTCGTTGCCGGTGCTGAGCAGGTTGCCGGAATCGTCGATCAGGTAAGTGGTGATCTGATAGTTGTTGACACTGTCGAGGTGCTCCACCAGCGGTTTCCACAGGGAAGGGGCCTCAATCTCCGCGGTGAGAATCGCCATCGGCCGGTCGGGAGAGCCGACAGGGACCGCCATGGTGAAGATGGAGCCCTCCTCGTGGAAGCGAACCGGACCGATATAGGGCCGCCCTGTCAGCGGGAGGGCGAGCTCTTCGGGCGGGATTTCACCCTCGGTCAGCCGGACATGCAGCGGGGTCCAGCCATCGGAGGGCTCCATCTCGCTGTCGTGTCGTTGCAATGCGGCGACGATTTCGCCATCCGGTTTCTGCAGCAGCAGGGCGGTAAGTGCCGGCTCGCGCTCCATCATCTTGCGGAACAGGGTGTCGAGCAGCCGGTAGTCCATCTCCTTCTCCGTAGCCAGCATGTAGGCGATGGGGTCGCTCTTGTTCTGCAACAGGGTGAGGAGTCGCGATACCTCCTGGTTGACGTGGTCGATGCCCAGCTCCTTGAAATATTTCTCCTGTTGCAACGCCTTGTCGAGAAGCTGGTCGTAGTAGAACAGACCGACCCATAGCAGCAACAGGGTCACCGGAATGAAGCTGACAAGCAGGATGAGCCCGTACCAAGCCTGTTTGAGAGAGAGTGGGAAGTTCATGTTGGTGCGTTGTTTTCAATAAGTATATCAGGGTCACCTGACGAAAAGACAACTCCGTCGGTGCCGTTTTACCGGAGGAGGAGGTTCAGGAGCGACGGAACGTTACCGTGTACGAGCTCTTCGGTATTTTGCGAGGGATTGAGACCGGAGTGGCACTCTCGAAGGGGGTGAAAAACATCCGTCGATTCCACACGAAACGACGAAAAATCCGTTTTTCCGGGATATGGGAAGTGTTCAGTGTTTCGGAGCCGAAGTGGGTGGTTGCGGCATCAGGTCAGCAGTGGTGACCGAACCGAGTACGGCTCGGGCATGCCGGCCGCCACTCTCTTGCCAAAGCTCCGCGGCAGTGAGCGGATCGAGCAGTGGAGTTTCCATGCCAATACTGCGCAGAGCCTGAAGCGTGTCCATCAGTGAGACGAAATGGATGGCGAGCTTGGTGAAGATCTCTGCGAAGGCGAACCGTTCGTCTTCGGCAAGATTGCGGTATGCACTGCGGCCCAGATCGATGTAGTATCCAACGGTGACCCGGTTTCTTCTGGCCCGCTGTGGGAACAGACCGGAGTAGAGCAGGCACTGGTCCCCGACGCTGCGCAGCTGCTCACGCCGGATTTGGCCGCTGCTCTGCAACCCTTCCAGATACTCCAGAGCCATGACGCTGCGAGCGATCTCCGGGCGGCTGTGAAAGCGCATCAGCAGGAAGACCAGATAGCTCTCCAGATCCTCGTCCAGGTGGATCTGGATGGCCTCTTCGGCCTCCAGTACCAGCTCGTTCCACTGTGCGGTGAGCAGAGGCGTCTTGCTGTTTGCCATGGCTGAGCCCCCGTTGGAAAATTACGATGTCTCGTAATCCATGTCGTCGATTGGCGGCTCGGGCTTTAATCTCTCATCTTGGATCCTCGGCTCAATCGCAAATTTGCACCCGGACCAAGACCTCCGGCGCGATCGTCACGTTCCCGAAGTGAATCATCAGCTTCGGCGCCGACGTGCCGTCTGGAAACGTGAAGACGGCGTCACCCGTTTCTGCGCCAGTGGCCCGACTTGCCCCCCTTCTTCTCCACCAGGCGGACCCCGTCGATGGTCATGCCGCGGTCCACCGCCTTGCACATGTCGTAGATGGTGAGCAGGGTGATCTGTACGGCGGTGAGCGCCTCCATCTCGACCCCGGTCCGGCCCCGGGTCTCCACGGTGGCCCGGCAGTGGATGGTCTCCTTGCCTTCCGGACGGAGCTCCAGGTCCACGTGGGTAAGGCTCAAGGGATGGCAGAGAGGAATGAGATCGGCCGTTTTCTTCGCCGCCATGATCCCGGCGATCCGCGCGATGCCGAGTACATCCCCTTTCTTGTGCCCCCCTTCCAGGATCAGCGCCAGTGTTTCAGGGCGCATCGAAATACGCCCTTCGGCTACTGCGACCCGATGGGTGACGGCCTTCTCGCCGACGCTTACCATGTGGGCGTCGCCGGCACTGTTGAAGTGGGTCAGTTTGTCCATTGCCTAATACCCTTTCAAGGTAATAAATCAGGATTCAGTTGGCCTGTCAGCGTTCGGGGCAAGGCGCTCCTCGCAGCGAATGGTCGTCGCCCTTTGCAAGAGGAGCACCAATCCACCGGGAGTGGACTGGGAGCGCGAAGCGACCCCGAAGGGGTGGAATACAGGGAGGTATTCCATCAACGCCGCCATGGACGCTGAATCCTAATATCTTACCTTGAAAGAGTACCAGGGCTGAACGAAGGTTTCTTTCATGATAGTCTGACGGCCATGATCGTGTAAACCTGACGGGTGTGAAGCCGATGGCCATCGTGGTGAAATTCTTTGCCAGTCTGAGGGAGCGCATGGGGTGTTCGGAAACCACCCTGGACGCACAACAGGTGAAAACGGTTGCCGAGGTGTGGCAGCGGGTGGCGGATGGAGAGCCGTTGCCGGCCAATCTTCTGATGGCGGTGAACATGGAGTATGCCGAAGCCGACAGCGAGGTACGAGATGGTGACGAGGTGGCCTTCTTTCCTCCGGTGACGGGGGGAGCTCATGATCGTTGAGATCCGGACAGCCCCTTTCGACCCATGGCAGGAGCTGTCTCGCCGGACACCGGATGCCGGGGGGAGGTGCGGCGCCACTGCGGTGTTCGTGGGAACCATGCGCGATTTCAACGAGGGGGTGTCGGTCCGGGAGATGTTTCTCGAGCACTATCCCGGCATGACGGAGAAACACCTCGAAACGATCGCGGCAGAGGCCGTCGCGCGCTGGGAGCTGCTCGATGCATTGATTGTCCACCGGGTGGGACAGATTCGTCCCGACGAGACCATCGTGCTGGTGGCGGCGTGGGCGGCCCATCGGGCCGAGGCGTTTGCCGCGGCCCGGTATCTCATCGAGGAGCTGAAATCGCGGGCGCCGTTCTGGAAGAAGGAGAGCCTTCCCCAGGGGGAGCGCTGGGTGGAGAAAAACACACCCGTCGGGTGAATACGGCACATCATGCTGCCGGGTCAATGGTTGCATCTTTGGTCACCGCAGCTCCGGCTGCACCACGTCGCAGGTGCGCCGATGATACGATATGTGACTGATAATATTATCAATTGATTGTAAATTCGGCTTTTTTCTGCGTGATATTGTGGTAACGTGCCACTATAATGCAGTTGATATTTGTCATCTCCATATCAGTCATGAGTCATGACCACAGAAAAAGATACGGTTGTCCCCCTGTCGAAGCGCAAGATCGCATGCAAGGACTGTAGTCTGTTCCAGATCTGCCTTCCGGTGGGGATCAGTGGGGAGGAGCTGGAGCGGCTCGAACAGATCATTCAACGTCGTCGACCGGTCAAGCGGGGTGATCATCTCTATCACGGGGGTGAACCGTTCCGCTCCATCTATGCGGTGCGTAGCGGATCGATCAAGAGCTACGTGCCGACCGAAAGCGGCAGCGAGCAGGTGACGGGATTCCATCTTCCGGGCGAGCTGCTCGGTCTGGACGCGATCAGCCCGAAGGTCTATCCCTGCTCGGCCAAGGCGCTGGAGACCACCAGTGTCTGCGAGATTCCCTTCGAGCAGTTCGAGCAGCTGAGCATCGAGTTGCCGGTGTTGCACCGTCAGTTGATCAGCCTGATGAGCAAGGAGATCTTCCAGGAGCAGAGCCACACGGTGCTGCTGGGAAAGAAGAGTGCCGAGGAGCGGCTGGCCGCCTACCTGTTCAGCATCTCCTCGCGCTATCACCGGCGGGGGTTCTCGGCCAGTGAGTTCTACCTGAGCATGTCCCGTAACGACATCGGTAACTACCTGGGGCTGGCGGTGGAGACGGTTAGCCGCATGTTCACCCGCTTCCAGGCGGAGGGGTTGCTCGACGTGGAGCGCAAGCACATCATCATCCACGACCTGGCCCGTCTCAAGGAACTCGCAGGTGCGGTGCCGGGGAGATGCAGCGAGCATTTCTTCTGCATCAGGAACTCCTGATGCACCCGGGCGGTTGTCGCTATAGATATCTGGACCAGTCGCGCCAGCTGGCCCCGAAGACGAAGAAGTCGGGATTGAGGAGGGATGGTTTGGTGTTGTAGCTCAGTGGTTGCATCCGGGTATCGGTGATGTGGCCACCCGCCTGCTCGACGATACACTGCGCCGCCGCCGTGTCCCATTCGGAGGTGGGTCCGAGACGGGCGTAGAGATCGGCGCTCCCCTCCGCCACCAGGCAGGACTTGAGTGAGCTGCCGACGGCAATGATCTCATGAGCGCCTATCTTTTCCAGCAGCCGTTCGTGGCGCGGATTGCAACGGCTTCTGCTCACGGCGATGACCGGTGTCTCGCGCGTCGCCCGCGAGTGAATCTGTTGCGGTCCTTCCCCCTTTTCCTGTCTGTAGGCGCCGCACCGCCGGCTGGCGAAGTAACAGATTCCGCTCGCCGGAGCATGAATGACTCCCAGCACAGGGGCATGTCCCTCTATCAAGGCGATGTTGACGGTGAACTCGCCGTTGCGCTTGATGAACTCGCGGGTACCGTCCAGCGGGTCCACCAGCCAGTAACAGTGCCAACGGGCCCGTTCACCGAAGGGGATGTCGCCGGCCGATTCTTCGGAGAGCACCGGCAGCTCCGGAGTGAGCGCCTTCAGTCCGTCGATGATGACGTGATGGGCAGCGATGTCGGCCTCGGTCACGGGAGACTCGTCGGGTTTGTGCTTGACGCTGAAGTTCCCGTCATAGATCTCCAGGATCCTTTTGCCGGCCTCGCGAGCAATGGCGATGACGGGCTGCAACAGCTTGCCACACTCTCTGGAATAGGAATCAGCGGCCATCGAGAATCGCTTTGGCAATGAACAGCGCGGCAAGGGTGCGCGCCTCGCTGCACTCCCCGCTGCGCCACAGTCTCTCTATGTCGTTCAGCGCCCACGGCACCACTTCCGGCTCTTCCGGTTCATCCCCTTCCAGCCGTTTCGGGTAGAGCTCACGGGCCAGGATGATCTCCGTGGCGTGCCCCAGGAAGCCGGGTGCCAGGGTCAGGGAGGTGATGCGTTCGAGCCGTTCTGCGCCATAGCCGGTCTCTTCCATCAGCTCCCGGTTGGCGGCTTCCAGCAGAGGCTCTCCGCTTTCGATCCGTCCTTTGGGGAAACCCAGCTCGTAGTTCTCCGTTCCTGCGGCGTATTCCCGCACCAGCAACACCGTATCTTCGTCCAGCAACGGAACGATGAGCACGGTGCCCCGACTCGCCCCTCGCAACCGTTCGTATCGCGCCATGGCCCCGTTGGAGAATTCCAGATCCAGCTCCTCGATGTGAAACAGCCGTGATCGGGCGACGGTTCGCGTATTGAGTATGCGGGGCTTGGTGCGCACGTTGGTGGATTTCCTGTCGTTGTGCTCCAGGGGTGAATATTAACCCGAATATCCCGTTAGGTCGCCCATATTCCAGTGCAAGAGACCGCAATCGGGCAAAAAACTGGAATGGAAACGTCCCTGGAGCGGCTGATCAACGGGCAAATCGCCGTCGTACGACCGTCTCCCCGACCGGCAGGAAGGCGCTGCGGGTAAAGCGCACGAGGGTATGGGCCGCCGGTTCCTTGGTCGATCTGCTCTCGCAGCGCGGTCTGGACCGTCGGGCCGACGGGATGTCGGCGAAACCTCGTCGACAAGCGCCAATCTTTCGCCGCATGAATTCATCGGGCAGTACACGGCGGACACGGCAGAGCATAGAACAATCCGCTGGAATTGCAACGGCCCGGGTCGTATCTGCCTCGCAAGTGGCGGGAAGAGGGTGAAACCAATGGTTGGCAGGCCAGGCATGGTAATTGCAAATACCGGGCAGGGTGGAAACGGAAACTCGAGGATACCATGGCCAAAGAGAAAGACGAGGCAAACGGTGGAGGGGGCTCCGGCGGTTCGATGACCAAGCTGGTGATCATCATCGTGGTGTTGCAGATGATGATGTTCGGCGGGTTTGGGGCGTTTCTCTATTTCAGCGGGGCTCTCGGTGGCGGGGCCGGCGTGGGACATGAGGCGGTCGCGGCCGAAGAGGGTCACCACGACGGGAAAGAGGAGGTGGCCCATGAAGAGGCGCCCCCCATCTACATTCCACTGGAACCCGCATTCGTGGTCAATTTCTCCGACAGCTCGGGAGGGTCACGCTTCATGCAGGCCACCATCCAGCTGATGACCCGGGATCCGGAGATCGAGGAGGCGGTGAAAACCCATATGCCGGTGATTCGCAACGCCGTAGTACTGCTGCTCAGCAGTCAGAGCGTCGAGGGAGTGGCCGGTATCGAGGGGAAAGAGAAGCTGCGCGCCGAGGTGCTGGAGAAGATCCGGGAGATCCTCGAGGAGCGGACCGGCAAGCCGGGTGTGGAAGAGGTCTATTTCACCAGCTTCGTGATTCAGTAGCCCAACACGGTATCGCGGAACCATGTCTGCCAGCGAACTGCTGTCACAGGACGAGATCGACGCCCTGCTGCACGGAGTGGGGGAGGAAGAGAGCGAAGAGGAAGAGGTCCAGGAAGGCCCTCGTTCCTACGATCTGGCGAATCAGGAGCGCATCGTCCGCGGGCGGATGCCCACGCTGGAGATGATCAACGAGCGCTTCGCCCGCCTGTTTCGCGTCAGCATGTTCAACCTGTTGCGCCGCAGTGCAGAGATCTCCGTGGGGGGGATCAAAACCCAGAAATTCAGTGAGTACGTCCACAGCCTGTTCGTGCCCACCAGCCTCAACCTGATTCGCATCCATCCCTTGAGAGGGACTGCGCTGCTGGTGCTGGAGCCCAAGTTCGTCTACACGGTGGTGGACAACTTCTTCGGTGGGGGTGGGCGTTTCCACGCCAAGATCGAAGGGCGTGAGTTCACCCCCACGGAACAGCGGGTGATCCAGATCGTACTGGAGGATGCCTTCAAGGATTTGAAAAAGGCGTGGGCACCGGTGCTGGAGATCGATTTCGAGTTTCTCAACTCGGAAGTCAATCCGCAGTTCGCCAACATCGTCAGCCCTTCGGAGATCGTGGTGGTCACCGCCTTCCACGTGGAGATGGACGGGGGCAGTGGCGACATCCATGTCACCATGCCCTACTCCATGCTGGAGCCGATCCGGGACATCCTGGACACCGGCATGCAGAGTGAGCGCACCGAGACCGACGACCGCTGGCTGCAGACCGTGCGGGAAGAGCTGGAGGCGATGGATGTCTGCCTGAGTGTCGATCTCACCGAGACCGAGCTGACCCTGCGTGAACTGGCCAGTCTCAAGCCGGGGGACATCATCCCCATCGAGCTGCCGGAGCAGGTGCTGGTCAGGGCGGAGGAGATCCCGGTGTTCCGCGCCACCTATGGCGTGGCGGACAACCGCTGGGCGGTGAAGGTGACGGAGCTGATCGAAAGACCGGCGCAGACCAGTTTCCGCTGATGGGGACGATCTGCGAGGAGTGAAGCATGAGCACAGATACGAAAGAGATGGAAGCGCAGGAGAGCGTGGAGGAGTCCGGGCAGCAGGAGGTGGAGGAGCTGTTCGACAGCGCGGAGCCGCCAGCGGCGGCCGGAGGTGGCGAAGCGGCGCAGCAGCAGGACACCGCCGCGGAAGGGGAAGGGGCCGGCGAGGAGGAAGATCCCTGGGCCGAGGCGCTGGCGGAGCAGCTGGCCGAAGAGTCGGCGCAAAAGGGGGAAGATGGCAAGGAGCCGTCGCAGGAGAGCTACGCCCCGGCCCCCCTGCAGAACCTGGAGGAGGAGACCGAGCGGCGCGGGACCGGGGATGACGTGGACCTGGACCTCATCCTCGACATTCCGGTCACCATCGCCATGGAGATCGGCAGGACCAAGATCAACATCCGCAACCTGTTGCAGCTCAACCAGGGTTCGGTGGTGGAGCTGGATCGACTGGCGGGAGAGCCCCTGGATGTGAGAGTGAACGGAACCCTCATCGCCCACGGCGAGGTGGTGGTGGTGAACGAGAAGTTCGGCATCCGGCTCACCGACGTGGTCAGTGCCCAGGAGCGGCTGAAGAACCTGAAGAAATGAGCCGATTCGATACATTGCCGTCCAGATTGCCGAGCGGAAAGCGGATTTCGGTGGCCTGCCTTGTGCAGACGCTCCGGGGGGGGCGGTCCGGTCCGATGGCCTGTCTTGGGGGGGGGCCATCCCTCGGGGGGGGAATCCGCAAACGGGACCGTTGGAGCACGCTGAAGTCCGCTTTCCGCTCGGCAATCTGGGTCCCGCTTCTCGCCCTTTCTCCAACACTGTACGGTGCTGCAGACGAGGAGGCCGGGAAGCTGCAGCGACTGGAGGGAGGGGTGACGGTCGACGGCCTGCTTCAGCTGCTTCTGGGGCTGCTGCTGGTGCTGGTGGTGATCGGCGTCATTGCCTGGTTGCTGCGCCGTTTTCCCGTCTGGAGCAGTACCGCGAACGGCGCCCTGAAGATCGTTGCAGCGTTGCCGGTGGGGCAGCGGGAGCGGGTAGTGGTCATCCAGGTGGGGGAACAGCAGCTGCTGATCGGTGTTTCCCAGGGGCAGGTGGAGATGCTCCATGTGCTGGAGCAGCCGTTACCGGAGAATGACGGCTCCGATCGACTGCCGGGTGGGTTTGCCCGTTGTCTGGCCTCTGCCGTGGAGAAGAGGAAGCGGTGATGGTCTGGCGGGGATTGCTGCTGCTCGGCGGGCTGCTGCTGGCGTTGGACGTCGGTGCGGCGCAGGAGGCGTTTCCGGCCCTTACCGTGACCGGCGCCGGGGGCAAACAGACCTACAGCGTCACCCTGCAGCTGCTGGCGCTGATGACGGTGCTCACCTTCCTGCCGGCGGCACTGATCATGATGACCTCCTTCACCCGCATCGTCATCGTCTTCGCCATCCTGCGCCAGGCGCTGGGGATGCCCACCACCCCCTCGAACCAGATCCTCATCGGGTTGGCGCTGTTCCTGACCTTTTTCATCATGACCCCGGTGCTGGATCGTATCAACCGGGATGCCCTGCAGCCCTATCTGCAGGACGAGCTGGAGATCCAGGAGGCCTTCGCCAGGGCGAGCCGACCGTTGAAGACCTTCATGCTCGGCCAGACCCGGGAAGCCGACCTGGCGCTCTTCGTCCGCCTGTCGGGGCGGGAGGAGGGATTCGAGTCACCGGCGGAGGTACCGTTGCGTATCCTGCTGCCCGCCTTCGTCACCAGCGAGCTGAAGACCGCTTTCCAGATCGGCTTTCTGATCTTCATTCCCTTCATCATCATCGACCTGGTGGTGGCCAGCGTGCTGATGTCGATGGGTATGATGATGCTTTCGCCGATGATCATCTCCCTGCCGTTCAAGTTGATGCTGTTCGTGCTGGTGGATGGCTGGTCCCTCCTGATGAGTACGCTGGCGGCGAGTTTCTATGTCACCTGAGCTGATCATTGCCGTATTCCAGCAGGCGCTGGAGCTGCTGGTGGTCATGGTCTCCGTGCTCCTGCTGCCGGCGCTGGGGGTGGGGTTGCTGGTGAGCATGTTCCAGGCGGCCACCCAGATCAACGAGATGACCCTCAGCTTCATTCCCAAGCTGCTGATCACCCTGGCGGTGCTCGCCCTGGCGGGGCAGTGGCTGGCGGGCTTGCTGGCAGACTATACCATCCGTCTGCTGGAGAGCATTCCCACCCTGATCGGCTAGCCATGCATCTCACCAGCGCCGAAATCACCGCCTGGATCGGTGCCCTGCTGTGGCCCTTCTTCCGTATCGGGGCGATGGTGATGAGTGCTCCAATCACCGGCTCCCAGGTGGTGCCGATGCGGGCCAGGCTGTTCATCACCCTGGCGCTGACCGTGGTGATCGCGCCGCAGATCCCCCCGGTGCCCGCATTCGACCCCTTCAGCCCGATGACCTTGCTGTTGATCCTGCAGCAGATCCTGATCGGGGTGGCGATGGGTACCGCCCTGCAGCTGGTGTTCGCCGCCATCGTCACCGGTGGCCAGATCGTCGCCTACCAGATGGGGCTCGGTTTCGCCTCCATGGTGGATCCCCAGAGCGGGGTGACGGTACCGGTGGTGTCCCAGGTCTATCTGTTGGCCACCTCGCTTCTCTATCTGGCGTTCAACGGCCACCTGGTATTGATCGAGGTGGTGGCGGAGAGCTTCAACAGCATGCCCATCGCCCCGGACGGGCTCACCCGGGAGGGAGTCTGGCAGCTGGCGGGATGGGGCACCGAGCTGTTCGCCGGAGCCGTGTTGATCGCCCTGCCCACGGTAGCCGCCATTCTGGTGGTGAACATCGCCTTCGGCGTGATGACCCGGGCGGCACCCCAGCTGAACATCTTTGCCGTGGGTTTCCCGGTCACCCTCACCTTCGGCTTCGTGGTGATGCTGTTCACCTTCCCCAGCCTGATGCCACAGACCGAGCAGCTGGTGCAGACGGTGTTCGGGCTCATCCGCACCATCACCACCCGGTAGCCGGCGATGGCGCAGAACGACGGCCAGGAGCGTACCGAAGAGGCGACCCCGAAACGACTGCGGGAGGCGCGGGAAAAGGGGCAGGTGGCCCGTTCGCGCGAGCTCACCACCATGGCCATGCTGTTGGCCGGGGCCGGCGCCCTGTTGTTCATGGGAGAGGGGATCGTCACCGGACTGCTGGCCATCTTCGAACGGAATTTCTCCGTGGAGCGGGAGCGCATTTTCGATCCCTCGTCACTTCCCAATCTGTTTCTCCAGGCCATCTTCGATGCGGTTCTGTTGCTGGCACCCCTGTTCGTGCTGCTGGCGGTGGTGGCGGTCTTCTCCTCCATTGCCATCAGCGGCTGGAATTTCAGCACCCAGGCGCTGGCTTTCAAGTGGGAAAAGCTGGATCCCATCAAGGGTATGGGGCGCATCTTTGCGGTCCGGGGGTTGATCGAGTTGCTCAAGGCGCTGGCCAAGTTCCTGTTGATCGGTGCCGTGGCGGTGGGTCTGCTGTGGAACGAGATGGGGGCGTTTCTGCAGCTGGGTGAGCTGCCCCTGCACAGCGCGCTGGCCCAGACCGCGCGGCTGTTGCTCTGGTCCTTCCTGATCATCGGCTCGAGCATGATCGCCATCGCCCTGCTGGATGTCCCGTTCCAGATCTGGGACCACGCCCGGCAGCTGAAGATGTCACGCCAGGAGGTCAAGGAGGAACACAAGCAGACGGAGGGCAATCCCGAGGTGCGCGGGCGGATCCGGCAGCTGCAGCGGGAGATGGCGCAGCGGCGCATGATGGCCGAAGTACCCAATGCCGACGTGGTCATCACCAACCCTACCCACTATGCCGTGGCGCTGCGCTATGACCAGCAGCGCATGAGGGCACCCAAGGTGGTGGCGATGGGGGCCGACCTGGTGGCGGCGCAGATCCGGACCGTTGCCGCGGAGCACGGGGTTCCGCTGCTTTCCGCTCCGCCATTGGCACGGGCCTTGTATCACAATGCCGAGATCGGCCAGGAGATCCCCGCAGGGCTCTATCAGGCGGTGGCCCAGGTATTGGCCTATGTGTTCCATCTCAACGAGGTGGGCGGGGAGCCCCGGGAGCTGACGGAGCTGCCCATTCCGGAAGAGCTGAGACATGACTGAGCAGGTTGAGAGGTAGATTCCATGGCGCAACAGGTCGGGATATTGACGACACTGCGGGAGATGCCCCGGACGGGAATGGGGGTGCCGTTGCTGGTACTGGCCATGCTGGCGATGTTGGTGGTGCCGTTGCCACCGTTCGTGCTGGATGTCTTCTTCAGCTTCAACATCGCCCTCTCTCTGGTGATCCTGCTGGTGGCCATCTACACGCTGAGACCGCTGGACTTCGCAGTGTTCCCGGCGGTGATTCTGGTGGCGACGCTGTTACGTCTGGGGATGAACGTGGCCTCCACCCGGGTGGTGTTGCTCGAGGGTCATACCGGTACCGATGCGGCCGGACAGGTGATCAATGCCTTCGGCGAGTTCGTCATCGGTGGCAACTACACGGTCGGCATCGTGGTGTTCGTGATCCTGATCATCATCAACTTCGTGGTGGTGACCAAGGGCGCCGGCCGTATCTCCGAGGTGACCGCCCGTTTCACCCTGGATGCCATGCCGGGCAAGCAGATGGCAATCGATGCGGATCTGAATGCAGGGCTCATCGACCAGGACGAGGCGCGGCGCCGGCGGGCCGAGGTGAGCGCCGAAGCGGATTTCTACGGGGCGATGGATGGTGCCAGCAAATTCGTCCGTGGCGATGCGGTGGCCGGCATCCTGATCACGGTCATCAACATCATCGGCGGGCTGATCATCGGCATGACCCAGCACGGCATGAGCTTCGCCGATGCGGGCCACAACTATACGCTGCTGACCATCGGTGACGGCCTGGTGGCGCAGATCCCTTCCCTGTTCCTGTCGGTGGCCGCCGGCATCGTGGTCTCCAGGGTCTCCTCTTCGCAGAACATGGGAGAACAGGTCGCCCGCCAGCTGCTCGGTAACCCCGTGGCGCTGGGGGTGGCGGCAGCCATCATCGGCATCATGGGATTGATCCCGGGGATGCCCAATCTGGCCTTTCTCACCCTGGCGGGACTCACCGGAGGTGCGGCGTGGTGGTCCTACCAGCGTCAGCAGGCCGAGCAACTGCAGGAGGCGGAGCAGAGTGCCCCGCAGGCGGAAGAGCTCCCGGAAAAGCCGCGCGAACTCAACTGGGACGACGTGGCCCCGGTGGATACCATCGGTCTGGAGGTGGGCTATCGACTGATCCCGCTGGTGGACAAGAGTCAGGGAGGGCAGCTGATGGAGCGCATCAAGGGGGTGCGCAAGAAGCTCTCGCAGGATCTGGGTTTCCTGATCCCGGCGGTACACATCCGCGACAACCTGGATCTGGCGCCGCATGCCTACCGCATCACCCTGATGGGGGTCGCGGTGGGAGAGGCGGAGGTCCACGTGAACAAGGAGCTGGCCATCGATCCGGGGCAGGTACATGGAGAGATCGAGGGGATCCCCACCCAGGATCCCTCGTTCGGATTGCCCGCGGTCTGGATCGATCCGGCCCAACGGGACGAGGCGCAGGCGCTGGGATACACGGTGGTGGACGTGAATACGGTGGTGGCCACCCACCTGAGCCAGCTGTTGCAGGCCCACGCCCATGAATTGCTGGGCTATGAGGAGGTGCAGCAGCTGCTGGACAAGCTGAAACAGAGCGCGCCGAAACTGGTGGAGGAGCTGGTCCCCAATACCCTTTCGCTGGCGGTCGTGCTGAAGGTGCTGCGCAACCTGCTGGAGGAAGGGATTCCCATTCGGGACATCCGCACCATCGCCGAAACCTTGGCGCAGTATGCGCCAAAAAACCAGGATCCGGGCGTGTTGACCGGCCTGGTCCGCATCGCGCTGCGCCGCCTGATCTATCAGCACATCGCCGGCTCCGCGGACGAGCTGCCGGTGATCACCCTGCACCCTCAGCTGGAACAGATATTGCAAAAATCCCAGCAGGTTTCGGAGGACGAGGGAGTGGCATTGGAGCCGGGTCTGGCCGAGCGGTTGCATACCGCTCTGGCAGAGAAGGCCCAGGAGCGCGAAGCGGCCGGAGAGCCCGCGGTGCTGCTGGTGCCGGCCCCACTCCGCCCACTGCTGTCCCGCTTCGTGCGACACACCGTTGCGGGACTGCACGTGCTCTCTTACAACGAGATTCCGGACAACAAACAGGTACGCATCGTGGCCACGGTTGGTGGATGAGTGGTGAAACGGCTGCGGCCGGCGCCCTGAGCGGCGGGGGATAGAGTCGATGAAGTTGAAAAGATACTTTGCCAAAGAGATGCGTCAGGCGATTCGCCTGGTGCGTGACGAGCTGGGACCGGATGCCGTCATCCTCTCCAATCAGCGCAAGGAGGGCGGTGTGGAGATCGTTGCGGCCGTGGATTTCGAGCAGGGGCTGGAGCAGCTGACCGCCAATCAGCCGGTGACCGTGGTGGAGCCGCCTCCCCGGGGGCAGACGCCGGAGGAGGATTTCACCTACGATGCCAGGGGCAAGGTGGAGGCCGGACCGCCGCAGGAACAGGCGGCCGGGAACGATTTCGAACGGATGCTCCACCGGGTCAGCGAAAAGATGGAGCGGTTCGCCTCGGTCCCCGGCGCAGGTGATGAACGGCCTGGAGAGGCGGCTTCTCCATCCGCTCCTCCGAACCCATCCCGTCGTGACGAGTGGTGGGGGAACAGTGCCCATGCCGACGATCCCGTGATCACCGAGATGCGCTCCGAGCTGCGTTATCTGCGGGGGATCCTGGAGAATCAGCTCTCCGGTCTGGCCTGGGGGGAGATGGGGCGCAGCTGCCCCCAGCGGGTGGAGCTGTTGCGTCGTTTGCTGGCTTTGGGCCTGAGTGCCGATCACTGCCGTTCGGTGGCGGACCGGATCAGTGACTACACCGATCCGGATCAGGCGTGGCGTCAGGCGCTCAACCTGTTGACGGGGGAGTTGCGCGTCACCAACGATGACATCCTCAGCGAAGGGGGGGTGGTCGCTCTGGTGGGGCCCACCGGGGTGGGCAAGACCACCACGGTGGCCAAGCTGGCGGCCCGTTTCGCCTTGCGCCATGGCTATCAGGAGGTGGCGCTGATCACCACGGACAGCTACCGCATCGCGGCCTACGAGCAGCTGCGTACCTACGGACGTATCCTCGGGATTCCGGTTCGTGTGGTGAAAAATGCCGAGGAATTGGGTGCCGCGCTGGAGAGTTTCCAGCACAAGCGACTGGTACTGATCGATACCGCGGGAATGGGCCAGCGGGATGTGCGTCTCGCCGAACAGTTCAAGACCATTCTCGCGGGGGCGCCGCGGATCAAGAGCTATGTGCTGCTGGCTGCCAATGTCCAGGGCAGCGGGCTGAACGAGGTGGTGCGAACCTTCAAGCACCTGAAACCGGAGGGCTGCATCCTGACCAAACTGGATGAGTGTGTCTCGCTTGGCGGGGCCCTTTCCGTGGTGGTGGAACAGCGACTTCCGGTGGCCTATCTCAGCGACGGGCAGCGGGTACCGGAGGATATCCAGCCGGCGCGTGCAGAGTGGCTGGTGGAGCGCAGTGCGGCACTGTTGCAAGAGAGCGAAGAGTCCATCGATGACGACACCATGGTACTGACGATGGGGGGAGTGAGTGCAGATGCTGGTATCTGAGATTTCATATGGACGGGCGGATTCCCCGAGTGCCGATCAGGCGGCGGGATTGCGTAGCCTGACCCAGCAGCACTCGGTTCGGGTCATCGCGGTGACCGGAGGCAAGGGAGGTGTGGGAAAGACCAACGTTTCGGTCAACCTCGCCCTGGCGATGAGGGAGCTGGGCAAGCGGGTGATGTTGATGGATGCCGATCTGGGGCTGGCCAACGTGGATGTGATGCTGGGGATCTGCCCCCGTTACAACCTCTCCCACGTACTCTCGGGGGAGCGGCGGCTGGAGGAGATCATCGTGACCGGACCCAAGGGTCTGAAAATCGTCCCCGCGTCGTCCGGGATCAAGGGTATGGCGGAGCTCACGCCGGCGCAGCATGGGATGCTGATTCGCGCCTTCAGTGAGCTCGGTTACAACCTGGACGTGCTGCTGGTGGATACGGCGGCGGGCATCTCCGACAGCGTGATCAGTTTCACCAAGGCCTCTCAGGAGGTGATCGTGGTGATCTGCGACGAGCCCGCCTCGTTGACCGATGCCTACGCCCTGATCAAGCTGCTGCACCGGGAGCACGGCATCAGCTGTTTCCATATCCTGGCCAACATGGTTCGCAGCAAGCAGGAGGGGCGCCGCCTGTACGAAAATCTCGCCCGGGTCACCGACCGTTATCTGTTCGTGGAGCTGAACTACATGGGCTCGGTGCCGTACGACAAACTGTTGCGCAAGGCGGTGCGCCAGCAGGGCGCCGTGGTGGAGCTCTATCCCGACAGCAGTGCAGCACGGCAGTTTAAAGTTCTGGCCCGCCAGGCCGATAAATGGCCTGTGGCGCAAAGCAAGGGAAATGTGGAATTTTTCATCGAAAGGTTGATTCAGCACAGCCGCGCGACGACGGGGGCAGAAATATGAGGGGGGGATACAGTGCGGCGAGTCTGGCCACGTGCCGGGACGAACTGCTGGAAGAGCATGCCGATCTGGTCAAGCGGATTGCCTACCATCTCGCCAATCGTTTGCCGCCCAGCGTGCAGATGGACGATCTGGTGCAGGCGGGAATGATCGGGTTGCTCGATGCGGCGCGCAACTACGACAAGTGCCGCAATGCCAGCTTCAAGACCTATGCCAGCATCCGCATACGGGGAGCCATGCTGGACGAGATCCGCAAGAACGACTGGATCCCCCGTTCGGTTCACTCCAAGGCGAAGATGCTGGCGGATGCGATTCGGGCGGTGGAGAACCGGGAGGGGCGGGATGCAAGGGCGCAGGAGATTGCCGACGAACTCGGTCTTTCCCTCGAGCAGTACCACGAGTTGTTGCAGTCCGCGAATGGCCAGAAAATCCTGAGCCTGGACGAAGCGGTCTCGGAGGATGGCGACGGCAGTCTGCTGGATGCCCTGACCGACGACGGACCAACCCCGATGGACAACATGCAGGAGCGGGACGTCAAGAAACTTCTTGCCGATGCCGTCGCCAGCCTGCCGGAGAGAGAGAGAATGGTGATGTCGCTCTACTATGACGAAGAGCTGAATCTGAGAGAGATCGGGCAGGTGATGGGAGTGAGTGAATCACGCATCAGCCAGATACACAGCCAGGCGATCATTCGTCTGCAGGCGCGGATAGCACGTTAGCAAAGGGATTCATCCAACGAGATCTTGTGGGACGGGAGGTTGTTTTGGACAAGAACATGAAAATTCTCATCGTGGATGATTTCTCCACGATGCGGCGCATCATCAAGAACCTGTTGCGTGATCTGGGATTCAACAACACCAGTGAAGCAGACGACGGCAACACGGCGCTGCCGATGCTGAAGAATGGAGGTTTCGATTTCCTGATCACCGACTGGAACATGCCCGGGATGACCGGCATCGAACTGCTGCGGGCGGTGCGGGCCGATGAGCAACTGGCCGGTATGCCGGTGCTGATGGTGACCGCGGAGCAGAAAAGGGAGCAGATCATCGAAGCGGCCCAGGCGGGCGTCAATGGCTATATCGTCAAGCCATTCACGGCCCAGACGTTGAAGGAGAAGCTGGAAAAGATTTTCGAGCGTGTCGGCTGACAACAAAGAGAACAACACGATGTCCCTTGAAAATGTTTTGGGTAGCGAGACCCTTTCGCTGGCGAAGGATCTGGTGAGAGAGATAGAGCAGGGTGATGGAGAGAAGGCGCAGGAGATCATCGGCCGGCTTGCACAGAAAAACGACAGTCTCCTGCTGCAGGAGATTGGCCGGCTCACCCGTGAACTCCACACCGCGCTCAACGGGTTCAATCTGGACTCCCAGCTCTCCGGGATCGGGGAAGAGGATTTTTCCGATGCCCGGGAGCGGCTGCACTATGTGATATCGCTCACCGATCAGGCAGCCAACTCGACACTGAACGCCATCGAGGAGGCGGTTCCTCTCTGTGACCAATTGCACGGCAGTGTTCAGGAGATCAAGGGGAGCTGGGAAAGATTCCTCGGCCGGGAGATGGACGCGGAGGAGTTCCGTGCCTTCAGCCGGCAGTTGAAGGGTTATCTTGGAGAGTGGGACGAGCAGATCGCAGCCATCAAGCAGCGGCTCAACGACATATTGATGGCGCAGGACTTTCAGGACCTCACCGGCCAGGTGCTGCATCGTGTCATCGAGCTGGTGGAAAACCTGGAGTCCAATCTGGTCGGCCTGATCCGGGTCGCCGGTGGCGGGACGAGAAAGAACGAGAAGAAGGAGGGGCCGGATATCGAGGCGACGGGCCCCAAAGTGCCCGGTGTCGACAAGTGGGACACGGTGTCCAGCCAGGGTGAAGTCGACGACTTGCTGTCGAGTCTTGGATTTTGAGGTGGTGTGAAATGGCGCTTGATGCAGACGAAGAGATCTTGCAGGACTTCCTGGTCGAGGCGAGCGAGATTCTGGAGCAGCTCGGGGAGCAGCTGGTGGAGCTGGAGCAGAATCCGGAAGACGATGCGTTGCTCAACGCCGTTTTCCGCGGATTTCACACCATCAAGGGGGGGGCCGGATTCCTCAATCTGATCCCTCTGGTGGAGGTCTGTCATCGTGCGGAGGACGTGTTCAACCTGCTGCGCAATGGCGAACGCAAGGTGGACTCCGCGCTGATGGATGTCATTCTTCCGGTGGTGGATGTGCTCCACGAGATGTTCGAGAACATTCGCGGGGGGGAAGAGCCCCGCCCCGCCAGTCCGGAGCTGCTGAGAGCGCTGGACGAACTGGTGGGGGGTGCTCGGGGGGGAGAGAAGGAGGGAGAGAGCCCGCCGGCAGAGCAGAATGTCTCCGTTGCTGTGGAGACCGCGAATCCGGAGACCCCCGCCGGCAGCAGCGCCGATGAGGAGTTCGATGCCATGCTCGATGCGCTGGCGAAGGAGAACGGCCCCGATCCAAAGCAGGGGGAATCCGATGACGAGATCACCGAAGAGGAGTTCGATGCCCTGCTGGACGAACTGCATGGCAAAGGGGGGGCTCCCGGCAAGAAGGGAAACGCCACCCCCTCCGGCGGGGAAAAGGCCGCCGAAGGGGACGACATCTCGGAGGAGGAGTTCGAGGCCCTGCTGGATCAGCTCTATGGCAAGGGCGGAGCCCCCGGCAAGGTGAAGACGGATCGGCCGGCTGCGGACGATGAGCCCCGGTCTACGCCGGTTTCCCAGCCGGTTAAGGAAAAATCGAGCGATACCACGTCGGAAGAGACGAAGAGCGAAAGCAGACCCGCGGCTGCCAGACCGGCACCAAAACCAAAACAGGATATCCCTCCCCCCGAGACCACCGTGCGGGTGGATACCAAGCGGCTGGATGGCATCATGAACATGGTGGGTGAACTGGTACTGGTGCGTAACCGGCTGGTGAATCTGGAGAGCGAGCTGGACAACGAAGAGGTGGCCAAGGCGGTGGGAAATCTGGACGTGGTGACCGCCGATCTGCAGGCCGCGGTGATGAAGACCCGGATGCAGCCCATCAAGAAGGTGTTCGGCAGATTCCCCCGGGTGGTTCGTGACCTCGCCCGAAACCTGAAAAAGGAGATCAACCTGGAGCTTCAGGGAGAGGATACCGACCTTGACAAGAATCTGGTGGAGGCGCTGGCCGACCCCCTGGTCCATCTGGTCCGCAATGCGGTGGACCACGGTATCGAGCCTCCCGACGAGCGGGAGCGCAAGGGCAAACCACGGGCCGGAACGGTGGTCCTCTCCGCGGAGCAGGAAGGGGATCACATCCTGTTGACCATCGAGGACGATGGCGCCGGTATGGATCCGGAAAAATTGCGCCGCAAGGCGATCGAGAAGGGGCTTCTGGATGAGTCGGCTGCGGCACGACTGGACGACCGGGAGTGTTTCAACCTCATCTTCATGCCCGGATTCTCCACCAAGACCGAGATCTCGGATATCTCCGGGCGCGGCGTCGGGATGGATGTGGTCAAGACCAGCATCAGTCAGCTCAACGGCAGCATCGAGATCGACTCCGCGGTTGGTGAAGGTACCCGGTTGACCATCAAGGTGCCGTTGACGCTCGCCATCATTCCCACCCTGATGGTGGTGCTGGGCAAGCAGGTATTTGCGTTGCCCCTGGTCAACGTGAGCGAGATTTTCGATCTCGATCTGAACAATACCAACATGGTGGACGGTCAGCGGGTGGTGATGGTGCGGGACATCCCGCTGCCCCTCTTCTACCTTAGCCAGTGGTTGATCAAGGGGGCCGAGGAGCAGCCCGTGAAAGAGGGTTCCGATTCCGCCCATGTGGTGGTGGTGCATGCCGGCACCCAGAAAGTGGGTTTCGTGGTCGACCAGTTGATCGGCCAGGAAGAGGTGGTCATCAAGCCGCTGGGGGCCTTGTTGCAGGACGTTCCCGGCTTGGCCGGCGCCACCATCACGGGTGATGGCAAGATCTCCCTGATCCTCGATGTGCCAAGCCTGTTGCGCAAGCACGCGGCCGGGCAACGCCGGGTGGCCTGAATCCGGGAAAAGGGGGCTGAGTGGCCATCCGGGTACTGGTCGTCGACGATTCCGGCTTCTTTCGCCGGCGCATCATCGCCATGCTGAACAGCGACCGGCGGCTGGAGGTGGTGGCGGAAGCCTCCAACGGGCTGGAAGCGGTGGTCCAGACGGAGCGGGTCCGGCCGGACGTGATCGTCATGGATGTGGAGATGCCGGTGATGGACGGAATCACCGCCGTGCGCCGCATCATGGCGAGCCGTCCCACACCCATCCTCATGTTTTCCATATTGACCACCGGGGGGGCGCGGGCCACCCTCGAGGCGCTGGAGGCTGGGGCGGTGGATTTCGTGCCAAAGAGTTTTGCCGGGATGACCCGGGATGCAGACACGGTTGCCTCCATGCTCTGTTCCCGGGTGGTGGCCGTCGCCAGCGGCGCTTCCCCCGCCCGCACAAGGAGTGCGACCCCCGTCGCCGGAGAGGGTGAGCGGGAAGCAGGCGTCGCTGCCCCGCCGCCGCGCGGAAGGGAGAGCGGCGGGAGGTACGAAGTGATCGCCATCGCCGCATCCACCGGTGGGCCGACCGCATTGTCCAGGATCCTTGGCAAACTTCCGTCCACTCTTCCGGTTCCGCTGCTCATCGTGCAGCACATGCCGGCCAATTTCACTCCCGCCTTTGCCCGCCGTCTGGATCAGCAGTGTGCAATCCATGTCAAGGAGGCGGAAGATGGCGACCCTCTCCGTCCCGGAACCGCGCTGCTGGCCCCCGGAGGGAAACAGATGACCGTTCGCTGCCGCGGAGGGCGCGCCGTGGTGTGCATCCATGAGGGGGATCCGGAGCTGAACTACAAACCGAGTGCCGACGTCACCTTTGGTTCGCTGGCCGAACAATGCATAGGGCCCGTGTTGTCACTGGTGCTCACCGGAATGGGAGCGGATGGCCGCGAAGGGGTGCGCCTGCTGAAACAGAAGGGGGCCACCGTATGGGCGCAGGACAGGGAGAGCTCGGTCATCTATGGAATGCCGGGAGCCGTGGCCAACGCCAATTTGACCGATGAGATTCTGGATCTGGATTCCATCGGATCGAATCTGGCGCAACTGTTTCACTGATCACGATGGACCCGCTCAGCATCATCGGCATCCTGCTGGCGGTGGGCGCGGTGCTCCTGGGGCAGTCGCTGGAAGGGGGAGACCCGCTCAGCCTGCTCAACGTTCCGGCCGCATTGATCGTGGTGGGGGGGACGGTGGGCGCCTCCATGTTGCAGACCCCGCTTCCGGTATTCTTCCGGGCGTTGCGTTCCGTGGGGCAGGTGTTCCGGGCTCCGGTATTCGATGGTGAGCAGGTGGTCCACAAGATCGTGGGCTGGAGCAGCGTCTCCCGCAGCAAGGGGTTGCTGGGGCTGGAGAGTGTCAGCGAGACCGAGCCGGATCCCTTTACCCGCAAGGGCCTGCGCCTGCTGGTGGATGGCAGCGAGCCGGAGGTTATCCGCTCCATCCTGGAGACCGAGATCGAGGCGAGGGAGCATCATGACATACAGGCGGCAAAGGTGTTCGAGGGGATGGGCGGCTACGCTCCCACTCTCGGCATTCTGGGAGCGGTGCTGGGGCTGATTCACGTGATGGAGAATCTCTCCGACCCCTCCAGACTGGGTCCCGGTATCGCGGTGGCCTTCGTGGCGACCATCTATGGCGTCGGCCTCGCCAATCTCGTTCTGCTGCCTGCCGCCAACAAGCTGAAAAGTATCGCCTACGCCCGCAGCCGTTTGCGGGAGATGATCACCGAGGGCATCGTGGCCATCGCCCAGGGTGAAAACCCCCGCAACATCGAGCTGCGTCTGCAGAGTCATCTGTCATGACCAGGCGCCGCCGATCGGCTCGGGAAGAGCACGACAATCATGAACGCTGGCTGGTCTCCTATGCCGATTTCATCACCCTGCTGTTTGCTTTCTTCGTGGTGATGTATTCCGTGTCGCAGGTTCACGAAGGCAAGTACAAGATGTTGTCCGATTCGGTCGAGGCCGCCTTCCGGCAGGAGCCCCGCAGTGTGAGGCCCATCCAGATCGGTGACCCGAAGAGCGCTGCCGGCGACAAGGTGACGGCGGTGCTGAAGCCGGATGGTGAGGCGGCCTTCCGCTCCATGGCGCAGCTTCTCCGCAAGCAGCTTCGGCCGCTGGTGGATCGAGGGCTGCTCACCCTTCGGGACGGCAAGGACTGGCTGGAGATAGCCATCAACAATCGCATCCTGTTTCCGAGTGGCAGTACCAAGCTGCTCCCCGACGCCACGGCACTGTTGTCGTTGCTGGCGGAGGTGCTGGCCAAGTTTCCGGTTCCCATCCAGGTGGAGGGGCATACCGACAACGTACCCATCCACACCCCTTCCTTCCCTTCCAACTGGGAGTTGTCGGCTGCGCGCGCCGCGACCGTTGCTCGCCTGCTCGCCCAGCACGGTATCGAGCCCGACCGGCTGGCCGCCACCGGTTTTGCGGAAACCCGTCCCGTAGCAAGTAACGAGCGTGCCGAGGGACGTGCCGAGAATCGCCGGGTGATATTAAGGATCTTCAAGACCGGCCGAAGTAGTAACGGAGAGAACAGGTTTCCTGCGCCGGTGGTTGCCGGCGCAGCGGAAGCGGAGGGAATGGTGAAATGAAAACGTGGGCGGTGGCCAATCAGAAAGGGGGTGTGGGCAAGACCACCACTGCGGTCACCCTTGCCGGGCTGCTGGCTGCGCGGGGGTATCGCACCCTGCTGGTGGATATGGACCCCCATGGTTCGCTCACCTCCTACTTCGGATTCGATCCCGACGATCTGAGTGACTCGGTCTACAACTTTTTCCAGGGGGTCGCCAACGGCACGGCGATCGATCCCGAGCCGGTGATCCGTGAAACACGGGTCTCCAACCTTCACCTCGCTCCTGCCTCGGTGGCACTGGCGACACTGGATCGTCAGCTGGGGGTTCGCAAGGGGACCGGCCTGGTCATGGTCAAGGCGCTGCGTGCCGTGGCGGGGCGCTTCGATCGGGTATTGATCGATTGTCCTCCGGTACTGGGGGTGCTGATGATCAATGCCCTGGCCGCGTGTGAAAAGCTGCTCATCCCGGTGCAGACCGAGTTTCTGGCGAGAAAGGGGCTGGAACGGATGCTGAAGACACTGGAGATGGTGCAGCGCTCCGGTCAGGCGCCGCTGCCACGCCTCATCATCCCCACCATGTATGACCGTCGCACGCGCGCCTCGGTGGAGAGCTGGGCGGCGCTGCGCGAGAGCTACGGGCAGGATTTGTGGGATGCCACCATCCCGGTGGATACCGGTTTTCGGGATGCCAGCAAGGCGGGCCTGCCGCTGTCCCAGCTGCGGCCCCGAGCCCGCGGTGTGGTGGCCTACAACAAGCTGCTGGATGATCTGCTGAAGATGGAGCAGGGACCGATGGAGTTACAGGCGCAGGCGTCATGAGCAACGAGACGAGACAGAGGGTACTGGCCGCAGAGGAACAGGCGCTGGATCTCTACCTAGAGTCACTCTACGAGGAGGAGACAGAGAGCCCGGTGGCGCCCGTGGTCAGTCTGGTCCCCAATGGTTGTGGAGAGCGCACCGGGGGCGCTTCGGCAACGGAACCACCGGCGGGAGATCCGGAGCCGGCGCCCCGAGAGGGGGCGCTGCTGGAGGCGGAGCAGCGACCGGTGGCGGATCTGAACGTCGTACAGGTGCTGCTGTTCGACCTCTCCGGCCTGAAGATGGCCATTCCCATGGGTGAACTGGACGGTATCCTCGACTGGCCGGAGCAACTGCTGCAGGCATCGGAGGAGATCCCGTTCTGCCTTGGCATGCTGCCGGCAAAGGGCCGGGACATCCCGGTCATCGACCTGGCCCAGTTGATAGTCCCGGCGCGGCTGCGCGCCCATCGGGCGACTGGCGGCTTCGAGCGGTTGCTGCTGATCGGGGGCCGCCGCTGGGGGCTTGCATGCCACGGGGTGGGGGAGGTGGTCACCGTGGAGCATTCCGCGGTCAACTGGCGCAAGGAGCGTCCGAACCGCAAATGGCTGGCCGGGACCATCAGCAGCCACGGCAGTGCACTGCTCGACGCCGGCGCTCTGGAGCAGCTGCTGCGAGGTGGTGAAATCCTGGCGGAGGGTTGAGGCGGTGTTTGCCGTCGGGTGTAAAGGCGTGATGTGTTGCCTCCGCGCAGGGGATTTCCGGATTTACAGACGAGACAGGACTCAGCGTTATGGAATATGCCGTAGAAGATGATGCGATCGACGAGATCAACGATCCGCTTACCCAGTGGGTGACCTTTTTCCTGGAGAACGAAAAGTACGGGGTCCCGGTTTCCCAGGTGATGGAGGTGTTGCGCTACACCGAAATCACCCCCGTACCGGGGGCTCCGGAAGCGGTGATGGGGATCATCAACCTGCGTGGAAACGTGGTGACCGTACTGGATACCCGCAGGAAGTTTGGTCTGCCGCACAAGGAGCCGGATGACTCCACCCGCATCGTGGTGACGACCATCGACGGGCAGATCATCGGGATATTGGTGGACAACGTCTCCGATGTCATGTGGTTGCGCGCTTCCGAGATGGAGGCGACGCCGAGTACCCGTGGCGACGAGAGCGCAAAATTCATCCAGGGGGTTGCCAGCCGTGACGGTGAACTGCTCATCCTGGTGGATCTGCTCAAACTGTTTGCCGAGAACGAGTGGACTTGATCGGCAATTGTTCGGACCTTTGAAACAATGGCCAAACTGGATTCCATCTCCGCCGTTTCTCCTCCATGGCCCGTTCGGCCGCTCGGCGATGCCGATGACGGGACTTCCCGGCGGCGCAACGGGAAAGGTGATACCGGCAGTGGCGCGGAAGCAGATACCCCGGAGCGGCAGGGTACCGGAGGGAGAAAAGGGACCGCAGGGGCGATCGATGAGTTCGTCTAGCACATTCGATATTTCCTGTGCCGTGTATGCGAGCCGGCGGGTGCGCAGCGCCGTACGGCCTCTCTCCAGGGGAGGAGCAGTGGAATGGAGATGATGGCAATCCTCTCCATCGTCGCCTTGGTGGTGGCGCTGGTGGCTCTGGGTATCGCCGCTTACCTCTATCTGCAAGGCAAGCGCTGGATGCTGGAGGCGGAGGCCAATCAGCGCGTTTTGCAGGCGGACATGAGGGCGTTGGCGACCTCCGCCGTGGGTGTGGGGGAACGGGTCCGGGAGTTGGAACAGCGTCTTCGGCAGCTGGCGGACCGGCAGGAACAGCAGGCGCTCAGTGAGCCGGCCAGTCAGTCGTACCAGCAGGCGAGGAAGCTGGCGCAACGAGGGGCGGATACCGAGGAGCTGGTGGAGATCTACGGTCTCACCCAGGGTGAGGCGGAGCTGATAGCGATGCTCAACCGCATGGAACAGGGAGCTGCGGCGAAGTAGAGTCCCGGCTATCCAGCAGAGGCATTTCCTCCGCGCTCCATCTTTCTTCCCAAATGTCTTGCTGCTGACACGGCGTATCCGTGCAGGTGTTCTCCCATTGGCTGTCATTCTGGCAGGGCTTGTCCATCTGCTTCTCGCAGTCGGTTCCCGAAACCGGATGCAGGAAAAGTTCTCCACCCCTTGCCTTTCTTTTCCCTGGAGCGCAAATCCCATCACCCTGGAACGGGTCGGTCTCACTGCTGGCCATGTGAAGATGATTCTGGTTGGAGGGGGTGCTCCCCTCTTTACAAGGTGTGCGGCTCATGGCGTCTTCGCCTTTCCTTCTATGGAAGGAGGGGACGTCCGCTGGATAGCCGACGCCAAGCCCAAGGAAGGCGGCCATCCAGGTTAAACCCATTTTTCTCTCTTGCCGATAAGGGGGGGTACGGATGGCGGGCGTCCACAGTCACGTCCTCTCCGGTGCGAGGAGACAGCAGAGCAACAATGCAGCACGAAAAACGCATAGAGACGGACGCCATCGTATGTGCCGAGTTCATCGCACCGGACGATCCCCGATGGATCCGTGTGCTGGCGGAGGTGGAGCACGATCTCTATCATCTGCCGGAATATGCGGTGCTGTGTGCCGGTCACGAGGGAGGCGAGCCGGCCGCCTTCTATGCCGAGACTGCGTGCAACCGGTTTCTGGTCCCCCTGTTGATGAAACGTGTTCCGTTTACCGGACGGCTGGAGCCGGCCGGACGGGATCTGATTTCTCCCTACGGATACGCGTCGCCGTTGGTCGTTGGTCCCGACGACGGGGAGATGCTGGGGGGCTTTCTGGAAACGTTTCGCTGGGTGGCTCGGGAGCTGGGTTGTGTCACCGCCTTTCTTCGGCTTCACCCCTTGCTCCCCCTGTCCTCTCCGGCGATGCGGGAGTATGGGCGGCTGGTGAGGCACGGGGAGACGGTTTCCATCGATCTCACCCTCTCGGAAGAGCGGCTGTGGCGCCAGATCCGGCGGGATCGACGGGCCGGGATCCGCAAGCTGATCCGGCAGGGATTCCGTGTGGTCATGGATGACTGGAGGGGGTTGGACGATTTCGTCCGTATCTACCGGGAAACCATGCAGCGGGTAGCGGCGAAAGAGTTCTACTTCTTCGAGCGGGACTATTTCACCGGACTGCAGACCCGGCTGGGTGGACGGATGCATCTGTGCCAGGTGTTCTCTCCCGGTGGCCGGATGGCGGCCGGCGGTCTCTATTCGGTGGTGAACGGCATCGTTCAGCTGCATCTCTCGGGAACTGCCAATGAGTACTGCCGATTGGGTCCCTCCAAGCTGATGATCCACGAAATTGCTCTCGCTTCCCGTGCTGCGGGGGCCCGGATCCTGCATCTGGGCGGTGGAGTCGGTGGACGGCGCGATTCACTGTTCGAATTCAAAGCAGCCTTTTCCCCACAGCGGCATCCCTACAGTACCTTCCGCATGGTGTTGATGGAGGAGCGCTATCGGGAGTATTGTCGGCTTTGGAAAAAAGAGCACGGGGAGGGTGCATTGAGTAGTGACTACTTTCCCCTCTATCGCTATAGTGGGTAGGGTCGGGGCGGAGAAACCCGGCATCATTGAGAAGCGGCGACAACATATGTGGGCCTGTTCTGTTTTTTTAACCCCGTATGACAAGTAACGGCCTCATGCTTCCATCGATTGGAAACGTTTGAACCAGAGGGCAGATCGTTGAGTGATTGCAAGGTTTCCGGTTGGGACTGGGCCAACCGCCTGTTCGACCTGGTGGTTTCCGCCACGTTGCTGGTGCTGTTGCTGCCGCTGTTGCTCGGTGTGGCGGCGATGGTGCGCATGCGGCTGGGGTCGCCGGTGATCTTCGCGCAGCAGCGCCCCGGGCTCCATGGCAGACCGTTCACCCTCTACAAGTTCCGCACCATGACCGATGCCCGGGATGCCCGGGGGAATCTGTTGCCGGACGGGGAGCGGCTCACCGCCTTTGGGCGTTTTCTGCGCGCCACCAGCCTGGACGAACTGCCCGAGCTGTTCAATGTCCTCAAGGGGGAGATGAGCCTGGTGGGACCGAGGCCATTGCTCACCGAGTATCTGCCCTACTACACGGAGCGGGAGCGCTGCCGGCATGCGGTGCGGCCGGGCATCACCGGCTGGGCGCAGGTCAACGGCAGAAATCTGGCTCCCTGGGATGAGCGCCTGGAGATGGATGTCTGGTACGTGGAGAACCGCTCCCTGTTGCTCGACCTCCGGATCTTGCTGATGACCGTGGTCAAGGTATTCCGCTGCGAAGGGGTCTCCAGCAATGCGGACGACGCCGAGACCTACCTCTCGGAAGAGCGCCGTCACCGTGTCTCCGGCCAGTACCAGTAGAGGAGCGGCGGCGTGATCACCCTGGACCATCGCGAAATCGAACGCCTTGCCGCCCGCTACGGATCCCCCTTCTATCTGTTCGACGAGCAGCGTTTCCGCCACAACATCGAACGGTTCGGGAGGGCCATGCGTGCCCGTTATGAACCGTTTCTGCTGGGTTACTCCTACAAGACCAACTACCTGCCCGCCGCTTGCCGGCTGGTGAAGGAGCTTGGCGGGTATGCCGAGGTGGTCTCCCGGCTGGAGTACGAGCTGGCGCTGCGACTGGGATACGACCACTGCAATATCATCTTCAACGGGCCGCTGAAGCGGGGAGAGGACCTGGAGATGGCCTTCTCCGGTGGCGCCATCGTCAATATGGATGCCATGACCGAGGTGGACTTCCTGTGCAACTGGGTGCACCGGCACCCCGGGAAGCGGCCAGTGGCCGGGTTGCGCATCAACGTCTCCCTGGTAGGGGCCGACGGGCGCTCGCGGGTACAGGCAGGGTTGAAGGCAGGGCGTTTCGGTTTCGCCGGTGAAGATCTGGAGGAGGCCATCGGGAAGCTGCGTTCCGCCGGTGTGGAGGTGGTTTCGCTGCATGGTCATGCCTCCTCCAGCGATCGCAGCGTGGAGAACTTCCGCACCATCTGCCGCACCCTCAGCTCGGTGCGGCGGCGGTATGCACTCGATCGGCTGCGCTATTTCAACGTGGGGGGTGGTTTCTTCGGCGATGTGCCCAAGGAGCTGATCGGCCGTGAGGTGCCGAGCTTCGATGCGTATGCCTCCGCCATTGCGGAAGAGCTGCTTGCCGATTCCTGGATCCGGGAGCACCGTCCCAACCTGGTGGCGGAGCCCGGTGTCTCCGTCGTGGCCGACACCATGAGCTTCTACACCCGGGTGCATTCCAGGAAGCAGGTCTCCGGCGGCAAGCGCTTCGTCACCGTGGATGGGAGCGTGTTCAACATCAAGCCAACCCTCCACCCCTACAATATGATGTTTCGCCATGTACCGGCCGGGGAGAGCGACGGCGGGACCATCTCCTGTGACGTGGTGGGCTCCACCTGCATGGAGAAGGATGTCATCCTGCGCGAGGTATTACTGAAAGATCCCAGGCCCGGTGACTATATCGAGATCAAGGGGGCGGGCGCCTATACCATCGTGATGACCCCACCCTTCATCAATCCGGCTCCGGCCATCGTTGCTCCAGATGGTGGGGGAGGGTTCCGGTTGCTCAGGGAGGCCCAGAGTGTGGAGCATTTCCTGGGTTGTTATCATCTGCAGACGCAAACATGAACATACTCTTCACCTGCGCCGGCCGGCGAAACTACCTCCTCGACTATTTCCGCACCGCGCTCGGCCCCGAAGGGGGACGGATCCTGGCGGCCGATGCCAGTCCTACCTCACCGGCCATCCAGGAGGCGGACGAGGCCTTTCTTCTGCCCTATGTGGATGATCCGGCCTACCTGCCGACGTTGCTGGGGCTCTGTCGGCGGGAGGAGGTGGCAGCCCTCATCTCGTTGAACGATCTGGAGCTGCCCCTGCTGGCAGCGCACAAACAGGCGTTTGCGGAGATCGGGACCACGGTGCTGGTTTCCGATCCGGAGGTGGTGGAGATCTGCTTCGACAAATGGAAGACCAGCCAGTTCTTCTCCCGTCTCGGGATTCGTTCTCCCTCCACCTGGTTGACCCTGGAGGAGGCCAGAGCGGCGCTGGCCAGGGGGGAGTCCTCGTTCCCTCTGGTGGTCAAGCCGCGCTGGGGTACCGCTTCCATCGGTATCGAGTTTCCCGAAGATGGGCAGGAACTCGAGCTGGCCTACGAGCTGGTGCGCCACAAGTTGATGCGTACCTTCCTCGCCAAGGTCAGCGCCACCGATCGGCATCGGGCGGTGTTGATCCAGCAGTATCTGCCGGGACGGGAGTATGGTCTCGACATCGTCAACGATCTGCAGGGCGACTACCAGACCACCGTGATCAAGGAGAAACTGGCCATGCGGGCTGGAGAGACCGACAAGGCGGTTGTGGTGGAGCAGCCGGCACTTTCCGCCATCGGTGCGCGGGTGGCCGGTGAGCTTCGGCACGTGGCCAACCTCGATTGTGACTTCTTCGAGCACGAAGGGGAGTTCTACGGTCTGGAGATGAATCCCCGTTTCGGTGGTGGCTATCCTTTCTCCCACGAGGCCGGTCTGGATCTCCCCCGGGCGGTGCTTCACTGGCTGAAGGGAGAGATGGCTCCCGCTGAGTTGTTCTCGGTACGTTTCGGTACCCGGGCCGCCAAGTGTGATCGCCTGGTGTGTATCGAAGGGGAGGTGGAGGAGTTGCTCTCCTGAGCCTCGCCGCCGCTCGCAGGAGGAAGCCGGACCTGTCCCGCCTGGAACATTGCCTTGCATTGCGCAAACGGTACCGCTACGCTTCGGCTGTTCGTCGTGACAGGAGGAGGATCGATGCCGTCGTTCGATGTGGTTTCCGAAGTGGATATGCATGAAGTGACCAATGCGCTGGATCAGGCCAACCGGGAGGTGGCGACCCGTTTCGACTTCAAGGGCAGCGAGGTCTGTTACCGGCTGGACGGCTCGGATGTCACCATGGAGGCGGAGTCGGAGTTTCAGCTCAAGCAGATGCTGGATATTCTGCAGACCAAGCTGACACGACGCGGAGTGGATATCGAGTGTCTGGAGATCCACGAGCCGGAGGTGAGGGGAAAGCGGGCCTTTCAGCGGCTGACGTTGCGCCAGGGGGTGGACAAGGAGCTGGCGAAGAAGATTGTCAAACTGATCAAGGATGGAAAATTCAAGGTCCAGGCGGCCATCCAGGGGGAGAAGGTACGGGTGACCGGCAAGAAACGGGATGAGCTGCAACGGGTGATTGCCATGCTGCGCGAGGCCAAGGTCGGTCTGCCGCTGCAGTTCGAAAATTTCCGCGAATGATTGTTTCCAAACTCCCCTTTACCCATTCGAGCCGCGGACGACTCTCAAACCCTGTACGACTCACCGGGTAGCCGATTGCGTTTGGGGGGTACTTTCGGCAATCGCGGGAAATCACCTGTCCGCGTGAACCAGATCGCCCAACCCGGCCCGTTCCAGCGCCGCATTCACGTGGCGGCGGATGCTGTGGGCGTCTTCCATGGCCAGCGCCTGCTCCAGTAGCTCAGCGGCTTGCCGGCGGCTGAAGCTGCGGATCACCCACTTGATGCGTGGCAGGCCGGAGACGGTCATGCTCAGTGAATCCATGCCCATACCCAGCAGCAGGACGGCGGCGGCGGGATCACCGGCCATCTCGCCACAGACGCTCACCTCCCTGCCGAAGCGGTGTGCCTCTTCCACCACCTGCCGCAGGGCCAGCAGGACGGCGGGGTGCAGGGAGTCGAACAGGTCGGCGACCCGGGCGTTGTTGCGATCCACCGCCAGCAGGTACTGGGTGAGATCGTTGCTTCCGACGGAAAGAAACTCCACCCGTTTCGCCAGTGCCCCCGCCTGATAGACCGCGGAGGGCACCTCCACCATCACCCCCACCGGAGGTCGTTCCAGCGGGGTCTCCAGCTCCTCGCTGAGCTCTTCGCGGGCGCGCTCGATCAGTTCCAGCGCTTCGTCCACTTCCGATACGTTGCTGACCATCGGCAGCAGCAGCCGCAGGTTGCCAAGCTGGTGGTTGGCCCTCAGCATGGCCCGCAGCTGAACGATGAATATTTCGGGGTGGTCCAGGGTGATGCGTATGCCCCTCCAGCCGAGAAAGGGATTGTCCTCCTCGATGGGGAAGTAGGGGAGATTCTTGTCTCCCCCCACGTCCAGGGTGCGCAGGGTCACCGGCAAGGGGGCGAAGGATTGCAGCACGGTACGGTAGATCTGCAGCTGCTGTTCCTCGCCCGGAAAGCGTTCCGCCGTCAGGAAAGGGAATTCGGTGCGATAGAGGCCGATCCCTTCGGCTCCACAATCCCTCGAAGGAATGACGTCCGCGATCAGTCCCGAGTTGATGTAGAGAGGGATGCGCACGCCGTCCGGTGTCTCGGCCGGCTTGTCGCGCAGATGAGCGAGATGGGTGGCGAGCCGGGCCTCTCTCCGTATCAGTCGCTCGAACTCTGCGCGCACCTCCTTCGCGGGCGAGACATAGACGCGGCCGGTGTATCCGTCAGCGATGATCTCGCGGCCGTCGATCCGGCTGATCGGCAGATCCCTGGCACCCATCACCGCCGGAACGCCCATGGCGCGGCAGAGAATGGCGATGTGCGAGCTGCGGGAGCCCCGCGCCGATACCACCCCTGCCAGCTGTTCGGTGGGTATCTCGGCGAGCAGGGTGGCGGTAAGCTCCTCCGCCACCAGGATGGTCCGAGCGGGATAGTCGGTGCGAGCAGGCGGGTTTTTTTGCAGATAGGTGAGGATGCGCAGGCCCAGATCCCGCAGGTCGTCACTGCGTTCACTCAGATAGGGATCGTCCATCTCCTGGAAGATGCGAACGTGCTCGTTGATGGTGTTCCGCAGGGCGGCCTGTACCCAGTTTCCCGCCCGGATCTGTTCCGTGACCCGGTCGTTGAGCGTGCCGCTGTCCAGCAACATGAGGTAGGCATCGAACAGCGCCAGCTCTTCCGCAGGGAGGTGTTTTTCCAGGCGGCGGGAGAGTTCAAGGATGTCCCGCCTGACCGCCTCGACGGCGGTTTGATAGGCCGCTATCTCCTGTTCCGGATCCTGCGGCTCCCGGTCCGGGATGGCGTCCAGATCCGCCGGGGGATAGATCACCACGGCGGTCCCGATTCCCACCCCCGGCGCGCCGGGCAGGCCTTGCAGCGGCCGGTTCGCGGGCAGAGCGGGCGGGCTGTCCTTCCGATGCAGGCCGTTGACGCCCCCGCTGGCCTCGGCATGGGCGATTCCGCCGGCCAGTTGTGCGGCAATGGTGATCATGAAGGAGATCTCCGCCTCGTCGAAACGGGCCGGCCTGCGTCTTTGCACCACCAGCACTCCGAGCAGTTTGCGGTGATGGACGATGGGAACGCCGAGAAAAGCGTGATACTGCTCCTCCCCGCTGCCGGGGCAGTAACGATATCGGGTGTGGCGGGGGGCGTCATCGAGGTTGACCGGCTCGTTTCGTTCCGCGACGAGGCCCACCAGTCCTTCTCCGAAACGCAGTTTCACCCTTCCGACGCTATCCGGATTGAGCCCTTCGGTGGCCATCAGCACGTGCTGCCGACGGGCGGAATCCGCCAGATAGACCGAACAGAGATCCACCTCCATCGCCTGTTTCACGCGACGCACGATCAGGGTCAGCGCCTGTTCCAGATTCGGGGCGCAGTTGACCTCCTCGATGATCCGTCGCAATGTCTCAAGCATGTTCGATTGATAGGGCCTCTGTCTGACCTCGGGAAACGAGGGGATATCGGGCGGCGCCACGGTTGATCTCTCCGTCGCCCCCCGATCGCCGGGTCTGTCATTGCCGGAGAGCGCGTCGGGACGCGGTCATTTCTCCCGCGGTTCCAGGGACAGCAACGGCGCCAGCTCCTCCAGTGCGCTCCGATATACCTGTTGTTTGAAGAAGACCACCTCCTGTGCCGGTCTCCAGTAGTCCACCCAGCGCCAGCGATCGAATTCCGGCTTGTCCCCCCGATCCAGGCATACCGCGCTGTCGCTGCCTATCAGGCGCAGCAGGAACCATTTCTGTTTCTGTCCGATGCACAGCGGCGAACAGTTGCGCCGTACCATCCTTTCCGGCAGCCGGTAGCGCAGCCAGCCGCGGGTGGAGCCGATGATCTCAACATGCTCGGGAAGCAGGCCGATCTCCTCGGACAGCTCCCGGTACATCGCCTGTACGGGATCCTCGTTGCGCCGGATGCCTCCCTGGGGAAACTGCCATGCATCCTGCCGGATACGGCGTGCCCATAGCACCCGGTTTTCATCGTTGGCGACGATGATGCCCACGTTGGGCCTGAAACCATCCGAATCAATCACTTGGGAATCCACCTTCGGGCCGCTGCTGTCAATGATTGTTCCATAATTCCAGCATCGAGAGCAAGGACGACACCTCTTCAACTGGTATGATAGAACCCTTTGTTCTCATTCTTGCGGGAGACGAAGCGTGGCTTTGGCGATATTCGATCTGGACAATACCCTCTTGGCCGGTGACAGTGACTACCTGTGGGGGGAGTTTCTGGTGGAACAGGGAGTGGTGGACGGAGAGTACTACGCGCGGGAGAACCGGCGTTTCTACGAGGAGTACAAGGCGGGAAAACTGGATATCCACGAGTTCATGGCATTCAGTCTGGCCCCCCTGACCCGCTTTCCCGCCGCGGAACTGGAGACCATGCGCGCCCGGTATATCCAGCAGAAGATTGTGCCCATCGTTCCGCGGCCGGCCAGGGAGCTGCTCCGCAGGCATCGGGAGCAGGGGGACTTCCTGCTCATCATCACCGCAACCAATCGCTTCGTCACCGAGCCCATTGCCGAACTGCTCGGGGTCGATCATCTGCTGGCCACCGATCCCGAAATGCGTGACGGCCGATACACCGGTCGGGTGGCGGGAACCCCTTGCTTTCGTGAAGGGAAGGTGACCCGGCTGAAAGAGTGGCTGGATGAAACCGGCAACGACCTGGCGGACAGCTGGTTCTACAGCGACTCCCACAACGACCTGCCCTTGCTGGAGCTGGTGAGCCGCCCGGTGGCCGTGGATCCGGACGAAACCCTGGCGCAGCATGCCGAAATGAAAGGCTGGCCGGTCATCTCCCTGCGTGAGTGATGTTTCTGCACGGCTCCCCTGGTGCCATTCGTCCACCTCTCTGGCTTCTGCTGGCGGCCCTGTTCGCCGTTGCTTCCCTGGGTTTTTCCCTGCTCACCGGCAGTCTGGAGCTGGGTCTGAACGGTTTGTTGCGGGTACTGGGCGGCAACGCTTCCTCTGTCGAGCAGCAGCTGGTGATGGAGCTGCGTCTTCCCAGGGCGCTCGCTGCCTTCGCCACGGGAGGGCTGCTGGCACTCTCCGGCGCGCTACTGCAGGTTCTGCTGCGCAATCCGCTGGCGGATCCTTATGTGCTTGGTGTATCGGGAGGAGCGGCGGTGGCTGCGTTGTTGGCGATGCTGGCCGGAGCGGCCGGCTGGCTGTTGTCGGCAAGTGCCTTTTCCGGTGCGCTGTTGTCGGTGACACTGGTGTTTTTCCTGGCCCGCGGCCGAGGTGGCTGGAACGATACCCGGTTGTTGCTGGTGGGGGTGGTGATCGCCACCGGCTGGGGGGCGGTGATCACCTTTATACTGGCGATAGCCCCGGACAGGGAGTTGCGCGGCATGCTGTTCTGGCTGATGGGGGATCTGAGCGGCGCCCGGAATCCGTGGCCGGGACTGTGCGTGTTGACCGCGGGTCTGTTCCTTCTTCTCCCCCTGGCCCGCGGCCTCAACCTCCTGACCCGGGGGGAGCTGCAGGCAGCGGCTCTGGGGCTGGAGGTGGCGAGGTTCCGGCTGGTGATCTATCTGGCCGCCTCCCTGTTCACCGCGGTGGCAGTGACCCAGGCCGGCGGTATCGGGTTCGTCGGCCTGCTGGTTCCCCATCTTCTGCGCCTGCTCGTGGGCAGTGATCATCGCTGGCTGCTTCCTGCGGTGGTCCTGTTTGGGGGTGGATTGCTGGTGGTGGCGGATACGTTGGCACGCACCGTAGCGGCGCCCCGGCAGCTCCCGGTGGGGGTGCTCACCGCCATGCTCGGGGTGCCTTTTTTCCTCTACCTGTTGCGGCGCGGCCGATGACCCCGTTGCTCTGTACCCGCCGACTGAATTTGTCGGTACCCGGCAAACCCTTGTGCCGCGAGCTCGAACTCCAGGTCCGGCCTGGCCAGTGCTGGGGTATTCTGGGTCCCAACGGTGTCGGCAAGAGCAGCCTGCTGCATGTCCTGGCAGGGCTCGTCTCTCCCGACTCCGGCGTCGTCCTGCTGGAAGGGCATCCCATCGAAACACTGCCGCGCCGGGAGGTTGCGCGCCGCGTGGGCGTGTTGTTCCAGGAGCAGTCGGATCCATTTCCCGCCACCGTATTGGAGACCGCCCTGGCCGGTCGCTACCCCTTTCTCGATCGGTGGCGATGGGAAAGTGAGCAAGATCTCCGGTTGGTCCACCACCGGCTGTCGCAGGTGGGGCTGGCGGCGATGGCGGCGCGGCAGGTCTCGACCCTCTCAGGAGGAGAGCGGCAGCGCTTGGCGGTTGCCACCCTGCTGGCACAACAGCCTTCCCTCTCGTTGCTGGACGAGCCGGTCAGCCATCTGGATGTGAAACACCAGATCGAGGTGCTGGATCTGGTGACAGCGGAGCTTCGGGAAAAGGAGAGGGCGGTGGTGATGGTGTTGCACGATGTCAATCTGGCCGCCCGCTACTGCGATCACCTGCTGCTTCTCTACCCCGGGGGGGAGGCGTGGCATGGCAAGACCGGGGATGTCCTCGACGCGCAACGGCTGAGCCGGCTTTATGGTCACCCGATGACAACTCTGGAGGGGCCGCGCGGTGCGGTCTACCTGCCGGCCTGAGTAACGGTTGACATGGCGGCCGTGTTGGCCCAAAATACTGCGCCTTGTGTTGCCGGGAGGGGTTCCCGAGTGGCCAAAGGGGGCAGACTGTAAATCTGCTGGCTCCGCCTTCGGAGGTTCGAATCCTCCCCCCTCCACCAGTTCCGGGTCAGTGTCGTGGACAGGCCGTCTGTTTGGGTTACGGGTAGTGCGGGTGTAGTTCAATGGTAGAACCTCAGCCTTCCAAGCTGATGATGTGGGTTCGATTCCCATCACCCGCTCCATTGGTGTTGGAGATTCGGGGTATTGATGTTTGCGAGGCCCATATAGCTCAGCGGTAGAGCACTTCCTTGGTAAGGAAGAGGTCACCGGTTCAAGTCCGGTTATGGGCTCCATCTATTTCGAGCATCTCGAATTGGGTTGTCGGTTGCTTTGTTTGGTTTTTGAATTGTGAGGAGAGCATCCAGTGTCTAAGGAAAAATTTGAACGTACGAAGCCACACGTAAACGTGGGGACGATCGGGCACGTGGACCACGGCAAGACCACGCTGACGGCGGCGCTGACGAAGGTGATGGCGGAGAAGCACGGAGGCGAGAGCAAGGGGTACGACCAGATTGACAGTGCGCCGGAGGAGCGTGCGCGGGGTATCACCATAGCGACGGCGCACGTGGAATATGAATCGGCGAATCGGCACTATGCACACGTTGACTGTCCGGGTCACGCGGACTACGTGAAGAACATGATCACCGGTGCGGCGCAGATGGACGGAGCCATATTGGTGGTATCTGCGGCGGACGGACCGATGCCGCAGACGCGGGAACACATACTGCTATCCCGTCAGGTGGGGGTTCCCTACATCGTGGTTTACCTGAACAAGGCGGACATGGTGGACGACGAAGAGCTTCTGGAACTGGTGGAGATGGAAGTTCGGGAGCTTCTGGACAGCTACGACTTTCCTGGAGACGACACTCCGGTGATTGTCGGCTCTGCGCTGAAGGCACTGGAGGGGGATCAGTCCGAGATTGGAGTGCCCTCCATTCTGAAGCTGGTGGAGGCGATGGACGAATACATTCCCGAGCCGGAGCGGGCAGTTGACGGGGACTTTCTGATGCCGGTGGAGGACGTATTCTCCATATCGGGTCGTGGTACCGTGGTGACGGGTCGTATCGAGCGGGGTGTCATCAAGGTTGGGGACGAGATTGAGATTGTGGGTTTGCGGGAGACGCAGAAGACCACCTGTACGGGGGTGGAGATGTTCCGCAAGCTGCTGGACGAAGGTCGTGCGGGAGACAACGTGGGTGTTCTGCTGCGCGGCACCAAGCGGGAGGAGGTGGAGCGGGGCCAGGTGCTGGCCAAGCCGGGTTCCATCACTCCGCACACCAAGTTTGAGGCGGAGGTATACGTATTGTCGAAGGAGGAGGGAGGTCGTCACACGCCGTTTTTCAACGGATACCGTCCGCAGTTCTACTTCCGCACGACCGACGTGACCGGGGCGGTGGACCTTCCGGAGGGGACGGAGATGGTGATGCCCGGGGACAACGTGAACATGACGGTATCGCTGATTGCGCCGATTGCGATGGAAGAGGGTCTGCGTTTTGCCATTCGTGAGGGCGGGCGTACCGTGGGCGCCGGGGTCGTTTCGAAGATCATCGAGTAACAGATTATGGCTACTACCAACCAGAGAATTCGTATCCGCCTCAAGGCGTTCGACCATCGTCTGATCGACCAGTCGGCGAGCGAGATCGTCGAGACCGCCAAACGGACAGGCGCGCAAGTACGCGGTCCGATTCCGCTGCCCACCAAGATCGAGCGGTTCACTGTGCTGATATCACCGCACGTGAACAAGGATGCCCGGGACCAGTATGAACTGCGTACCCACAAGCGGTTGATGGACATCATCGATCCCACCGACAAAACGGTGGATGCCTTGATGAAGCTCGATCTGGCAACCGGGGTGGACGTACAGATCAAGCTGAACTGATTCACAGGCCGGATCGGTATTTCGCACAGGCGATGGACGCCGCGGATGTAACTAGAGGTTGACAAGATGAGTATTGGGGTTGTTGGACGTAAAGCCGGAATGACGCGAATCTTCAGTGAAGATGGCGCCTCGATTCCCGTGACTGTGATAGAGGTCGAGCCCAACCGTATCACGCAGGTGAAGACCCCGGATCGTGATGGGTACCGCGCAATCCAGGTCACCACGGGGAGCCGTCGGGCCAACCGGGTCAACAAGCCGGCTGCAGGTCATTTTGCCAAGGCCGGAGTGACCGCCGGCCGCGGCCTGTGGGAGTTCCGGCTCGCCGAGGGAGAGGGTGAAGAGCTTTCTCCTGGCGGGGAGATCAAGGTGGATATCTTTACTGACGGGCAGAAGGTGGATGTGACCGGAACCTCCATTGGCAAGGGGTTCGCCGGAACCATCAAACGCCACAATTTTCGTGGCAAGGATGCGACCCACGGTAACTCCCTGTCCCACCGCACGCCCGGATCCATTGGCCAGAACCAGAGTCCGGGAAAGGTGTTCAAGGGCAAGAAGATGGCGGGACACATGGGGAATCGCCGGACCACCGTCCAAAACCTGGAGATCGTTCGGGTGGATGTGGAGCGCAATCTGTTGCTGGTCAAGGGTGCCGTACCCGGCTCCAAGGGAAGCGACCTCATCGTTCGGCCTGCCATCAAGGCGCGTTCTTAGGAGATAGTGATGGAATTGAAGCTTTCATCGGCAGGGGGGACTGCGGGTTCCATCGAGGTGGCGGATGCCGTCTTTGCCCGTGAGTTCAACGAACCGCTGATTCATCAAGTGGTAAATGCCTACCTGGCTGGAGCGCGAGCCGGAACCAAAGCGCAAAAGAACCGTTCGGCCGTGAGCGGTGGCGGGGCCAAGCCCTGGCGCCAGAAAGGCACCGGCCGTGCGCGCGCCGGTACCATTCGCAGTCCGCTCTGGCGGGGTGGTGGCAAGACCTTCGCGGCGGTACCGCGAGACTACTCCCAGAAGGTCAACAGGAAAGCGTATCGCGCCGCCATGCGCTCCATTCTGTCCGAGCTGGTGCGGCAGGATCGCCTGATCGTGGTCGATCGGATCGCTGTGGATGCCCCCAAGACCAAGATGCTGGTGGCTTTGTTGGGTGAGTACGGCGTGGACGACGTACTCATCGTCACCGATGAGCTCGATGAGAATACCTACCTCGCATCCCGCAATCTGCACAAGGTGGGTTTGTGTGACGTGGAGTCCATGGATCCGGTGAGTCTGATGGGATACGAAAAGGTGCTCATGACCCGTGCGGCGGTGAAAAAGATAGAGGAGAGGCTGGCATGAACCGGGAACGTCTGCTGAAAGTGTTGCTGGCTCCCATCATCTCCGAGAAGGCCAGCATGGCAACCGAAAAGAGCAATCAAGTGGTGTTCAAGGTGGCGCCCGATGCCACCAAGCCGGAGGTCAAGGAGGCGGTCGAGCAGCTGTTCGAGGTCGAGGTCAAATCGGTCAACATCTGCAACATCAAGGGAAAGAGCAAGCGTTTTGGCATGCGTATGGGGCGGCGCAAGGGGATCAAGAAGGCGTACGTGACCCTGAAGCCCGGCCAGGACATCGGGCTCATGACCGAAGAGCTGAGCTAACAGGAATCGGATTATGGCAGTAGTCAAGGCAAAACCGACATCGGCAGGTCGCCGCTTCGTGGTGAAGGTGGTGACACCGGGGCTTCACAAGGGGAAACCTTATGCCCCTCTGCTGGAGAAGAAGAGCAAGACCGGCGGGCGCAACAACCTGGGCCGTATCACCTGCCGCCACCGGGGCGGGGGGCACAAGCAGAAGTACCGGGTCATCGACTTCAAACGTAACAAGGACGGGATTCCGGCAAAAGTGGAGCGTATCGAATACGACCCCAATCGCAGTGCTCATATCGCACTGGTTTGCTATGCCGACGGGGAACGTCGTTACATCATTGCGCCCAAGGGGCTGATGGTCGGCAGCGAGATCGTTTCCGGACAGGGTGCACCCATCAAGCCGGGCAACACCCTGCAGTTGCAGGACATCCCCGTGGGAACCACGGTACATTGTGTGGAGATGCGCCCTGGCAAGGGGGCTCAGCTGGCGCGCGCCGCTGGGACCGCTGCTCAGCTGGTGGCGCGTGAAGGCCGCTACGCGACGTTGCGTCTGCGTTCGGGTGAGATGCGCAAGGTTCCGGGGGAGTGTCGAGCCACTATCGGTGAGGTGAGCAATCCTGAACATGGTCTGCGCAAGCTGGGTAAGGCCGGCGCCAACCGTTGGCGCGGGGTTCGTCCGACGGTTCGTGGTGTGGCCATGAATCCCGTGGATCACCCTCACGGTGGTGGCGAAGGCCGTACTTCCGGGGGGCGGCATCCGGTGTCTCCTTGGGGTACACCCACCAAAGGATATCGGACCCGTCGCAACAAACGTACCGATTCGATGATTGTTCGTCGCCGTCACGGCAAGTAGATGAAGAAGAGTAGGTAACCATGCCGCGTTCAGTTAAGAAAGGGCCTTTTGTCGATTTGCATCTGGCCAAGAAGGTGGAAGAGGCTCGCGCCTCGAACAGCAAGAAGCCGATCAAGACCTGGTCGCGACGCTCCATGATTTTGCCGGAGATGATTGGTCTGACCATCGCGATCCACAACGGCAGGGCGCATGTCCCCGTGCTGATTTCGGAGAATATGGTGGGTCACAAGCTGGGTGAGTTTGCTCCGACACGCACCTACCGTGGCCACATGGCGGACAAGAAATCCAGATAGGGTGAGATTCGATGGAAGCAACAGCTAGGTTACGGTTCGCGCGGGTCTCGCCGCAGAAGACCCGACTGGTGGCCGACATGATTCGCGGCAAGTCACTGGAGAGCGCCTTGCAGATCCTGTCGTTTTGCCCCAAGAAGGCGGCGGTGATCGTGAAGAAGGTGCTGGAGTCTGCGATTGCCAATGCGGAGCACAACGAAGGCGCGGATATCGACGAACTGAGGGTATCCCGGATCTACGTTGACGAAGGTCCGACCTACAAGCGCATGCGGGCCCGGGCCAAGGGGCGGGGTAACCGCATTTTGAAACGCACCAGCCACATCACTGTGGTGGTGTCCGACAGATAGAAGAGAGTCAGGAATGGGTCAGAAAGTACATCCAACCGGAATCCGTCTGGGAATCGTCAAGGACTGGACCTCCAAATGGTACGCGGACTCCCGGAGCTATCCGGAACTGCTCAACAACGATCTGCAGGTGCGGGATTTTCTGCGCGAGAGGCTTGCCAAGGCGTCGGTCAGCCGTATCCAGATCGAGCGTCCGGCGCGCAACGTGAGGATTACCATCCACACGGCTCGTCCCGGTATCGTCATCGGCAAGAAAGGCGAGGATATCGAAAGGCTTCGTGCCGAGGTGGCCAAGATGGTAGGGATACCGGTGCATATCAACATCGAGGAGATTCGCAAGCCGGAGCTGGACGCCACCCTGGTTGCCCAGGGAATCGCCCAGCAGCTGGAGAAGCGAATCATGTTCCGCCGTGCCATGAAGCGGGCGGTGGGCAACTCCATGCGTCTGGGTGCCCAGGGAGTCAGAATCAATGTGGCCGGTCGGCTGAATGGTGCTGAAATCGCGCGCAGTGAGTGGTATCGGGAGGGGCGTGTACCGCTCCACACCTTGCGGGCAGATATCGACTACGGGGTGGCCACTGCCTACACCACCTATGGGGTTATCGGTATAAAGGTCTGGATCTTCAAGGGAGAGGTGCTCGATACCTCCGAGCTGGCAGCTACCTCCCCAGAGAGAAAGACGGCTACTGCCAAATAGAGGTAAGCGACGATGCTGCAGCCAAAACGGACGAAATTTCGCAAACAGCAGAAGGGCCGCAACCGGGGTCTGGCCACCACCGGCAACCAGGTCAGCTTCGGCCAGTACGGGCTCAAGGCCACTACGCGGGGACGCATCACCGCGCGCCAGATAGAGGCCGCCCGCCGGGCCATGACCCGTCATATCAAGCGTGGCGGAAAGATCTGGATCAGAATCTTCCCCGACAAGCCGATCACCAAGAAGCCTTTGGAGGTGCGCATGGGCAAGGGAAAAGGGTCGGTGGAATATTGGGTTTCCCAGGTTCAGCCGGGAAAGATGCTGTATGAGATGGAAGGTGTCTCTGAGGATGTAGCGCGAGAGGCCTTTCGGTTGGCCGCTGCCAAACTGCCGGTCAAGACGGCCTTCGTAACCCGAACGGTGCTGTAAATGAAAGCTAGCGAACTGAGAGAAAAGAGCGTTTCCGAGCTGAAAGACGAAGTGCTGAATCTTCTGCAGGAGCAGTTCAACCTGCGTATGCAGCGTGCAGCGGGGCAGATGTCCAAGCCGCACCGGATGAAGCAGATTCGGCGCGACATAGCCCGTATCAAGACCATCATCAGGGAGGGTGAGCTGAAATGAGCAATCGGGAGAAACTCACCCGCACGGTTACCGGCCGGGTGGTCAGCAACAAGATGGACAAGACCATCACCGTACTGGTCGAGCGCAAGGTGGCGCACCCTCTTTATGGAAAATATATCAAGCGCTCCACCAAGCTGCATGTTCATGACGAACAGAATGTGTGCAAGGAGGGGGACGTCGTCAGAATCGAGGAGTGTCGGCCGTTGTCCAAGTCCAAACGTTGGCGGCTGGTTGAAGTGATCGGTTCGGCCGGCTAGGAGCCGGTCTTCCCAGCCGACCGGCGGGGTGGCGCTGGCCGGAGGGGTGTGGTGTATGGGCGGCCTTGGATGACGGCCGCCCCTTTTCGTAGGTATCCATAGTGTCTCCCCCTTTCCTTTGTACCCACATCTTGCTGCTTACCTGTGGCCGGAGAATATTGGAAAAAGGGTTGGGGTGGAGCGATTTTTGTGCTAACATGCTCCGTCTTTTCGCGGGGTGTTTGGACCGTGGGAATGAAGCATTTTTCTTGGAAGGGGTAAAGGGTTCGGAGAACGGCCATGATACAGATGCAGACAAACCTCGAGGTGGCTGACAACAGTGGAGCACGGCGCGTTCAGTGCATCAAGGTGCTTGGAGGATCCAAGCGCCGTTATGCTGGTGTCGGTGACATCATCAAGGTGAGTGTCAAGGAGGCCATTCCGCGCAGCAAGGTGAAAAAAGGGGAGGTTTACAGGGCGGTCGTCGTGCGTACCAAAAAGGGCGTGAGGCGCGCGGACGGCTCCGTGATCCGGTTCGACGGAAATGCGGCGGTGCTGCTGAACAACCAGAACCAGCCCATTGGTACCCGCATCTTCGGTCCCGTGACCCGGGAGCTGCGCAGCGAGAACTTCATGAAGATCGTTTCTCTGGCGCCTGAAGTGCTTTGAGGGGTGTACGCAGTCATGAGAAAGATTCGTAAGGGTGACGAGGTAATCGTGATCGCCGGCAAGGACAAGGGCAAGAGAGGGCTGGTGCTGCGTCTCGCCGGTGAAGACAGGCTCTACGTGGAAAATGTCAACGTAGCCAAAAAACATCAGAAACCCAATCCCAACACGGGCACCCCCGGCGGTATCATCGACAAGGAGATGCCCCTGCACGTTTCCAACGTGGCGATATTCAACCCGGCGACGGGCAAGGGGGATCGGGTTGGGTTCAAGATCCTCGAGGACGGAAGGAAGATTCGTGTTTTCAAGTCCAACGGCGAGGCCGTGGATTCCTAGCATGGTGACGTTATGGCAAGACTGAAGCAGTTTTATCGCGACGTTGTGGTCGAGCAGCTGCGCGCGCAATTCCAATACAAAAGCCCCATGCAGGTGCCGCGCATCACCAAGATTACCCTCAACATGGGTTTGGGAGAGGCGGTTGCGGACAAAAAGGTGATAGAGCATGCGGTCTCGGATATGGCGTTGATTTCCGGGCAGAAGCCGGTGGTGACGCGGGCCAGAAAATCCGTAGCGGGTTTCAAGATCAGGGACGGGTGGCCCATTGGCTGCAAGGTGACCCTGCGCCGGGAGCGGATGTATGAGTTCCTCGACCGGCTGATCAGTATCGCCATTCCACGGATTCGCGATTTTCGTGGATTGAACCCCCGTTCTTTCGATGGTCGCGGTAACTATAGCATGGGTATCCGGGAGCAGATTGTGTTTCCGGAGATCGATTACGACAAGATAGATGCGCTGCGAGGTATGGACATTACCATCACCACCACTGCAAAGACCGATGAAGAGGCAAGGGCTTTGTTGAAGGCGTTTAATTTCCCGCTGAAAGGGTAAGGGGGCAAAGGGCTATGGCGAAACTTTGTATGATCAACCGGGAAAAGAAAAGGGCGTTGATGGTGAGAAGATATGCCGCCAAGCGGGCGGCTCTCAAGGCAAAGATCAAGGACCCGAATCTGAGCCTGGAAGAGCGGATGGAGGCCCAGCGGCAATTGCAGAAGCTGCCTCGTGACGCCAGCCCGGTGCGTCAGCGAAATCGTTGTCGGCTGACCGGTCGTCCCCATGGTTACTACCGCAAGTTTGGACTGGGTCGGAACAAGCTGCGAGAGGCGGTGATGCGTGGCGATGTTCCCGGTGTTCGCAAGGCCAGCTGGTAGGTGATTTCATAATACAGGAGCAATTGCGGTTATGGGCATGACTGATCCGATAGCAGACATGTTGACCCGGATCCGGAACGGGCTGAGGGCATCCAAGAAGGAGGTGGTACTGCCATCCTCCAAGCTCAAGATCGCCATCTGTTCCGTTCTCAAGGACGAAGGTTACATCGATGATTATTCCGTTCAGGATATCGATGGAAAACCGGTATTGACCATTCGTCTCAAGTATCACCGGGGCAAGCCGGTGATCGAGATGCTTAGGCGGGTGAGCCGACCGGGGCTTCGCCAGTACAAGGGGAAGGAGGACCTTCCCAGGGTGAACGGTGGCTTGGGCGTGGCGATCGTTTCTACATCGGCTGGCGTGATGACCGACCGGGCCGCCAGAGAAGCGGGTCACGGCGGCGAAGTGCTCTGTTTCGTATTCTGAGGGGGCGTCATGGCAAAGGCGTGGAAAAATCCAGTTGCTATTCCCGCCGGGATTGAAGTCGGCTTGGTGGATGGCAAGATAACGGTCAAGGGTGCGAAGGGAGCCTTGCAGCAGGATCTTCATCCTTCCGTCGACGTTTCTCAGGAGGATGGGGTGCTGCGCTTCTCTCCTCGTGGGAACGACCGAAAGTCGAAGGCGATGGCTGGCACCATGCGGGCATTGGTGTGCAATATGCTGGCCGGTGTGACAAAGGGATTCGAAAAAAAGCTTCAGCTCGTCGGTGTTGGATATCGTGCCCAGGCGCAGGGTCGGGTGCTCAATCTCAATCTCGGATTTTCCCATCCCATCGACTACACGGCTCCGGAGGGTATCGCGCTAGAGACCCCCAGCCAGACCGAGGTGGTGGTCAAGGGAGTCGACAAGCAGAAAGTCGGGCAGGTGGCTGCCGAGATTCGCGCGTTTCGCCCACCGGAGCCCTACAAGGGGAAAGGCGTCCGCTATGCTGACGAGCAGGTGGTTCGCAAAGAGGCCAAGAAGAAATAGCAGCAGGCAGATAGGATGGAAAAGAGACAATCCCGCTTACGTCGCGCCCGCAAGACCCGGGCCCGGATCAGGCAGCAGGGTGTGCACCGCCTTTCGGTGCATCGTACACCGCGGCACATCTATGCCCAGGTTATCGACCCTACCGGTTCCAGGGTGGTGGCTACTGCTTCCACCGTTCAGGCGGAGCTCAGAAGCGGCCTGAAATCCACCGGGAACATCGAAGCGGCGGCAGCGGTTGGTCGATCGATCGCCGAAAAGAGCAAGGCGGCGGGGATCACCAAGGTCGCGTTCGATCGCTCCGGCTTTCGGTATCACGGAAGGGTAAAGGCGCTGGCGGATGCGGCCCGCGAGAACGGGCTTGAGTTCTAGGAGTTTGAGTTATGGCGGGTTTCGAGAGTGCAGAGGCGGCCGACGGCCTTCAGGAGAGATTGATCAGCGTCAACCGCGTGGCCAAGGTGGTCAAGGGTGGACGGATATTCAGCTTCACCGCGTTGACCGTGGTCGGCGACGGCGAAGGCAGGGTTGGCTTCGGGTATGGCAAGGCCCGTGAAGTGCCGGCCGCAATAGCCAAGGCGATGGAGGCGGCTCGCAAAAACATGCTGACCGTCCCCTTGGTCGACGGGACGTTGCAGTATCCCATCACCGCGACCCACGGTGCGGCGAAGGTGTTCATGCAGCCGGCGTCGGAAGGTACCGGAGTTATCGCCGGAGGCGCCATGCGTGCCGTGTTCGATGTGGTTGGTGTACGCAACGTGCTGGCCAAGTGCATCGGCAGCAACAATCCCATCAATGTGGTTCGTGCCACGATGAAAGGGCTGGCTGCCATGCAGTCTCCGGAAGAGATCGCTGCCAAACGGGGTAAAACGGTGAAGGAAATCCTGGGGTAAGTCATGGCGGGCAAAAACAAGATCAAGGTGACCCTGGTGCGTAGTCCGATTCATCGGATCGCATCCCACAAGGCCTGCGTCAGGGGGCTGGGATTGCGGCGTATGCATCACACCGTCGAGGTAGAGGACAGTGCGGCAGTGAGGGGAATGATCAACAAGGTCTCCTACCTGCTGAAGGTCGAGGAGAATTGAGATGCGTTTGAACAGCCTCAAACCCGCTTCCGGATCCCGACCATCCCGCAAGAGAGTGGGGCGGGGAATCGGGTCGACGCTGGGGAAGACCTGTGGCCGTGGCCACAAAGGGTTGAAATCGCGCGCCGGCGGGCGAGTGAAGCCCGGTTTTGAAGGGGGGCAGATGCCACTGCAGCGACGGCTGCCGAAGGTGGGTTTCCGTTCCCGAAAGTCGCTGGTCACTGCGGAAGTCAGACTCGGCGAGCTGGCCAAAGTGGAAGGGGAGGTCGTCGACCTCTCCACGCTGAAGGGAGCTGGAGTTCTGGGGCAGAAGATAAGGTTTGCCAAGATCATTCTGTCCGGCAAGATCGACCGGCCGGTCACCGTTCGGGGGCTGGGTGTGACCAAGGGTGCACGTGCTGCCATCGAGGCGGCCGGCGGCAAGGTGGAAGTGTAACAGGGAAGGGAAGAGGCAGCCGAGGTGTCCAGACCCACCGCAGCGATGGCAGGAGCCCTGAGTGGGGGCAAGCTGGTCGAGCTGAAGCAACGCCTGCTGTTTGTGCTGGGGGCGTTGATCGTCTACCGCATCGGTGCTCACATCCCTGTGCCCGGCATCGATCCCGTCGCACTGGAGGCGATGTTCGAGCAGCAAAGGGGCACTATCCTGGACATGTTCAACATGTTCTCCGGCGGTGCTTTGCAGCGGTTGTCCGTTTTTGCGTTGGGTATCATGCCCTACATCTCGGCGTCCATCATCATCCAGCTGCTTACCAAGGTTTCTCCCAAACTGGAGCAGCTGAGCAAGGAAGGTGCGGCGGGTAAGCGCAAGATCAGTCAGTACACCCGCTACTTCACCCTGGTGCTGGCCAGTTTTCAGTCGCTGGGCGTGGCCATCGCCCTGGAGGCGCAGAGCGCCGGGGGAATCCCTGTGGTGATCGAGCCGGGGCTGGCATTTCGCCTGATCGCGGCCTTGACCCTGGTGACCGGGACCATGTTTCTCATGTGGCTGGGGGAACAGATAACCGAACGGGGCATCGGTAACGGGATCTCTCTGATCATCTTTGCCGGTATCATTTCCGGTCTGCCTTCAGCCATTGGCGGTACTCTCGAACTGGGGCGCACGGGCGAGTTGAGCACGTTTTTCATCATACTGTTGTTCGCTTTGGCCTTGGGGGTTACCGCATTCGTCGTGTTCGTGGAGCGCGGCCAGCGGCGTATCACGGTTAACTATGCCAAGCGTCAGCAGGGGCGGCGGGTCTTGGCAGCGCAGAGCACCCATTTGCCGCTGAAAGTGAACATGGCAGGGGTCATCCCCCCCATCTTCGCTTCCAGCATCATCCTGTTTCCGGCCACGCTGGGTGGGTGGTTTGGAAGCAGCGAAGGTATGCGTTGGTTACAGGATTTGTCCACCACGCTATCGCCGGGGCAGCCGCTCTACGTTTTGCTCTATGCGCTGGCCATACTGTTCTTCACTTTCTTTTACACGGCGTTGATGTTCAATCCGAAGGAGACGGCGGACAATCTCAAGCGCTCGGGAGCTTTCGTTCCCGGTATCCGGCCCGGTGAGCAGACCGCCAGATACATTGACAAGGTACTTTCCCGCCTGACGCTGGCCGGGGCCATCTACTTGACGGCTGTCTGCCTGTTGCCCGAGTTTTTGATCGTTTACTGGAACGTGCCGTTCTACTTCGGTGGCACGTCGCTGTTGATTATCGTGGTCGTGGTGATGGATTTCATGGCCCAGGTTCAGGCTCACCTGATGTCCCATCAGTATGAGGGTCTGATGAAGAAGACCAGCCTCAAACCCCAAGGGCGGCGGGGCGGATCGGGCAGGAGATGACTGGAGATTTACGATGAAAGTGCGTGCTTCCGTTAAAAAGATTTGCCGTAATTGCAAGATCGTTCGTCGAAAGGGCGTGGTTAGGGTCATATGTACAGACGGGCGCCACAAGCAGCGCCAAGGGTAGATGGTGAGGTAGTGTCACACCCGTCGGCCTGTTTGTCATATGAACTGTTTGTAGGTATGATCGATCGTTTTCGCGGTGCGTCCGTGAACTACTGGAGAAGTGTAGGAGTTAGCCTCTATGGCCCGTATTGCTGGTGTTAACATCCCCGTGCAAAAACACGTGGTAATCGCGTTGACCTCGATCTATGGTATCGGGCGCACCCGTGCGAAACAGATTTGCGAAGAGGCGGGGGTGAAGACCGATAGCAAGGTTAAGGAGCTTACCGAAGAGCAGCTTGATGCGCTTCGCAACGCAGTGAGCAAGTTCACCGTGGAGGGTGATTTGCGTCGCGAGGTTTCGATGAACATCAAACGCCTGATGGATCTCGGGGTCTACCGGGGGTTGCGTCACCGCAGGGGATTGCCCGTACGTGGTCAGCGTACCCGTACCAACGCGCGCACCCGGAAAGGGCCGCGCAAGCCGATCCGTAAATGAATAGTAATTTGGGTGGGTAAGAGAGCATGGCAAAATCAAAATCCGGTTCGCGTTCGCGCAAGCGTATCCAGAAGAACGTCGTGGATGGCGTGGCGCATATTCACGCCTCCTTCAACAACACTATCGTGACCATCACGGACCGCCAGGGCAATACCTTGTGCTGGGCGACGGCCGGTGGATCCGGTTTTAGGGGATCTCGCAAGAGCACGCCGTTTGCCGCTCAGGTGGCTGCGGAGAAGGCTGGTGCGCAGGCCCAGGAGTTTGGTATGAAAAACATAGACGTGCTGGTGAAGGGACCGGGTCCGGGTCGTGAGTCCGCGGTGAGGGCGCTGAACAATGTGGGGCTCAGGGTGACCAATATCGTGGATGTCACCCCCATCCCACACAATGGTTGCCGGCCGCCCAAGCGGCGGCGGGTTTGATATTCGGGAGGAATGCCGTGGCCAGGTATATTGGACCCAAGTGTCGCCAATGCCGCCGGGAGGGGGCAAAACTATTCTTAAAAGGGGAGAAGTGTTTCTCCGATAAGTGTCCCATTGAAGAGCGGGGCTTCCCGCCGGGACAACATGGGCAGCGCCGTGCGAGGTTGAGTGACTACGCCTTGCAGCTGCGCGAGAAGCAGAAAATCCGTCGTATCTACGGCGTTCTCGAAAAGCAGTTCCGTATCTACTACAAGAAGGCGGATCGCATGAAGGGTTCCACCGGTGACAACTTGTTGCAGCTGTTGGAATCGCGGCTGGACAACGTTGTCTATCGCATGGGTTTTGCCGCGTCCCGCTCCGAGGCGCGGCAGCTGGTGCGTCACAACGGCATCACCCTCAACGGGCGCAAGATGAACATCCCATCTCACCAGGTGAAGCCAGGAGATGTGATCGCGGTCGCTGAAAAGGCCAAGAACCAGTTGCGCGTTCAGGCTGCGCTTGAGATGCAGGAGCAGCGGGGTTTTGATGAGTGGCTGGAGGTGGATGTCAAACGTAAGGAAGGGGTGTTCAAGGCGCTACCGGAGCGCAGTGAATTGCCTTCGGATCTCAAGGAACATCTGGTCGTCGAGCTGTACTCGAAGTAATCATCTGTCCTGACAGGGGCATTTGATTTGACGGAACACGATCGAATCTATAAAGAGGTTTTCATGCAGGGCGCAACAAGTGAATTTCTAAAGCCTAGGCTGGTCGACGTAAAGAAACTCAATGATCAGCACGCACAGATAACGCTGGAGCCGCTGGAGAGGGGGTTTGGTCATACCCTGGGTAATGCGTTGCGACGTATCCTGCTTTCTTCGATGCCGGGTGCCGCGATCGTCGAAGCGGAGATAGAGGGGGTTCTGCACGAGTACACCACGGCGGAAGGGGTTCAGGAGGATGTGATTGATATCTTGCTGAACCTGAAAGGGGTAGCCTTGCGAATGAACAATCGCGAGAGTGCCACCCTGACACTCAGCAAGAAGGGGCCGGGCGTGGTCACCGCCGGAGATATCCAGCTGGATCACGACATAGAGATCGTCAATCCGGAACATGTGATCGCTCATCTTGGTGAATCCGGGGAATTGAATCTCACTCTCTGGGTCGAGTCCGGCAGGGGGTACCGCCCTGCGAACCAGCGCCTGTTCGATCAGGAGGGAGATCGACCCATCGGGCGGCTCAAGCTGGACGCCAGTTTCAGCCCGGTGCGGCGGGTATCCTATACCGTCGAAAGTGCGCGTGTGGAACAGCGCACCGATCTCGACAAGCTGATCATCAATCTGGAAACCAACGGGGCCATCGATCCGGAGAACGCCATTCGTTGTGCCGCCACCATACTTCAGGACCAGCTTTCCTCCTTCGTAGAGCTGGAAGGAAAGGGAGAGGAGAAGAAAGAGGAGCAGGAACGGGAGTTCGATCCCATGCTGCTGCGTCCGGTGGACGATCTGGAATTGACGGTGCGGTCGGCCAACTGTCTCAAGGCCGAGCAGATCTACTATATCGGTGATCTAATCCAGCGTACCGAGGTGGAGCTGATGAAAACGCCCAACCTGGGCAAAAAATCACTCACAGAGATCAAGGACGTTTTGGCCTCGAGAGGCCTGTCTCTGGGCATGAAGCTGGAGAATTGGCCCCCCCCGAATCTGGGCGAGAAGGGCCAGGAGAAGTCCACTGCCTGAGGCAAGTTTTTGTAGCAGAATTAATAAGGTAACTAGCTATGCGCCATCGCAAAAGCGGACGGAAACTGAACCGTAACAGCAGCCATCGCCACGCCATGTTCAGAAATATGGCGGCGTCCCTGTTCCGGCATGAGCTCATTCGTACCACGCTGCCGAAAGCCAAGGAGCTGCGCCGGGTGGCAGAACCGTTGATTACTCTTGCCAAAGAAGATTCCGTGGCCAATCGTCGGCTGGCCTTCGCCCGCATCCGTGATCGGGAGATGGTCACCAAGCTGTTCAATGAACTTGGGCCGCGCTACCGCTCCCGGCCCGGTGGTTATCTCCGTATCCTCAAATGCGGCTTCCGGCCGGGGGACAACGCCCCCATGGCCTATGTTGAGTTGGTGGATCGGCCGTTGCCGGTGGAAGAGGAGGCGAGCGAGGCTGCAGACGCAGACGCCTAACCCGATGCAAGGCGTGCATTCAGTGGCGGGATAGAATATCGGGCTGATTCGCAATTCAACTTTCTTCCTGAAAAACGCCGGGGTTACCCGGCGTTTTAGCACTCTTTCAAGGTAATAAATCAAGATTCAGTTGGCCTGCCGGCGTTCAGGGCAAGGCGCTCCTTGCAGCGAATGGCCGTCGCCCTTTGCAAGAGGAGCACCAATCCACCGGGAGTGGATTGGGAGCGCGAAGCGCCCCCGAAGGGGTGGAATACCGGGATGTATTCCATCAACGCCGCCATGGACGCTGACAGACCAACCCTTCGGGCGTCCCTGTGGTGTTCCGCTGCGGCGTTGCAGTGCTTGACAAGGGAACAACCCTTGCCTGCGCACTGCGCCTTGCCGCGAAACGCCACAGGGACGCTGAATCCTGATTTATTACCTTGAAAGAGTGCTAGTTTCCGGCCTCAGGAGAACCAGCGCGTGATCTCTTCTATCGGTTGACGGGTTTTCGGACGCCCTTCGCGAACCCGATAACCGAACGCAACCATGCAGGAGATTCCGAATTTGTCGGTTTCTACCGAGAGGTGGTCCCTCAGCACGGCCTCTATCTTCTCCCGATCGAATCCCTCGATGGGGCAGGAGTCTACACCAAGCATTGCAGCGGTAGTCATCATGTTCCCCAGCGCGATGTAGGTCTGTTTGCAGGCCCAATCGAACATGGCCCGCTCGCTTTCCAGCAGCTTGAAATCGTTTTGCTGGAAGTTGCGATAGACCTCCCGCTTTTTCTCCATCACAGCTTCTGGCAGGCCCATTACATCGCGCATCATATGGGTGATGTAGTCGCTGTCGTATCTCATGTAATGACTCTTTCGGGCCAGGATCACGATCAGATGACTGGCGGTCGGGATCTGTTTCTGCCCCCCCCAGGTGACCTCACGCAGTTTTTCACGTAATGTCGGTTGCTGGACGATGAGGTAGAGCCAGGGCTCAAATCCGAAGGAGCTGGGAGAGAGTCTGCCGGTCTGCAGAATCGTGTCGAAGATCTCTCCCGGGATTTTCTTTTCGGCATCGAACTCCTTGCAGGCATGACGGAAGTGATAGCTGTCGATGATTTCGCTTGGTGAAATGGCCATTGGCAAGTCTCCTCTTTTGGTAAGAGTATAGCCCGAATATTGTACCCGTCCGCTGGATGTGCTCTCCACCGGCCCCCAGTCGTCGGCTCCATCGTAAACAGCTTGGGCCGTGGGCACCATCATCAGGGCCCCATACCCGGACGAAATATTCGGGGCAGGTGGTTTCGAATGGGATTAGCGGAGGAAGGGCCGGCACATATTTTGCCTTTCTTCGAGTAAGCGCATATTACAAAAGAGGAACGAAGGTCATGAGCCTGCCAATATCGTCCTCATCGCCGGCGGCCATTCCGTTGACGGGACCAGAGGAAGGGGCTGTCAATGAGGAAGAAGTGGTCTCGGGTGACGGGATGACAGCACAATTCCTTGAAATACTGGCCTCCGTGCTGCCCGAAACGGGAGCGGTTTCTCCTGCTCCGGAAGAGGAAGGTGCTCCACTGAAAGGGTTGCCGTACGCGGATCAGGGAGGCAATATTTTGCCGGTTAAGCTCAATGCGATGCCGCCGGATCTTCCGCTTGTATCCGTTGAGCCTGGGGAGGCGAAGCTGGGGGACAAAGTGCTCCTCGCCTCCCGTATGCCCCCGAACGGTTTGCCGACAGAGTTGCACGTCTCTACATCGGTGGCGGTTGTCCCTAGTGGCGACGGAGCGGAGTTGTTGCCAACCAGGGGGCTCCCGCTGAATGTCGAGGCTCCTTTGTCTTCCGTCCAGGTTCAACAAGCGGTTCTGCGCCAGCTACAGTCCATTCCGGCCTCCAAGGAGGGGGGGGAACCAGGCTTCACTCTGGTTCCTGCGACCTCGGCCCCTCCTCTCCAGTCAGGAGGGATGCCCGCCAATAACGCGTCGGCGGTTCCGCCGTCCTTCTCCCTTTCGCCTCCAATGGGTTCTCCCCAGTGGCAGAGCGCGCTCGGGGAGAGGGTGGTATGGTTGGTGAAAAGAGATTTGCAGCAAGCCGAGCTAAGGCTGAATCCGCAGCATCTTGGGCCGGTAGAGGTCCGGATCGAGATTCGTAACGAGCAGGCGACCATCGGTTTGTCTGCCCATCATGCGGTGACTCGCGATGCGCTGGAGGCGTCCATCCCCCGCTTGCGGGAGATGTTGGGAGAGGCGGGCTTGACCCTGGCCAATGTAGATGTCTCCCAGCAGCGCTCCGGCCAAGGGCAGCAGGAGGGGAGAGAACAGCGGGAAAGGAGGGAAGAGCTGGCGCTGTCGGGTGGAAGCGGGAGCCGGAGGCTGGATGAGCCTTCTCTCCATTCGGCAGTGGGGCGACAGGGGACGGGGCTAATCGACCTATTTGCCTGATGCCGCCGGGGCGTTGCTCGGGCTTCCCGGCTTTCTCCGTCGCCGTCGCCGTGTGCGTTCATGACGACTCTGGCTGCCTCCTTTGCCTCCCCTGCCATGGGTCGGCCGCGGCGAGCTTCTCTTTTTCCGGATCGGGGGATTGGGATTGATCAGCAGATCTGTGTCGATCTCGCGGGTCGGAATCCGGTGGCCGATGTAGGCTTCGATATCCATCAAGGAAAAGGCATACTGTTCACAGGCGAAGCTGATCGCTTCCCCGCTGGCTCCAGCCCGCGCGGTACGACCGATGCGGTGGACATAGTCCTGTTCGTCCTGGGGCAGGTCATAGTTGAAGACATGGGTCACGCCTTCAATGTGAAGTCCTCTGGCCGCCACATCGGTTGCCACCATGATGGAGAGTTCCCCCTCCTGAAAACGCCTCAACAGGCTGATCCGCTTTTTCTGGGGCACGTCTCCAGAAAGTACCGCTGCCTTGAAACCGTTGCCTTCGAGATAACCCCAGACCCTCTCGGCCGCCTGTTTGGTGTTGACGAATATGATGCTGCGCTCGGGACGCAACCTGCCGAGCAATCCCAACAGCAACGGAATCTTCTCTGTGTTGGCGGGATAGTAGATACTCTCGTTGACGCGCGCGGCGGTGACCTGTTCGGCGTCGATCCGGATCAGCTTGGGATTGTTCATGTGCTCATAGGCGAGCTCGGTGACCCGGAATGAAAGTGTGGCGGAGAAGAGCAGACTCTGCCGCTTCTCCGGGGGAGGCATCCGTCGCAGCAGGAAGCGGATATCCTTGATGAACCCCAAATCGAACATGCGATCCGCCTCGTCCAGTACCACGACGTCGATGGACTTGAGGTGGAAGATCCGCTGTTTGAAGTAATCGATGAGCCGTCCGGGGGTCCCAATGAGTATGTCGACCCCTTGCTCCAGCTGTTTGCGCTGGCTTTCATAGCCACTGCCGCCGTAAACCAGTCCCAGACGGAGGCCGGTGTGCTTGCCCAACAACTGTGCGTCCTTGTGTATCTGGATGGCCAGCTCTCTGGTCGGTGCCAGGATCAACGCCCTTGGCTGGCGCCGTCCTTTGTCGGAGCCGGGGTTTGCCTTCAGAAGGCGAGTCATCACCGCAAGCAGAAACGCGGCCGTTTTACCTGTGCCGGTCTGTGCTTGTCCGGCTACATCCTGACCGGCCAATGCTGCCGGGAGCGTTTCCGCCTGGATGGGGGTACAGGTGGAAAAGCCCGCGTCGGCGACGCCTTGCAACAGTGGTGGGGGTAGATTGAACGATGAGAAAGAGGTTTTGGTTTGGTTTTCTTCGGCCATACCGACAAAGAATATCAAAATTTACCCGCTTTGGGCTTGAAATCATCTTCGCTTTGGGCTGAAATTAGAGATTATCGAACACGGCAGACGACGGATGTCCACCTCGGTCTGCCTGGGTAGCCAAAACGGAGGCAATAAATTGAGCGACAAGATCGTCCACGTTACGGACAGCACGTTTGAGGAAGAGGTGATCAATTCGGAGCAGCCGGTATTGGTCGACTACTGGGCCGACTGGTGCGGGCCGTGCAAGATGATCGCCCCCATCCTGGATGAAATCACTGAAGAGTATGCCGGCAGGCTGAAGGTTGCCAAGCTAAACATCGACGAGAATCCGGCTACACCGCCCAAGTTTGGCATTCGCGGCATTCCTACCCTGATGTTGTTCAAGGATGGTCATGTGGAGGCGACCAAGGTGGGCGCCATGTCGAAATCGCAGCTGACCGCTTTCATCGATAGCAATCTTTAAGCGGCGGTGGTGCCTGCGTCCGGGGTTGGGGGTGGACGCGGGCGCACGTTGATGATATTCTTGAAAGTCAAAGCAAGAATTTAACCGAATTTCCCTGTTATTGACGCAGGTGGCGCATCGCGCGTTTTTCCATATTCCCTTTTTGGTGTGAGTCTACGAGGCTGTTCCCGGTCCGTGATTCTTTTTTCCTGTTCCCGCAAAGATACCATTTAAGATCTGATCTACAATCATGAATCTGACAGAACTGAAGAAGCAGAAAGCCTCCGAGCTCGTTGAGCTCGCCCAGTCTCTGGGAATCGAAGGCAACTCCCGGGCCCGCAAGCAGGATATCATCTTCTCCATATTGAAGGCCCACGCCAAGAACGGTGAGGATATATTCGGCGGTGGGGTGCTGGAGATTCTGCAGGATGGCTTTGGCTTTTTGCGCTCGGCGGACAGCTCCTATCTGGCCGGTCCCGATGATATCTATGTTTCCCCGAGCCAGATCCGGCGATTCAACCTGCGTACCGGTGATACGGTCGAGGGCAAGATCCGTCCTCCCAAAGAGGGAGAGCGCTATTTCGCCCTGCTGAAAGTGGATCAGATCAATTTCGAGCCGCCGGAAAACGCCAAATTCAAGGTATTGTTCGAAAACCTGACCCCCCTGCATGCGGAAGAGCGCATGGTGATGGAGATGGGTAACGGCAGTACCGAGGACCTCACTGCTCGCATCATCGACCTGGTCTCCCCGATTGGCAAAGGCCAGCGCGGATTGATCGTCTCTCCGCCCAAGGCCGGCAAGACCATGATGCTGCAACAGCTGGCACACTCCATCGCGTCCAAGAATCCGGAGTGCTATCTGATCGTGCTGCTCATCGATGAGCGGCCTGAAGAGGTGACGGAGATGGAGCGTTCGGTTCGAGGCGAGGTGGTATCCAGCACCTTCGACGAGCCGGCGACCCGTCACGTCCAGGTGGCGGAAATGGTGATTGAAAAGGCCAAGAGGCTGGTGGAGCACAAGCAGGATGTGGTGATTCTGCTGGATTCCATTACCCGGCTGGCGCGTGCCTATAACACGGTCATTCCTTCCTCCGGAAAGGTGTTGACCGGTGGTGTGGATGCCAATGCATTGCACCGCCCCAAGCGTTTCTTCGGCGCGGCACGCAATATCGAGGAGGGTGGTTCGCTCACCATCATCGCCACTGCACTGGTGGACACCGGTTCTCGCATGGATGAGGTGATTTACGAGGAGTTCAAGGGTACCGGCAACATGGAGCTGCATCTGGATCGGAAGATCGCCGAGAAGCGGATCTACCCGGCCATCAACATCAACCGTTCGGGTACGCGCCGCGAGGAGAAACTGGTTCCACCGGACGAGCTGCAGAAGATCTGGATCCTGCGCAAGCTGCTGCATCCGATGGATGAGATTGCGGCGATGGAGTTTCTGCAGGATCGACTCAAGGTCACCAAGACCAATGCCGAGTTCTTCGAATCGATGAAGCGTCAGTAACTCCGTCTATCTTCTTCTGCGGTCGCGTGGCCTTGCCGTAATCCCGACCGTTCCAAGCAGTCACTTCCGCCACCTGTCAAACCATCGGATGGTTCCGGTACAGAGGGTGTCCGGTGGTAATTCGTTTTTCTCTGTGCTTTGGGTGGAAAATTCACATTGAATTGACATCGCCGTGTTCTGCCTACCTTCCGCTTGTACTAGACTTTGGGACGAAAACAGGTTGAGATGCTCTCATGGTGGACTGAGACCATCTCCGAAACCGAGAGGGCGGGGTATGGTTGATTCGGTGGAAGATAGATTCGACTTCGATCAATGGCGGGCTTTGGCAGAACGCGATCCTGCTGCGTTCGAGGCGGCAAGGGAGGCTGCCATCGAGAAGTTGATCCAGCAGATTCCGGAGGATCGTCAACGGAGATTGCATGGATTGCAGTGGCGTATCGATACGGTCCGCTCCATGGCCCCAAACCCTACCGCTGCCTTCCTGACTCTTTCCGAAATGATGTGGGACTCTTTCTATCGTCAGCAGATGATGTTGAAGCGGTTGCTGGGTGAGGAGCAACGAGGGAGTCATGCCGAGTCCCGTCCTTCCCAGAGTAGTAACGTGGTGCCGTTTCGGCGGTTCAACTAACGGTAAGTCTTCCTTCTGACCACTGTTCTGTTTTTCTCGCTTGTTTGAACCCGGTTTGTACCGGGTTTTGTTTTGGTGCGCCCGGTACGTTGAGCTGGGCATCGTGTTTTTTGACCTGCCCATCTCGACAAAGGTGGATTATGTTGAGACGAGAATTGCAAACACGAGCCTTAATTGAAAAGTCTAGTCAAAACATGATGTCTAGCACACAGTTAGGGTGAGTTGTGATATGGTTATTGGCATGAGCGAGAAACATGTCGATCTGGTGGGCTATCGGGAGCGGTTGGTTTGCAACGTCGAGCAGGTGGATGACATCTTCGAGGATTGCATGGCCGAAGCGCTGGAGCTGCTTTCTCCCGAAGGCATCGATCTCTATCTGGCTGGTGCGTCCGTGGTATGTGGTTTGGGCAGAGGTACCGAGTTGGTGCTCATCTTTTTGCAGGGAATACCCACGGTAGCGAGCATCGTTGGAGAAGATATTATCCCGGAGGTGGTGGAGATGACGCGGATGTTCTCCGCCACCGCTAATGGCAAGGCCATCAACCCCTTTCTTTCCGTTTTGCCGGCGGTGGCGCGGCGGCTGGAAGAGGCTGAATTGCTGCGGGATTATTTTCTTCTCCTGGAGAGGATGGCAAAAGAGGCTAGTGAGGGTCTGATCCCGCTGTTGCGGGGCAGCGATTCCCTATTGGGACAGATCCCATTGGGTGGGTTGAAGAACTGGATCGAGTATGGGCTGAGGGGCTACCGGTTTCAGCCCCATCGCCTCGCCGACTATTTCAGCCTGCAGACGGCAGACAGCCAAGCGGCATTGCAGCGGGAAAGACACGGTACGCTGTATGTGGACAACGAGCGCAAGCTGGAGCTCTGCCTGCATGCTCTCTGGGAACTGGAGGAGGAGTGTCATCCCTATTCACTGGCCTTCGACAGGCTGCGCAAACCTACTCCATACATCGATCGAAAAGGATTCCATCTGCCGGATGTATATGACGATCTGAACGGGGTTTCCGGCATCGACCGTTATCGCGCACTGATTGCACACTTGGCGGCACATCGTTTGTTTACCCGTCCTTATGTGGCCGATAACTTCAGCCCTTTTCAACAGCTGGCGATCGAGGTTTTTGAGGATTCACGGGTCGAGGCACTGGCAATGCAGCGTTTCCCCGGCTTGCGCCGATTGTGGATGGCGCTGCATCCGGTTCCACAGGAAGGGGAGTGTCCCGCCGACGAGTACTCCTGTATTCGTCATGAACTGGCGATGCTTTCCCGTGCCATTCTGGATCCGGAGCATCCTTACACCGCTCCAAAATTGCTGGAATACGTTGCCCGGTTCCATGAGCGGATGGCCCGGGATCCCTATGACGAGAAGCTTGCTATCGAACTGGGCGTGGGCTATCTGGCTGCCATCCATACCCCGGATTTTCGCAAGCCCAAGGTCTGGTTCAAGGATACCGAGGTCACCTATCGGGATGACAACCGCTACATGTGGCTCTTTCTCGAAGATACCGACGACGAGGACGACTTTCATTCCGATCATGCCGCGGCCAACCCCCGTATGGTGGACGAGAATCAGGCCCACTTATCCCGGCACCATGCGGAGTGGGACTACCAGACCAGCAGTTATCGCCCCGACTGGGTGACGGTGTATGAATCTTTGCCACCGAATGGAAACGCGGCGGATATCGATCGGCTGTTGAAGAAAAATGAGTTATTGGCCAGGCGGTTGAAGAGGCTGGTCGATCTCCTTAAGCCTCAGCAGCCGATGCGGGTCAGGTACCAGGAGGATGGAGACGAACTGGATCTCGATGTTGCCATTCGGGCGATGGTGGAGTATCGGGCCGGAATCACTCCTGATACCCGCATCCACATGAGTGAAAAGCATGCGGGGCGGGACATTGCGGTTACTCTCTTGCTCGATCTTTCAGCCTCTATCAATGAGATACCCGAGGGCTGTGACAAGACGGTGCGGGAGTTGAGCCAGGAGGCGGTGGCGCTGTTGGCCTGGGCCATCGACCAGCTGGGTGATCCCTTCGCTATCGCCGGATTTGCCTCCAACACCCGTCACGAGGTTCGTTACCTGCACTTCAAGGGTTTTTCCGAGCCGTGGAACGAGATCCCCAAGGCCCGGTTGGCGGCGATGGAGGGAGGTTACTCCACCCGTATGGGTGCGGCTATCCGCCATGCCGGGCACTATCTTGGCAGGCGCAAGAACGAGAAGAAGCTGCTGCTCGTCCTGACCGATGGTGAGCCGTCCGATATCGATGTCGAGGATCCGGAATATCTGTTGCACGATACCAAAAAGGCGGTGGATGAGATCTCATCCGAGGGGGTCTTTACCCACTGCATCTCCCTGGATCCAAAGGCAGATGATTATGTCAGTTCAATCTTCGGCAAGGCTGGCTATGCGGTCATCGACCACGTGAACAAGTTGCCGGAACAACTGCCACGGCTATTCATGTCGCTCACCAAGTAGGTTTGGAGCCATGTGGCTTATCTCCTGGCCCAGCTCCAGGAGGACCACCAGCTCCAAATGGACCACCACCTGGGACCTTCGGCACGTCGGCAGGTGACGTTGGTCGTGGCAGTGCCGAATATCGAATTCAGCCGAACCGGATTTTGGATGCCCCCGGCGCAGCTGGCGACAATCTTCCGGTCGCTCCAGGATTCAATGGAGCACCTTTCGCCGTTGCTCGACAAGAGGGTTCCCGAGTCTTCTGCATCGAGATAGCTGCCAAATCCTGATCCCCAGAGAGTGAGGTGCTCCCCCTCGCATCGAATATCGTCGATGACAACCTCCGGTTTAATCAAAAAATGGATGCTGGTGCTGTTCAGCTCCTTGCCGGATGGTTCCCCTTTCGTTATCGTCAGATTGTAGCTTCCGGCGCTCAGATTGGCCGGAATCGTGACCTCCATGTGAGTGGGTGAAACACTATCCGGATGGATGTCGACCGTGGTACCGTCGTTTCGGGTCAAGCGTAGCCAAGTGCGTTCCTGATTTCCGCTCGTATGGGTTGACGATAAGGTGTTTACAAAGCCTGAACCTATGATCTGTAGGGTACTTGCAAGACCTGCGGTGACGACCGTTCTGCTGATCTCGCTGATCTCCGGAACAAGGGTGATATTGCCGAACCGACTGTCTATATTGGCAGAGACCATCTCATCCCGTGAGTTTTTGTGGCAGCCGTCACAGTTCTTTCGGTTGCCGATATGACCAAAGAATGGCAGCTCCTCTCCGGCCACGACGCCATCCCCGATTGCATCGTATTCGATGCTGTGCAGTGAGTTTATGCCGTGGCATCGTTCACATCCGCGGATGGTGAAATCCGGAGGGGCAGAGGGTTGATGGCAGAGGGTGCAACCATGCACCGATCCGCTCCCTGGTTGTCCCACGCCTGTGCCGTGGTGGGTGGCGTAATTGATGTTGATGCGTTGTCCGGTAACGTCGTCGATGCCGGCAAAGTGGCAATAGGTGCAATTGCCCATCGGCCGCCCTGTCTCACCAATGGGCGGGTCGAAATTTTCCATGATGTAGTCGATTTGGGCTTCGGCCTCTTCTTTCCTCCTGAGATCCTCCTCGGTCGGGTTAGGGGGTAGTTCGAGTTTGTAGGCGAAGGCCGCTTTCAGTGCGCCGCGCAGCTGAACGCGGCTGTTGTAGAATCCGATACCCGGCCATGGCGTGGTCAATGAGATGTCGTAGTGATTTTCCGGGTCATCCGGGTGATTAGCTGGGTCCGGGATGCGGTGGTCCCCATTGGGGTCGTCGATCAGGCTGCCATGACATATATGGCAGTCGGCTTGCTGTGCCCGCTCGGTCAGGTGATGCACCGTGGCGATTAGTTCACCCTGCCGGTTTTTTTTCTGGGTATGGCAATTGAGGCAGTCCCGAAAGAGAGGGTCACTCGGATCCTGAGCGAAGCGGAAGAAGCCGCCGCCAGGCCGTGACGGATCTTTTACCCAGTCGACGGCGTGGCAGGTTATGCATTTGTGTTTCCCGTCGGGTGATTTCTCAGGGTAGGGCGATGCGGAATATGCGCCGATCGGTGTATCTACCCTGAGATGATGCCGATCCGGAAGATAGCCCGATTTCAAGGGAGCCGATGCGTTCTCCGGGGCGCCGTGACAGCCGAGGCAGGTGACGAAGGTCATTTCCGCGAACCGTGTGTCGGGGATACCGAGATATTGGTTCACGGGTGGTGGTGGAACGTTGGCCCAACTGTCGCCAGCAGTCAGGATGGCCATCACCAGCAATATAGTGCGCAGTGTATCCCCTACCATGGTGAAAGATTCCTCTTGTCCGAAAGTCGCCAAGATGCCTGGTCGGCGATAGTAGGTTGTCCTGGTTGTTTTGCGTTGTTGAACCGTGGGGGAACGGTTGGCTCTTTTCTTGTCTTGTCCGAGTCTGGTTGCAGACTGATCGGTGAGGCTCTGGTTGTGCTGGAGCCGTGCAGCAGGCGATGCCCCCAATCACGTATCCAAATTACTGGCAATGGCGCACGCGGGTGAGCTCCATGGGACACCTTCCGCTGGGATGCTCTCTCCCACTAACGCGAGTTTAAATTTATTATGATGCGCTCACTTACCTGCCTTTCTGTCCAATTATAGCATCCAAATCCCGTCCTGTGATTGTCGTTCAGTTTCCTCACAAGCAAAAAGAGAGGGGAGCCTCGTAGCAAGGCTCCCCTCCACGGCACTTTTCCGGCAAAAGATGCTGCTTGCCGGTCCGATCCGTATGGTACCAACTAACGGCGTGCCCAGCTCCAGGAGGACCACCAGCTCCAGATGGACCACCATTTCGGCCGACCCGAGCTGTCGGTACCTCCACAGGCGGCACTGGATGAGGCCTCTCCGAAGAGTCCATCGACGGTGACACTGCCGGTGCCGGAGCCACAGTTGGCGACGATCCGGGTGTCGGACCAGGACTCGATCGAGCAGCTGCCCTCATCGGAAGCCACGCCGAGACCACCGCCACCTACAAAGGTGTCACCGAAGCCGCTGCCGGTGATGGTGACCTTCCCACCATTGCAGCTCACATCTTCGATGTCGATTCCAGGAGCCACCACGAAGCTCATGGCAGGGCTGCGTTTCGCAAATTCACCACGTCCCCTGACCACGTAGAGCTCATAGTTGTCGGCGGGCAGGTCTGCCGGAATCACCGCCTTGGCGCTGGTGTAGTCGTATTCCTTCATCGGAATCTCATGCACCTGGCCATCGGTCCCTACCAGCTCAAGCCTTGTATTGGGGCCGTTGAAGCTGGATCCGGTGATGGAGATCTCCAACGCCTCACCGGCAACGCTACCCAAAGCGCTGATGTCGGAGACACTGGGCGGAACGCCGCCAAGTTCGACACTACCGTTCAGATAGCTGGCGCTGGCCTGGTAGACCTGTCCGGTTCTGTAGTTGAGGTGACAGCCTCGACAGTTGAGATCGTTACCGATGTGCCCCATGAACGGTTTCTCGCCAAAGGGAACGATGCCGTCACCGTCTGCGTCATACTCGATGGCGTGCACGGTGCTGATGGCGTGGCACACCTCGCACCCCCGAATGGTGAAGTTCGGCGGATTCTCGGGCGCGTGACAGAGATCACACCCATGCACCGAGCCGCTGCCCGGCTGGCCTACCCCAGTGGAGTGGTGGTTGGACATGTTGGTGCCGATGTCGCTCTTGGCCAGACCGGTCCCGGGCTGCACAGCGTCCCCGGGGTTTTCCCCGGCGAAGTGACAGTGCTCGCAGTTACCGGTGCGGCGGCCACCTTGCTCTCCATCAGGTACCAGGATGGCCTGGATATTGCCCGCAGCATCCATCTCATACCGGTAGCGAGGCGGATCGATGACGAACTGCCCTCCCAACTCATTGGGATCATAGTAGCGCTTGGCGAAATCGGGGCAGTCGGCATAGATTGCCTGCAGCATGGAGACCCAGTTGCCTTCGTCGTAGTTGTCTCCGGGCCATGGCGTGATGAGGGAGATATCGTAGAAGTTACGATCTCCATCCGACATCACTTCACCGCAGTGGCGGGCTTTGTCGGGATCCGGCGCAGTCCCCTGATCGGGAACGCGATGGTCATCTGTGGCATTGTTGACCAGGCTGCCGTGGCACTGGTAGCACAGTTTCTTCTGTGCCTTGTCGGTCAGATGGTGCACGGTGGCCGTGAGGTTACCATCGGCATCCTTTTTCTGCTTGTGGCAGTTCAGGCAGTCACGGAACTGAGGATCCGTCGGTTCCAGCGCAAACTTGAAGTATTGCCCGCCGGGGCGATTGGGATCCTCGATCACGTCGATCTCATGACAGGTGGCACATTTGTGGGTGCCATCAGGTGATCTATCCGGGAAGGGAGAGGCGGAATAGTCCGGATCGATCGGCGTATCGACGCGCAAATGGTGCCGGTCAGGCAGATAACCTATCTTCACTGGTGCCGGTGCATTCTTGGGATCACCGTGGCAACCCAGACAGGTTTGATATGTCATATCCGCAAAGCGCCCGTCCGGTATACCCAGATTCTGGTTTACCGGCGGGGGTGGTAATTTCGCCCAAGCCCCGCCGGCCATCACGATGGCCGCCGTGACCAGGGCTCCTTTCAACAGTTTCCTGAACATAGTCATACCCCTTGTTGTTGGTAAGTTGCTTCTCTTCACTTGCTGTTGCGTGCCAGGCAAAGACAATGGCACGCACACCACTCTTGATGGTGGCTTCATCAATACCAATCCCTCAAGGCTCAACGAGCTTTCGCTATGGTTGCTCATCGCCCATTCTCTAGTCTTGCTTCTTCGTACCAAGAAAGATAGACCATTTTTTTTCGGGTAGGAAGTTTTTTGAAATAATTTTTTTATTCTCCAAGCCTGGTGCAATTGACGGTAGGAGGTGGCGGGCATGTGCGTCAAATGATAGTCAAAAACATAACAATATGACTAATTTTCGTTATGCTTGTCATCTCTGGTGTATGAAGCGAATGATTTGCCTTCGCTCCCGTTTTGAAGGCTTGCCACCCACTGCTTGACGCCTCCCGGCCGCCATTCGGCGTTGCCTTGCATTTTCTTCTCTCCGCCGCAGGCTTTCTTCCGTTTCTTGGTAAAGTAGTCTCGCCTCTGTTGCCGGTCCCCGTTTTTCGGATAAGGAAATGACTTTTATCGTTTTTTTGTCGAAGCCCTGCTGGATTTGAAGCATGTCTCCAACCCGTACCGGGTGGCCGGGTTTCACTCGCTCCCCGTTACGGTGCACCTTGCCCCCTCGCACCGCCCGGTTGGCGATGGCCCGCGTCTTGAAAAACCGGGCCGCCCACAACCATTTGTCGATACGAACTTCCGAGGATGATTCCATGCAATATATACGCCGTCAGGCTCTGTTCACGGCGCGATAGCCGATGTCGGTGCGGTAGAAGACACCTTTCCAATGGATCTGCTCGACCGCCCGATAGGCGCGCCGTTGTGCTTCTTCCAGAGTGTCCCCCAGAGCTGTTACGCAGAGCACTCGGCCCCCATTGGTGACAATCTGTCCATCCATTTCCCTGGTACCGGCATGGAATACCTTGAGGTCGGACTGGTCGGACGGTAGTCCCGAGATGACGTCCCCTTTTCGATACTCGCCGGGATAGCCGCCTGCCGCCATGACTACGCCGAGTGCGGCCCGTGGGTCCCACTGGGCGGACCCCTGATGCAGCCGACCATCCAGCGCCAGGTTGCACAGGGCAACCAGATCCGAGCGCAGGCGCATCATGATGGGCTGGGTCTCTGGATCGCCGAAGCGGCAGTTGAACTCGAGCACCTTGGGGGTTCCGTCCGGGGAAATCATCAGGCCGGCGTAGAGAAAGCCGGTGTAAGGGGTTCCCTCTTCCGCCAGCCCATGGATGGTTGGGCGGATGATTCGGACCATGATCCGTTCGTGCAGTTCGGGGGTGACCACGGGGGCGGGGGAGTAGGCGCCCATTCCACCCGTATTCGGTCCTCGGTCTCCGTTGTCACGGGGTTTGTGATCCTGGGAGGTGGCCAGCGGCAGGATGTGTTTCCCGTCGGCCATGACAATGAAGCTGGCCTCCTCACCCTCAAGAAACTCTTCGACGACCACCCGATGGCCGGCATCGCCGAAGGCGTTTTTCGCCAGCATGCTGTGGACGGCGTCGATGGCCTCTTGCTCTGTTTGCGCGACAATCACCCCCTTGCCGGCGGCCAGGCCATCTGCCTTGACCACGATGGGGGCACCGCGCGCGCGGATGTAGTCGGCGGCCTCGGCGGGATCGGTGAAACCGGCGTAACCCGCCGTGGGAATACTATGGCGAGTGAGAAACTCCTTGGTGAACTGTTTGGAGCCCTCGAGCCGGGCCGCCTCCTTGCTGGGACCGAAACAGCGTAGCCCGGCGGCGGCGAAGCTGTCCACCACACCCATTACCAGCGGTGCCTCCGGGCCGACGATGGTGAGGGCAATATCGTTGGTTTTTGCGAACTCCACCAGTTTGTCGATATCGGTGGCGCCGATATCGACGTTTTCCACTTTGGGCTCCCGCGCCGTACCTGCGTTGCCGGGTGCTACGAAGACCTGAGTGACCTGGTTGGATTGAGCCGCTTTCCAGGCCAGCGCATGTTCCCGTCCGCCGGAGCCGATGATCAATATCTTCATGGTTGACCCTGACCTGCTGATTTCATTCAATGCCGGAAATGACGCATGCCGGTGAATACCATGGCCATCCCGTGTTCGTTCGCGGCTGCGATCACCTCCTCGTCGCGAACGGAGCCCCCCGGCTGGATGACTGCTCGGATACCTGCCTTCGCTGCGGCGTCGATCCCGTCCCGGAAGGGAAAGAAGGCATCCGAGGCCATCACCGACCCGGATACCTGCAAACCTTCGTCCGCCGCCTTGATGCCGGCGATGCGGGCGCTGTAGACCCGGCTCATCTGCCCGGCGCCGATGCCGATGGTCCGTTGGTCGCGGGCATACACGATGGCATTGGACTTGACATATTTTGCCACCTTCCAGGCAAACAGGAGATCGGAGAGCTGCTCCTTGGTCGGCTGGAGCCGGCTGACTACCCTCAGCCCCTCCTCACTCACCATGGCGAGGTCCCGATCCTGGATCAGCACTCCCCCGTTGACCTGTTTGTAATCGAAGCTGGGAACGGTGGTTCGTTGCCAGCTGCCACATGCCAGGAGGCGGACATTCTTTTTTTCTGCCACCACGGCTATCGCTTCATCGCTGACCTCGGGGGCGATGATCACCTCCACAAACTGGCGGGAGATGATGGCACGGGCGGTGGCGGCGTCCAGTTCCCGGTTGAAGGCGATGATTCCTCCGAAGGCGGAGGTGGGGTCGGTGCTGTAGGCCCGCTCATAGGCGACACCGATGTCATCCGCCAAGGCCACGCCGCACGGGTTGGCGTGCTTGACGATGACACAGGCCGGGCCCTCGAACTGTTTGACGCACTCCAGGGCGGCATCGGTATCGGCGATGTTGTTGAAGGAGAGCGCCTTGCCATGGAGCTGGCGGGCGGTGGCCACGCTGGCCTCGACGGCCCGTTCATCCGTATCCAAATAGAAGGCGGCCTGCTGATGGGGGTTTTCCCCGTAGCGCAGATCCTGGGATTTTTTCAGTTGCAGGTTGAAGGTGCGGGGAAATTTCGTTTTTTCCCCGTCGGGCTGGATGGCGCCCAGGTAATTGGCGATGGCTCCGTCGTAGGCCGCGGTGTGCTCGAATGCCTTGACCGCCAGCGAGAAGCGGGTGGCTTCGCTCACTGCTCCCTCGTTCTGCTCCATCTCCGCCAGTATGGCATCGTAGTCGCCGCTGTCCACCACTACCGTGACGGCGGTGTAGTTCTTGGCCGCGGCCCGCAGCATGGCGGGGCCCCCGATGTCGATGTTTTCGATGGCGGTGGCCAGATCGCACCCTTCCCGGGCCACGGTTTGCCGGAAGGGATAGAGGTTGACGACTACCAGATCGATGGGCGCAATCCCGTGCTCCTTCATCGTCTGGTCGTCGATACCCCGTCGGCCCAGCAGCCCCCCGTGGATGAGCGGGTGCAGCGTCTTGATACGTCCTCCCATCATTTCCGGGAAACCGGTGTGGTCAGAGACGTCGGTTACCGGGATTTGGTTCTCTTTCAGCAGACTGCTCGTGCCGCCGGTGGAGAGGATCTCCACCCCATTCCGGGCAAGCTGTTGAGCGAATCGGACGATACCGGTCTTGTCCGACACGCTGATCAGGGCGCGTTCGATTGGGGGCATGACTCCTCTCGGTCGATAGGGCGCTGTTGCTCGAATCGTAAGTGAAAAAGGTTCGTTGTCAGATGAGTTCGTGTTCTTTGAGGCGCTTGCGCAGGGTTGCCCGATTGATGCCGAGATACTGGGCGGCCTTGGTCTGGTTGCCGCCGGTGTGGTTCAGCACGATCTCCAGCAGGGGGCGCTCCACCTGCCGCATCACCATTTCGTAAAGGTTTCCCCCCGGTTGGCCGTCCAGATCAGAAAAATAACGGTTGAGGGCGTATTCCATGTAGTCGCCCAGATTCTTGGGGGGGGGGAGGTTTTCTTCTTTCAAAACAGCGTTCATGCAGCCAACTCCTCTCTGGTTATCAACCGGTCGAAAAAATCCCGAGTTGCGGCCAGTTGTTGTGCGCTGGTCTCCAGCTGATTGATCTCCTTGCGAAAGGCGGCGCCGTTGGGCTGGGACTTGCTGTACCAGCAGATGTGTTTGCGGGCCATCCGCACGCCTGTGTATTCTCCATAGAACTCATGGATGGCCTGGATGTGTTCCAGCAAAGTGTCCCGGATTTCGCCGAGACTCGGGCGCGCAAGGTGGGTACCGGTGGCCAGGTAGTGATTGATTTCCCGGAAGATCCACGGGTTTCCCTGGGCGCCCCGGCCTATCATCACCGCATCGGCCCCGGTGTACTCCAGGACGAATCTGGCCTTTTCAGGGGTGGTGATGTCGCCGTTGGCGATCACCGGGATGGAGACGGTCTCCTTGATGGCGCGGATGGTGTCGTATTCGGCATGGCCTTTGTAGCCACAGGCCCTGGTCCTGCCGTGTACCGCCAGCGACTGGATGCCGGCGGCCTCTGCGATACGGGCGATGCGGACACCGTTGCGGCTGTTGCTGTCCCAGCCGGTGCGGATCTTGAGGGTGACCGGCACCGTTACTGCTCCCACCACCGCTTCGAGGATACGGCCCACCAGCCGTTCATCCCTGAGCAGGGCGGAGCCCGCCATTGCATTGCATACTTTCTTGGCGGGACAGCCCATGTTGATGTCGATGATCTGTGCTTCCCGATCGGTATTGTATCGGGCGGCCTCGGCCAGCAGCCGCGGGTCGGAGCCCGCAATCTGCACCACCCGCGGTTCCTGCTCCCCCAGATGATTGGTGCGGTTCAGGGTCTTTTGGCTCCCCCAAAGCAGGGAGTTGGCGGTCACCATCTCCGACACCGCCATGCCCGCCCCCAAGCGTCTGCACAACTGGCGGAAGGGGCGGTCGGTGATACCGGCCATCGGTGCCAGTATCGCCTTGCCGGTGATGGAATAGGGACCTATACGCATCTGTTCCATAGGACTAAAGCATACCTGCCCCGCGCAAACCCGGGGAGGGAGAGTGACAATGGGTACGGAAACTCGGAAAAACAGCCCTGGTGAATTGCTACCGGGGAACCCTATCATACCGTTTCGTGATGAGGGTATAAAGAGGCATTGTGGTATGTGCGTTACATTTCGTCAGCCGGCGAAACGGTACGGAGATCCGGGTGGCTGAATCAATGAATCTCCTCTTCGGTCGATTCCTGCCGCAGGTTTGGGTAGATGCGCACTGTTTTGACAGTATTGGATGAGGTCTGGATGATCTCGATGGGGTAACCTGCAATTCGCAGGCTGGTTCCCGGTTCCGGAATGGTCTCCAGGTATTCCACGATCAGCCCGCTGATGGTGTTCGGGCCATCCGTGGGAAGTTCCAGCTTCAGCATACGGTTGAGACTGCGGATGGAGATGCCGCCATCCACCAGATAGGAACCGTCACTCTGGGGATGAACATCTTTGGCCAGCTGGGATGGATCGGTGGTGAATTCCCCTACGATCTCCTCCAGGATATCTTCCAGGGTGACGAGCCCCAGGAAGTCACCGTATTCATCCACCACCAGCCCGATGCGGCGCCGTTCCCGCTGGAAATTGAGTAGCTGGGTGTTCAGCGGTGTTCCCTCGGGGATGAAGTAAGGTTCCTGGATGGCTTCCATGAAATGCTCCCTGGTCAGGTTGTGCTCCAGGAAGAGCCGCAGGATGTTGCGGGCATGGACGATACCCACGATGTTGTCGATGGAGCCGCGATATACCGGTAGCCGGGTGTGCTGGCTGTCGAAGAGGTGCTTCCTGATTTCGCTCCACTCCTCCTCCAGGTCGATACCGGCCACCTCGTTGCGCGGCACCATGATGTCTTCCACATTGATCTTTTCCATGTCCAGGATGCTCAGCAGCATACGCTGGTGACGTCGGGGGATCATGGCGCCGGCTTCATTGACCACGGTACGCAGCTCTTCGGCGCTGAGGGCCTGTATCGAGCTGGTTTCCACTGGAATACGGAACAATCTCATCAGACCCTTGGTGATCAGGCTGATGGCCCAGACCACGGGGTAGAGCAGTTTGAGCAGCGGTTCCAGCACGTATGTCGCAGGAAAGGCGAAGCGCTCCGGGTGGAGGGCGGCCAGGGTCTTGGGCGTGACCTCCGCGAAGATGAGGATGACCAGGGTCAGCAGCCCGGTGGCCACTGCGATCCCCGCCTCTCCCATCAGGCGCAGCGCGATGATGGTGGCGATGGAGGAGGCGAGGATGTTGACGAAGTTGTTGCCAAGCAGGATCAGGCCAATCAGCCTGTCGGTGCGTTCCAGCAGGCGGCTGGCGCGGCGCGCCCCGGTATGACCGATCTTGGCCAGATGGCGCAGGCGGTACCGATTGAGGCTGATCAGGGCGGTCTCGGAACCGGAAAAAAAACCGGACAATACGATCAGGAATGCGAGAACCAGGAACAGCAGGATCAGGGGTATCTCGTCCAAGGGGTTATTGCTCCTCGTTTCTACGTTCGCTGGAGCACGAGTTCCAGGATCAGTTTGCTGCCGAAGTAGCCCACCAGGAGGATGATCAGTCCGCCCATCGTCCAGCGAATGGCTGTCCGTCCCCGCCAGCCGAATCGCCAGCGCCCCCAGAGCAGGATGGCGAACATGATCCAGGCGACGATGGAAAGGACCGTCTTGTGGACCAGGTGCTGGGCAAAGATATCGTCCACGAAGAGGATGCCGTTGAACAGTGCAAGGCTGAGAAAGACGAATCCCAGCCCGATGATCTGGAACAGCAGTCGTTCCATGGTCTCCAGCGGGGGCAATGCGCGGATGAAGCCACCGGGCCTGCGGTTACGCAGATGTTTGTCCTGGATGGCGAGCAGGATGGCCTGCAGTGCGGCGATACTGAGCAGGCTGAAGGCCAGGAGGGAGAGCAGGATATGGATCTCCAGACCGGTCGAGGCATTGGTCAGGAGTACCGGTCTGGCCGGCACGAACAGCTGCACCGCCAGCGTCAGGGCCGCCAATGGCAACAGGGCGATGGCCAGGTTCTCAATGGGGGTCTTCAATGCCGACAGCAACAGCAGCAGAGCAGCCAGCCAGACCGCCAGCGAAGCGACGTTGACCACCTCCAGATCGGTACCCGCAGGGGTGAAGATGGCGCCAAACAGTGCCCCTCCATGCAGTGCCACCCCGAGCAGCCCACCCAGAATCAGGGTTTGCCGCGTGATCCCCCAGGGAAAAGGGCGCCTGGTCTGGAGTCTCAACCCAAACAGGAAGGCGACCAGCAGATAGAGCAGTATGGCCAAAATGCCGGATAGTGTACTCATGGGCCCCCGATCACTTGTTCAGGGTTGCATGATGGCATATCCATCACTGATCCGCCAAACGGGAATTGTCGGCTGTTCCGGCCATGGGCCTATTTTACCAGCTGGCTGATCCTCTTGAAGTGAGGGTGGCGGGCATCTTCCAGCCACTCGAACAGGGTGGATTCCAGACAGGTGATGGAGATCCCTCCCCGCGCCATGCGTTCGATGGCGTTGCGATGGTTGTTCTTGGTGCGGGAGCAGACCGCATCCTCCACCACGTACACCTGGTAACCGCTGGTGATCAGGTCGAAGGCGGTCTGCAGGATGCAGACATGGGTTTCTACTCCGGCGAGTATCACCTGGGAGCGTTTCGTCTGCTCCAGCGAGCGGCAAAAACTCTCGGCCCGGCAGCAGGAAAAGGAGGTCTTGTCGACGGTGGCTGCAGCACCTTCCGGGAAGGAAACGGTCTCTCCCAGCCCCTTCGGGTACTGGCGGGTCACGATGAACGGGATCTGCAGATCGGCGGCCGTTCTCCCCAGGATGGTGCTGTTCTGAATCGTACGGGCGCGGACACCCGCCGGCATGGCGTCCATCAGGCGCTGCTGGAGATCCACCAGTACCAACACGCTTGCGCGGGCGCGGCTCAGCTTTGGAGATGGGCTCATGGGGAAGGGAGTGCGGTCGAAGACCCTGGCCCGAAGCGTGGAAGCCGCGTTACGATACCGGGGAGGGGGTTCCCGCTGCTCATCATCTTTCCGACCCTTGTCCAGCCTGGCTCCAACCCGTTTCAGAGCAGAAAGTGATCTGGTCGCGGCGCGTTGATCAGGGGAGGGATTTCCGTATTGAAAAGATACTCTTCGCTGAATTCTCCGTCGTCGGAACGGGTAACGAGGCGGGCCTCCATGGCAGGTGATTCTCCCACGATGGCCACCAGCCGGCCGCCGGGGGCGAGACTCTTCCGGAAAGAGTCGGGCAGGATGGGGAGCGAACCGGTGATGACGATGACGTCATAGGGAGCATAACGCCCCCATCCCTGTGCGCCGTCCCCCTCTTCCAGGGAGATATTCTCGATTCCCTGCTCGATCAGGTGCTGCTCGGCCTGCCGCCGCAGCTCAGGGATGAGCTCCACACTATAGACATGACCACCCATGCTGGCCAGAAGGGCGGTGAAATAACCGCTGCCGGTACCGATCTCCAGCACCTTGTCGTCGGCGTGAACCCCCGCCGCCTGCAACAGGCGGCCCTCCACCGCCGGGGTCATCATCACCTGCCCGTGCCCCAGGTCGATATTGATCTCCGCATAGGCGAGGTCCCGGAACGCCTTGGGCACGAAGGCTTCCCGGGGAACCTGGCCGATGACATCCAGTACCCGCTGTTCCACCACGTTCCAGGGGCGGATCTGCTGCTCGATCATGTTGTTTCGGGCCTGTAGGTAGTTGAGCTCGGACATCGGTCTCTTTCCTGAGATGCTAGTCAGTGGGTGAACTGCCATTAGGGTAAGAGGTTTGCGGGCGGCAGGCAAGAGAAAGGTGGATGTGCTAGAATCTTCGATTCTGCGGGTTCCCGTGGGGGCCCGGCGTCATTTGTCAGAGAGCGGCTTTATGAGTGCAATTCCGGAACAGTTCCTGAGCGACACCGCCAAGGTGGATACCGCTTCGATTCAACCCTATCCCAATTCCCGAAAGATATATGTACAGGGTTCCCGCCCCGACATCCGGGTGCCGATGCGCGAGATATCCCTGACGGATACGCAGAGCGAATCGGGGGCGGAGCACAACCCCGCCCTGACCATCTACGATACTTCCGGTCCCTACACCGATCCGGAGGTGGCCATCGATATCCGCAAGGGGTTGCCCGACGTACGCAGCGCCTGGATAGAGGAGCGGGGTGATACCGAACGGCTGGCCGAACTGTCATCCGAGTACGGGCGGGCGCGGGCCGGTGATCCGGAGCTGGATGCGTTGCGTTTCCCGAACTACAATCGAACGCCTCGTCGCGCCCGCCCTGGGCGCAACGTCACCCAGATGCACTACGCCCGTCGTGGCATCATTACTCCTGAGATGGAGTTCGTGGCCATCCGGGAAAACATGCGCCTGGAGCGCTACAGAGAGCAGCTCTCACGGCAGCATCGGGGGAACTCCTGGGGCGCCGGGCTGCCGGAGAGTATCACCCCCGAGTTCGTCCGGGACGAGATTGCGCGCGGACGGGCCATTATTCCGGCCAATATCAACCATCCCGAGCTGGAGCCGATGATCATCGGGCGCAATTTCCTGGTCAAGATCAACGGCAACCTGGGCAACTCGGCTGTCGCCTCCAGTATCGAGGAGGAGGTGGCCAAGATGACCTGGGCCATTCGCTGGGGCTCCGATACCATCATGGACCTCTCCACCGGCAAGAACATCCACGAGACGCGGGAATGGATCATCCGTAACTCACCGGTCCCGGTGGGTACCGTACCGATCTACCAGGCGTTGGAGAAGGTCGGTGGCAAGGCGGAGGAGCTCAGCTGGGAGATTTTCCGGGACACCCTCATCGAGCAGGCGGAGCAGGGCGTGGACTACTTCACCATTCACGCCGGTCTCCTGTTGCGTCATATCCCGCTGACCGCCAAAAGGGTTACCGGAATCGTCTCCCGTGGCGGCTCCATCATGGCCAAATGGTGTCTGGCCCACCACCAGGAGAATTTCCTCTACACCCATTTCGAGGAGATCTGCGAGATCATGAAGGCCTACGACGTTTCCTTCTCGCTGGGAGACGGCCTGCGACCAGGAAGCATCGCCGATGCCAATGACGAGGCGCAGTTCGGCGAGCTGGAGGTGTTGGGTGAACTGACCCGCATCGCCTGGAAGCACGACGTGCAGACCATCATCGAGGGGCCGGGCCATGTGCCGATGCACCTGATCAAGGAGAACATGGACAAGCAGCTGGAGTGCTGCGGCGAGGCGCCGTTCTATACGCTCGGGCCGCTCACCACCGACATTGCGCCCGGTTACGACCACATCACCTCTGCCATCGGGGCGGCGATGATCGGCTGGTACGGCTGTGCCATGCTCTGTTACGTCACCCCCAAGGAGCACCTGGGTCTGCCCAACCGGGACGACGTCAAGGAGGGGATCATCGCCTACAAGATCGCGGCCCATGCGGCCGATCTGGCCAAGGGGTTACCGGGAGCCCAGTTGCGGGACGACGCCATGTCCAAGGCCCGTTTCGAATTCCGCTGGGAGGATCAGTTCGCCATTGGCCTGGATCCGGACCGGGCCCGGGAATACCACGACGAGACCCTGCCCAAGGAGGCGCACAAGGTGGCCCATTTCTGCTCCATGTGCGGTCCCAGCTTCTGCTCCATGAAGATCACCCGGGAGGTGCGTGACTATGCGCAACGCCAGGGGCTGTCCGAGGAAGAGGCGCTGCGCAAGGGGATGGAGGAGAAGGCGGTGGAGTTCGTCCGCCAGGGGGGAGAGCTGTACCGCAAGGCATGAAACTCGAGACCACGGGCATGAAAGAGCGATTGTTGCTGGTCCTGGAGAAGACCATTGCGGCGGTGTTTGCGGCTATCATCGTGGTGCTGACGCTGGGAGTGGTGATCGGCACCGTGCGGCTGTTCATCAATCTGGGGACACTGGCGGCCAGCGGCGGCGTCACGGGTCAGTATCTGAAGACCATCTCCGATGTCCTCACCCTCTTCATCCTGGTGGAGTTGACCCGCTCCCTGGTGGACTATTTCAGCGAGAATCGGTTGCGACTCACCTTCATCGTCGATGCCGCCATCGTGTTCGTGCTGCGGGAGATCATGATCAAGCTCTTCGAGCACAAGATCAGCACCGAAGAGCTCTACGCCTTGAGCGCCCTGCTGTTCGTGATGGGGGCGCTGCGTATTGCCTCGGTGCTGGTGTATCAGCGGGAAAAGCAGATGACGGCGGAAAACAGCAGGCGGTGAGGAGTGTGCCCTCCACTCAGGCCGCCACCTCCGGGTTTTCCAGCCGCTCCAGCCGGTAGCCATGCTGGTAGACGGCACTGAGCCGCCAGCCATACTCCGGGGTCAGATGGAGCTTGTTGCGCAGCCGGCTGATGTGGGTGTCCACGGTTCGGGTGTTGACCCCCGGGGGCATGTTCCACACCTTCTCGAGGATGAAGCCCCGTGACAACAGCTTGCCGCTGTTGCGCAGCAGGAATACCGCCAGGGCGAACTCCTTCTGCGTCAGCTCGATGGTCTCGTCTCCGAAGTGGATGGCGCGCTCGGCGAACACGATGCGGAAGGGACCGATCTCCAGGACCTCGTTCTCCCCCTCTCCGACATGGGCCCGGCGTCCGGCGGCTGCGATGCGGGCGATCAGCTCCAGCTGTTTCACCGGTTTGACCATGTAGTCATCGGCCCCGCTTTCCAGAGCCTGAACGATGTCCTGCTCGCTGTCACGGGCGGTGACGAAGATGATGGGGGTGCTCTGGCAGTGCTCTTCCCTGATCCATTTCAGTACGTCGATGCCGCTGGTATCGGGCAGCATCCAGTCGAGAATGAACAGGTCGTAATGGCGATGCTGCTTCAGGGCGGTCATGAAAGACTCCGCCGTCTCGAAACTGTCACACTGATGACCGGCGCTCTCCAGCCACAGTTTTATCAGTTCCACCTGATCCCGATCGTCTTCCAGCAAAGCGATGTACACGGTTCGAATCCTCGGCGTTGATCTCTGACTATGATAACTCTATCGGAGTGTAGCAAAAATATCTTGAGGGCCCGCCGGCGCGGTCAGCGGTTCTCCCCACGCGCCAGCCGCAGCAGGACCCGGTCCAGGGCGGCGTGGGGCAGGGTGCGCTTGAGGGTGGCGAACAGCCAGGTGGGGAAGGTGACATAGTAGCGTACGCGTGGCCGCTCGCTCTCCAGGGCGTGGATCACCTTTTTCAGCACCGCCTCCGGCGGCAGGGTGAAGGGGGCGGCGGGGCCGGGTTTGGCCAGCCGTTTTTCCATCGCCTCGTAGGCGGCCCGGTGGACGCTGTTGCGGGCGTCCACGTTGCGCTGGAACATGAGCCGGGCGTTGGCGCGGAAGCGGCTGGTGATGGGGCCCGGCTCGATCAGGGAGATGTGGATGCCGCTTCCCGCCAGCTCCAGCCGCAGAGTGTCGGTGAGTCCCTCCAGGGCATATTTGCTGGCGTTGTAGGCGCCACGGTAGGCCATCGCCACGAACCCCAGCACCGAGCTGTTCTGGATGATACGGCCGTGGCCCTGCCTTCGCATCACCGGGATGATGTAGCGGGTGAGCTCGTGGGTGCCGAACAGGTTGGTCTCGAACTGCGCCCGCAGCACCTCCCGGCTCAGATCCTCCACCGCTCCCGGTTGCCCGTAGGCACCGTTGTTGAACAGGGCGTAGAGGGTGCCGCCGGTACGTTCCAGGATGTCCTCCACGGCTTGCCGGATGGAGGCCGGGCGGTCCAGATCCAGCTGCAGCGACTCCAGCCCCCGGGACTGCAGATCGGCCACGTCTTGCGCCTTGCGGGCGGTGGCGAACACCCGGTAGCCACGCTGTTGCAGCCCCTCCGCCACGCAGCGACCGATGCCGCTGGAGCAGCCGGTGATCAGGATGGAACGTTCAGTCGGTTTGCTCATCGTGTCGTCTCTGTTGCAATTCCCACATGTGGGCGTAGTGACCGCCCCTGGCCAGCAGCTCCCGGTGGGTGCCTTGCTCCACGATCCGGCCCTGCTCCATCACCAGGATGAGATCCGCATCCACGATGGTGGAGAGCCGGTGGGCGATGACCAGGGTGGTGCGGTGGCTGGCCGCCTCCCGCAGGGTCTGCAGGATGGCCTGTTCCGACCTGGAGTCCAGGCTGGAGGTGGCCTCGTCGAAGACCATGATGCGCGGGTCCTTGAGCAGCGCCCGGGCGATGGCGATGCGCTGTTTCTCGCCGCCGGAGAGCTTCAGGCCCCTTTCTCCCACCCGGGTTTCGTAACCCTCGGGGAGGGATTCGATGAAGTGGTCCAGATGGGCCATGCGCGCCGCCTCGAGCACCGCCTCGCGGCTCGCCTCGGGGTTGCCGTAGGCGATGTTGTAGTAAATGGTGTCGTTGAACAGCACGGTGTCCTGCGGCACTATGCCGATGGCCGCGCGCAGGCTCCGCTGGGTGACGTCGCGGATATCCTGGCCGTCGACGAGGATACGTCCACCGGTCACGTCGTAGAAGCGGAACAGCAGGCGGGAGAGGGTGGACTTTCCGGCCCCGCTGTGTCCCACCACCGCCACCTTTCTGCCGGCGGGGACGGTGAACTCCACGCCAAACAGGATCTGCCGTTCCGGCGTGTAGGCAAACTCCACCTGCTCGAAGCGGATCTCGCCGCCATCGAGCACCAGATCCGGCGCCCCCGGCCGGTCGGTGATCTCGGCATTTTTCTCCAGCAGCCCGAACATCCGCTCCAGATCGGCCAGCGAATGCTTGATCTCCCGATAGACGAAACCGAGAAAATTCAACGGCATGTAGAGCTGCAGCAGGAAGGCGTTGACCAGCACCAGATCGCCCAGGGTCATCTCACCGGTGGTGACCCGCTGGGCGGCGAGATGCACCAGCAGGGTCATGCCGATGGCGATGATGGCGCCCTGGCCGAAGTTGAGGGCGGAGAGGGAGGTCTGGTTCTTGATGGCCGCCTGTTCCCACCGGGCCATCTGTTCACCGTAACGGCGGGTTTCGTACTCTTCGTTGCCGAAGTATTTCACCGTCTCGTAGTTGAGCAGGGAATCGATGGCGCGGGTATTGGCGCGGGAGTCCATCTCGTTCATGGTGCGGCGGAACTTCATGCGCCACTCGGTCACCACCAGGGTATAGGTGATGTAGGCGGCGATGCTGACGAAGGTGATGATGCCGAACCAGGCATCGTACTTGAACAGCAGGATGCCGATGACCAGCCCGATCTCCACCAGGGTGGGGAGGATGTTGAACACCATGAAGTTGAGCAGGAACCCCAGCCCGCGGGTGCCCCGCTCGATGTCCCGCAAGACCCCGCCGGTCTTGCGATCCAGATGAAAACGCAGAGAGAGGTCGTGCAGGTGCCGGAACACCTGGGTGGCGATACTGCGGATGGCCCCCTGGGTCACCTTGGCGAAGATCGCATCCCGCAGCTCGCCGAACAGGGAGGCGCTCAGGCGCAGCAGGCCGTAGGCCAGGATCAGGGCCGTGGGCAGCACCACCACGGGATTCTGTGACACATCCAGCGCATCGATGATCTGCTTGAGCGTCAGCGGCACGCCGACATTGGCCAGTTTGGCCAGGATCAGCAGCCCGAACGCCAGCAGCACCCGGTTCCGGTATTGCCAGAGATAGGGGAACAGGGAGCGGAGTGCGTTCAGGTCGCGCCTGGCGGAGGTCTCCGGGAAGTGATCACGATAACGCATGGGGTTCTGGTATCATACCGCCAAATCTTGAATCGGGTGGGCCAAACCCCCATCTTACCGCATATTTTCATGATAGGAGAGGTTTGTTGACGATGCCGATCTACGAATATCAGTGTCAGAGTTGCGATCACAAACTGGAGGTCATGCAGAAGATGAGCGACGAGCCGCTCAAGGAGTGTCCTGCCTGCGGCGAGCCCGCACTGACCAAGCTGATCTCCGCAGCGGGCTTCCGGCTCAGCGGGAGCGGCTGGTATGAGACCGACTTCAAATCCGGCAACAAGAAGAATCTGGCCGGAGACGGAGACAAGGCCAAGAGCGGGGACGCCCCGGCCCCTTGCGGGGCAGAGGGGGGTTGTCCGGCAGCCTGTTCCGATTGAGCGCAAGCCGGTCCGGCGGTTCTTCGCTGGTTGCGTGGGAATGGTACAGGTCGTACCATTCCCTTTTTCGTTTCACCACCACAAGCAAGAAGGATTGAGATGCGCACCCATTTTTGTGGAGAGATCCGGGCGACGGATATCGGCAGCGAAATAACCCTGAGCGGTTGGGTTCACCGTCGGCGGGATCATGGCGGGGTCATTTTCATCGATTTGCGGGATCGGGAAGGGTTGATCCAGGTGGTGTTCGATCCCGATGCCGAAGAGGCCTTCGCCACGGCCGAGCGGGTGCGCAGCGAGTACGTACTGCGGGTCACCGGCAAGGTTCGGGCCCGTCCGGAAGGGACCGAGAACCCGGAGCTTCCCACCGGGGAGGTGGAGCTGCTGGGCCGGAAGCTGGAGATCCTCAACACCGCCGAGACGCCGCCGTTCCAGGTGGATGTCGAGGACCATGAGGTCTCCGAGGAGCTGCGCCTGCGCTACCGTTACATCGACCTGCGCCGCCCGCAGATGCTGGAGCGGCTGAAGCTGCGCTCCGAGGTGGTGCGCGTGCTGCGCAACTTTCTCGATGACAACGGTTTCATGGACATCGAGACCCCCATGCTGACCCGTGCCACCCCGGAAGGGGCCCGTGACTATCTGGTGCCCAGCCGGACCCACCCCGGAAGCTTTTTCGCCTTGCCGCAGTCGCCGCAACTGTTCAAGCAGCTGCTCATGATGTCCGGTCTGGAACGCTACTATCAGATCGTGCGCTGTTTCCGCGACGAGGATCTGCGTGCCGACCGTCAGCCGGAGTTCACCCAGCTGGACATCGAGACCTCCTTCATGGACGAGGAGCAGATCATGGCACTGATGGAGGGGATGATGCGCGAACTCTTTCGCCGCGTGCTGGGAGTGGAACTGCCGGATCCCTTCCCGCGTATCACCCATGCCGAGGCGATGCGCCGCTTTGCCTCCGACAAGCCGGATCTGCGTATCCCGCTGGAGCTGGTGGACGTGGCGGATCTGCTGGTGGACGTGGAATTCAAGGTCTTTTCAGGTCCTGCCAACGACCCGACGGGGAGGGTGGCCGCCCTGCGTCTGCCCCAGGGGGGCAAGCTCTCCCGCAAGGAGATCGACGACTACACCCGATTCGTCGGGATCTACGGGGCCAAGGGGCTTGCCTACATCAAGGTGAACGATCCTGCGAAGGGGCGGGAGGGACTGCAATCCCCCATCCTCAAGTTCCTGCCGGATGTGGCCGTCGACGGCATCATGAGTCGGACCGGAGCGGAAGCGGGTGATCTCATCTTCTTCGGCGCTGACAAGGCTGCGGTGGTCAACGAATCCCTTGGTGCGCTGCGGGTCCGTCTGGGACACGACTGCGGTCTGCTGGAGAAGGGGTGGCGGCCGCTGTGGGTGGTGGATTTCCCCATGTTCGAGTGGGACGAAAAGGAGCGGCGCTGGTATTCGTTGCACCATCCTTTCACCTCTCCCAAGGATGAGCACGTCGATCGATTGGAGAGCGATCCGGGTGCCTGTCACTCCCGCGCATACGACATGGTGCTCAACGGGACCGAGCTGGGTGGCGGTTCGATGCGTATTTACCGTGCGGATGTCCAGCAGCGGGTGTTTCGCGCCTTGGGCATCGATGATCAGGAGGCGCAAGACAAGTTCGGCTTTCTGCTCGAAGCCCTCAAGTACGGCTGCCCGCCCCACGGCGGAGTGGCCTTTGGACTGGACCGGCTGGTGATGCTGATGTCCGATGCCCATTCCATCCGGGATGTGATGGCCTTTCCCAAGACCCAGAGTGCCGCCTGCCTGCTGACCCAGGCCCCCTCTCCGGTCAGCGACGCACAGTTGCGGGAGCTGGGGATCCGCCTGCGCAGGTCGGTGGCGAAAGAGAGCAGAGGGGAGAGCTGATCCTTCCGGTGGCGTCGCCCCGTTATCCGGAAAAAGGTGGTCTCTGGCGGCCAGACCGGCGTGGACAGGGCGGCGCTGGACGTGGCGCTGATGCTTGGTATCCTCCGTGGTGGCTGGTGCCCCAAGGGCCGGCTCGCCGAAGATGGTGTCATTTCACCGCACTATCCGCTGCGGGAGAGTGACTCCCGTGACTATGCGTACCGCACCCGTCTCAACGTGCGCGAAAGTGATGGTACGTTGATCCTCCATCGTGGCGTTCTGAACGGCGGAACCGCTCTCACTCTCCGCTGCGCACGGGAGCTGGGCAGACCGGTGTTCGTCGTTGATCTGGAACACCCGCCGGAGCTGAATACGGTGCACGCGTGGTTGCGCCGCCATCACATCCGGGTGTCTATTGCCCCGACAACCAAATATTTACACCTTCAGCCATCCTGTGTCCGTCTCTGGCAAGGCATCGAAACGCCGCTGTAGCCGGGTACTACAGCAAGTTTCGATAACGTCGTCCAGAGACGGACACAGGATGGCCGGCCATCGATTCTCAAACAGTTGGGACGCCGGGTCTGCGCCAGTTCTGCGTTGCAGCACTTGGAAATAGTCATCACTATTCCCTGCGCGCTGCGCCTTGACCTGACGCAGACCCGGCGTCCTGAAGGTGCAAATATTTGGTTGTCGGGGCAATAATGTCGCGGGGCCGCGGGAGAGCGGCTCCCCGGGGATTCATCGGGAAGCCGTGCGTTTTCTGGAGCAGCTACTGGATCAGCCGAAATAGTCGGGCTCGTTACCGGGCTTCCACTTGATATTGCAGCCCAGGCTGGGTTTCTGCTCTTCGGGCACCGGCTTGCCGGCCAGCACCGCTTCCACCGCGGCGCGCAGATCCTTGCCGGTGACCGGTTCGTCGTTGCGCGGGCGGGCGTCGTCGAACTGGCCGCGATAGACCAGCTTGCGGTCGGCGTCGTAGAGGAAGAAGTCGGGGGTGCAGGCGGCGCGGTAGGCCTTGGCCACCGACTGGTCGGCATCGTAGAGATAGGGGAAGGTGTAACCCGCTTTCTTCACCTCTTCCATCATCTTCTCCGGACTGTCGTCCGGATAGTTGTCGGCGTCGTTGGCGTTGATACCCACCATGGCCAGCCCTTTCGGTTGATACTCGCGGGCGAATTCGGCCAGCGCCTCCCGGATGTGGATCACATAGGGACAGTGGTTGCACATGAAGACCACCAGCAGGGCCGGTGCCTCCTTGAACTCTTCCAGAGAGCGGTATTTGCCGGTGGCCGGCTCAAGCAGCCGGAAATCGGGTGCCGGCGTACCCAGTTCCTGCATGGTGGATGGGGTTCTTACCATAGGATTGCCTTCTCCTCAGCTTTGCTCGATGACGATCAATGCTTCGTCGGGGTTGACACGGTCACCCTTGCCAACGTTGATCTGCCTGATTGTACCGGATATCGGTGCCTGGATCTCGGTCTCCATCTTCATCGCCTCGGTGATGAGCACCGGATCTCCCGCCTCCACCTGCTCTCCTTCCTGTACCAGTACCTCCACGATGGTGCCCGGCATGGAGGTGGTCACGTGCCCCGGTTCGGTGGCGCGGGGGCGTCCGGATTCGGTTTCCGCCGGCCGGGACTCCTCCCCTTCGGGTAGCCGGTCCAGGGTCTCCACCATCACCTCCTCGGGGATGCCGTCCACGGTGAGGAACAGGGGCCGGTGGTGGTCGGTGCGGTGGCCTGCCCCGGTCACCTTGATGTGGTATGTCTCTCCGTGCAGGGTGACGTTGAATTCGGTGGCCCGTGGCCGGCCCTCTTCGTGGCTCGGTGGAGGCTGCAGCGGCTCCGGAACCAGGGTGCCGGCGGCGCGCTGTTCCAGGAACTCCCGGCCGATGTCGGGGAACATGGCGTAGGTGAGGAGATCCTCGTCCGAGCGGGCCAGGTCGCCGATCTCGGCCCGCAGGCGGTCCAGCTCGGGCGGCAGCAGATCGGCGGGGCGGCACTCGATCACCTCTTCGTTGCCGATGGCCATCTGCCGGACCACGGGGTTGACCCGGCCGGGCGGTTTGCCATAGCGCCCCTGCAGGTAGTATTTCACCTCGTTGGTGATGGTCTTGTAGCGCTCTCCGGTGAGCACGTTGAGCACCGCCTGGGTCCCCACGATCTGGGAGGTGGGGGTGACCAGCGGAGGATAACCCAGATCCTCCCGCACCCGGGGGATTTCCGCCAGCACCTCGTTCATCCTCTCCAGCGCGCCCTGTTCGCGCAACTGGTTGGAGAGGTTGGAGATCATCCCCCCCGGCACCTGGTTGACCTGGACCCGGGTGTCCAGACCGGTGTATTCGCTCTCGAATTGCTGGTACTTCTTGCGCACCTCCCGGAAATAGAAGCCGATCTCCTGCAGCAGCTCCAGATCCAGCCCCGTATCATAGGGCGTGCCGCGGAAGGCAGCCACCATGGACTCGGTGGCGGGATGGCTGGTGCCGCCGGAAAAGCTGGAGATGGCGGTGTCGATACCGAAGGCGCCGCTTTTCACCGCTTCGTAGTGGCAGATGGCGGCCAGTCCGGCGGTGTCGTGGGAGTGGATCTGCACCGGGACCTCCAGCCGTTCCGCCAGGGCGGCGGTCAGCTCGGCTGCGCGCGCAGGGGTGAGCAGGCCGGCCATGTCCTTGATGGCCACGCTGTGACATCCCAACTCTTCCAGTTCCCGGCCCATCTTCACGAAGGCGGGGATGTCGTGTACCGGGCTGGTGGTGTAGCAGATGGCCCCCTGGGCATGCTTGCCCGCCGCCTTCACCGCCTCGATGGCGGTGCGCATGTTGCGCACGTCGTTGAGGGCGTCGAAGATGCGGAACACGTCGATGCCGTTGTCGGCCGCCCGTTGCACGAACAGCCGGACCACGTCGTCGGAGTAGTGGCGGTAGCCGAGCAGGTTCTGGCCTCGCAGCAGCATCTGCAGGCGGGTGTTGGGCAGCGCCTTGCGGAGCTGGCGCAGCCGCTCCCAGGGATCCTCCTTCAGGAAGCGGACGCAGGCGTCGAAGGTGGCTCCGCCCCACGCCTCCAGGGACCAGTAGCCCACCTGGTCCAGCCTGGGGCAGACGGGCAGCATGTCCTCGGTGCGCAGCCGGGTGGCGATCAGCGACTGGTGGGCGTCGCGCAGGATGGTGTCGGTGATGCGGGTTCGGGGCATGGTCTGTGGTTCCTGTCTGTCAGGCGGCGCCGCTGGCGGCGACGGCGGCCGCAATGGCGGTGGCGATCTCCCGGGCCGGGCGGCGGATGGAGTAGTCGATCAGCTCCGGGTGGGCCTCGACGAAGCCGGTGTCGAACCGTCCGCTGCGGAATTCGGGGGAACGCAGGATCTCCAGGTGATAGGGAATGGTGGTCTTCACGCCGTACACGCCGATGTCGTTCAGGGCCCGCGCCGCGCGGTTCAGTAGCTGCTCCCAGTCCAGCGCCCAGACGGTGAGCTTGGCGCACATGGAGTCGTAGTAGGGCGGGATCTGGTAGCCGGTGTAGATGGCGCTGTCGGTGCGGACGCCGGGCCCTCCGGGGGCGAAGTAGCGGGTGATGCGGCCGAAACTGGGCAGAAAGTCGTTCTTCGGGTCCTCGGCATTGATGCGGAATTCCATGGCGTATCCCCTGCGCCGGATCTCCTCCTGCCGGTAGCGCAAGGGCAGCCCCGCGGCGATGCGGATCTGCTCCTGCACGATGTCGATTCCGGTGATGGCCTCGGTGATGGTGTGTTCCACCTGCAGACGGGTGTTCATCTCCATGAAGTAGAAGTTCTGCCGCTGGTCCATCAGAAACTCCACCGTACCCGCGTTGCGGTAGCCGACGGCGCTCGCCGCGCGTACCGCCAGCTCGCCGATGTGGGCTCGTTGCTCGTCGCTGAGCTGCGGGGAGGGGGCGATCTCGATCAGTTTCTGGTGGCGGCGCTGGATGGAGCAGTCCCGCTCGAACAGGTGGGTCACCTGACCGTGGCTGTCGGCCAGGATCTGTACCTCGATATGGCGCGGGTTGTCGATGCACTTCTCCAGGAACAGCTCCGCGCTGCCGAATGCCTTGGTGGCCTCGGAGATGACACGGTCATAGTTGCGGCGCAACTGTGTCTCGTTCTCGCACCGGCGGATGCCGCGCCCGCCACCTCCGGAGGTGGCCTTGAGCATCACCGGATAGCCCACCTCGGCGGCGATCTCCAGCGCCTCCTCCACACTTTCCAGGTTCCCTTCGCTGCCCGGGGTGACCGGGATTCCGGCCCGGATCATGGCGCGGCGGGCCTCGATCTTGTCCCCCATGCGGCGGATCACCGCCTCGTCGGGACCGATAAAGGCGATGCCGCGGCGGCGGCAGGCACGGGCCAGCTCCGGACTCTCGGAGAGGAAGCCGTAACCGGGGTGGAGTGCGTCGCAACCGGCGGCGATGGCCAGGTTGACCAGCCGGTGGGCGTTGAGA
>Ga0256832_1000018_pt1 | contig 109236 bp, 88 predicted proteins | sample 134614metaG_FD_190534 | JGI IMG/M metagenome (GOLD analysis project Ga0256832, IMG submission 190534) | Hydrothermal vent microbial communities from Lau Basin, Pacific Ocean - 134-614 | ecosystem: Environmental > Aquatic > Marine > Hydrothermal vents | place: Pacific Ocean: Lau Basin...
GCAACTTTTGCCTTAAATTGGTTAGAAAAATTTTTCCTCTTACTGGACATTTCTTCTCTCCTTTGTTTTTTGTTAATTTACGATTTTTCCACCTTAAATTCTTGTCCAGTTTTTGGGGTACATTATATTATTTAATTTGTCTGTTAGAAATACTTTTACACGATGGAGTAATCCTAGTACAATAAGGTATGATGGTAATCAAAGTAATGTCGGTTTTAGCGTGGTAAATTATAATAGTAGTACTCATCAATATACTTTAAATATTGCGACTAATTATTCCGGAATGCTAACGCTGGTACCAACAAAGCCATTAAATTTAAGGCTCGTAACAAATAATCAGCACCCTCAATTAGAATGGGACGCAAATCCTGAACCGAATATACAAGCATATTGGATTTATAGAAGTGATGATGGCGGTCCTTATCTTAAAGTCGGCTCTGTAAACGGAAATACGCATAGTTTTATTGATTATGGAGTAGACTATACAAAGCCTATATGGGAAGTTACGATTAAATACAAAATACTGGCAAGGAATACATCAAACAAAAATTCAGCATATAGCAATGTAGTTAAAACTTTAGGCCAACCCACTTTATTACTTAAATCAAACAATAATGTAGATATACCGCTTAGCTATAAACTTCAAAATTATCCTAACCCGTTTAATCCAACAACTACAATTGCATATCAATTACCAAAGAAAAGTCATGTACTACTTAGAGTTTATAATACATTAGGTAAGGAAGTAGCTACACTGGTAAATGGAGATAAAGAAGTAGGATATTATAAAGTAAGTTTTGATGCGTCAAATTTACCAAGCGGTATATATATTTATCGTTTCCAAGCCGGGAAAAGTCAATTAATTCGTAAGATGATTTTACTAAAGTAGATTTAAATGGAAGGAGGAATAAGAAACTCATATGATTATATTTAATACCTCCGGGGTTAATAAACTTCGGGGGTTTTTTAATGTTAAATCCAAAGTACAAAATCTCATGCGCTGATTACAAAGGTTTAAATAACAAATTCCAAAAAACAAGCTTTCATGCTGTTCGCTGCAGGCGAATTGGTTCGGCATATGATTAAAGTTACGGGTTCCTTTTAGATCCCGAAATAAATTCGGGATGACGGTTTATATTTAATTCACTGTTGGCGGAAGGAATGACAGAAAAAGAAATCCCAAATAATAAATAGCAAATTCCAATAAACCGGATTAATTGTGCGAGTTTTAGAACCAAATACGGCCTAAAACAATTTGCGTTAAAAAATTCGTGCGGAGAAGCGTTAAAAAAATAATGCTGTTTGAGTCCCGGTATATCGGCAGATATAGCGGGACGAGTTCATTATTTTTAGCTACGAAGCTAAGAATTTTAGCAAATTGTTTTCAGCCTTGATTTTTTCTTTGGTTCGTTTCTTTTGTATCAAAGCTTGTCCCGATTTATCGGGAACAAAAGAAATGAACAGACCGTTTCACTTCGATGGAGTTTTGTTTTTGTGGTTGAAAACTTGTTCTATAAATATGCCACGCCATACGGCGTTTGCGTGATGAAAAAGCGAGTTCTTTTTAGATCCCGAAACAAGTTCGGGATGACACGTTCTTTTCAATCCGCCGACGGCGGACGGGATGACACGTTCATTGGCAGACAGGATAACGAGTTTTATTAACTGTCATGCTGAATTTATTTCAGCATCTCATAGAGTTCATTTTAGATCCCGAAACCAGTTCGGGATGACAGTTAAAAATAAGCAATGACAAGCAACAAATGACAATTGATCAATGACCAATTCCAAACGTAAAACGCAAGACGTAAAACGTAAGACGTAGGGGACGCAAATTTTGCGTCCCCTACAATAATTTTTTATGCGTGAATTCGTGGTTTGTAAAAAATTAATTTAAATCTTTCACCGGCACGAATGCCAAAATTGTTTCGGGGTGTTTATCCGTTGCAATTAAAAACCCTTTGTTACCGAGTCTTGCAATTCCTTCCCAATTCCTGCTGGATTTGCCTGTCTCCAGTTGAAAGTAAACGGGCGCCCGACCGGTTATTGTGATTGCGCCGTTTTCAATTTTTAATTCAACCAACCGTTCCACTTCTTCTGCTTCCAAATGTGTGCGACCGATACCATATCTCGAAATTAGTAAATCTTCGGTGGGATTTATTGCGGGTTTATCACCCGGATATAAATAATTAATTACCCAAAACTTCCCGTTTTTATCGGGCAGCGTTGCATCGGTTACTCTGTATTCAATTGTGGGAAAATTAAGAGTTGAGATAAAATCAAGTTTGCTGTTGAATTTGTAAGCTTTGGGATTGGGAACCAGATTTTTACCGTTCACTTCGAATATTGTATAAATATAATTATTAAAGGTTAAAACGGTTTCGGTACTCCAATTATGAAATTGATCGGGTGCCGGTGAGTGCCGGACGCTCGATGAATCCAAAGTAAGCCGGTTCGCAGTTGAATCAAGAATTCCTTTAACAATTAAGCTTTCCGTGGCACCGTTATTTACATATTCAATCGTCAAATAAGCAGTATCGCCCAGAAAAACTATCGATTCGTAGCCTGAATCTTTCCTGTTATATTTTTCAAGTCCCTTCGCTACAAATTCGATTCTGTCGGGTTCAATTGTGTTTATGGTTTTACTAAACAGAAAATCTTCGATTTTGCTTTTGGGGATTGAATAAAGCGTTCCACCGTTTTTATATTTGAATTTAACGGGGAACTGAGGCAATAAAATCAATTTGTTTTTATACCATGTCAATCCGGAAATTTCGGATATCCTTTGTGTAAAGGGTCCGCTTAAGTTTATCTTTTCAACCGGTGCTTCATCAAGCAATTTGGGTTGAATAGCTTCGTTGCTTACCGATGTAATTTCTTTTTCTTTACATGCGGTTGTGAAAAAAAGTATTAAAGATAAGCCGATTAAGATTTTTTTCATACCATAAATTCCGCATTTGGTTTAGTCCCGGACGTAAAAAATATTTATTTACGTCCGGCACGATTGAAAAATTTAATTCATTCCGGGGATAGACATTTTTTGAAAACCTTCCGGAATTTCGAAAAGTGAAGGACTGAGCGATTCTTCTTTTAATTCGGCAACTTCGAAAACATCTTTCGTATTTCCGTCTTTATCTTTAACAATAACTTGCATCGGGAAATATCCTTCGCCGAACGTCTTTTGCCATTCCGGTTGTTCATCGGGCATCATAGGATTTTGTGCAAACATAAAACTTCCCATATCGGTAGCGACCCACGCTTCAATGGTTTCACCGGATTCTTCGTCGTTGTAAATTACCTGTTCGCATTTATGTCCGAACATTTCTTTGGTTTTACCGGTTTTATATTTTTCAACGTCCGCCGGGTTAAAGTTATCGTCATTTTCATCTTTATTTTTATCTGCCTTTTTCATCATTTCGCCAACTTTTTCCCGTATTTTGTCCATTTCAAATTCCATAAACATTTTTTGTTCGGGCATAATCATTACCATTTTTTTCTTATCGACAATCATTGCTCCGCCCATTCCGCCAGGAACATCGATCCGGAATTTATTGTTTTTTATATAATAATTTATAAACGTTTCGTTTCCATCCGAAGAAATTTTAAATTTTATCCTTCCTTCGAAACCTTGCGCCTTTGAAGTATAAGAAAACGAAAACAATAAACCTGCAAGTAAAAGCAGGTAAGAAACTTTTATGAAATTTCTCATTTTATTTTCTCCTTTGTTTTTGGATAAAAAAATATAACGAAAATAATGTAAAAATGGTTAATAGTCCGAATGTTCCTTTTGGGAAAGAGAATATGACGGCTATCCGACAAACAATACTGTTACATCCGTAAACTATCGCCTGTTTGTCAGTTTTAGCTACTGCCCTGTTGTATGTTACGGTTAGAAATTCTTTCAACAAAAAGTAACGGAGTTAAAAATGAAAAATTTATTTTCTTTATCCAAAGCAGTTTCGGCGGGGATAGCCGGAACAATAGCAATGACTTTATTTATGTTCATGGGCAAGTTTATGGGCATCAATATGAACGTTCCCAAAATGTTAAGTTCCATGTTCGGTGGGAATTTGGCAATCGGTTGGGCAATGCACTTTATGATTGGTATATTTCTCGCTTCTTCTTTCGGGTTGGTCTTTTACAATGTGATAAATGTTAATAATAAAATTGTAAAAGGAATGTTGTTCGGAATTATTCCGTGGTTCATGGCTCAAACAATTGTTATGCCGATGATGTTCGTAATGCAAGGAATGAATTTCTCGGACGGATTATTTTCCGGTTCTTTCAAATTAGCTTTTGCCAGCTTAATTGCACATTTTGTTTACGGCGCGGTTGTGGGAGCGATTTACCGCCCGCAGCTTAAAACCGTTGCCAATCCGTCTGTTTAATTCATAAGGGGCTGCCTAAAATCCTCCGGGCAGCCTCATCCTTTAATTTATCCTATTATTTCTTCCTTTTAATTGCCGAGATGCATAATTTTAAGTTTCTCAAATTTTTGAATAATCAAATTGGCAAACAAAAACATAAATTTCAAAGCGGTAGCTTTTCCGCGTGAACACGGATCGTGGGGGTTCGTACTTGAACCATTGACCTTATCGGTAATTATTGCTTTTAGTACTAACGGGTTGTTGATTGCGCTTGCTTCGTTTTTAACGTTTTTAGCCCATCAACCTATTCGTATCATCTTGAAAAAGGGAATAGCAAAAAAACTAAAACGAAACGCGGTTTTCTTTTTAGGTCTGTATTCTTTGTTAGCCGTTTTTTCCATGATTCCCGTAATCAAATCCGAAGATTTATTTGTTCTGACCCCTTTGTTTTTCGTTATGGTTTTAATGTTATACTTTCTTTATTTGGAAACATCCGGACTGGCGAGAAACGTGTATGCGGAATTAATTGCCCCCGTTTCAATAAACATTATTGCATTGTCGATTGTTCTTGCGGGGAATTGGCAGCTTCCGCAAACCTTGGCTTTGTTTATTGTATTGTTAAACCGCTCGGTACCTACAACATTTTACATTCACGAAAAATTGAATTCCCTTAAGAATAATAGCATTAATAGCCGTAGATTGATTATAGTTACCATAACCGGCTTGATAGCCGTTGTAATTTTGGCTTTTATGAATCTTGTTCCGTATTTATCTGTAATAGCCGTGCTGATTTTGGCAGGAAGAATATTTCACGGTTTTACAAAGAAAGCAAAAAGATTAACCGTAAAGCAAATCGGGATGTTGGAATTTTTATACGGAACAATTTTCGTTATAGTCAATGCAATAGGATATTTATACGGATTGTAAAATCTGCGCGAAAATTTTTATATTCGGAAAAGAAAAAAAGGGGAAAGAAATGGCAAATAAAAAAGATTACTTAAAAGAAACGGTAAAGCATATCGATATAAAAGAACACAACGTGGTTCCGCTTATTGAAGCGATGAAGAGCATGGCGTTTTCCGCAAGGGATTTATACCGCGCGGCAACCATTTACGAAAAGATGTTAACGGATGAAGAAACAACGGTAATTTTAACTTTAGCCGGAAGCTTATTCAGCGCCGGATTGAAAAAAGTTGTCTATGATTTAATCTCGAACAATATGGTTGATGCAATTGTTTCGACCGGTGCGATTATGGTTGACCAGGATTTCTTCGAAGCGCTTGGCTTTAAGCATTATATCGGTTCGCAATATGTTAACGATAACGAATTACGCGAGTTGCACATAGATAGAATTTACGATACTTTTATAGACGAAGATGAATTGAGAATTTGCGATGAAACCACGGCAAAAATTTTCGATAGCTTGGAGCCTAAACCTTATTCTTCAAGGGAATTACTTTGGCACTTCGGTAAATATTTGGAAGATACCGGTGGACCCAAGGTTGACGACAGCGTAATTTATGCGGCTTACCAAAACAACGTTCCCATTTTCGTTCCCGCTTTTTCCGATTGTTCCGCCGGATTCGGTATAGTAATGCATCAAACAAAAAATCCGGCTAGTCACGTTTCGTTCGATTCCGGCAAAGATTTTCTTGAACTTACCCAAATAAAATTGCACAGCAAGGAAACCGGAATTTTTATGGTCGGCGGCGGTGTGCCGAAAAACTTTACGCAAGATATAGTAGTTGCTGCGGATATTTTACAAGAAGACGCTCCGATGCACAAATACGCAATTCAAATTACAGTTGCCGATGTGCGGGACGGCGCTCTTTCAAGTTCCACTCTTAAAGAAGCAAGTTCGTGGGGCAAAGTTGAAACAACTTACGAGCAAATGGTGTATTCCGAAGCTACTTTGGCTATGCCGTTGATTGCCGGATACGCTTACCACAAAGGCGTTTGGAAAAACAGACCGAAAAGGGAATTGCAAAAATTGTTTGCCGGAAATCTAGTTAACAGCATTAAGTAATGTTGATGATGAAAATTTTCGCCGGCGGCTTAGTTAAGTTCATCTTGATTCCCGGCACTTAACAACCAACCGGATTTAATTCTACCGGTAGATTGTTCGTTACGGATTTAACAATAAAGATAAAATTTTTATATTTTATAAAAGTTAAATAATTCGTCGGCGGAATTTATTTTAATGAATACCGGAAATAAAAACTCGCTCCCCAAATGGATTAAGAAAATACAGCAACAAAGCTGGCAGATAGAAATATTAATTGCGAGCGGTTTAATCATCTTCCTTTACAATATACCTCACTACTTATTTAATTTTCTTATCGATTATGAAGAAAGCGCTTTGCCGAGAGCGGAACCAGTTATCTTGTTTTTCGGAGCGTTTATTTTTTCGCGGGCGTTGTTATTGGGATTTGTAGCAACTCTTTTTTTACGGGCTTTATGGCTTGCATTCTTGGGAATTAATTTTGCGTTTCCGGATGGAATTAATTTTCAAAAATTATCTTACAGCGAATTTTTCAAAGAAAAAATTGAAAAATCAAAGACCATATCTGAAAGAATCATCTCCTTGGAAAAAATTTGCAGCCTTACCTATTCGATAACAATAATGGTTACTTTATTTACCGCGGGTATGTTCGTGTTGCTTACGGTATTGTATTACGGATTATATTATCTGGCTCCTTCTTTTTATGATAATCCGAATAACGGAATAATATTGTTAATTCTTATTTTTTTAATGATGTTGGGAATTGTGGATTGGTTCTTTTTCGGTAAGATGAAAAGATTTAAACTCATTTCCCAAATTTATTATCCCCTGTATAAATTATTCCATTGGTTTACTTTATCATCTTTTTATCAGAAAGAATATCTTGTATTCATTTCAAATGTTAACCGTTGGAAAGTATACGGCATTTTTATTATATATTTTTTACTGGCGTTTGAAATTACAATGTTGGAACTTTCAAATATCGACATTAACATAAAAGGCGCAATTCCTCCGGTTTCCTTTGAAGAAAGAAATTTTTTAACTCTGCCGACACTTTCTTTTATAAGTAAAAGAAAATATGAAAGTAAGTTAAACGAAAACAACAGAATAATTTCCTCTGCGATTCAATCCGATATTATAACAGGCAATTTTTTAAGAGTGTTTGTTGTTTATCTTAAACAATACGATGAATCCTTGGATTCGTTATTCAGGAAGAACAACGTAAAATTAAAACCGGAACATAGGACAATGGAGTTTTATCGTGTAAATGACTCTTTAATTCAAAAATCGTTTAACGAATTTTTTGTTTTGGAAATTGACGATAAAAAGATAGAAAACAATGTGTGGTATCTCGAAAAACATTATAAAACCGGCGAATATGGATTTGTATCGTATGTGCCGGTATCGGATTTGCCGAAAGGCGGACATCTTCTCATTATTAAATTTAACCGACTGAGACACGGGAAATTTAACCAGCAATTTATAAGTAATATCCCGTTTTTTCTTGAGTGACAAAAAATTATCCGGATAACATTAAAACTTAAATATATGAAATTTATAACCGTCTAATTTAATGTAAAGTCCGGGTTCCGTTACTTCTTCTTTGTTTCTCATATAAAATTTGTCGTTAATCAAATCCTCGAATGTTATTTTATGGGGATATGATTCCACGTTAAGTTTTATTCTGCAGTAAGAAGTTACGGATGAATAATTAACAACAATCAATCTTTTTTCTCCGTTAAGTTCCCACAACCATGCAAGCATATTCTCGAATGTTTGGTCGCCCTCGCCTGCGGGGAAGACGTGAATTAGTTGCCAATCCCCGTTTTTGAAAATACCGGCTTTTATTATCCTCAGAAAATTATCGTAAAAATATTTAATTCCTTTCTGCAGTTTTTCTTCCGGTTCCCTTCCGAGCTGAACCGGTAATTTTACGGCTTTTCCTTCGAATTGCCCGTCGTAGAACAGATGCATTCCCATTACCGTGCCGGCAATAACCGCAGCGGCTTTGGATTGTTTATAGCCTAAAATTTTTACCGCACGTTCTTCGTCGTGGTTTTCCAGAAAACGGACTAACTTCTTCTGATAATTTTTCTCGGCTTGCAAATGAGCTCTGATAGCAGAAGGGTTGAATATTTTCAGCCTGTCGGTAAGTTTTTTGTCGTATGTAAAATCGAAACCCAATTGTTGAAGCGTCCATTCCAAATCCCAGTAAGCTTCGCCGATAAAAAGGAAATCCGGTTTACTTGTTTTTATACTCTTAATTGCTATTTCCCAAAATTCCTTTTCCGGTTTTTTGAATCCCGCTTTGGAAATAACGGTTCCCCAAGTATTTTGGAAAACGTGGTTCAGGTTCAACATTGCCATATCGCACCTTACGCCGTCGCACATTTGCGAGATACTGTTTAACCTGTTTATTAAAAATTCGCGGGCGGGTTCGTAAAAATAATTGATTTGAATTGTATCTTGCCAAGCGGGAAAGAAGGGATCGCGACCGTGCGCAAATATTTTATTTTCGTTTTCTAAAGGTTTGAAGTATGTATGCGGATCGTTTTCAAAAGCGCTTTCGTCAGCTTGAAGAAAAATCTCGGGATGTGATTTTATCAAAGAGCTTTCTGCGCTAAAGTGGTTGGGAATAAAATCCAATATAAGTCCCATGTTATTCCGGTGGAGAATTTCCCGGAGTTCTTCTAGACTTTCGTTCCCACCGAGTTTCGGATTAACGGTGTAATCGTCAATTGCATACGGCGATCCGATAACGTCTTCCCGTTTCCAATCGGGCAAAGCTCTCGAATATTCTTCTATCAATCCCGGTTCGAAGCAATATTTATCGATTGTGCTTTCGTTGGTTTTCCATACGCCCATTAACCAAATGTAATCGATTCCCAACTCCGATAATTTGAGCCAATAATCTTCCGGCACTTCGTGCAATTTAACGTTTTCGCCGAAACGCTTTATCCAAACTCTCGTGTTAATTTCGTATAAATTCGGGTTCTTATGCATTTTCCCGGCTGAAAATTAATCGATAGATTTTTTTTCTTCCACTGAATTAATAAGCATTTTTTTATTTTCTTGTAATTGTCTGATTTCGGAAAGTTTTTCCCTTATGGAAGATTCGTCGGTCAGCTTTTGTAATTCGTTGTTTTTAATTTTTATTTTATAATCAATTTGGTTAAGTTTGAATTTTTTTACAGCGTCCATCGCAATTTTCAACGAGTCTTTTTCGATATCACCTGAAAAAGACATATCCGCCCATTTCGAACTTATCGGTTCTTCGGAAAGAGTTAAAGTTAAAATATAGTTGCGGATTTTTTCGTCTTCTATTTTGCTTATTAAAAATGCGGTGGAAACGTTTCCTTCAACCAATCCTTCGAAAACGAGATGTGCGAGTTCTTTAATTTTAGCATTTGTAAATTCATTTGGCGATATGTGATCGAAAATGTATTTTACCACATCTTGTTTACCTTCGAAAAGAAGAATCAAAAGTTCCTTTTCCACGTTTGAGATTCTCTTGTCGATTCCGTTTTCCGTTACTCTTAAATTCGTTTCCGGTTTATTTACCGTATCACGGTTTTTACGGATTGTGGTGGTTCGCTTGGTTTTTTCAAGGATTTTATCAAGTTCGGATTCTATTAATTTTTCGCGGAGTCCGAATTTTCTTGCAATTGTTTTAATCAAAAGATTACGGCGCAAGTCGTCGTTAACCAAAGCGGCGCTTTTAACAAGTTCCCTAATCGCTTCGGCATAAGTTTTGGGATCATCGAAAGCTCCGGCTTTTTCGAATTGGGAAGTTTGATATTCCAGAAAGTTCATCGCTTTGTGCAGATATTCTTCGAACTCTTCCTTTCCGAATTTATTTACGAAAGAATCGGGGTCTTCGTTTTCGGGCAATGCTAAGATTTTTACATCGAAATCTTGCTTTAGTAAAATTTCTATACTTCGCATGGAAGCTTTCTGCCCGGCTGCATCCGCATCGAAAATGACAACAACGTTTTTGGTGTAACGCGAGAGCAGTCTTGCCTGGTCGTCGGTCAGCGAAGTTCCCGAAGATGCAACAACGTTTTTAATTCCGTATTGATAAAGGGAAATTAAATCCATGTAACCTTCAACCAGAATTGCTTTATCGAGTTTGCGGATTTCTTCTTTTGAATGATACAAACCGTATAAAGATTTTCGTTTGAGATATATCTCCGATTCTGGTGAATTAAGATACTTTGCCGCCTTGTCCGATTTTTCCAATATTCTCCCGCCGAATGCAATTACCCTGCCGTTCGGTGAAAAGATAGGAAAGATTATTCTGCCCCTGAATTTATCGTAAAACTTGCCGCCTTCTTTCGCGTCTATCAAACCGAGTTTTTTTGCTTTGGCAAGATCGATATTGTTTTCGCGGCAGAAATTTACAAATGCATCCCAAACCGGCAGAGCGTAACCGAGTCCGAATATCTTTTGTGTTTTGGGTTTTATGTTTCTTTTTTCGAAATAGTTACGTGCAATCTCGCCTTCTTTACTTTTAAGCAAGTTTTCGGAAAAATATCTGGCGGCTTTCACGTTGATTTCGTAAAGTTCTTCGGTAAGGTCTTTATCTTTATCGTTCCTATTGTTTTCAAACTCGAGCGGAATTCCGGCATATTCTGCAATTTCCTGCACTGCTTCTATAAACGAAATGCTCTTGAAATCCATTAAAAATTTGTAAACATTTCCGCCCGCATGGCATCCGAAACAATGGAATATTTGTTTTTCTTCGCTTACAGTAAACGAAGGGGTTTTTTCTTGATGAAATGGACACAATCCAACGTAGTTTTTCCCGCGTTTCTTCAGTTGAACATATCCTGAAATAAAATCGACTATATTGACCGAACTGCGGATTTCTTCTATTTTATCTTCCGGTATTCTCATACTTAAAATATAATTTTTGTTTTCGGAATTTCAAATGTTTTTACAAAAAATGTTTAAAAATTTATGCGGGAAAATATTTTATGTTATAAAACAATGACAAACGGCAGAGAAAAATCCGCTTGTTTACTTGGCGATGAACGGAATATGAACACATGCTTTTCAATTCAACCTTGATATTGTTATATTTACAAAACTTTTAATTTGGCAATGAACGGAAACGTGATAAAATCAAACAGTATATTGATAATTCTTCCTGCGGAAAATTTTAACGAAGCGGAATTTTTGGGAACGAAAAACACGCTCGAAAAATCGGGGGTTCGTATTTTTATCGGTTCGGATGCGCACTCCGTTTGTACAGGCACACAAGGCTTAAAAGTCCGCGCCGACGTGTCGTTTTTTAATATTCACGTTTCCAATTTTGCTGGAATTGTTTTTATCGGCGGTCCCGGCGTATTAAATTATTGGGATAATGATTTTTTGCATAACGTTTCGAGAAAATTTTATAACGCGGATAAAGTGGTAGGCGCAATTTGCAGCGCGCCGGTTATTCTTGCCCGCGCCGGATTGTTGGAAGGAAAAGAAGCCACTTCGTTTCCTAAAGACAAAGAAGAGTTGGAACGTGAAGGAGCCGTTTACAAAGATGAAAATGTAGTTGTTTCCGGTAAAATCATTACCGCGCAAGGTCCTCAATCCGCCGTTGAATTTGCGGGTAAAATTATCGAACTGTTGAAATACAACAGAACATACGGTTAGAAAGAAAAACAAATGACAGATAAATTCCAATACTGTAACAGTCTTACGGAATATTCCAGGTTTCTTACCCGCGTGGTTAACGTCGGCGATGTTCCGCTCGGCGGAGATAATCCGGTTCGTATTCAATCGATGACCACAACCGATACGATGGATACCGTTGCAACTGTTGAACAGACCATCAGAATGGTTGAAGCCGGTTGTGAATATGTGAGAATTACGGCGCCGAGTTTGAAAGAAGCCGAAAATCTGCAAAACATAAAAAACGAATTAAAGAAAAGGGGATATAACGTTCCTTTAATTGCCGATATTCATTACACACCGAATGCTGCGGAAGTTGCGGCGCGGATAGTTGAAAAAGTTAGAATTAATCCCGGTAACTACGTCGATAAGAAAAAATTTCAACAAATTGAATACACGGATGCGGAATATCAAGCTGAGCTTGAAAGAATTTATTACCGTTTTTCTCCGTTGGTAAAAATATGCAAGGAATACGGAACGGCAATGCGGATAGGAACGAATCACGGTTCGCTTTCCGACAGAATAATGAGCCGCTACGGAGATACTCCGCTTGGAATGGTGGAATCGGCGCTTGAGTTTGTAAGGATTTGCGAAGATTTAAATTATTACGATATTGTTTTATCAATGAAAGCAAGCAATCCGCAAATTATGATTCAAGCTTACCGGTTGCTTGTTAACAAAATGATAGAAACGGGCAGAAACTATCCGCTTCATCTCGGTGTTACGGAAGCTGGCGACGGCGAAGACGGAAGAATAAAATCGGCACTCGGAATCGGCTCTTTACTGGAAGACGGTTTGGGGGATACAATCCGTGTTTCGCTTACGGAAGAACCCGAAGCGGAAATTCCCGTTGCAATTTCGCTTGTTAACAGATATAAAGACAGAGCAGGTCATCCTAAAATTCCGCCGGTTGTTACGGTTCCGAAAAATCCTTTCGAATTCGAAAGAAGGGAAACCTTTCAAGTGGAAAACATCGGCGGGGGAAACGTTCCCGTTGTAATTGCGGATTATTCAAAAAGGGGAGTAAGCGGTTTTGCGGATTTATCAAGCATCGGTTATAAATATTTGCCCGATCTCGATAAATGGGAAATGTCCGATACCGCAGCCGATTTTATTTATCTTGGAAGCAACAAACCTGCCGTAGAGCTTCCCCAATCTTTAAAAGCTATTTACGATTACGATACTTGGTTGGAATTGAAGGAAAGAAAAAACGCTTTCCCGCTTGCAGGCTTAAAAGATTTTGTATCGAACGGTAATTTTTCCGAAGTTTTGAATTTTGTGTGGGTTTCAATCGGCGATGTTTTTTCGGATGAAATAATTCATGCGTCAAATAAACCGGGTGTGGTCTTCGTTTTCACAACGGCAAATAAACACGGCATGGCGGAACAACGCAGAATGTTTTTCGAATTGCAGGACAAAGGAATAAAAAATCCGGTAATTATAAGCAGAAGTTATTCCGGTATTACGCTTGATGAATTCCGGCTTTACAGTTCCACCGATATAGGAAGTTTGTTGGCAGATGGTTTCGGCGACGGCGTTTGGATTTCGGCGGAGTTGAGCGACTTAAAAACAAGCGAAGGAATTACCGTTGCGGTAAATAAAACCGTATTCGGAATTTTACAAGCGGCGCGGGCAAGAATAACCAAAACAGAATATATCGCATGCCCTTCTTGCGGAAGAACTTTATTCGATTTGGTTGAAGTAACCGCGAAAATCCGGAAGAGAACGGAACATTTGAAAGGCGTAAAAATAGGAATTATGGGCTGCATTGTTAACGGTCCGGGCGAAATGGCAGATGCAGATTACGGTTACGTCGGATCCGGCGTTGGTAAAATTACACTTTACAAAGGTAAAGAAGTTGTACGAAAAAACATCGATTCGGAAAAAGCCGTTGACGAATTAATAGAATTAATCAAAGAAGACGGCAGATGGGTTGACCCGCTTTAATACATTTCTTTTACGGAAAAGTTGTTCAGCATCACAAAAAGACCGGATTCTTCCCGGAAAGCTACATTTTAAGAAAAATTTTCCGCGAAAAAGTTAAACTTCCGCTCTTACTTGCCGATAATTTGACATAAGGAATAAAAAGAAAGGGAATTCGTTATGTCAAACCATTTTTCCGTAGTTTTAGATTCGATTAAAGCAAAAGACAACACAAATGAACTTATCAGCAGTGTTGAAAGAGCAAGAAGTTTGAATATGATTAAATTTTATATGGGACTCGGTTATTTTGCGGCTTTAACGGTTTTGATGATAAAACTATTCGTATAAATTCCTGCGTTAAAAACAAACCGGACCCATAAAATCAATTAAAGCTTAACAAACGGAAACGGAATTGTGCGGAAAGCATTTTCTGTTTTCGTAGCTGTGTATTATTTTTTTTCTTCCCAATCGACAAGTTTTCTGTCTTTAAAGAAAAAAGTGATTTTACCGTAATACCATTGGGTGAACAATCCCCATTTTTCTTTATTGCGGGTTATTCTGTCCGGTTCGCCCCAACTGTCGCGCAGCATTCTCTCGGTCATTCCTTTCCAAATCTGCTTGTCGAGAATTCTGTCGCCGATTTTTCTTCCGTATCTCCGGCGGTAAACTTTCCGTAAAGCCGTTCTCAATTTAGCATCCATTTCTGCCGAATCATCTCTCAGCTTTTCGATTTCCTTTTCCAGCGCTTCTTTTTGGGCGAGTAATTTGCTTTTCAGGTTTTGCAGACTGTCTATTTGGGCATGGAATTCTTCTGCTTTTAGTCCGTTGTTATTTTGCGCAAAAACTGCGGAAGTGAGAAATAAAAAAATAAAAATGAATTTATACTTCATTTCAAATCCTTGGAATTTCGTAATTGATATATTTTTGACCCGAATAATATTCAATTATTTTAACTTATGCCAATATGGTTTTTGATGATAAATAATGAGATGCGAAAGTGAGTTGAATTTACCAAGCATGCTCATCTGAAAAAAATTAATCATTGTAAATCATAAATGAATAAGTATTATTTTGCGAAATTTTATTTTTTTATTGATAAAATATTTTTTTTAGTTTATGATTGTAATAGTCTTTATCCAATAATATTAATATGCATAAGAAAGTATTTATCTATTTAATAACTTTTACTATAAATATTAGCCTTACAACCTGTTCAACGAACATAAACCAGCCAATAATAACGAATCAGGTTCCGTACGTTGTTTTAAATGTAGGTGATATTAAACAATATAAAAGTGATGTTTCGGATTTATTAGTGCATCATGAAATAATGGGCACTGTCTTTAGAAGTGATGGTCAAAAAGTTTATGCTATCCTTGAAATTTTATTTTTTAATAAAATAGGATATTACGATACTTTATATGCCTTCATAAAAGATGACTTTTTTACACTTACTCAATTAGATACAGTGGATTCAAATAATATTAATCCTTTCAGTGAAGAAAGAGTCGCCAAAGTTCACCCCAAAGATAATGATAGGTTTTTATTTTCAAATACCGAAACTGATTCATTAAAAAAATACTTTACTGTTAAAATGATCGATTCTCTTGTTACTCCAGCAAAAACCTTTTATAATGTTGCTGTTTACAAGAAGACAGGAGTAAATTATGTCAATCATTCTAGTGTTTATTATGCCCCTCAAATTGGTCATATTGGAATAACCCTTTATAATGATCAGGATACGGCGAATATATTATTATCTTATGCAAAAATGGATAAGAATGAAATTGGTATTTATACTAAAATAGAGGACTTTAAAAAATCGAATAACTAATAAAAAAAGAAGATAAAATCTAATAAAAAATTCCGGTCCAATTAAAATTTGTATAGCGCAATTTCCGGCGTAACACTAAATAATATTCGTTTATAAATCAAGGAAATACTACAATGAACAAATTCAGTTTAATCGTAAAAGTTCTTGGTATTATCGGTCTGCTTAATTTGAATGTTTTTGGCGGTACGCCGCACAAAAGTTTTAGCGTATGGGGCGGAACGGATTTAAGTAATAATAAGGTTAACTCTTCTTTTTATTTCGAGACCTACTTCCCATTATTTCAATCAACTGATCTAAAGTTATCCGTCGGAATTTATAATACTTATTCATCACACTTTTATACGGTAAATACATATAAAAATGTTCATATAGACGATTATAACAAAATACATTTGGTAAGTTACCAGGTCAACGGTACGAATTACACGGTAATTCCTTTTGGTTTGGGCGTTAGTCATACATTAAATTTCGGAGTTTTCAATCCCTACCTCTCAGTTGATATCAATTACAGTTTGATTGATCCCGAAACGATAAAAACAAGCGATGAAGTAAAAGGAGTTCTTGAGTTAAATGAAAATATTCCCGACGAATATAAAAAAATGGGAGTACTTCCGGCTTCTTCGCTGGGGGTAAATTTCGCCGTAGGCAGTAAATTCGAAATTTATTCAAACTTAATTTTAGGTGTCCGGTATCAGTTTAACATCAGGAAGGAAATAGTAAATTCACATCAATTATTGGTTGGAATTTACTTTTAGTAAAAACGTGATTTATATTAAACGTTTTATGGAAATTAAGCTCACATCGTCTTCAAAGTTGCCGGCTGTGAATTTTGTGAACTTGTCCTTTACGGTAACTAGCGGATTTTCATCCGCTTCAATATTTTGAAGTAAGTTTTTCAATCCCGTTTCTCCGAAAAATTCACCGGCAGAGTTTCTCGATTCCGTTATGCCGTCTGTTGTTATAAACAATACGTCACCCGGATTAATTGGGAATTTAATATCTTCGTATTCGCCGGTTTCCATAAAGCCGAGCAAAACCCCGTTGGAACGGACGCTTTTTACTTCTCCGTTTGATTTGTGTAAAAGCGGAAGATCGCCTGCGCCGCTGTAATAAACGGAGTGTTCTTTTTTGTTAATCATTATCACCGAAAGTGTAATAAATACTTCGGAAAGCCTTTCGTCCTTGTAAATCGCATCGTTCACTTTATTCAGAATTAAAGCGGGAGAAAATTTTTCTTTGGAATCGAGAACGAAACGAATTGCGCTGCGCACGTAACCGGCGTATGCAACCGCAAAATACCAAGCGCCCCAGCGTTTTCCCATGATATCCCCGAGTATCACAATTAAATTATCTTCGTCCAAATTAAAGTAATCGATAAAATCGCCGCCGGGAACGTTTTTAAAAGGCACGTGCCAGTGACCTATTTCGTAACCTTCGAATTTGGGAAATTCATCGGGGACAACTTTAGCACCCATTTTGGATGCCGCTTGCTGTACTTCGTTTACGGCTTTGTCCATTTCTTTCTTTTTGGATTTTAAAATCGCGCCGATTTTTGCGGTAACAATTTTCGGACTTGAAGTTTTAACTATATAATCTTCAATTTCCAAATCGTATCCTTCAAGTATATCGTTTTCTTCTCCTTTAGCAGTTAAAAACACAAACGGAATTGTTTTCAGTTCTTCGTTTTGTAAAAGGTTTCTGCGGAATTCGTATCCGTCCATTTCCGGCATCATTATATCGCTAACTATGATATCGGGGCGGAAGGTTTTCAGTTTTTCCAAAGCCCCTATTCCGTTTTCCGCCCATTCGCAAGTATAACCTGAGCGTTTAAAACTGAATATAAAAAGTTTGGCAATATTTTCTTCGTCTTCAACTAACAATATTTTTTGAGCTGCCGGATCGGACATAACTTAATTCCTTTTGGATTTGATGTTATATTTTTCCATTAATCTGTACAGAGTAGCTCTGCCTACGTTAAGTTTTTTCGAAGCTTCGACTATGTTCCCTTTTGTAACCCTTAAGGCATGCTTTATTGCTTCGGCTTTCAGCTTTTCGAACGGGATAATAGGCGAATTATCGTCGAACAGTGGAACATCGGAATAAAAAGCCGAACTCCCGTCTGCATTTAATATTTGCGGTGGTAAAACATCCACGTCAATTTTATCATGATCGGCTAAGATAATACAACGTTCTATTGTGTTTTCCAATTCCCTTACATTTCCCGGCCAATCGTAATCGTATAAAAGTTTCAGTGCTTGCTTTGTAAAACCTTTTACGTCTTTACCTAATTTTTCGTTAAATACTTTCAGAAAATGATTGACCAAAATTACAATATCGCCGCGGCGTTCGCGTAAGGGCGGAATGTAAATCGGGAAAGAATTCAAACGGTAATATAAATCTTCTCTAAACTCCCGGTTTTTTACCATCTCTTTTAAGTTTCTGTTTGTTGCGGAAATAATTCTTACGTCGGTTTTAATTGTTTCCGTTCCGCCGACGCGTTCGAATTCGCGTTGTTGAATTACACGCAGAATTTTAGCTTGAAGCGACATTTCCATTTCGCCGATTTCATCGAGGAATAAAGTTCCGCCGTTAGCCAGTTCGAATTTTCCTATTTTACGTTGATATGCTCCGGTAAACGAACCCTTTTCGTGACCGAACAATTCGCTTTCCAATAATTCGCGGGGAATTGATGCGGAATTTACAACAACAAACGGGGCATCTTTACGAACGCCGTTATAATGAATTGCCCGCGCAATTAATTCTTTTCCCGTTCCGCTTTCACCGTTAATCAATACGGTAATGGAGTTATCGAGAACCTTTGTTACCATGCGGAATACTTCTTGCATTTTTTTATCGGCGGAAATTATATTATCGAAACTGAATTCTTTTTGCAGATCGCCTTTAAGTTCGTCCACCCGTCTCTGTAAATCGTAATTGGTTATTGCGTTTTTAATCGCAGGTTGAAGCCGGTTTTTGTCCACCGGTTTCGGGAAATAATCGTATGCGCCCGATCTGATGGATTCCAGCGCAACATCAATACTTCCTTGCGCCGAAAGCATAATTACCGGAAGGTTTTTGTAACTGCGTTTAATTCTTTTTAATACTTCGACACCGCTTATATCCGGTAACATGATATCGAGAAGAACGAGATCGGGACCTTCATACAAGCTATCCAATAAGTCGTTTCCGTTAGTGAATGTTTTTACGTTATATTTCCATTCGTTTTTAACCCAATGGGTTAACAGTTTAAGAATAGATTCTTCGTCATCTACTATGAAAATTGTTTTTTCCAATTTTCTCTCCTTCTTTTATTAATTTTTTGGAAGTCTTATGATAAAGGTTGTTCCTTTATTAACTTCGCTTTTAACTCTAATTAAACCTTTGTGCAAATCGATTATTTTTTTAACGGTAACCAGTCCTAGCCCTGTGCTTTTTGTGCTTTTCCCGCGAGTTTCCAATTTTCTGAATTTTTCGAAAATAAACGGTAATTCGTCTTGTGGAATTCCGATTCCGGTATCGCTGATAATGATTTCGGTTTCTTTTAAGAAATCTTGCACAATCAGCGTAACCCTTCCGCCGGGTTCGGTAAATTTAATTGCATTGGAAAGCAGGTTTTTAATTACTTTGGTTATTCTTTCTTTATCCGCATAAATTTTAATTTCCGCTTCCGGTATTTCCAAAGAAAAGGATATGTTTTTCTTTTGGGCATCGGGTAAAAATTCTTTTGATATTTTTTTTAAGGTCAAAATCAAATCGAATTCGGATTTGTTTAAAGGTTCTTTGTCCCTTTCCAGTTTTGAAAAATCGAGAATGTCATCAATCAGTTTAGCGAGCCGTTTTCCTTCTTCGAGTATAATTTTATTGAACTCCTTAATCTTATCTGCGGTCAGCTCGGTATCCGCGTCTATGGTTTCGGCAAATCCTACTATTGACGCAAGTGGAGTTCTCAGTTCGTGGGACATGTTTGAGATGAAGTCCGTTTTCAAACTGTTCAGTTCTTCCAACACGGAAATTTTTTGTTTTGCCCTGTCCCGTTCTATCGATATTATTCTGTTAGCTTCAATCAATTTTGCGTTAAGTTCTTTCAATTTTTTTTCTTCTTTTCCCAAATCGGTAACGTCGTAGGCTATTGCAATAAGTCCTTCCACTTTCCCGCCGTTTTCAATCGGCGCTGCATAAACATCAAACAACAAAACATTCCCGAATTTTGAAGTCAGCTCCGACTTAAACCGTTTGCCTGTTTTTTCGGTTAATATTTTCCCGAATGCTTCTGAAACCTTTAGTTTGTCTTTTTCGCGCACGAGATCGAAAAAATGCTTTCCGTTAAGTTCATCGGGGAAATAATCGAGCTGCCGCGCGCCGTTTTTGTTAATGTACTTAAAAAAACCTTCCCCGTTCAAAACGAATACAACATCCCTCGAAAGTTCGGATACGAGTAAAAATTCTTTACTTAATTCCGTATTTCCGTTTGGGTTTTCTTTGGTATCAATATTTTGATTATCGATTTTTTCCACCGTTTTCTAAATAAATTTTTGTAACATATTGAGAATTCTAATTTTGTTACACCGTAAATTTCGAATTTTACTAAGATGTTATTTTTTATAAAGTTGCAATCACGCCGAAAAATTTCTCATATAAAATATTTTCGAAAATTAAATAAAAATTTATAGTCCATGTTTCTTTTTAATACAATTTTATCTAATCCGTATCGGTAAAAATAAGAACGATTTAAGAAAATGCAACACTTTTTTGCGAATATTTTTAAGAATGTCTCAAAATGTTGAATTTATGCGGAAATTTTTTGTGAAATAATCCGGCGGGAAATGCCTGACGTTTAAGCTATGGGAAGCGAAAAAGCAAATGTGGAACCTTCGCCTTGTTTACTTTTTACCCAAACTCTGCCTTTATGTTCTTCGATAATCCTTTTTGCAATCCAGAGACCCAGACCGGAACTGCTTTCTCCGCCGGTGGGGCGCGTGCTTAATTTCGAACCCTTTTCAAATGCGCGCTTGACGTCTTCTTGCGATAAGCCGAATCCGTTATCGATAACTTCCAGAATTATATTATCGTTTTCACGTTTGGTAATTACTTCCACCCGCGCGCCTTCGGGTGCAAACTTTATGGCATTGTTTACCAAATTATCTATAACATCCTTTATTTTATTAAAATCCATACTAATCTGGGGAAGTGAATCGTCTTTTGTAAGCGTGAGTTTAATCTTTTTCTTTTGGGCGAATGGTAGATTCCGGTTGATTATCGTAAGCGCTGCGTCATTAATGTTATGTAAACCCAATTCAAGTTTGAAATTCGATTTCTCGACGCTCATTATTTTTGAGACTTCGTCGGCAAGACTTAAAATATGCGTTGAAGTTTCCAATAAGCCGTGCATTATTTCCTGTTGTTCTTGAGCATTTAAATCGTATGATTCAAGAAGTTCGATAAAGTTCTTAATTGCCGAAGCGGGATTTTTCAAATCGTGAACGATGATGGAAAACAGTTCGTCTTTTTGAACCTGCAGTTCTTCCAATTTCCTTTTGCTTTGATGTAATTGTTTTGCGTGTTCTTCCAAATCGTGATTAGTTGCCTTCAGCTCTTTTACTTTTTCTTCCATCTTCTCCATTTTTACTTCCATGAAGGCGAGCTTGGCGTTCAGGTTTTTGTTTTCCCTTTTCAGGTCTTCAATCAAATCGGCATCGGAATTGGCTTCATTGGAAGTCTCGGGTTGTTGCGCTGTACCGGCAGTGTCGGGTTCGTTCGTTCCGAAAACGTTTTTCTTTATTAGAAACACAAAAATTCCTATGAAAAAAATAAACGCAACTGAAATTCCTACTATGAATGTAAAATTATGTTCCAAGATGTTCGGGATTATCCTATTAATAATTTTTATTTTCTTCTATTATCGGTTAATATTTTAATAAATTTACCTTAAGAAAAATTTTAATAGCGACAGGTTGCAAGCATGCCGAAGGTAAGCGTAATTGTTTCGTTTTACAGAAAAATAAATTATCTGAAATTGGTTTTGGCGGGATTCTCCGTTCAAAGTTTTAAGGATTTTGAGATAATTATTGCCGACGACGGTTCCGGGCAAGAAATTGTAAAGCAATTGGAATATTTATTAAGCGAATATAATTTCCGTTCGGTTCATGTTTGGCAGGAAGATAAAGGATTCAGAAAGAATAGAATATTGAATAATGCAATAGAGAAGTCAACTGCGGATTATTTGATTTTTATAGATGCCGATTGTATTCCGCATTCCAAATTTGTTGAAGAACACTGGAATAACCGGGAGCAAAAAACCGTTCTGACCGGAAGACGGGTGAATCTTTCGGAGAAAGTAACCGATAAACTTACGCCGGAGCTTATAAAAAAACATTATTTGGAGAAACATCTTGGCGCGTTGTTGACAGATGGACTTTTCGGCGGTTCTTCGTACGTGGAAAAGGGTATTTATATTAAGAATAAATTTCTCCGGAAAATTGTTAATAAAAAACCGCGCGGTTTGTTGGGCAGCAATTTTTCAATTCATAAAAAAGATATTTTGGAAATTAACGGCTTCGATGAACGCTACGAAGCTCCTTCCATCGGTGAAGATTCGGATGTTCAGTTCCGGTTGGAGTTAAACGGAGTTAAAGTGAAACCGGTGAACAATACCGCAATTCAATATCATCTATATCATAAGCTACTGCCCAGACCGCAGAAAAATCTTGATTTATTCGATACCGTTAAAAAGTCTAAAGAATATTATACGAAATACGGAATTAACAGAAGTTGAGAGTTACTTCATCACTAATATTTTCTTCCGTTGTATTTTTATTTTGCCGTTGCAGGTTTATCTGCCGGAACCTTGAATTATCTTTGCTTTCTTTCGAAACTTGGCGGTTATCCTTTGCGGATTCTGCGTGAAGCGGGAAAAAAGGTTCACGCAAAGAACGCTAAGACTTTTTCGCAAAGAACACGAAGGTTTTATTTTTTTACTTTCGCTTTCACCTTTTAATGCCTTGTCAATTATTTAAAGTTTTGATTTTCATAAAGTTTCCGTAACGGATGGGCTATTCAACTGGATTTTGAGTGAATATCAAATTTCCTTTTTAGCAATTGATTTTACGTTAATAAATCCGACAATTGGTCTGATATTTGTTCGTATAATTTTGATAAAAATCACAATTTTACCGGAAAAAGAAAAAAAATCGGTAAAAACATTAAAAAAATATTTGACAAAACGGTAAATGTCCCTTAATTTTGCAGACATAATTTCGATAATGACTTAATTAATTAGGCAATATGGACAATATAGATAAGAAAATATTAGATATACTCCAAAATAACGGCAGAACCAAGAGAAGCGTTCTTGCCGAAGCGGTTGGTTTGTCTTTGCCTTCGTTGAGCGAAAGGTTAAATAAACTTGAAGAAAAAGGAATAATTGAAGGATATTATACAAAACTTAACAGAAAAGCTTTCGGTTATGATTTGATGGCTTTCATTACCGTGGTGATGGAATCTTCCAAATTTTATAAAAAATTTGCGGAAAAGGTGGACGAAACACCCGAAATTCTCGAATGTCATTCCGTTTTGGGCGAAGGTTCGCATATTCTTAAAGTTTTGGTTAAAGATACCGAATCGCTTGAAAAATTATTAAGCAAAATTCAATCGTGGCCCGGAGTAATAAGAACAATTTCAAGTTTTGTTTTATCGACTAAAAAAGAAACTACAAAAATAAAAATCTAAAGGAGTTGCAAAATGGCAAAAAGCAAATCGGCAGTGGATAAAGTTCTAAGCTTTATCAAAACCAACAAAATTAAATTCGTTGATTTGAAATTTATGGATTTCCCGGGGTTGTGGCAGCATTTTACCGTGCCCGCGTCTGAGCTTTCTGCAGATTCATTTAAAGACGGTTTCGGATTCGACGGCTCTTCCATTCGCGGTTGGAAAAAAATTAACGAAAGCGATATGCTTATTATTCCCGATCCCGAAACAATGGTGGTCGATCATTTTATCGAAGCGCCGACGGTCACTTTAATTTGTAACGTTCACGAACCCGCTACGAAAGAAAAATATTCCCGGTGCCCGCGCAGTATCGCCGAAAAAGCTGCCGCGTATTTGAAATCAACTGGAATTGCCGATACGGCTTATTTCGGTCCGGAAGCGGAATTTTTCGTTTTTGATGATGTCCGATTCGATTCCGCACCGAACGGCTCGTTTTATAAAGTCGATTCGGTGGAAGGAAGATGGAATACCGGTCGCGAAGAAAATCCTAACTTAGGCTATAAACCGAGATACAAAGAAGGTTATTTTCCCGTTCCGCCGACGGATCAGTTAAATGACTTGAGAAACGAAATGGTGCTTAACCTTATGGAAATCGGAATTCCCGTGGAAGCCCAACACCACGAAGTGGCAAGCGGCGGGCAGTGCGAAATAGATTTACGGTTTCAACCTTTATTAAAAGCAGCCGACCAATTATTGCTGTTTAAGTATGTTGTCAAAAACACCGCAAGGAAACACAACAAAACCGTAACTTATATGCCCAAACCGATAATGGGAGATAACGGAAGCGGAATGCACGTTCATGTAAGTTTGTGGAAGAAAAACAAACCGTTATTTGCCGGAAACGGATATGCCGGTTTAAGCGAAACGGCGTTGTATTTTATAGGCGGAATATTGAAACACGCTCCTTCGTTGTTGGCGTTTACAAATCCGACTACTAACTCATACAAAAGATTGGTGCCCGGTTTCGAAGCGCCGGTGAATCTTGCTTATTCCCAAAGAAACAGAAGCGCTGCGGTTAGAATTCCGCTTTATTCTTCAAGTCCGAAAGCAAAAAGAATAGAATTCCGCTGCCCCGATCCGTCGTCCAATCCTTATCTCGCATTTTCCGCGATGCTGATGGCAGGCTTGGATGGAATAATGAACAGAATAGATCCGGGCGAACCGCTCGATAAAAACATTTACGATCTCGATCCGGAAGAATTGCAAAACGTTCCTTCCACTCCCGCTACGTTAAAAGATGCAATCGATGCTTTACAGAACGATCACGAATATCTGCTTAAAGGCGATGTGTTTACGGAAGACGTTATCGAGACTTGGATAAATTACAAAATGGAAAACGAGATTCAACCGATGGCTCTTCAACCGCATCCGTTTGAATTTTCGTTGTATTACGACGTCTAAAAACATTACGGCTGTGCCCGCATGGGTGCAGCCTATTCTAAATTTCAACCACAACTTTTCCCGTCGATTTACCCGATTGCAAATATTTTACCGCATTCAATAAATTTTCAAACGGAAATATTTTTCCGATAAGCGGTTTTTCAAGATTTAATTTTTCAATTCCGTTCAGCATACGGGCAAATTGATTTTTCTTTTCCCACAACCAAATTAAATTGAATCCCATTACCGAACGGTTTGTGTTAATCATTTTCAACGGATCGATTTTGGGTCGCGTAAAATACCGGTAAGCGGCTTTGATAAAATTAATTCTGTTCCCGCGCGGTGTAAAATTGGCTGAACCGTAAGTAATTAATCTACCTTGCGGCGCAAGCGCTTCGTAGCTTGCGGAGAATATCTTTCCGCCTATGCATTCCAGAACCAAATCCAATTCCAAGTTATTTCTTTCAAGTTTACTTTGCAGTTCGTGTTTGAAATTTTTTCCGCGAATGATAAAGTCGTTGTAATTTTCTTTTTTTAACAAATCGATTTTTTCCGGACTTCCGGTTGTGCCGATTGTGTAAGCGTTAAATTTTTTCGCGATTCTATTTGCGTATATTCCAACACCGCCGCCGGCGCTGTGTATTAACACGGTTTGGTTTTGTTTGATATTTCCCAATTCCACCAAAGCGTAGTAAGCGGTTAAAACGTTTACCAAGAACGCCGCTCCTTCATTAAAACTCCAATCTTCCGGTAATTTGACTACATAATTCCCATCTATGTTGACATGCGTTGCATAAGCACCGAATCTTATTACGCCCATTATTTTATCGCCGGCGGAAAAGTTTTTTACACCGGTTCCCGTTTGTTTCACAATTCCGGAATATTCCAATCCGGGAATAAACGGAGTTTTGGGAGTAGCGCTGTAAATACCGAGAATGGAAAAAATATCGGCAAAATTTAAACCGACGGATTTAACTTCAACCGTAATTTCGTTTTCCCCCGGCGCAGGCAAATCACCTTCCGAAAGTTTAAGGTTATTAACCGCACCGGTTTTGTTAATAATGTAAATTTTTCTTTTCATTTGACAGTATGCATACTTGAGTAAATGTGTTGCTAATTTATAGAAAATTGTTCTTGAAAAACAGTGGATAAGTAAAATTTATGAGTTGTCCGGTATGAAAGTAAATGTTTCCTGTTCGTTTAAGTTTAATAAATATTTGACTTTATTATAATTGTCCTATTAATTATACTCAAGTTTATTGATGTAAATACGATAATAAAAAACACCTTTTAATAAAGTTGAGGTAAATATGATTGAAAATAAAATCAAAAACAGACTGCCAATTCAATTATTTGCTTGGCTTTTGATTATTGGTTCCGCTTTGGTTTTATTGAAGACGCTATTTATCCACAAAGGATATTATTATCTTTTTAATTTATATTTTCTGACTAAAGATTTCAATCCCCCGGTAGATTTTAATTTCGGACTGCATGCATTTTTTGCAATACTTGAATTGGTTGTAACAGTTACCGTTTTTGTTTCAGCCGTTTTTGTATTGAAGTTCAAAGACTTCTGGCGTAAAGTATTATCTTCTAGTGCCGGAATTTCAGTCTTGCTGGTTTTATTTGCCCCAAAAATAATTTTATTCCCGCAATCTTTTTTGATCATTGTTTCTTTGTTTTTGATATCGGTGATTGTTTTGTTAAATAAAAGGGAAGTAAAAGAATTATTTTCCTAATGTTTATGCTAAATGCTTGATAGCTTTAGCGGGTTTATACAAATAACCGGAAGGGATTTCTTTGCTTAGCTTTGCGTGAAACCATATTCTTTACGGTAGTTACTTTTTATTATTCATAAAAATTTGCGGATAAAAAATTTTCATTCCCCCGAGTTGTCCGTTTCCACACTAATATTATTTCCGGTGGGATTAATAACAATTACTTAATAGTTCGCTATTTCCAAATTTTTTTAGTGGAGTTAATCCGCGGTTCAACCTTTCTTGTTTGCCAATTCATTTGTTGTTTTCACTAATCTCTTGGCAAGATTTTTCAATATTTGAAGTGTTACTTCGGGATATTTTATTACTAGATCTTCCACCGTTACGTTGTATTCCAAAACCCCGGAATCTTCCAGCGCAATAATTGTTGCCGAACGCTCTTGATTCAGAATTAATGCAAGTTCGCCGATTATCGAGCCGGATTCTGTTATTTCGGTTATCAGTTTATCATGTTTGAAGATGCCCAGTTTCCCGCTTTGAAGAACAAATAAAGTTTTCGCGGTATCTCCTTCGTAAGAAAGGGTTTCGCCTTTTTTGTAGAAACGCATTTATCATCCCTAGTATTTAAGTATTATAATCGAAATTTGAAGGTTTTAGTTTAGAAAGGTAAATGGTTACTCTTTTTTTATTTCGGTTCCCATTCCGCGCCTTCGCAAGGAATTTCGTATTTCGTCGGATGCTTGTCGTATTTCAAACACAAAACCGCCGTTTCGTCGAAATGCCGGCACGAAGAGCAGAGCGTGTTGGTAAGAACTTCCTTGTTTTTTTGTAAAAACAATCTATACTGGACAACGGCGGGATGTAAAATAAAACCGTAGATTAACAAACTTAAAACCGCCCACCAATATTTGTATTCGAACCAATCGCTGAGTAGCCAAAGCAATATTACAAGTATTGCCGTGCGTATGATAGCCCAAAAAATAATTCCGCCCATAACCTTAACTTAGTAAAAGCAAATTGATTTTAGAAATATATTCGGTTAACTTTAAAAATAATATTTATTAATTGAATAAGACATTCTGAATATGCACAAAAATGATGTGGAAAAAAAGGATAAAAACGGAACAAACCGTCCGGAGAGTAATACGTCTTTGAAGAATTCGCAAAATGAAACTCAAGGAAAGAAAGTTCAAGATAAAAAGCAAAATAACCAAAAAAAGAAGTATTACAACAGAAATTACAACAGAAACCGGAATTCTTCTCAAAGCAGACAAATGAAAAACGTTAGTAAATTCAATTTCCGTAAAATATCCGTGGTGGTTCCGCTTTATAACGAAGAAGAATCCCTACGTCCGTTGGTTCAGGAAATAAAGAAAAGCGTTGAGAAATTATCGATTGATTACGAAATCCTTTTTGTGGATGATGGTAGCACGGACAAGTCTTTCAGCGTAATAAAAGAGCTGGCGCGCAACGATAACAAAATCCGTTATATTTCGTTCAGAAAGAATTACGGTAAATCCGCCGCGTTGGATGTTGGATTTAAAAATGTCAAAGGCGATGTTGTAATCACGATGGACGCCGATCTTCAAGACGACCCGGCGGAAATTCCAAACTTACTTAAAAAGTTGGAAGAAGGTTACGATTTGGTTTCCGGTTGGAAAAAAGTGCGTTACGATCCGTTTGTTAAAAAATATTCGTCAAGATTTTTTAATTACGTTACGCGGTTGCTTACGGGAATCAAAATTCACGATTTCAATTGCGGATTGAAAGCTTACCGTAAAAAAGTTGTGAAAGAACTTGATATTCACGGGGAATTGCACAGATATATTCCCGTGCTTGCCGGTTGGAAAGGTTTCAGAATTTCGGAAATTGTGGTTAAACATCATCCGCGGCGCTACGGTAAAACAAAATTCGGTATCTCGAGATTTTTCAAAGGCTTTCTCGATTTGATAACCGTAATTTTCACTACACGTTATATCCAACGCCCGATGCATGTATTCGGTCTTGTCGGCGGTGTGTTTTTCATCATCGGTATTTTAATTAACGCTTATTTAACGTATGAATGGTTTTTCGAAAACAAATACATTAAAAACCGCCCTTTGTTTTTCCTTGCAATTTTGTTGATAATTGTTGGAATACAATTTTTCTCGGTCGGTTTACTCGGCGAAATTATGGTGCACAACTCGCCTTACGATAAAGATTATTCAATTAAAGACAGAAAATAACGGTATGATAAAGTTGTTTGTGATTGTTAATAGAAATCGAATTTCTTTTTAATGAAGATAGTAATCCTTTCGGCGGCATATCCTTTCCGCGGCGGAATTGCTAATTTTACTAATCTGCTTGCCGCTAACTTAAAGCAAAATAACGACGTGGTTGTTTATACGTTTACCAGACAATATCCCGATTTGTTATTCCCCGGTAAAACGCAAATGGAACCGGAAACAGGGCAAAAGCCGATAACAAGCATTAGAACTTTGGATTCGATAAATCCGTTAAGCTGGAAAAAAACTGGCAAACTTATTAAAAGGGAAAACCCCGATTTACTCATTTTTAATTTTTGGATGCCCTTTTTCGCTCCTTCTTTCGGAACCGTAGCAAAAATTGTAAAGAAAAATTCCGGAGTTAAAACCCTTGCTATTTGTCATAATATTGTTCCCCACGAAAGCAAACCGGGAGATGTTTTTTTAACAAAGTATTTTTTAAGTAAAATTGATTATTTTGTTTTACTTTCGGAAAAAGTTAAAGAAGAATTACTGAAATTGAAACCCCGTGCAAATTACAAAGTTCTGTTTCATCCTGTATATTCGAGTTTCGGTAATGCCGTAAGCAAAAAGGAAGCAAAAGAACGTCTGAATATTGACGCCGGAAAGGTTTTGCTCTTTTTCGGATTGGTGCGTGAATATAAAGGGCTCGACGTATTACTTGAAGCAATAGCAAAAGTTAAAAATCAATCGGATGTGAAATTAATTGTTGCCGGAGAGTTTTACGACAGCAAAAATAAATATTTAAGAATGATAAAAGATTTAAATATCGAACAAAATGTAAGTGTAATAGACAAATATATCGAATCGGACGAAGTGAAATATTACTTTTCCGCTGCCGATGCCGTTGTGTTGCCGTATAAAGAAGCGACGCAAAGCGGAATAGTTCAAGTTGCGGTTAATTTTGCCAAACCGCTTATCGGAACAACAGCCGGCGGATTAAAGGAAATTATAGAAGATAATGTAAACGGGTTTTTGGTTCAACCAGGCAACCCGGATGATTTGGCAAACGCGATTATTAAATTTTATACGGAAGACAAGGAAGAAGAGTTTTCCGCAAATATTGTAAAAATATCGGAGAAATTTTCATGGCAAAAATTTTCCGGTGAACTTTTAAAATTGGTTAACGTTAACAATTAAAGTTTGGGACTTAACATGACGAAAAAGAAAAAAACACAGAAAAAACCGGAACATGAAAGCGCGCTGAGTAAATTCGATTTTTCTTCGCTTGTTCCAAGTAAATTTCAAACTTATGTGGCAATTGGAATAATTGCGCTTTTAATCGTTATCTTTTTCAATCCTTTGTTTTTCGGCAATAAGACTTTTCAATCGGGAGATATAATAACCATAAAAAGTATGCGCTCGTATATCGAAAAAGAGCGCGAAGGCTTTACTCTTTGGAATCCTTATATTTTTTGCGGACTTCCGGCGCATGCAACCGGAACGGCGCTCAGGTGGTGGGATTTTATCGGTGCCGTTTATTCTAAAGGGAAAGGCATATTTTCAAATCTGCTGGGGAACAGTTTTGCGGGGCATACGTTGAACCTTTTCTTAATTGCAGTGGGCAGTTTCATTTTTATGCGTTCGCTCAAAGCAAACCGCCTTATCAGTTTGTTTGTTGCTTTGGCTACGGCTTTCGGAACGGGAATTATCGTAATGATTTATATCGGTCATATTACCAAACTGATAAGTCTTGCGGCTTTCCCAATTGTGTTAATGCTTCTGTTGCGGATGAACAAACAAATTAAATTACTCGATTTTATATTACTCGTAATCGCATTACACTTTGTTGTATTGGGTGCTCACGTTCAAATAATCTATTACATTTTTCTAACTGCGGCGTTGTTCTATATTTTTTATTTCATCACTGCGTTAATTGATAAAGACAATAATTTGGTAAAACAAATATTCAAATCCGCTGCCGTTTTTACGGTGGCGTCGTTGATTGCCGTTGCCATGTCTTACGATAGTTACAGCCAACTTTGGGAATACAACAAATATTCCACACGCGGCGCTAAAAGCGTAATTGAGCAAAAGACTAAAAATCCGGAACAAAGCGAAAGCGATTTTTATAATTACGCTACCAATTGGTCGTTTTCACCGGAAGAAGTATTAACGTTTTTCGTTCCGTCGTTTTACGGGTTCGGTAATGCAACATACAAAGGTCCTTTAACGCAAAACAGACCCGTGCACGTAAATACTTATTTCGGACAAATGCCGTTTGTGGACGTTGCCCAGTATATGGGAATTGTTGTATTTGTATTGGCTTTGCTTGGAATTGTTTTGGCTTGGAAAAACCGGTTCGTTCAATTTTTAACATATTTGAATTTAATATTTCTAATTGTATCATTCGGTAAAAACTTGCCGATTCTGTATAATTTGTTTTTCCACTACTTGCCGCTGTTCGATAAGTTCCGTGTGCCTTCAATGATTTTGAACATTACGCAAATGACAATACCAGTTCTCGCCGGTTTGGGAATTATGGAAATAATCGAGAGACGGAAAAATGGAGACAGAGCCGTTTTACAAGTTATGTTGAAAGGCGCAATGGTATCCGGCGGTTTGTTTGTGATTGCATTGCTTTTTAAATCTTCGCTTGCAAGCTGGTTTATCGGTCATATTAAAAACGCCGGACAAAAAGCACAGCAATTGCAACCGTTATACGATTTTATGGCTAATATGTTTACTGCGGATTTGTTATTCTTTCTTGCTTTTACCGGCTTAACGTTCGCTGTTATTTATTCATTTTTGAAGAAAAATATATCCGCCGATTTAATGGTGATTGTATTAATCGTTTTTGCAATGTTCGATTTAATCCGTATCGATGCACGCGGCGCTCATTATGTAGATAATATAAATCTGGAAAAGGCATTTGAAATGCCCGATTACATAAAAGCGATAAAAAAAGAAAAAAATAATGAACCGTATAGAATTTTAAATTTAAAGAAAGAAGGACTGGGTTCAATCCGTCAGAATTCGAATTACAATGTTTACTTCTTGGAGCAAGATTTTTACGGTTATTCTTCCGTAAAACCGAGAACTTACCAGGATTTGTTGGATGTTGTGGGAATCGGAAATGCGACTCTTTGGCGAATGTTGAACGTCAAATATATCGTTACCGATCAAAAAGTGAACATTTCCGGATTTACACCGATTTTGAGTAAACAAAAAACAAATGTTTACAGAAACGAAAACGCATTGCCGCGGGTTTATTTTGTAGATACGGTGGAAACCAAACCGCTATTGACTTTTCTGAATCAAATTAAGCAGAACCAAGTGGATCCGAAGCATACGGCATTTTTGGAAGAAGATAAAATAACCGTGGATAAACCGGACAGCTCGGCGAAAGTTACGGGTATCGATTATAAAGACGAACACATTACGATAGCCGCGGAATCTTCGGGGAACAATTTTCTCTTTCTCGGCGATACATATTATCCGCCGGGTTGGAAAGCTTTTATCGACGGGACGGAAACAAAAATCTATAAAACCAATCACGGGTTCAGGGGAATTATAGTTCCGGAAGGTAAACATAAAATAGAATTCATTTATGCGCCGGCTTCTTTCTTTGTCGGGATGTATGCATCGCTGATTTTGAATATATTGATTATCCTTGCTTTGGTGTTTGTATATTTCTCCGCAAAGGGAAAGGGCAAAACGGAATAAAAAATATTAATCTCATACGGTTTGCTTAATTAATGATTGACAATATTAAAAGCATATTAAAACATTCGTCGGTCTACAGCATCGGAAACGCTGCGCAGAAAGCGATCGGTTTGATAACGCTCCCGCTTTATTCAATGAAATTAGCTTCCGTTGCCGAGTTCGGTATTTTCGGAATAATCGATATAACAATAAATATTCTCGTTATCGTTTTTACGTTCGGTCAGCCCAATTCCATTCTTATGTTTAACAATTCCATGGAATTCAAGAATAAAAAACGGCAGGCATTTTTTACGGTTGTTGCAAGCGTGTTGTTGATAAATCTGTTTCTCCTTTCGGCGCTTTATATTTCGCGCGGATATATTTTCCGTTCGTTTCATATTCCATCACAATATTTGGTTTATTATAAACTCGGACTTGCCGTTGTGTTGGTCAGGGTTTTAACCACCATCCTTATGGCAAAACTCCGCGCCGATGAGAGATCCGTATTTTATACCGTTGTTACTTTAATTAAAATAACCGCTGTTTTGCTTTTCATTATTTATTTTGTTGGCGTTGCCGGACTCGGAATAAAAGGTATTTTATATTCTTATATTTTAAGTGAAGTGATTATTTTGTTGATTCTGTTTCCCACTGCCCTGAAAAGCATGGGATTTAGTTTCGACAACTCAATCTTCAAAGAAGCCGTTAGTTTCGGATTGCCATTAATTTTCAGCGCGATCGGGATTATGTTGTTGAACTTGAGTGACCGTTACATCATCCAATACTTAAAAGACTCTACGAGCGTTGGCTTATACGATTTCGGATATAGAATTGCCGGCGCGCTAAATATGTTTTTGATTATGCCGTTTAACACCGCGCTTTTGCCTTCGGCTTATAAGGTTTACGGTCAACCTAACGATAAAAGGTATTACAGCAAGTTACTGACGTATATGACGTTCGTAGGTGTGTGGGCGGGATTGGCACTATCGCTTTTTGCGGAAGAAATTGTGAAACTGCTTGCTTTGAAAACAGATTACTATCCGGCGTATGCTGTTGTTCCGCTTATCGTATTCGCCTATGTTTTCAGCGGAATGAGAAATATAACTTCGTTGGGAATGATGCTGAAAAAGAAAACGAATTATATAGGAATGTTAACTTTATTCTTTGCCGTATTTAACATTGCACTTAATTTTTTGCTTATTCCCGCATACGGAATAATGGCTGCGGCATTTACAACGTTACTTTCGTTTGTTTTGTTTTATCTCTCTGCTCAAATTATTTCGAACAAATTTTATAGTATTCCTTTTGAAAACGTTAAGATATTCAAGTTGTTAGTAACGGGAACGGTGCTGTATTTCATTGCGCTTTGGACGGAAGAAGTTTCTTATTTGGTTTACTTGTTCATAAGAATTTTTGTAATACTCGTTTTTCCGTTCGCCCTTTTCTATCTCGGCTTTTACGAAAAGATAGAATTGGAAACATTAAAAAATATTCGCGGCAAATTAAATTCCCCGAAAGAAGTTCTGGCGGGATTGAAATCATTCTTCTTAAATTCCGGAAATTGAATTAATGAAAGTATCGGTAATTATTTGCACATATAATCGAGAGAAATTTTTGAAGTCGGCTTTGGATTCGTATAAAAATCAAACTTTGCCTTCCGGTGATTTTGAAATTATTGTGGTTGATAATAATTCTACAGATAACACCAAAACGATTATGGAAAATTTTATTGAAGAAAATCCCACGCTTAATGTCCGTTACGTATTTGAAGAAAACCAAGGTTTATCATTTGCCCGTAACCGCGGAATAAAAGAAGCGGCGCACGAAATTATTGTTTTCGTAGATGACGATGCCGAAGCGGAAAATAATTTTCTTGAAAACGTAAAATCACATTTCGAAACCGATGAAAATTTAATTGCTGCCGGCGGTAAAGTCGAACCGGTTTTCGAAAGCGGAAAAGAACCGCAATGGCTTTCGCCTTTCCTTTGGGGATTGGTTACCAAAATCGATTACGGTAACAAAGCCAAACCTTTTCCCAAAAATAAATATCCGGTCGGGTGCAACATGGAATTCCGGAAAGATGTTTTTAATAAATTCGGAATGTTCGATACTCAACTCGGTAGAAAAGGACGTGTGGGTTTGGCAAGCGAAGAGAAAGATATCTTCGAGCGCTTGAAAGCCGCAGGCGCAAAAATTATGTATTTCCCCGATATTTCGATTCGTCATCATATTGATAATTACCGGTTGGAAAAATCTTATATTATTAAATTGTGTTACGGAATAGGAATAAGCGAGAAAATACGAACTTCAAAGAAAAGTTTTATTTTATATATTTTCAAGTTAATTGAATTTATTTTTAAGTTTATTGCGTCTCTCGTTATTGCCGCCGGCTATATTTTGAAAGGGGAATTTGAAAAAGCGAAATATGTTGTTTTATTTAGGTATCATATTTTGAAAGGGTTTTTCAAAAAAGAATATGAATGATTTGCAGAATAAAATTAAACAAAGTTTTCAGTCGGTGATGTCCGTTTTGAAAGTAATTTTACTTTCGAAGAAAAACGTAAAGCTGCCACACGCGAAAACCAACGAATGTATAATTCTTGCAAACGGACCTTCGCTTAGGAAAACCTTGAAAGAAAAACTCGATTTTATTACGAAAGGCGACAAGGAAATATTCGCAGTGAACTATTTTATCAATTCCCCGTTTTATGAAAAGATAAAAACGCAGTATTATGTTTTGAACGCACCGGAGTTTTGGATTGATACAACAACGGATATGCACAAACAAAAGCGAGCAAAACTGTTTGAAGATTTGAAAGCAAAAACGGATTGGGATATGAAAATTTTCGTCCCTTTCGATGCCGGGAAAACAAAGTTGTGGCAAAATCTTTTCGATTCGAATAAACATTTGAGCGTTGTTTATTACAATAAAACTCCGGTTGAAGGTCTGCAACGGATTAATAATTTTCTGTTTAAACATAACTTGGGAATGCCGCGTCCGTATAACGTTTTGGTTCCGACTATATTTCTTGCTTTGAACATGGGGTTTAAGACCATTTATTTATTCGGAGCGGATCATTCGTGGCACCAAGAAATAAAAGTGGATGAAAACAACAACGTTATGGTAAACCACGAACACTTTTACGATAATTCCGCTCAAGTAAAACCGATGTATCATCTTGACGGAAAAGAATATTATATTCACGATATTTTCAGGAAACTTTACTTGGCGTTCAAAGGATATTTTGTTCTTAAAGATTATGCGGAAACTCTCGGTGCAAAAATTTTAAATGCAAGCGAAAAAAGTTATATTGATGCATTCGATAAAATTAAAGTGTGATTCTTTTTAAAATTAATTTCGGTTTTTAATTATGCTAAACGACAAAACAATACTTGTAACCGGCGGAACAGGCTCGTTCGGGAAAAAATTTATTTCCACGGTTCTCGAACGTTACACTCCGAAGAAGATTATTATTTACAGCAGGGATGAACTGAAACAATTTGAAATGCAGCAGTCCGGTAAATTTAAAAAAGACGGAGTGCTGATGAGATATTTTATTGGCGATGTGCGTGATTTAGAAAGATTGAAAATGGCAATGTCTGGAGTCGATATTGTAATTCACGCCGCAGCGCTTAAGCAAGTTCCGGCTGCGGAATACAATCCTTTTGAAGCTGTTAAAACAAATATAATCGGCGGACAAAACGTAATCTCCGCATCGATGGAAGCAAACGTAAAAAAGGTTATCGCTCTGAGCACCGACAAAGCCGCCGCCCCGATAAATCTTTACGGCGCAACAAAGTTGGCGTCCGATAAACTGTTTATTGCGGCTAATAATTATAAAGGTAAACGGGATATCAAATTTTCCGTTGTGCGTTACGGAAACGTAATGGGTAGCAGGGGTTCGGTGATTCCGTTTTTTATGAAGAAGAAAAAGGAAGGTGTTATTCCAATTACCGATGAAAGAATGACGCGTTTTAATATTACATTGCAAGAAGGCGTCGATTTTGTATTGAAATGTTTGGACAAAATGTGGGGCGGGGAATTGTTCGTTCCCAAAATTCCTTCTTACAGAATTATGGACGTAGCAAAAGCTGTTGCGCCCGATTGCAAAATAGAAATTGTAGGTATCCGCCCGGGAGAAAAAATTCACGAAGAAATGATTACCGAAACCGATGCAATTAATACAATCGAATTCGAGGATTATTATGTTATTCTGCCCGCTACAAAATTATGGGACATCGAAAAATTCAGATTGGAAAGCAACGATAAACCCGGAAGGTTTTGCGAGCTCGATTTCCGCTACAGCAGCGGCACAAACGATAAATTCTTAACCGTTGAAGAATTGAGAAAATTAATTGAAGAAAATGTCGAATAAAATTTACTCCTACGGAAAACAAAATATTGACGTTGCGGATATTGAAGCCGTTGTGGAAGTTCTTAAATCGGATTGGCTGACCCAAGGACCTGCGGTATCGAGATTTGAAGAAGCGCTTGCGGAAAAGTTCGGCGCAAAGTATGTCTCCGTTGTTAGCAACGGAACGGCGGCTTTACATCTTACGGCTTTGGCGCTCGGCTGGCAACCTGGAGATGTTGTGCTTACAACTCCAATGACGTTTTTGGCAAGCGCAAATTGTATTTTGTATGCCGGAGCAACTCCGGACTTTGTAGATATTGACGAATCCACCTACACTATTTCGCCTGAAAAATTAGAACAAAAATTAAAAGAATTACAAGCGGAAGGTAAAAACGTAAAAGCTGTTGTTGCGGTAGATTATGCCGGTCAACCTTGTGATTGGCAAAGATTAAGAGAGTTAGCCGATACTTACGGATTTCAACTCGTTAACGATAATTGTCACGCGCTCGGCGCAGAATACCGGAATGATTTGCAGTATGCGGTAAAATATGCCGATGTAGTTGTGCAAAGTTTTCATCCCGTTAAACATATTACAACCGGGGAAGGTGGAGCTGTTCTTACAAACAACGGCGAAATTGATAAAAGCATTAAAATTTTAAGAACTCACGGAATGACTAAAGACGAAAATATTCTGGAAAGCAACGACGGTCCGTGGTATTACGAAATGCACCGGTTGGGATTTAATTACAGAATTACCGATTTTCAGTGCGCTCTTGGTGTAACGCAATTGAATAAACTCGATAGATTCGTTAAACGGAGAAGGGAAATTGCCGGATTCTACAACGAAACTTTCGGTGGCGACGAAAGATTTATAATTCCTTCGGTTGCTGCAAACGTTAAACATGCTTATCATTTGTATCCTTTGCAAATCAATTTCGATAACGTTAAAACCGACAAAAAAGAATTATTTGCAAAACTCCGTGAACGTAATATTTACGGGCAAGTTCATTATATTCCCGTTCATTTGCAACCGTATTACCGGAAAAAATTCGGATTCGGAAAAGGAGACTTTCCCGTTGCGGAAAAGTTTTACGAACGTGAAATATCTATACCGATGTATCCTTCGTTGACCGTTGAAGATTTATCATACATAACAAAAATGTTTAAGGAATTGGTGAGATAAAATTTACGATGAAACAAAAACCATACATTGCTGTTATTGTTCAAGCGAGACGCGGTTCGAGCCGCCTTCCCGATAAAGTGTTAATGGATATCGAAGGAAAGACAATGCTGGGTTGGGTTATAAGCCGGCTGAAAAATTCCCGGTTGACAGACGATATAATTATTGCAACCACAACAAACGAAAATGACGATGCGATCGTCGAAGAAGCATTGAAATACGGCGTAAAATATTTCCGTGGCAGCGAAGACGACGTTCTCGACAGATATTACCAAACCGCAAAACATTTCAATGTGGAAATTGTGGGAAGGATTACTTCCGATTGCCCGTTAATCGATCCGGCGCTGATTGATGAAGTTTTATCTTATTTTCTTGAGAATATCGACAAATACGATTTTTGCGCGAATACGTTAAAGAGAACATATCCGCGCGGAATCGGTTTTTCGTTCGTTAAATTTCCTGCGCTCGAAAAAGCTTGGAAAGAAGCCAAGCAGCCATACGAAAGGGTTCACGTTATGCCGTACATCCGTGAACATCCTAGAATATTTAAATTGTGCAGTTACGAAAAAGAAGGCGAACCTTTGGATAATCTTCGCTGGACAGTCGATACCGAAGATGATTTGAAATTCGTTAGGGAAATTTTTAAACGTTTGAAAAATCCGGAAAAAGCGCCGTGGACGGAAATATTGCGTATAATTGAAAATGAACCGGAATTGATTAACATCAACAAACATGTTAAACAGAAAGAATTAAAAGATTTATAAACATAAAGCAATAATTTGGAAAGCAAAAATAGATATTGCGCTTTTTTCAGAGTTGATGCAAATAAAATAATCGGTAGCGGGCATTTGGTGAGATGCCGCTTGCTTGCCGGTAAACTAAAATCGATGAACGTGAAATCCGTTTTCGTTTTCGAAGATATCCCGGAAGGATTTATTACACAACTGTCTGCGGAAAACTTTGATTTATATAAGCTAAAAAATACTTTGGATGAAACGAATGAACTGATTTCGCTAGTGAAAAATTCCGGATGCGAAAAATCTATTATTATTACGGATAGCGATAAAAAATTATTTTATACGAAAGAGTTTCAGCTTAAAGTAAGGGAGAGCGGAATAAAATTAATGACCATAACTTTTTTTGCGGATGCTCATTTTTATTCGGATATAATTTTGAACCAAAACATTATGGCGCCGGAATTAACTTACTCTACCGAAAGTTACACGGAAAAGTTGCTGGGAACGGAATATGTGATTTTAGACCCGCGGTTTGCCAAACTACGGAATATTGCGAAACCCGTATGGGCATTGAAGAAAAACGTTGTTCTTATCTCGTTCGGCGGTGCGGATAAACCTGACAGAACTTCACTTGTGTATGAATCTTTACAAGAATTCAAAGACAAGATTGATAAAATAATAATCGTTTTAGGTGCGCTTTATCAACACGAGAACAAAATAAGAAAGCTGGCTTCGGAAAGTTTAATTGAAACCGGAATTTATCAAAACACAAATGAAATGCCGCAATTAATGATTGAAGCAAAATATGCTTTTACTTCGGGCGGACTTACCGCTTGGGAATTAGCGGTAACAAGAACTTTGAATATCATTATTGCGGGATCGGAAAGGGAAACATTAACCGGCGAATATCTCGGTAAAAAAGGTTTTTCCTATTATCTCGGAAATGTAAACGATATAAAACCGGAAAATATTAAATATGCTTTTGAAGAAATACTAATTAATGAAGAAAAAAATAAAGCAATGGTAGAAAAATTAAATTCCGTTGTTAACGTAAACGGAATTGAAAAAGTAACGGACAAAATTTTGGAAATATTAGAACGATGAAGTTTAAAACTCACGAACTTATTGCCCGTATGAACGAAATACTTTCCGGTAAAGAAAAAGAATTTTATACGGATGATAAAAGTATTCCGCCGGTTTTTATTGCGGGTGCACCGCGTTCCGGTACAACACTGCTTTATCAAATTCTTGTTTCCGCTTTCGATATCGGTTACATCGATAACATTTCCGCAAAGTTTTGGGAAGCCCCGGTTTTCGGTCTGGTTTTAAGCAACGAGATTTTTCCTTTCGGTGAAAGGGTTTTAACCGATTACCGTTCGGAATACGGCTTTACGAAAGAACCAACCGGGCCGCACGAGTTCGGGTATTTTTGGAAACGTTGGTTCAAGTATTCCAATACTCACGAATTGGATGAAGATAAATTAAATCAAATCGATTCGGATAAACTGACAAAGGTAATTTATTCGATGAATTCGGTTTTGAACAAACCTGTTGCGTTCAAAAATGCGGTTGCCGTTTCTTTGCAAATTAAATATTTGGCGGAAACATTTCCCGAAGCGGTTATTTTATCGATTGAAAGAAATCCACTGTATAATGCTCAATCGATATTGGAAGCAAGAATTAAAAGCGGTAATCCGGAAGAATGGTTTTCCGCTAAACCGAAAGAGTATGAAACTCTGAAAAGCAAAAGCATTTATGAACAAGTCGTAGGACAAGTTTACTATTGTAACGAAAGGATAAGTGAAACCAAAACCGTAATTTTACATTCGGAAAATCCGCAAAGACTTGTGGAAATTAAATACGAAGAACTTTGTGAAAACCCGGATAAAGTCGTTGATTTGATTGCCGAAAAACTTTCGGAAATCGGTGTAAAAAGAAAAAACACTCAATTTAAAAAATTTAATTCAACAAATAATATAAGACTTAAAAAAGAAGTTTTCGAAAAACTGGAAATAGAGTATAATAAATATTATTGATATGAAAGCAGCGATAATGCAACCGACATATTTGCCTTGGATTGGTTACTTCGATATGATCGATCAAGTAGATACGTTTGTTTTTTTGGATGATGTTCAACTTGTAAAAAGAAGTTGGGGAGTGCGTAACAGAATTAAAACGCCGCAAGGGGAACTGATGCTGACGGTACCCGTGAGAAAAACAAAATCGCGCGAAGAAACATTTTACTCGAATGCAAAAATAAATTACGAAGAAAAGTGGACGGAAAAACACTTGGAATCGATAAAAAGAGCATATTCCAAATCAAGTAATTTTTCGGAGTTTTTTCCTGTTATCGAAAAACTGCTTTCCGCAAAATACGATACCGTTGCCGGATTGAATATTTCAATTATTAAAACATTCGCCGGTTTACTCGGATTGAACACTAAATTCTTACGTTCTTCGGATTTGAGCGGAATAGAAGGAGCAAAAGATGAAAGATTGGTATCGATATGCAAAAAGATAAACGCCGGTTATTATTTATCGGCACGGGGAAGCGCGGAATATATAGAGCGGAATAACCCGGGCGGAGCTTTTTCTAAAAACGGAATTGAACTTTACTATCACAATTACGTTCATCCGATATACAAGCAATTGTCCGGTAATTTTATTCCTTTTATGTCTGTAATAGATTTAATTTTTAACGAAGGATTGGAAAACAGTTTGGAGATTATTAGGTCGGGAAGAAGGGAACCTGTGCACTTTAAAAACATTAAAAACTTTGTGAGTGAATCACAATGAGAATAGGAAACAAAGAAATCGGGAAAGGCAATCCTGTCTTTATAATTGCAGAATTATCCGCTAATCACAATCAAGATTACAAGTTGGCGGTCGATACGATTCATGCAATGAAAGAAGCCGGAGCCGATGCGGTAAAATTGCAAACATATGCGCCGGATACAATAACAATCGATAGTCGCGACGATTTATTTTTGAAAAAAGACGGCTTATGGAAAGGGAAAACTTTATATGAATTATATCAAACCGCTTATACACCATGGGAATGGCAACCCAAGCTGAAAGAGCTATCCGAAAAATTGGGAATGATATGTTTTTCTTCGCCTTTCGATAAAACCGCAGTTGACTTTCTCGAAGAGATGGGAGTACCCGCATATAAAATTGCTTCGTTCGAAATTGTTGATATTCCGCTGATTGAATATGTAGCATCGAAAAAGAAGCCGGTGATTATTTCCACGGGTGTAGCCGGTTTGGAAGATATAGAACTCGCAATTGAAACTTGTAAAAATGCCGGAAACGAAGATATAGCCTTACTGAAATGCACTTCTTCATATCCCGCGCCTTACGAAGAGATGAACTTGAGAACAATTCCGTATCTGGCGGAGAAATTCGGTTTGCCTGTTGGTTTGTCCGATCATTCTTTGGGGATTTCCGTCCCCGTTGCTTCTGTTGCTTTGGGCGCTGTCATAATCGAAAAACATTTTATTCTCGATAAAAAAATAAATTCCCCCGATGCCGCTTTCTCGCTCGACCCGCAAGAGTTCAAAGAAATGGTAACTGCGGTAAGGCAAGTTGAAAAAGCTTTGGGTAAAGAAGAATATGTTTTTACCGGACAAATGAAAAAATCGAGACAAAACGCACGTTCGCTTTTTGTGGTAAAGGATATTAAGAAAGGCGAAAAATTCACCGGAGAAAATATCCGTTCAATTCGACCCGGCGCGGGTTTGCACCCGAAGTATTATAATGAAATACTCGGTAAAATTGCCGCTGAAGATATTAAAAAAGGAACACCGCTAAAATGGGAAATGGTGTCCCGCTATTAATTTTATTTAATCAAATAAATTTCGGTTTGAGGCGGGGATAAAAATTCAACTCCGTCTTCCTTAACCCAAACAATTTCTTCTATTGTTGCAATTCCGTATCCGGGAATTGTAAGTCGCGGTTCTATGGTAAAAACATTTCCCGCTTCAATCGGGATATAAGGCAAATTACCGTAACGTTCCCATCGGGGTCCGAGCAGTGCACCGCCGTCGTGTGCAACGCGCCCCACTTGATGACCGAGCCCGTGCGGGTATTCTTCGTAACCGTTTTCTACGATGTAATCGCGTGCAATCTTGTCTATTTCCCATCCGGCTTTTCCGGGTCGTATTGCTTCGGCTGCCATTTGAATCGAATCCCTTATTACGTTAAAGCCTTTCAATACTTCTTCCGGAGCGTTATCCTCGCCTTCGCGCAAAACGTACCAAGTTCTTTGTAAATCGGAACAATAGCCGTTATACTTAATTCCGAAATCCATATTGATTACGTGTCCCCGTTGAATCTTTCTGTCTGTTGGTCCGGAGTGAGCGCCGGCTGTATCGGGTCCGGTGAAAACCGCCGGGCAATGTTCTTCATCCCACGCAAATTCAAATCCTTTTTCTTTCACGATTCCGCGAACAAATTCCGCAACGTCCTTTTCGCTTTTACCCGGTTCGATGAAATCCGTAACTTGATCGAAAATTATTAGTGTTTCGTCAATTGCTTTTTTAATCAAATCCACTTCCGTTTGCGATTTTCTTCCCCTTAACGCCGCAACAATTTCTTCCGATGAGATTAAACGGAATTTGTACGGCGTATTTTCCAGAATATCAATCAGTTCAAGGTAAACCCCGTGCGTTAATCCGTCTGCAAGACTCGAATTTCTCGAATAGTTAATCGCTATTTTTTCGGGATCGATTTCTTCTAAAGTTTTAATTAAATCATTTTTAACGGATTTTAAGTAGGGAATGATTTTCTTAAACGTTCCCACGGTTTTCATATTGGCTTCTTCCAAAGAACCGATAATGGCAATGGTTTCGCCGGTTTTTGTGATTATAAAAGCGGAATGCCATGTAGCGCCGGTTCCAACTATCATATCCATCATCGGATCTTTTATGTTTCCGGTTTCGCGGACGAAGGTAAGCCACATGTCGATGTTTTTTTCGTTCAATATTTCTACTGCTTGTTGCTGTTTTTCCAGAATCATTTGTTTTGACATTTGCGGACTCCAATTGTTAAAATTTACTTTTCAATATAAAAATACTAAACGACCTATTGAAATATTTTGTTATTATTTAAGCACAACCATTTTATTACCGGCTACAAAATATTCGGCTTCCATTAAGTAATAATAAACTCCGGAAGATAATTCACTTGCCGGGAAATGATAACTGTGAAATCCGGCGGGTAATACTCCGTTAACTAAAACTTGTATCTTCTCGCCGAGATTGTTATAAATTGTAAGCGTTACTTTGGATTTATGGGGCAAACCGAATGTAATGACCGTACCGGCATTAAACGGATTAGGGTAATTTTGCAGCAAAACATAATCCGGTGGAATTTCAGCGGAATAATTATTTTTCCCGGTATTCACCGATATGCTGTCTGCAATTTTTGTTTCTCCGGTTTTAAATATTACGTTCAACCCGTAAGTTATGGAAGAATCGTTTCCGGTTATTTCGTCGATAAAAATATACTCGGAGTTTAACAAGCTGTTCCCGTTCGATTTTACCAAACCGGCTGAAGACCAAAAATTTTGATTTCCCGCTTTCTTCAATATTTCAAAACCGCTTACGTTAAGTTCTTTAGCAGTGACCCAAGATAAGGTAACCAGTTTATTTTTATAATTCGCTTCGAATGATTTCAATTCCAAATCTGTTGAGTCGTAGATTCCGGTTTGTTTTGTGTAATAAATATTATCGTAATTCCCGATTGCAATTGCCCAATCCGATTTATACGGAGCTTGCCAATTAAAAATTCCCGGATTGATACTGCCGATTTCAATTTCTTGATATTCCTTCTTTGTATCTACGGCAACGGCTTTTAATGCTCCGGGAATATCTTGCAAATTGATGATTACCGAATCGGCATTTTCCTGATAAACTATGAAATGAAGACGGTCTTTGGTTTTTAGACCGTAACCGCTGGAAAAATTGGTATCGGGTAAAAAATCAATTAAAAATCTGGATTTCTCAATCCAGAAAGTTCTGTGTGTTCGTAGTTGTTCCGGATTAGGATAAGGGTAACCGCCGTAAGCGGGAGACCAAGTTTCGTAAAATCCGAACCATCCGCCCATACCGCCGCTCATTGCTTCCCACCAAATTAAACGGCGGGTTTTATCCATATCCAAATTCCATTCGCCGTTCGTTCCGTATGATGGATCGTCTTGGCGGTTAAAAGTATGGCGTTCTTCATACAAATGCGGACGTATTGAATCTGCCGTAATATCTTCCAACACTTCAGCAAAATTTTTCGGTCCGTATGGCGTTGTAAATAATGTTACTTGGTCTCTTCCGAAGCCGTCGTAAGAATTTATTGTGTTGGGTAACAATAATTCTTGACCCCGTGCGGAAAGTAAATGCGGCCAACCGAAATGGGAATCCAAATAAGCTGCCCAAGTTCTTACTTTATCGGGCCCTTTGTTCGCCACCCATTCGTGTAAATCGAATCCGTAACCTAAGCTCCAGCCGGGGAGCGGTCCTAATCTAGCGGCAATATAACGCATAATTCTTCTATCTTCTTTTCCGTTTATTCCTTCGCCTACGCCTATCGGTGTTTGCTTTCTGCTTTCATCGCCCCAAGCCCAAATGTGCAAATGCACTTTTTCTTCCCTTGCCACTTTTAACATTTGTTCAAGTTTTCTGAAAGTTACCGGATCGGGATTTACGCTGTTGTGTTCCGTGTAACTCAAAACCGGAAATTTGAACCATGAGTTGCCGACAACTTGTGAGTAAATTGAGTTACAACCGTTGTTTTTCGCTTCTTGGGCGAATTTAATAAAATCTGCTTCGGTTCCTTCCCTGAATGAATATTCGGATTTGGTTTTGTTCATATAAATATTCAGCAAAAAGCCTTTATATTTATTTTCGCCAATTTGTAAAGCATACTTTGAACCGATATGAGTTAAAAATCCGTATGCAGTGGAATCGGGATTTTCAGTTACGTTAATTACTCCTTTTAATCCGTTTAATTCCAAATCTTCACTTGTAGTTGCATATTCCCAAACTCCGGTACGTGTCGGCGTGAAACGGAATTTCCAAATATTGTTTTCGTCGTAAAACATTTCCGTTCTTAAAATTTCCCCCGATGCTTTATGTAAAAATGTTACGACCGCCATTAAATCAAATGGATTTCCGGTAAAATCCGGATTGTTAATTTCCCATTCCATTGTTTCCCACAAAACCCCGTTGGTAGTATCGTTAATTTTATAAACCGGGAAGGAACTTTCGTTTTGGGTCTTAAAATTTTCTCTGTTTTCTATGATAATAAACGAAGTAAGAATTAACGAAGAGATTACAAAAAAAAGAATAATTATTCGATAATATTTATACATGCGGATATTCTTTTACAATTTTAAGAATATAGAATAGTGAGTAAATTTGAGAATTACAAGGTCAAAAATTAATCGAAAATCCGGATTAACGATATTAGCACAAAACGTCTTCTTTATATATATTTCGTATCTTTATTTAGATGATTTAGTTTGTAAAATATAGGAACCCCAGATGGAAAACAAAGAAGTAAAAGTTGCAATAATTGATTTATATAACAACGAACCGAACCAAGGCATGCGGTGTTTGAAAGATATTCTCAGGGAAACCGACGGGAAAGTAAACGGTGTAAAAGTTTCTTATGATATTTTCGAAGCAAGATACAAAGGCGATGTCCCCGGTTTGGAATATGATATTTATTTATCTTCCGGCGGTCCGGGTGATCCTTTCGACGGCAAAGGCACTCAGTGGGAAAAAGATTATTTTGTTCTTTTAGATAGAATATGGTCGAATAATCAAAATGAAAATAGGAAGAAATATATTTTCTTTATTTGCCATTCGTTTCAAATTATGGCGCGTTATTTTAAGTTTGGTGAAGTGATAAAAAGAAAATCGCGTTCTTTCGGTATTGTCCCGATTCACAAAACCGAAGACGGCAAGCGCGACCCGTTGTTAAAAGGCTTACCCGATGTATTCTACGGCGCCGATTTCCGCTCTTGGCAAGTTGTACAACCGGATAAAAAGGTAATGAATGAGTTGGGCGCTAAAATTTTATGTTTGGAAAAAATCCGTCCGCATGTTCCGTTGGAACGCGCTCTAATGGCGGTAAGAATTTCGAACGAAATTGTGGGTACGCAATTTCATCCCGAAGCCGATCCGGCAAGTATGTATTATCATTTCAAAAAACCGGAAAAACAAGCCGAAGTTATAAAAGAATACGGAGAGAAAAAATTGCGGGAAATGGTTGAACATTTGGAAAATCCCGATAATATTACATTGACACGTAATACGGTCTTGCCTAATTTTTTGCGGGGTGCAATATCCGAACTTTTTCCCGTGGAAGAGACGGTTTAGTTTTATAACATTTTATAGAAAACAGCCGGATCAGCCTTGTCGCGCGCAAACCCTAATTTTATTAAATATTTCTGATGCGCTTCAACGTCGCTCCGTGCAATTAATTTTTTAATCCCTTCTTTTTTGAACAAACCGTCTTCCGCAAAATATACAAACCTTGCATTCTTGAGATCGCGGTAGTCCGGAATTGCGTAATCGAGAATAATCTCAGCTTCTCCGGGAGAAATAAGTTTATAACTTATTAAACCGACGGGGAAAATATTTCTGAGAATAAAATATAGTTTACCGTTACTTATTTTTTCTTTTGTGATGCCGGGGAAGAAGTGCTTTATATCTTCGAAATATAAGTCATAGAATTTCTTTAACATGTTGCATTTGTGCGGTTCAAGTAACACCAACGAAAAGTATTCATCCTTTTTATACATTTGGATTAAATAAAAAATGTCGATGAGCGCAATATAACTGTTCAGTATCAATACAGGATAAGCTTTTATCAAAAAGCCATAAAGAGCAAAAGACGATGCTCCTAATAAATTTATTCTGCGCAACCACCAAATGTTTTTCATCGTAAGTGAAAGGGCAATTAGAAAAGAACCCGTATACCCGATAATTTCATAAACGTTCATAAAAAACTCCGGAATTTTAGAAGTCAAAAATACGGAAAACTATAATTTGTAACGCTTTTTTATTCGTTTTGTGTCTTTGCAATTAATTATTTTAGGAAATAAAAAAATATTTTCGGAGCCTTTGTGGAAGACTTTTATTCGATTATCCTTTTATTTGTTCTTGGCGCCGTAGCCGGTTTTATTAATGTTATGGCCGGCGGCGGTTCTTCCATAACGTTACCGGCATTAATATTTCTCGGATTAGACCCCAATGTGGCAAACGGCACAAATAGAATAGCTTTAATTTTCCAAAATCTTTCCGCGGCTGTTTCATTCAAAAGGGAAGACGTAAGTCAATTAAAAATAAGTATTCTCCTTGCTTTTCTTACTTTACCCGGTGCAATAATCGGTGCGGTTATTGCCACGAATATTAGTAATTATTTGTTCAAACAAATCTTGGGAATCGTAATGATTGCCGTTGTTATTACAATGGTGCTTCCGAAAAAAGTTAAGGAAGAGTATAAAAGCAAAGTCACTAAAATTCCCTGGACAATTTACCCGGTTATGTTTTTTATCGGTTTTTACGGCGGATTTATTCAGCTCGGGGTTGGATTTTTATTAATGGCAGCATTGCACTACATCTTAAAAGTTAATTTAGTTTTTGTTAATATGCACAAAGTAATTATCGTATTAGTTTATACTATCCCGGCATTGTTTATTTTTATTTTGAACCGTCAGGTAAATTGGGAATGGGGATTAAGTCTTGCGATAGGCAATTCCATCGGCGCTTGGTGGTCGGCAAAATTATCGGTTAAAAAAGGTGAAAAAATAATTAGGATAGTTTTAATTTTTGCAATTATAATAATGTCATTCAAACTTTTAAATATATTTTAAGGGTAATCTATGGACGATAAAATTCATTGGTACGACGGATTGTTTTATGATAAACTTATCGCGCCTAATCAAGATAAGCTATTCAAATTGATAAAAAATCTTATTAAACCCGGAACAACGGTAATCGATATCGGCTGCGGAACGGGAAGGCTTCCGTTCTATTTATCGATGCACTGTAGCAAAGTTATTGGGATAGACTTTTCTTCGAAAAACATTAAACTTGCTAATTTGAGAAAAGAAAAAAAGCAGATACGGAATGTTGAATTTTTTCACGGGGACGCTCTGAAATTTCAAAACCCCGGAAACGGAAAATTCGATTATGCCGTTATTACTTATGTTTTACACGAAATGCCTCCCGGTGAAAGAATAAAAATGTTGAAGAAAATGAAACAATTGGCAAATAAAATTATTATTGGAGATTATGTGGTTCCCGTCCCCGATTCCTTTTACGGAAAGCTTACGCGTATAGTCGAGTTTCTCGCGGGGAAAGATCATAATACAAATTTTAAAGATTACGTAAAGCGCGGTGGATTGTATTTTTTGCTTGAACAATCGGAGCTGACTATAGTAAAGGAAATAAAACGGTTGCCGAATATGGCGCATCTTGTTTTAGCGGAGTAAATTATTTTTCGTATTTCTTAACGGCTTTTTTTAAGCGGTCCATTATTGCAATGCCCAACCCGGTTTCCGGCACAGGCTCAACATATATTAGATCCAAGCCGGAAGTTTCAAGTTCGTGCAAAGCCGAGAATAAATTTGCCGCTGCTTCCTTTGTATCCCCATTCTTTGATAAGAAAAGAATTTTTGCGAAATTTAATTTAACCCCAGGTTCCTTAAAAAATAAAGCTCCCACTCTCTTTGTTCTTGTTTCCGTTTCCATTTTATCATCAAAAAAACGGATTGGAATATTTGGAGAATAATGAAAGGGTAATCTCCCGGGAGAAAGCGGATTTGAATCTTCCGACTCGGTATAATGTTTCTTTAACTGACCCGTTACCGATTCGATTTGTTCCAAAGGAATACCGCCTGGTCTGAGTAATACGGGTTCTTCATTTACAAAACCGATTATTGTCGATTCAACCCCAACTTTACAACTTCCGCCGTCGAGTATAATATCCACTTTTTTGCCTAATTGTTTTACTACGTGTTGGGCGGTCGTCGGACTCAATTCTCCGAAAGCGTTTGCGCTCGGTGCCGCAATAGGTCTGCCTGAGAGTTTGATCAATTCCAGGGCAACAGGATGATCGGGCATCCTGACGGCTACGGTAGGATTGCCTGCGGTTACGATCTCCGGTACCACATCCTTTTTGGGCAAAACCAAAGTTAAAGGTCCCGGCCAAAATTTATCGATAAGTTTATAGATTAATTGATTTCCGGTTTCCGCTAATTTTTCCAAGTCGCTTTTATCCGCTATATGTAAAATTAAAGGATTGAAGGTAGGCCGGTTTTTAGCTTCGAAAATTTTTGAAACGGCAATGGGATTAAGCCCGTCGGCTCCCAGTCCGTAAACCGTTTCGGTAGGGAACGCAACAAGTTTCCCGTTTTTAATAAACTCGGCAGCCTTTTTAATATTTTCGGATGATGCTGGTAATATTTTCATAAATTTAAAAAATGCTTTTTCAAACATAAATAACATTTCGGTTATTAAAAAATAACGGGGTTTCAATGAGTGAACTTTCCGAATTAAAAAAGTTCTGTAAACTACTTGCCGATGAAAGCGGAAAAGTAATCAATAAATATTTTCTCAGCGGAGTAGGTGTTGAGTTTAAAGAAGACAAATCGCCGGTTACGGTTGCGGATAAAAAAGCGGAAGAAATTATAAGGAACTTAATAAACAAAGAATTTCCGGATCACGGAATAGTTGGGGAAGAGTTCGGCAAAGAAAATGCCGGCTCTGAATATCAATGGATTATCGACCCGATTGACGGAACGAAAAGTTTTATTCACGGTATGATTACGTTCGGTACATTAATTGCACTTTTAAAAAACGGTGAACCGGTTTTGGGCGTAATTAATCAACCAGTGCTAGATTTGTTTTTGATTGGGGATAATCAAACTGCGGAATTAAACGGCATAAAAACGAAAGTAAGAAAAACGGAAAATTTAGAAGAAGCGTTATTGTTAACCACAGATCACTTAAATGTTGAAAAATACCAGAATATTAAAAAGTTTGAAAAACTGATTCATAGCGTTAAACTTTACAGAACTTGGGGAAATTGCTTCGGGTATTATCTTGTAGCGGCGGGTTTGGCGGATATAATGATTGATCCGATTATGTCGATATGGGATACTGCCGCTTTAATTCCCGTAATTAAAGGAGCCGGCGGAATAATAACTGATTATCACGGTCAAGATCCTATGAAGGGGAACAGCATTATTGCCGCAACGCCTGCATTACACAAACCGGTGATAGAAATATTGAATTCATGATAAGATTATTGTTTGCAATCTCCGGATGGAACTTTGAAACTTAACGCTTGTAAAAGCATCTTACGATATCAAAGTTAGGAGGTGTTAGCAAATGAACGCAGTAAAAAATGTAGTGGAAGTTTCCGATATGAATTTCGATAATGAAGTTTTGGCATCGGATTTACCTGTATTAGTAGATTTCTGGGCGCCCTGGTGTGCACCTTGTAGAATCGTTGCTCCTGTTGTAGAGGAAATTGCAAACGACTTACAAGGGAAATTAAAGGTTGTTAAACTAAATACCGATGAAAACCCGGTAATTGCACAGCGATACGGAATAATGAGCATTCCAACGTTGGGAATATTCAAAAACGGAGTAATGGTAAATTCGGTTATAGGTGCGGTGCCAAAGGCTCATCTGATGCAAAGCATTACGCCTTATCTCGATTCGATTAATTAAAATAAAAATTCCGCCAATGTTTTAAGAAGCAATTGAAAACCGAATCAATTGCTTCTTTTTTTATTTTAAATTACTTTTTCGTAAAAAGAAAATGACGGTTCGAAAATGAAAGGAAAAATCGAATTAGTAAAAGGTGATATTACAAAATTAAAAGTGGACGCAATTGTAAATGCGGCTAACAACTCCTTGCTCGGCGGCGGGGGAGTGGACGGTGCCATTCATCGTGCTGCGGGTCCGCAATTACTTGAAGAATGTAAAACATTAAACGGTTGTGCAACGGGAGACGCAAAAATTACGAAAGGTTACAACCTTCCGGCAAAGTATGTTATTCATACAGTCGGACCGGTTTGGCACGGCGGAAATAATAATGAGGACGGATTATTGAAAAGTTGCTACAAGAGGTCTTTGGAAGTAGCGCTTGAAAACAATGTTAAAACAATTGCATTTCCGTCTATCAGTACGGGGGTTTACCGTTTCCCGATCGAACGTGCCGCACGTATAGCATTCAATACGGTGAAAGACTTTTTGGAAAAACATGACGGAATTGAAAAAGTAATTTTTGTTACTTTCAGCGATTACGATTTTAATGTTTACAAAAAGATTATTGATGCTGATAAATAAAAAACCCTATTTGAAAAATCCAAATAGGGTAAACAAGGGAGTAATAAAATAATGGGTTTTAATTTATTAAAGCTCTTTTTCTACAGCCGAGTTATTTCTCATTACAAAATATGATTGTTTGCTTTTTTTCTTTTTAGGAGCTTTGTTTTTCTTCTTCTGGAATTTTTTCCCGCCGTTGTCAAACAATTGCTCGTTTGTTAAATATTTCCATACATCTTTTTCATTTATGTCGTATAGCGTATCTCCGACTTGAAAGAAGTGGATTTCTCCGACGATTTTAATTTCGGGAACATCCGCACCTTCGTTTTCAAAATTATATTGCAAAATTTTATGTTGGTTATTCGGTAAGAAATTGTATATGCCCGTTCTAACTTGGTTTCCGTCAAGCCAAAGCATCATAGAGTAATCCTGATATTCCGTATCCCTCATTTTGTAGCCTAACTTGTAGCTCAAAAACGAAAGCAGACCTATACTAAAAACAATTGCAATAACAAGAACGGTATTTTTGTTGGAATTTTTCATAATTACTCCTTTTGAAATTATACTTCAGCCCTAATGACCGGATTTTTTTAACCCAAATGAGCAGAAAAAAAACAAAATATTTGTGATGTTAATCAACCTCGTGGCGGAAATTCTCATTTTGATCGTAACAATTTAAGAAATTTGTTTGACAACAGGATAAAATGTTAACGAAGAGGCAAACAATCTGCTTTCTTTGAAATAAAAAATTAGCCGGTTCGTATTAAACGACCGGCTATTAAAATTAAAATGAACAATTTACGGCATCAATACCCGGAAATATTGCGGTAGTATCGAGCTCTTCCTCGATTCTCAGCAGTTGATTATATTTTGCAATTCTATCTGTTCTGCTTGCAGAACCGGTTTTAATTTGTCCCACGTTCATGGCAACGGCAATATCGGCTATGGTTGTATCTTCCGTTTCGCCCGAACGGTGGCTAATTACCGAAGTATAACCGGCGCGGGTTGCCATTTCAATTGCGTCTAAAGTTTCGGTAAGCGTTCCGATTTGATTTACTTTAATTAAAATTGAATTGGCAATTCCTTTTTCGATTCCTTCGGCAAGTATTTCCGTATTGGTTACAAAAATATCGTCGCCGACTAATTGAATTTTGTTTCCAAGGGCGTTTGTCAAATTAACCCAGCCGTCCCAATCGTTTTCACCAAGTCCGTCTTCGAGGGAGATTATGGGATATTGATTTATTAGATTTTCATAAATTTTTATCATATCATCGGAGGTCTTTTCGGATTTATCGGATTTAAAGAAAACATACTTTCCGCTTGATTTATCGAACATTTCGCTTGCCGCAACATCCAACGCTAATGCAATATCGTCTCCCGGTTTATAGCCTGCTTTAGTTATTGCTTCCAAAATAATTTCCAAAGTTTCTTCGTTAGATTTTAAGTTCGGTGCAAATCCGCCTTCATCTCCAACGGAAGTATTGTAACCTTTTGATTTTAGTACCGATTTTAATGAGTGGAAAGTTTCCACACCCATTCTTAACGCTTCAGCAAAACTTGTTGCTCCGTGGGGCATAATCATAAATTCTTGAAAATCAACCGTGTTATCGGCATGCTTTCCGCCGTTTATGATATTCATCATCGGGACGGGTAAAACTTTCGCATTGGTTCCGCCTATATAATTATAAAGGGGTAATCCCAAAGTTTGTGCCGCTGCTTTTGCACATGCTAGCGAAACGCCGAGAATAGCATTGGCGCCCAACTCGCTTTTATTTGGCGTTCCGTCTAATTGAATAAGAAAGTTATCAATTGCAACTTGATCGGTTGCATCGAAATCGATTAATTCATCGGCAATTCTATTGTTAATATTATTTACGGCTTTTGTTACTCCTTTTCCGTTGTATCTCGATTTGTCTCCGTCTCTTAATTCAACAGCTTCCCTTTCTCCTGTCGATGCTCCACTTGGAACTGCGGCACGACCCACAACACCTGATTCTAGCAAAACCTCTACTTCTACTGTCGGATTTCCCCTCGAATCGAGAATTTCCCTTCCAACGATATCTACAATTGTCGTCATTTTTTACTCCTATTAAATAATTTTATGTCTATGAAAACTTATAAAAAAAGGGAAGTAATATCAATTTGAAAGGTATAAATGGTAAAGAAATTTACGAATAATGTTTGTATTTTTTGAAGATAAAAGTCGGGAAGGGAATTATTAACTTTGTTTTGTGTTACTACATTATTATAATTACAATCTGAAAATTTATTGATTGCCCCGGTAGCTCAGCAGGATAGAGCAGCAGTTTCCTAAACTGCGGGTCGGAGGTTCGAATCCTCTCCGGGGTACAAATTTGCCATTACATTTCCTTAGTGGTTTTTATTCTTGACCAAACTTTACTTTCCGTAAATTCAGTAGAAATTTTACCAAAAAAGTTGCTGCAAATCCTAAGAGCGAAATTAAAAAATCGTTTGTACTGACGTTTAATATGTACGATGGATAAAAAATAGCGGTGAAAATTTTACTTAAGATTAGAAATGTAAATAAAAAGGAAAAACCTATAATTCCACCGAAAAGCGGACTTAGAACGAATAATTGAAAAAGCATTTTTATATTCCCTTTCTCAAATTGAATTGAAATCCGTCGTATTTGTGGTGTTTCTCGCATGAATATTATTTCATTTTTTTAATAGAATATCGAGAATTATGCCAAATAAAAAAATGCATTTTTCGGGTAGTATTGATTGAAATGCTCTTTAGGATTTGCCTGAAAAATATAAGATTTATGCCTGAATAAAAATATTCAGGCACAAAAAAAGTTTAACATGTGTAGCGATTTATGATAAATAAATGAATGAAAACAATAATAGAAAGAAATACAGTGTAGTCAGACCAATTTTAATCATAATATCTCTATTAACATTTCTTCTGAAGATAAGTTCATCTTCGATTGCATTTTTTTTGATAAAATCGCCGTGAGACGGGTCCCAATCTTGAATGTTAATAGCTTGTTCCGATGTATTGTTTTTCATTTAATGCTCTCCCCGGATTTTTGGACTTTGAAATTATATTTTCGAAAATTTTTTAATTTTTTTTAGTCTGTTCAACAATATTTTCTGTGTGATATATATCACAAATTAAGTGCCAATGAAAAACTTGCAAAATCGATTAAATTAAAAGGAAGCAAACTCGGTAAGTGTCTCAAAATAACCATACGTTCAACTATGGTTAATTGAACGTATGGTTAAGAGCAAAAATCAAGTTCTATTGATTCTGATTATCAGGAGTGTAAGTGAAATCATTGCGGTAAAAATCTGAATTCCCACTCTAAACCAATCTTTAAAGTAAAGTTTAGGGGAACCCGGAACAATTAGAATATCTCTGGCAATTAATTTAGGGGTTGTTCTGTTTTCTACCTCAATTTGGTTTTCCCAAAGTAAATCCTCGAAGTTAAATTTAAACATTTGCTCGGTAGAATCGGGAAGAACCCTGTAAAGTCTAAGGTCATCCAAATGCGAGTCGTCCGTCGGACCACCTGCATATGAAAGTAAATCGATAATTGTTGTATAATCCGGTACCAAATATCTTCCCGGATATTTTATAAAACCCCAAACCGAAACTTTCATGTTAACGGCTTCGGGATCGGAATAATCGTAATAACCGCCTTGCCGTTGGTATATTCCGGTATAAGTTTTACCGAGTTCTACGTTACCCACTTGGGCATATAAAGAACCGGCAGAAAAAACGGTTACGGATAGGATGATAAAGAAGAATATTTGTTTTGTCATGGAGTCCTCAAAGTATATACTTTACTTACAAACTTATTCAATTTATTTGAAAATTTAAAAGAAAATTTTAATGATTTAACATTAATCGGTTATTTGCCGCCTTTAGAAAATAACATAACCGGAATGGTTTTGAGAATTAGTTGTAAATCCAACCATGGCGACATATTGTTGATGTAATATAAATCAAGTACAACCGAATCTATAAAAGAAACGGAACTTCTTCCCCAAACTTGCCAAACACCCGTGCAACCAGGAAGAACATTTACTCTTCTCTTTTGCCAGCTGTCGTAGTTTTCGTATTCGTAAGGGAGTGAAGGTCGTGGACCAACCAAACTCATATCACCTTTTATAACGTTAAATAACTGAGGTAATTCGTCGAGCGAAGTTTTTCTGATGATTTTGCCAATCCACGTAACCCGGTCTTCGTTGATTATTTTTGTTCCTTGAGCTTTCGGAGCGCTCTGTTTCATAAACTCAATCATTTTTTTCTTACGTTCTTCGTCGTCGTCATCGACCATTCTCATCGACCTGAATTTGTAAAATTCAAACGGCTTTCCGTTTTTACCTATTCGGATTTGTTTATAAAAAACCGGACCCTTGGATGATAACTTTATTAATATGGCAATAATCAACATTAACGGGGATAAAATTATCAATGCGGCTAGCGAAATTGTGGTATCGAAAAATCTTTTTATTCCAAGAGTGAAATTACTGTTATAATGCGGCGAAACTCCGAGAACCGGAATACCCGCATATTTTTCCGTAGAAACTTTTTTGGTAACAATATCAAATAGTTCGGAGCTTAGTTTAACACTAACATTCAATTGATTACATTTATCTAAAATTTCCAGTAATCTATCGTAATTTATATTGTCTATGGCAATTAGAATTTCATCTATCTTATGAATTTTGCTTATCTCTTGCAGGTCGTCTATTTTCCCAAGTATTTTAATTCCCGAAATAATCTCTTCACCGTTATGGTCCTTGTCCACTATAAAACCCAGAATATTAAGACCCTCAGGATTTTCAAACAATAGTTTTGTCGCTAATAATTTTCCGGCATTACCATCGCCTACGATAACAATATTGCTGTTAAATTGTTGTTTATATCTTAGTAGTAAACTTCTGAAAAGCTCGACCCTTAGTAAGTACAATAAAGGAGTAACGATTACAATAAAAACAAAGATTATCAAACGGGAATCAAGCACTTCCGAGGATTTAACGATGTGCGAAATAACAACAATATTTAAAGTTCCGTAATAAAGAGATTTGATAACGGCAGTTAAATGAGCAGACCTGCTAAAGATTATATTAATCTTATATAATCCGTTTATTTGAAAGATTACAATGAATAGAATTGTAGCAATCAAGAATAAAAATAAAACTGGTAAAGCAACTTCAATAAATTCAAACAACCCCAAGCTTTTATCGTATCTTACATAATAAGCGGCAAGAATAAATGAAAGAGATAACAATATTGAATCCGCGAGGGCAAAGTAGATCTTATATTTTGGTACGTTGTTCATAGTTGCTTTCTTTTCCCGATATCAAATTTAACAATTTAGAAATTTAGTTTCATTATTTAATTTCCTAATCTTTTTGCAAACTCTGTGCCTAAAATTATCAATCTCAAAATGAGAATTTATTGATTTTCTTTCAGTGAATACTGATTTGCATCACAAAATCTTCGAAATTCAACGGTTTTTACATGGTTATCGTTTTTTATTTGAGACAACAAACTTTTCAAAGTATCATTTTGATACTCAGGAATCATCGGTTTAACAGCTTTCAACGGATTTCGGTTTCAAAATAAAAAAGCCGACTTAACAAAAGTTAAGCCGGCTGTAATCATAGGAGTCAATCATGATTATTTGAGAAGGACCATTTTGCGGGTTTCCACAAATTTCTTTCCGTTTTCGCCTGTAGCTTGAATTGCGTACAAGTAGATACCACTTGTTAACTCGGATGCATCGAAATTAATCGTGTGCCATCCGGCAGAGAAATTATCATCTACCAATTTCAAAATTTCTTGACCAAGCAAGTTATATATCGAGATTGTTACACTGGCTTGTTCCGGCAATCCGAATTTAATTGTAGTTGACGGATTGAACGGATTCGGATAATTTTGTTTGATAGTAAATTCTGTCGGAAGTGCTTCTTCCGATTTAATATCGGTAAATACTTCAACGGATTTTTCGCTTGAATAATCCGAAACAGTATCTTTGTTGAATGCATAAATTCTGTATAAGTATACGGTTGAATCTTTAACCGTAATATCCATAAAGTAGGTTTCGTTTGCCCCCACCGAATCGACCACCATGAAATCTGCACCTACAACGGCTTCTTTTCTTTCAATTACAAATCCTTCCTCATTCGAAGAATTGTCTTGCCATGTCAATTCCGGAACACCTCTACTGGAGTGGAGTGAAATTGACAAGTTTGAGGGTGCCGGTATAGGAGTAATCTTTGTTTTCACAGTAAGTAAGTTTGAATAAACTGAAGTTGTATGTACGTTGAACGCTTTAACCCGGTAAGTATATTCGGTATTATCAGTAATGGTTGAATCTTTGTAAGAAGTAACGTTTGCGCCGACAGAATCCAAGACGGAATAAGCAATAGGCGAACCGCTTCCGCGTTCAATAATGAAACCGTCTTCGTTATCCGAGTTATCCGTCCAACCAATAGTTACGCTTCCAATTTCGTTGGCAACCAGAGTTAAATCCGTGGGTGCCAATACGTCTGAGAATAACGAGGTTACACTTTGTTCGTTACTGTAATCCGACTGCGAACTGGCGTTAAATGCTTTCACTCTGTAAGTGTAAGTTACTTCTTCGCCGACGCTGTTATCTATGTATGCAGTTGCATTTGCGGCTGCGGTATCCAAAACAGTAAATACTACGGGATTTCCTTCTCCGCGTTCGATTATATAACCGGATTCTGCGGAAGAGTTGTCTTCCCAGTTTAATGTTATTTCACCTACCGCTGTTGCTTGAGCCGAGAGATTAGTCGGAGCAAATAATTTTGTGCTCACCGAAACGGAATCGCTGTATGCGGATGAACGGTTGGCAAAGCTGTTGTTTGCTTTTACTCGATATACGTAAGCCGCACCTTCCGAAACAGTTGCGTCGACAAAAGAAGTGGAATCCGCGCCGGTTGTGCCTACTTGAGAGAAAGCCAACGAATCGGCATCGCTTCTTTCTATAACAAACCCGTCTTCGTTATCTGAATTATCTTGCCAGGTAAGTGTTACTTGGGTTTCGGTTGCACTGGCACTTACAGAGGTCGGTGCGGAAATCGATTCGATTCCTTCAGGACCGAAATTGTAATTGTGTTGTACTTCACTGGCTGCCAAAGGTCTGTCAAAAATAGCAACATAGTTATAACTTCCGAACCACGGATTTTCATCTATCAATTCGTTTGCGAAAGACAAACGATATGAATTGCTCCAATTTGATAAATCACCGCCTAAATCAACTCTTGCGGCTTCTGCTCCGTCTACGTAAAGTATACCTTCGCCGTTGTTGTTAAATACATAAACTATATGCTGAAGTTCACCGGTAACTGCTCCGGCGGATGTTTCAACATAAGGAACGCCGTTGTCGTTGGTTTGAGTAGTTCTTAGTCTAAATACATATTTATCGCCGCTTTGGAATAAAGACATGTTTCTGTATAAACCGTCTTGAGAAATTGTGAGAATTCTGGTATCGGAAGTAGTAGAAGTTACTGAAGGCTTAACCCAAACTTCCACGCTCAAAGTATTGGATGAAGTTACCGCATTATAAATTTTTGTTGCGGCTCCGCTCGTAATTATTGATGCTGCGGAATTTACATCCAAACCAAACTGTTGCCAAGAAACTGCCGACGGAGAATTGATGTCGAGGTTTAACGGAGTACCGTTACCGGAAACATCGTTTATAACTGTTCCGCTGCCTTCATTGAAATTATATTGTGCAACTACACCTGTAGTAACTCTTTGATCGGGAGAAGATACTGCCAATTCGGCGGCATTACTTGTTACCGAACCTGAAGAGTTGGTTACCACACAAGTATAATTTCCTTCGTCGGAATAATCGACGTTGGCAATTGTTAATGTAGAACTTGTTTCTCCGGCGATGTCCACGCCGTCTTTTTGCCATTGATAGCTTAAAGGATTATCTCCCGCGGCTACAACTTCGAACGTAGCTGTCTCGCCAAGGAAGAGATATTGATCCACCGGTTGTTTAGCTATATACGGTGCGGTTTCATGATCGACACCGAGATTATAATTTTGCGAAACTTCCGATGCATTCAAGTGCAAGTTGTAAATTGAAACTTCGTAATAAATACCTAACCAAGGTAAATTTTGACCTAATTCACCTGCTAGTAATAATCTGAAATTACTATCCCAATTGGAAAAATCTCCGGATGCGGTACCGGAATTGTTTAATGAACCGTTAATATAAACTTGCCATTCACCGTAAGCGTTACGGGTATAAACGATATGAGTTAAATCGGTAGTAACAGTTCCGGATGTTGATCCCACGGATGGTTGACCGTTACTGTTAGAAGTTGAAGTTCTCAAACGAATTTCGTATAAGTCGGCGTCTAGCGGACCCAACGTAAAGTTACGGTTATTCAAACCGCTTGAGTTGGAAACAATATTTCTTAAACCGCTAACATTATTCTCGTCAGGTCGAACCCATGCCTCTATCGTAATTTCATCTGTTGATTGACAAGCGCTAATAATTTTTGTGGCGGCACTGCTCGATTTAATGTCGGCCGAACCTGTTATTTTCAATCCGTATTGAGTCCACGCTGCATTTTCGGGGTTGTTAATTTTAAGTGTTAGAGGTGAGCCTACGCCCGATTTATCCGAAATATAAATATCGCTTCCCTCGTTAAACGTATACTTTGCTTGTATGTTATGGTTAATTTTATTTCCGGATGAAGTAACGTAAAGGTAAGCTGTGTTACTGTTTGTTGAACCGTTATCGTCCGTAACAACACAAACGAAAGCGCTGTTGCTGTCACTTAGAACGGTTACCGGAGTTGTGTAGGAACTGCTGGTGGCACCGGCAATATCAACGCCGTTCTTTTTCCATTGATATGTTAATGTGCCTGCGCCGCTCGCTTCAACCATAAAGGTTGCTGTTTCGCCTTCAATTACACCCTGACTGATGGGTTGTTTTGTTATTGTCGGTTGTGCAAAAGAGGAAAAGAAAAATCCTCCCACCAACAAATAAACAAGTATAAGAGATAATGTTTTGACTTTTTTCATTAAAGTACTCCTTTGTTGATTAATAAAATTATTACTAACTCGCTTTATTTTTCTTGAATTGAATAACTTTTTCGATTACATAATCTTTTAAATCTTTTGCGTGAGTGAAAATTATCAGCTCTCCGATTAAACCTATGGAAAATGAGAGAACTCCGAATACGAGGAGTAATATGCTAACCAAAACCAACGGTCGATCCGCTAACGGAACACCCATGAAAACTCTTTGAATGAAAAGATAAATTCCCAGCAACGCACCAAGTGAAAAAACTATTAATCCGGAACTTCCGAAAAACCGGATTGGCTTTTTCGTGAATTTGATTAAAAAGAATAGTGAGATTAATTCCAAAAGTCGGCTGATATAATTCCTTAAAGGATAGAACGCCTGGCGGAAATCCTTTTTGAATTGTTTTACTTTAACTTCTTCTACTTTATAGCCGTATCTCCAAGCCCATAATGGTAGAAATCGATCTTGATCGCCGTACATGTAAATATGATTCAGTACGTCTCTTCTGAAAGCCCTGACGTTACATTTTAAATCGTGAAAATGCGTACCGACAAATAATTTTATAAGGAAATTAAAAAACTTTTGTTGTATGTTGTTGAGAAACCCGTCTAATCTCGGATATCTCCAACCGATTGTCATATCTTTGTCTTTAAGACCGTCAATTAATTTAGGAATATCATTCGCATCAACTTGTTGATAGGAGGGTAGAGTAATAATCATTTCACCTTCTGCATTGTCGAATCCGGCTTCCAAAGCAGTTGCATCACCAAACCACCGGCCGAGTTTAATTATTTTTATATTTTCGTAATCCTTGCTGATTTCGGTAAGTTTATCAATAACGTCGGGCAATTCGCCGTCTATTACATAAATCAATTCATAATTCTTCCTTGTCTTATCCAAACCTCTTTTATAGGCTTCGAATAATTCTTCAACATCGTCGAAGTAATACTTTTCATAATAAACTACGATAGCCGATAATTCGATATTATTTGTCATCAATATGCCCCGCATTCTCTAACTGATTCTTGTATTTGAATTTGTATAAGTTTTCAATTTTTAAATTTCCGCTTTGATAAATCAGATGGCTGATAATTCCGAAAAACATCAATGTTAAGCTTAAAATTCCAAGAAGGGCTGCAGACCCCAACGTTACCACAATGGTTTGATATTGATAATGTATTAATTGGATTAAGGATATTGCAAGAAGAACAAAAAATAATAATCCGAAAATCAATGCAACAAAACCGAACCCGAATAACGGTCGGGAAAAAGAATAAAAAACGGTTTTTAAAGCCAAGAGATCTAAAATAACTTTGTAGATTCTGGATAACCCGTATTTAGAAGAGCCGAATCTTCTTGGATGATGTTTTACTTTTATTTGAGTGAATCTGGCGCCGGCAAGAGCGGTAATCACCGGAAGCAATCTATGCATTTCGGAATACATTGGAAAATGCTTTATAATTTCTGCCCGGTAAGCCCGGATTGCACATCCGTTATCTTTTACCGGAATTCCCGTAACTGTTCTTACCAACCAGTTTGCAATTTTTGAAGGTAATTTCCTTGATATCAATTTGTCTTTTCTGTTATATCTCCAACCGAGAACAATATCGTATCCTTCTTTCAGTTTCGATACCATATTGCCAATATCTTCAGGGTCGTTTTGTAAATCTCCGTCCATTGTAACTATGAACTTTCCCGTTGCGTGTTGAAAACCGGCGTGAAGTCCTGTGGTTTGACCGTAATTTCTTTTGAGTTTCACAATTTTTACACGTGGATCATTTTGAGCCATTTCCATTGCATTTTTCAAAGTATTGTCAGAGCTTCCGTCATCAACGATTATTAGTTCATATTCGTACGGAAGTTTAGACATAGCATTAACTACTGCTTCATGCAGCGGTTTAATGGATTCTTCTTCGTTATAAAACGGGATTACTATTGATATATCCATGCAATTTGTAATTGTGATTTAAATCATTATTTAGATTCAAACATAAATCGTGCCTAAATTATATATCATATACCGTAGAATTAAGTGAGAATAATTCATTTCATAATCGAATAAAACTTAGAATAATTTAGGAGTATTGGAATTTTTAATTAAATGATTAAGTCGCAAATGTAAAATAATAAAAAATTATTGTAAAGAGCAACTAAATAATTATAATTAAAAGGGTTATGACAAATGATTTAAAGTTATTTGTTCGGTGGGTGAGTTTATTTGTAAAATCTTTCGTTGTTAAAAATTAGTAAGGTGTTTGAAATCGTAAGAAAGCCAATATGGAAGGGAGGTTTTTAAAAAATAAAACCGCAAAAACGTAAAAAAAATTTACACTTTTGCGGTCATAAATTATTACAGATGGAATTTTATTGCAATAAAATCAGTTTTCTAACTTGTGAAAAATGTTGATTATTATTTACCGAAATAGCAGAAATTGAATAATAATACACTCCTGAGGATAATCCCGAACCATTAAAGTTTAATGAATAACTGCCGGGTGAAAAAATTCCGTTGACTAATTCTTTTACTCTTTCTCCCAAAGAATTATACAATGTGATTTTCACATTACTTTCGACCGGAATGCCGAAATTAATTACTGTAGTTGGATTAAATGGATTCGGGTAGTTCTGGGATAAATAAAATTCATCCGGTAATTTGTTTTCTTTTTCAACCGAAACTACCACGTCTATTGTTAACACCGGAGAATAATTTGATTGTGTAACCAAATTGTAAGCATAAACTCTGTATTTATATTGTCCGCTCGATATTAAATAGGTATCGGTATAACTTGCAATATTTTCGCCAACTGTGTCGATTGTGGAAAAATCATTTTCCGTTTGAGTGTTTTGTCTTTCAATTATAAATCCTTTTTCATTGTTTGAATTATCGCTCCATGTTAAGACAACAGCGTTTGTTAAACTTGTATCGCCATCCAAATTGGATGGGGCATTAATCGGGTTTGATGCCGTAATCACCGTATCAATATTGCTGTATGCCGATTCGATTTGTTGATTGTATGCTTTCACACGGTAAAAATATTTTCTTCCTTCCTTTACCGAATTATCAAGGTAAGATTGGGTGTTTGCCGATACCATCGTTAACAGATTGAAATTAGCGGTATCATCTTCCGCCCTTTCTATGATAAAACCGTCTTCGGAATCCGATTTATCGGTCCAACCCAATGTCAGTGTACCTATCTGATTATTTAATGTTTGCAAATTTCCGGGAGGAGTTAAGTTTGTTAATCCTTCGATTCCGAAATTATAATTATGCAAAATTTCCTCGGATGATAATGCACGGAAAAAGATTGATAAATCGTAAATGGTTCCCAACCAAGGTCTGGAATCAACAAATTCATTTCCTATCCCCAATTTATAAGAGGTATCCCAATTGGAGAAATCACCATTCAACGTGAATGATGTATCTTCTTGACCGTTCAGATAAATTTTAACTTTACCGAATTCATCTCTGGTGTAAACCACATGAGTAATTTCCGTTACAACATTATCGTTTGTGTTTATTGCCGGAATACCGTTAGAATTAGTTTCCGTTGTTCTTAACCGCACCTGATATGCATTGATATCTTGCCCGAGAGTAAAATTTCTTTCCGAAGCATTTGCGGAAAGAGTAACAATCCGTGCGGGTCCGCTTTGAGAAGACGATTCCGGTTTAACCCAAGCCTCAATTGTTATTTCATTCGTAGTTTGGCATTCATCAATAATTTTAGTTGCAATATTTGCAGAAGTAATAGAAGATTCGTTCGTTAAATGCAAACCGTAGGGAACCCATTCAACCGATGAAGGAGTGTTAATCGTTAAATTTAATTCCGTACCAAAACCGGATAAATCGTTTATTTGGGTACCGTTACCTTCGTTAAATGTATAACGTGCGACGCTTCCGCCTAAAACTTTTTCGTCTTGATCGGTAACGTAAAGTGTAGCATAGTTGCTGGTTGCAGTCCCGGCTAAATTTTGAGCGACGCATCTGTAAACCGCATTGTTATCGGAAAGTGTAACATTGGGAATTACCAATGTGGAATTAACGGCTCCGGGTATAATCGCATCATTCTTAAACCATTGGAATTCAACTGCAACCGTATCGGTTAGTGTAATTGAAAAAACTGCGGTGTCACCAACAAATAATCCTTTAGACTCAGGTTGACTAACAATTTCGGGAGGAATACCGATTGTCGATTTTATAGCATCGAACCAAGTATCGGCCATTTTTGCATAACCTTTATCGTTCGGATGATACTTATCGTTCATATCACCGGGAGCTCCGTTCGGATCGGGACTCATAGTATAATCAAAGCCCGGAATATGTTCCATATCGACGATTACTATATCGTCCGGATATGCGGGATTAGCTGCATTGTTCATTCTATCCAATGCCATGGCTTTAACATTATTGTTGAAGTCCGTTACGAATGTTTCGTTTGGGGAACGGTTAATTATTAAAGCCAAGAAAACTTTTATGTGGGTACCGGTCGAGTCTTCGTATCTATCTATTTCGTTCAAAACATCTTCTACATCGTTGGGACTTGTACCGCCCGGTTCGTCGTTTCCGTTTGTTCCTATGTGTAGAAGAATAATGTCTGCGGGGTAATAGTCTAAATACGGTCCATTGGTAATTTGCTCGTCTATTCCTTTTGCCGGTTGATATCTTCTTCCCGTTTTGAGTAATACATATAGTTCATTGTCTTTAATTCCGGGGAAGCCCGCATTATCATCATAACCCGTTGGTAAATAATTACTGCCCGCATGTTCACTTCCTACAAAGTCGAAGTTATAATTATAAGAGATTAAATGATTATATAACGGAAGCCTGTATCCGAATCTGTCTTCAACGGGACGTGTGTCGTTTACTCTGCTATCGTAGGTAATGGAATTACCCAACGGCATAATTCTTAAAGTTTGTGATGTGGTTCCGAAAGTATTTTTTTTCAGAGAAACATTACTTGGTTGTGTGATTGTTGAAAAGCTATCCGATTCATCAAAAACTTCTTTGTTGGTTGTGGATTCGATTTTTATCTTAACTTTTGCTCCGGGCAAATTTTTAACTTTCCATCCGTAGTTTCCAAGTTCGCCTTCCACTCCCGCAATTATTAATTTCCATTCAGGATTTTTCCCGGTTGAGTAATAAATATTTACACGTTCTACATTGGTTGCCGTCCAAGAAATACCATAACGGACGTTAGGGTGCAGTTTTTCTCCACCGTTAGGTGATATTAAATTTATGCTTTGATTTTGAGCAAACAAGATGTTTGCAAAAAATAAAAACACATAAGTTATCCTTCTTATCTTTTTCATTTTAGCCACTAAAATGTTTTGAAGTTTTCAACATAAGATAAAATAAAATTATTCTCTCATTTTCAAAATTTTAGCAGGAATGCCTGCGCAAATTGAATATTCGGGCATCGTTTTGGTTACCACAGCGCCTGCGGCAACCACGGAACCTTTACCGATTTTCACTCCGTCGAGCAGCATACAATGGGCTCCGATCCAAACGTCTTCTTCCGTTTCAACGCCCCCTTTTCCTTCAAAATCGTATTGTTGATTTATTGGAATATCTTTTCTGTCGAGTTTATAATTTCCACCGCCCATAAAATAAGTATATGCCGCTACAAGTGTGTCTTTACCTAATTTAACTTTATTGGAAGAAAAAATGTAACAATAAAATCCCAAATTGGCTCTGTCATCAAGATAAATATCTCCGCCTTTACAAGAAAGGATAGAATTTCTGCCTATAAAAACATCGTTCCCCAGATAGATACCTTCGTTATCCACGCCTTTGGCATCAAGGAGCACATTATCGTCAATAATTACATTATTAGCCATTTTGATTTTATGCGGGTGGCGCAAAGTTACGTTCGTTCCGAATACTACGCCTTTCCCACAGCTGCCTAATAATTTAGGATATAATTTACTCCTCAAAAATACGCCGAGCGCTCCGGGAATCCTGCTGGTAAATAAAGTAATCAATTCATATTTCAATAAATCGGAGAACTTTGTGGAGCCTATTACCAACTCTTGATATCGCTTTATTTTCGACTTTTTTTGTCCGGTAACAGTATCTTGGATTTTAAAATCTTTGTTTTTCATTTATAAATTCCGGTTTAATTAATGTTTCCGCAATGCATAAGTTATACCACCGATAATGCCAAGAACAAGCAGCATGGCAAATTCGATCCATGCAAAAGCGATTGCTTGAGATTTTGCTATTCCATAAAAAGTAAAGAAAAAATAAAAAGCATTTTCCCGCAGTCCAATTCCGTTAACTGAAATGGGAAGCATCATAATAAAAATGGTTAACGGAACAATCAGATAAAAATCCAAATAATCAATCGGTAAATCCAAACCAACGGAAATCAAGTAATAATACGTTACCACGTTTGCTTGGAGAAGTATTGAAAGAAATAAGGCTTCTATTAATGTTGATCTGTGTTTGCTGAATTGCCAGAATGCGTTTGCAAGTTTATATAACAAAGAACCGACTTTGGAAATTACCTTATTATTTGAGTTCTTAATTTTTTCAAAGAGCTTGATATCCGGGGAAAAAACAAACCAAATAATTCCCAAAAACCCGATAATCATTAGTCCTACCCAAAGGTTCAAATCGGGAATATTTTTCGTGATGTGCCGGGAAAAATACATCGAGAAAATCACAAAAATAAGAAGAGTTAATAATCCCATGAATCTGTCTACGACCACTACGGCAAAAGCATTTGCTTTGTCTTCGCCTAATCTGTATGAATCGTAAGCTCTTACGGAATCTCCGCCGACGGTTGACGGTAAGAAATGATTAAAAAAAGTGGCTACCAAATAAGATTTAAATAGGAACCAAACGTTGGTTTCTACGTTTTGTGTTTTTAATAAAATTTTCCACCTAACGGCGCTGATATATAAGCCGACGCCATGCAGAGAAAAGGCAAGCAACAGAATCGGAAAATTCGAATGTTCTATCGAATTAAATATTTCCGCAAAATTTACATCCCGTACTATGTAGTAAAGAAGTAGTGCGGAAATAAATAATTTTATTACGAAAAAAAATTTCGGATTAATCTTTTTCAACGGAAAATTTTATCAACCTTATATTGTTAGATTAATATCAGAATAAAATTCTGTTGTTTTAATCTAACCAACCACCAAAATTATGCCAAGAGTCCTTCGGTTCTATACCAATTGATTGTTTCTGTAAATCCAGCCCTTAAATTTTTCCGAGGATGGAATTCTAATAACGATTTGGCTTTTGAAGTATCAAAAGCTCTGCTTTTACTGAAAAAATGAATCCTTCTTTCATGAATTATTGGTTCTACATTCAAAGTTCCACAAATTTTTTCGCATGCTCTGCTCAAATAAACAAAAGGTTTAATTGGCAAATGAAGTCTGGAAAGCGGTTTGTTAAGAATATCCGCAATCATTTCAAGAATTTCATTCAGCGTTAAAACTTCGTTACTGCCGATAATAAATTTTTGTCCAACAGCTTCCTCTTTTTCCGAAGCCAATATAAATGCATCAACAAGGTCATCTATATGTACCATGTGATAAAAGATATTACCCTTGCCAAGAACCAAAGTTAATTTTTGAGCCGCTAACTTAAAAAGTTTTAGTAACCGGTAATCACCGGGTCCGTAAATTGCAGTAGGTCGAATAATCACAACGGGTAATTTGGTTTTATTGTAAAAATCAACAACTAAATTTTCGCCTTCCAATTTTGTTTTTTGATAAATATCTCCCGGATTAAAGGGATATTCTTCGTCTGCGGGCGGAGCTTCAATATGACCGTGAACCCCAACCGTACTACAATGAACGAATTTTTTTACGTTATGAGATTTTGCAGCGTCCAATAAAATTTTCGTACCTTTAACATGTGTTTCCCAATAAGCACTTTCGGGCAAACCTACGGTTCTGTAAACGGCTGCAATGTTAAATACCCGGTCTATATCTTTCATCGCTTGTTCCACAACAGCGGGATCACTAATACTGCCTTCTACAATCTCAATATTTTTGTAATTGTCTCCGAATTTTTGCCGGAATTTATTTTTGTCGCGAACAATTACTGTTATTTCATCACCGCTTTCATGAAGTTTGTTTACAAGGGAACTCCCCGTAAATCCTGTTGCGCCGGTTACCAATGTTTTCATGACATGGGTCCTAATTTTAGTGGATTTTATTATTTTATCGCAATATACATTATATCGATAACCGGACTGTAATTCAATAAACCGAAAAGTTTATAAAAATCGATTATTACTCATGAATAATGATATTGATTTATTTTTATAATAGTTTTAGCTAAAACAGTAAATTTTAAGCTGAAATTATATATTTATCTATTTTTTGCTGCGTTAATCGAAGAAAATATATCGTTAAAAAAAATTGCCGGTATGGGAAGCGTAAAAATTATTCCCAATACTCTTGTTCCTATTCCTACAGCCAATCCTTGTTCTTTCGTGAAACCTAAAAGTAAAAACAAACCGACCAATACACCTTCTTGAAATCCGATGGAACTCGGCGAAATCGGTAATCGAGCGAATAATAAAGTTGTACTTACTACAAAACCCATTTGGACTATCGATATATCAATGTTCAAAGAACGTGCAAAAAGAAAGTCGGCAAATATAGGAAATATTTGTTCCAATAAACAGAGCAAAAAAAACAGAACAAGTATTTCTTTATTTTCGAAATAACTTTTCAATGCTTGAGTGATTTTCAACACTTTTGAGGAAAGTTTTTGGGGAATGAAACCAATCGGTTTGTCGAATGCTCTGCGTTTTATTAGAAAGACAAACAGAAGCATTACGATTATTAATGAAACGGATACAATTTCCACTAATGATTTAAATCCCGGAAAACCTGTAATTTGATTTTGAACAAGGAGCATCGAGATAAAAACAACGGTTAGCAATGCCATAGTGCCGAAAAGTTTTTCAAGTAAAATTGATGTAAAAACATCGCTTCCGGAAAGTGATTCTTTTTTAATCTTGTAATATCTAATCACATCGCCGCTTATACTAACGGGAATTAATTGCCCGACAAATGCCGAATATAAATATGCTTTTGCCAAATCTTTAAATTTTATATCATCGGAATATTTTTTTAATAAGATTCCCCATTTAAATGCCATGAAAAGCCGGTCGAGAATAAAAACAACAAACAATATCAATAAGATTTTCCAATCCGTATTTGTTAAAATTCTCCATACTTCCTTAAAATCAATCCAGTAAAAAAGGAAGAAAAGAATAAGGAAGCCTATGAGAAATCTTATTAATGAAACAAGTTTTTTGTTTTTTTTCATTTTAGCCGTATCAAGCTAAAGAAGGAATGAATGATTATGTGATTTTTCTAAACAGTTCTAATGTTTCTCTAGCGGTTTTTTCCCAACTGAATTGTTTAACCCTTTCGAAGCCTTTGCGGGTTAATTCTTTTTTAACTGATGGGTCCAATAATACTTTTTTCATTTTATCTGCTATATCGTCTATATCATACGGGTTCACAAGTAAAGCGGCATCGCCGGTTACTTCTTTTGTACATCCTGTTTCGGTAGTGACAACAGGGCATCCGCAAGCGAAAGCTTCCAATACCGGTAAGCCGAATCCTTCGTAAAGTGATGGGAAAATTAATAATTCCGCTAAGTTATAAAAAGCCGGAAGGTCTTCATCCGGAATAAACCCGGGAAATATTATTTTATCTTTTATTTCCGGATTTTGTGCAGTTTTCATGGCTTTTTCAAATTTAAATCTTTTAAATCCGACTACAACCAATTTTTCTTGTATGGTTTTCGTTATTTTGTCGAAGGCAAGAACAACGCGACTGAAATTTTTAAGAGGGGTTAATCCTCCGACGAATAATATAAATCTGTCCGGTAAATTATATTTTTCCTTTACCCTTTGTTTTTCATCATCATCCAAAACACGAAACCTTTCGTGAACACCTTCGTGTACGAATATAAATTTCTCTTCGGGAAGATGGAGATATTTAGATAAATCTTTAATTCCCAGTTGTGTGGTTGTCAACACCTTGTCCGCGGCTCTGGCATATAAAGGCATCATGATTTGAACGTATATTCTGTCGTACCATTTAAATGCAGATTTAACCGCAAATTGCTCCGCGCCGTGAATCATTAAAACTTTATGTGCTTTGGTAAATATGGGTATGGATAGTTTAGGATTAAAAACCAAGTCGGCTTTTTCTTTTTTTATGATTTTGGGAACAACTACTTGATCCCAAATTAATTTCGAAGGGGCTTCGACGGCGATTTCTTTAACGTGAGGATAATTTGCGTAACGGCCTAAAAGACTTTTATCGTTATAAATAAAAAGGAATTCGTCTTCTTTATCTAATTTCAGAAATTGTTCGATTAAGTTTACGGTATATACTTTAATCCCGCCTTTTTCGTGAAGATTTCGTAGCATCAGTGCAATTTTCATTACAACTCCGAATCAAAAAGCGAGATTATATAGAATTTTACCAATTATAAAATTTAACTAATAATTTGTTTCGTTCAAATATACAAAATGGTTAAAAAACAAATGAGGGAAAAATACAGTGGTAATAAACTTGTTTTAAGATGCTTTTTTATAGCTCATTAATGAATCAATAAATTCTTTGGTAGATTCTATGGATTCATTTTCGAAATATAACCGATACCAAATTTCAAGGTTCAACAATATCCAAATTCTGAAATTATGATCTTTTTTACCACTTAAATGTTCATCGAGTAAATTTTGTACATAGTTCCTGTCAAATATTCCAAGCTCAATAAAACGTGAGCGTTCGAATAAATTTTTAAGGAAGCCGGCTAATTCGGAACGCATCCAAAGTGCGATGGGAAAACCGAATCCTTGTTTTTCCCGGTATATCAATTCTTTGGGAAGATAGCGGGAAGCAACTTTTTTGAGGATGTATTTTAAATTCTTACCTTTCAATTTTAATTCACCCGGAATGGAAGCGGCATATTCCACAACTTTATAATCGATTAATGGTGAGCGGCTTTCGAGGGAATGAGCCATGGACATTCTATCGACGATCATTAAAAGATGATCGGGCATGCGTGTCATTAAATCAGTATATAACATTTTGTCAACTAACTCATCGGCGTTACTGGAATCGAAGAACCGCAATATTTTTTGAACGGAATCGTAATCATTAATTTTCTCTTTTGCCGATGGTGTAAATAATTTTTCTTTAGCTTCTTGAGTAAATCGTAAAAAGCTCATACTCTGCGCATATCTTTCACCGCTTTCGAATAAAGACATTTCATTTAACCATGCGGCTTTTTGTGCAAGACTTTTGTACCCGAAGCTTTCGGGAATTTTATCCGTAATTTTTTTTACAATTGATTTTCTGAACCATTCGGGTAAAATTCTGTAATAATCAACAATTTTATTTCCGGCAAAACGGTCGTACCCGGCAAAATTTTCGTCTCCGCCGTCGCCACCCAAAACAACTTTTACATATTCACTTGCTACTTGCGATACAAGATAAACGCCAACACCAAACGGATCCGATGGTTCATCCATGTGGTAAATCATTGACGGAATAAGGTGGATTAAATCGGCTTCAACAATACGGTTGTGAGGTTCCAAGTTATATTTATCGGAAACCATTTTTGCATAAGGAAGTTCGTTAAAGCCTTGCTCTTTTACGCCGATTGAAAATGTTGGGAATGATTCCCCGGTTATCTCGGCTACCATTGCGGTGATGGTACTGGAATCTATACCGCCGCTTAGAAAAGTGCCGACCGGAACATCGCTGAGCAAATGCATTTTAACGGTATCGAGCAAAAGGGAATTTAGACCTTCTTCAATTTCTTTTTCGTTATTGGGCAGTTTGTTTTTGAAGTTTAATTCCCAATATTTTTCAACTTTAATTTTTCCGTTTTCCCAAAAAAGCCACGAGGCTGCGGGCAGTTTGTGAATGTTCTTGAAAAGGGAATAATCGTCGGGCATAAACCGCAATGAAATGTAATGCCACAGACCGTCCAAATCAATTTCGGGACTCACCAAATTTGATTTTAATATTGCTTTTACTTCCGAGGCAAAAATAAAAGTTCCGTTTCTGTGAAAAAAGAACAGCGGTTTTTGACCCAGGTGATCGCGCGCCATAAATAAAGTTTGTTTTTTCGTATCCCATATCGCAAATGCGAACATTCCGCGCAAATGTTTTACGCTGTCTTTTCCGTATTCTTCGTAAAGATGAAGAATCACTTCCACATCCGTTGTGGTTTTAAATTTATGCCCTTGTGCAATAAGTTTTTCGCGAAGTTCCGGACTGTTATAAATTTCGCCGTTACAAATTAATTGTAGCGTATTGTTCTCGTTTGAAATCGGTTGCGTACCAGAGCTAAGATCGTTGATGCTTAGTCTTCTTTGCCCAAGCGCAATTGAGTTATCGGTAAAATAACCTTCTTCGTCCGGTCCGCGGTGAGTAAGAACTCGCGTGATATCTTTTATTATTTTATCTCCGTTAGGAGCGATTATTCCTGCAATTCCACACATAATTTATAACATTCCTTCTTGTTTGTACCATTCAAAAGTTCTTTTTAATCCCTCGTCCAAAGGAACTTTGGGGTTATATCCCAATTCACGTTTGGCTTTATCTATCTTGAAAGCTCTGTTTTGTCTGAACCAATCTACCCGTCTGGGGAAAATAGGCGGTGCAATTTTTAACGGTTTGCAAATAGCTTCGCAAACATGCGCCGCAACCAGAAGGGGACCGACGGGATAGTGGGGCACTTTCAAATCGACATTCATTACTTTTGCAATTCTTCTAACCAAATCTTCAATTTCAACGTATTCCTCGTCCGCAATTAAATACGTTTCCCCCTCGCCTTTACCTTCTTCCATCGTTGCCATATATGCATCGAGTAAATTATCGATATAAAGCGGATGATAGAAAGTTTTTCCGCTTCCGAACATTGGGAATTTACCTGTTTTTACTCTTTTAAAGAGTAAATAAAACCGTTCGGGATCGCCGGGACCATAAATTGCCGCAGGTCTTAAGATAACGGTTTTCATTCCTTTTTTATTGAACTCATGCACAAACGGTTCGGCAAGGTATTTTGTTCTTTGATAATAATCTGCCGGTTGTATCGGAGCGGTTTCGTCTCCCGGCGGGTTATCTATATTTCCATGAACACCGCAAGTGCTTGTATAGATGAATTTTTTAACACCTTCTTCGTATGCTGCTTCAAGTACATTTTTGGTACCGTTAACGTTTACTTCGTAATAAAATGATTCCGGCACGTTCAATTCTCTGAAAGCTGCAGCCATGTGTTGCACAATGTCAACACCTTTCATTACTTTTTTAACAACCTCTTTATCGGTAACGCTACCGATAACTACTTCTGCTCCCCATTCCCTTATTTCATGCGTTTTCAAATGCTCTTTGTAATCGAGAGCTACGACTTCATAACCTTCGTCGAGCAGTCTTCTTACAAGAGCTTTACCGGTAAATCCAGTACCACCGGTTACAAGCACTTTCATTTTTTACCTCCTAAAGAAAGAATTGCTATTATTTATGAAAATAATTACTTAAAATACTGTTATGCGACTTAAATTAAAAATTCTTATGAAAGTTTTTTAACTTTTAAGATTATCGGTGTTCCAAATAATTTTGTTAATCCGATAATTGAAAAAAAGCTTTCTGCCATTTTCGAAATTGTCACGTTTTTCAATGCCCGGTGTACTACCATTGGCAGAAAGAATTGCGGTCTAAAAACCGGATTGCCGCAATTGTTTTTTTCAAATACATCAATTAATTCTTTTCTGTAAAACGAACGAAAAGTTCGTGTGTTTTTTTCGAACGATTTTTTTGTTTTAAATAAATATTTGTAAAAAATATTAAAGCTCCTTAAATCAGGATAATCTATGATTACAATTTTTTTTGCCACTCTGCACATTTCTTTTATTTGAAGTTTCCAATTTTTCTCATGCGTAATCAATCTGAATGCCATAACGACATCGAAACTATTATCTTGAAACGGCAGCTTTAAAAGGTTACAAGTTTCGTACCGAAACGAATTTTTCGGAAGAAATTTATCGAGACGTTCACGGCAAACGTCGTCACTACCCACTACGGTTACTTTGAAACCGTTTTGTACAAGAGGAACGGCAAGTTGTGCGTGACCACCGCCCACATCCAACACGGAAGCGTTGGGGAATTCTTTTAATAATTCCAACGTAATTTGCGCTTGTTTATCCAAAAAATATTTTCCTACTTCTCCTGAGAAACGTTTGGCATAATCTTCTGATGAAGTTTCTATATCCGCTTTTTCCGAATAGATTTCTTCGCTCATATTGTATTTACTTGATTTCTTTTTATGATTGAATAATAATTTTCAACTTTCTCTATTTCTTTCTCGATTTCGTTTTGCGAATAATTCAATTCTTTTTGAACCACTCCGGCAATTTTTAGTATTGTTCCGGAAGAGGGAATTTCCAAATTACCCAAACCTGTTCGTCGTAGAATTATATCTTGCAGTTTTACGGCAAATTCGTTTTTGATTACATAAATTATTTCCGCTTTGGTTACCGGCGGAGATGTACTTAATAACTCTGCAGTTTCATGATTTTCGTTAATTATGTCAATAATTTTATAATATCTTTTGTTCCCGTAAACTTTCTTGAGCCGGTTAATATAATCTTCGGGAATGTTATCCGGTTTTGACAGGTTTTCTATTTGGCTATTTCTTGCATCTATCTTTTGTTTTTTTCTTTCTGTATTCTTTCCGAACTTTTTGTCGATTAACTTAAGGGTTTCTTCCGCTATCGAAGGAGCCGTAGTGAATTTAACGGATTTTATGAATATTCCGCCCTTAAGTCCCGCTACATTTTCGCTGTCAAGAATTTTCGAATGTTTACCCGGTTGGATATCGTCTTCCGGATTAACAAGCGGCTCCATAGGTAATAATCCGACGTGATAGAAACTTACGTCATCAAAGTTTAGATTTATCGCAGGATTGATTTTATTAACCTCTTCCAAGATTTCTTCAATATCGGTTCTGGTAATTTTTAAGTCGTCAGGATTTTCCGAGTATTTTTTGTAAGTTGTTCCTATCATTGTTTTGCCTCTTAAAGGCACGAAAAAGTAAAGTCGTTTTCCACGTTTGATAAGAGCGTCTTTATCTTCATATTCTTCCGCACTTTCAAGACCCACAGCATATTTACCGAATAAATTCTTTTTTACTACAATGTTTACGGCTTTTGTGAGAGGGAAGTGAAGTTCTTGTTTGGGCACGAATCTGTTTAACCAAGGTCCGGCAGCAATAATTGTAAATTTTGCGCGGATGTTAAATTGCTCGTCTGTGATCAAATCGGTAACGTTAGCGCCGGTAATATTTTTTTCTTCAAAAATTAAATCGTTTGCTTTCACATAGTTGTAAACCTCTGCGCCGCGCTCAGCCGCTTGGAGGATGAATTCAAGAATCAATCTTTCCGAATCGTTTGAAATGCTTTCGTACCAAACCGCACCGCCGGTTAAGTTTTCCGAATCGATGCCAGGAATAATGTTTTTAATTTCATTCTTGGAAATGGTTTTCCCGCCGGGAATATGATTTTCCGGAGGAATATTTTTGTTTCGGTCGATGCTTAATAAATCATATATTGCGATTGCGGTTTTCATTACAAATTTGCTTTTAATTCCGTGTCCGTAAGTCGGCACCAAAAACGGCACGTTTGTAATTAAATGCGGGGCAATTTGATGAAAAATTTTTCTTGAGTGAATAGACTGGCGTATACGGGGAAAATTTGCATGCTGCAGATATCTTAACCCGCCGTGAATAACTTTTAAACTGTTCGCGGAAGTTGCGCTTCCGAAATCACCCATTTCGATAAGAGCGGTTTTGTAACAGCGTGTAGCCGCTTCGTAGGCTACCGTTGCTCCATGAATTCCGCCGCCGATAACCAGAATATCGAATTCTTTACTCTTTAATGATTCAAGGTCTCTCATCATAAAATGGATTCGATGTAATTATAAACTTTACGGAGTTTTTCTTTATAACTATTTAACGAGTAATTTTCCGTTGCAGTTTGTTTACCTTTCATACCGATTTGTTCGCGCAGTTCATTATTGTTTATTAAATCTTTCAAACCCTTTGCCATGCTTACGGGATCGGGATTTACGAGATAAGAATTTTCCGGAGTTAAAACTTGTGTATGCGAATAAATGTTTGTGGCTAATACCGGTTTACCCGAAGCCAGATAAGAATATATTTTCATCGGTGTGTTTTTCCCTTTTATTCTGGGGGAAATTAAAATATCCGCTTGCGATAAATAAAAGGGGAGCTGACTTAACGGACGAGGACCTAAAAAATAAACTTTGCCGGAAATATTTAATTTTTCAGACATTGACTTATATTTTTCTATGTCTTCTTCTTTTCCCCCGATAATTGCAAGTACAAAGTTCTCGGAATCTAATTTTGCAATACTTTCCAGAAGTAAATCAATCCCTTGATAGTGAACTAAGTTCCCGACGTATAACCCGACCACTTTATCGGTTTTCATTGTTTCCCGGATATTCTCGTTATTACCTTTATCCTCGCTTTCGAAAGCTATATCCTCAAGAATAAATACCTTTTTGTTAGGGTCGAATTTTTTTACTTTATCAACCAAATATTGACATACTGGTAAAACTGCATGGGAATGCTTCATTGCCCAATGTTCAAATCCATTAAGTAACGGCGAAATTTTTTCCAACCCGTTCCATTTTTCAATCAATTGATCGGCCATAGAAGAATCCATATCGTAAATCAATTTCTTCTTTGCGAAAAAGTTAAAAAAGGCAGCGGGGAAAACCGATTCTTCGACGGCATGAAGAACATCATAATTGTTCTTGAGCATTAAATAGGATAAATAGAAGGTTAAATACACATCGGCAATCAGTTTTTTAGGAGAGAAGCCGATCGGGATATTATTTGCGAACGGCGGTTTTGCAATTCTTAAAAGTCGTACATTTTTTACGTTGATATCTTCGCCTTCGTGAAATGTAAGAACGTCAATATTATGCCCGAATTCGGAAAGAGTTTCAACTAAAAGTTTAACCGCTATGGGCGTTCCTCTTTCCTGGTAAAACGGATGGGGAGCGATTACCAATATTCTCAAGTGTTTTTCCTCAAAGTTATTTGGTTGAGTATAAATTTTATCGGGTTTTCCAAGTTACCGTATTGTTTAGGGGAAGCTTTCATTTTTTTAACAGTTTCCAAAATAGATTGTGCGGGATACTCAGAATCGATTTCGCAAGTTAGTATGTTACCGAAACTACCTGCTTTTTTTTCATCCGCCGGAATGTTTAACGGATCCGTTCCGCGCAGTACGGGAATATTATTCTCTTTTGCAAAATCGAACAAATCCGGCTTAGGCCAAAATACAGGGCGACCGCTATTATCACCCAGAACAAATGTTTTATCAGAATTTTCGGCTATAAAATTTTTAATGATTTGTTTTCTTTTACCGAGCCATTTACCAACACCCCACGGAAGTTTTGGTAAAGCTCCGGCTTGTAATATTTCTGAAAATGTATTAGATAAGGATTTACCGTCATCAAATTTTTTTCTTGTGCCGAGCGCCAAAATTTCTATTTTTTCTTTGGTAACGATTTGCCTTCCGGAAATCACAAAAACTTGTTGACCCACTTCGTTCGTAATGAGCAAAGAAATATTTTCCTCGGGAAATGAAATGTCGTAATTTTCCAGAGTGATTTTACCGTTTGTCAATTTTTCAAAATAATCGAATCCGGAAATTTCCGTGAGAAATAAAAAACCGGTTTTGAAATTTATTTCGTTCTTTTTTGCATATAAATTGAAGTTATCTAATGCCGCATTAAAAAAAACAATCGGTTCGTAAATATCGTGTATATGTACGTGAAAATCGATTAAAACGGTTTTGGTTTCTGTCAATGTAAAGTCAATTTTATGAAGTGAAGTAAAATGAAGAGACCGGGAAGAAAATTATTCTTCCCGGAATTTAATTAATTTTATTCTAACTGCTTTCAATCCATTCTTTTTGTTTTTGTTTATCCATTCTTGTGTAATATTTCGAATGATTGTATTTATTGTATGAACGGTAGCTGCTCTTGTAATCGAAATTGTTTAGTACAACACCGATATAAGATTTCTGTCCGTTTCTCGTAAGTATATCTGCCGATTCCAGCAACCAATCGACATGCGTGTTATGAGCAAAAGCAACCAAAATACTCATATCAACAAAGTGGGAAAGAATTTCCGCATCGGTAATTGTCATAACCGGCGGTGCATCGAGAATTACCAAATCAAATTCTTGTTTCAATTTGTTTAGGAAGTTCTTCATTTGAGGTGAACTCAATATTTCCGAAGGATTTGTCGGTATTGTTCCGGCTGCTATGTAAAACAACGTATCTAATTGTGTTTTTCTTAAAATATCTTCAAATGAAGCTTGTTTGAAGAGATAATTTGTAAAACCGGGTGAACTTAAACCGTTAAACACTTGATGGACGCGAGGAATTCTCAAATCGCAATCCAATACAACAACGCGTTTATTTACTTGAGCAAAACTGGCCGCAAGGTTTGTTGCCACTGTTGTTTTACCTTCTTGCGGAGCAGAAGAAGTGATTAAAATCGAATTGTTTCCGTCCGTAATTTTGGAAAATTGGATTCTTGTTCTGAGCGCCCTGTAAGCTTCTCCGGCTATTGATTCTTCACCGGTAATAACAATAAGTTCGGACGGTTTATCCTTTTCGGGCTTGATTTTCTTTTCATATCTCGGAATCCAAGCCAATACGTTTTGACCCGCGTTTTCAATATCGTCGGGAGATTTAACTGTCCGGTCGAAATAATTGCGGATGTAAATAAATCCGAACGCAACAACAAAACCGAATACCAAACCGAATAAAATAATTTGCAATCTGTTAGGTCTTTCCGGTGCAACCGGAGGTCGCGCTTTATTCATAATCAACACATTACCCGGAACAGATTCTTCGTTTAGTAAAGCTTCTTGATATTTATCTTCCAATACTAAATACAGTTTTTCCAAAGATTGACGGTCTCTTTCCAATCGTGCCAGTTCCAAAGTCTTTTCGGGTAACGAGCGCATTTGGGTTTCATATTGAGCTAACGCCGCATTTAATTGGTTGTATTTAGTTAAAAGGGTTTGATATTTTAATTCATTCTCAAAAATTTTCTGGGAAAGTTGTTTTAATTCTTCCGGAGTGGAAGAAAATACTTTCGATTTATAATTATCCAATTTCTCTTTTAATTGGCGTTGAAGGTCGGCAATTTTCGCATCCATTTCTGCAATTTGTTTTTTCTTCAAGCTGGATTTAATGCCGCCTGCCATTGCAATGGATTTTTGTGTTTCAAGTTTTGCAATTTCTTCTTGAAGCATTTTTATTGCCGGTTCGGCTGATTGCAGGTCGAAAACACCGCCCATTGAAGGTTCTTTGGAGTAATATTCTTGTTTTAACTCGTCCAAAGTACGTTTCACCATAGTCATATCAATTTTCGTTGCGTCTCTATCTGCTTGGAATTTAGCTAAAGTATTCACCAAAAGTTTGGATTGCTGATCCAATTCAATACCGCCGCCTTGTAACAGATAAGTTTTCATGTTGTTTTCGGCGACCATCAATTCGTTTAATTTTTGTTCTTTTTGTCTTTTTAAGAATTCTTTAATTTTGGTGAATTGCTTTCTGTTTTCGGCGAGGTTAAAATCTTTATAAACTTTCGCATAAGCATTTGCAATCAAAGCCGCTTCGTATGGTGAAGAAGATTCAGCCGCAATTTCCATGAAATTCAACCCGTTTTTCTGGGTAATCTCTACGTTCTTGCTCAATAACGCGGCAATCGATTGATCGGATTTTATACCGTTTACTTCATCATCTCCGAAAAGATCATTTTTATGGTTTAGTATTAAATCGAATTTATCGGTCTGCGCGATTGTTTTAAACGAATCTATAATTACTTTAGCAACTTGTTCGCGGATTGTTATATTCTTAATGGTTTCTATTTCGTTGGCGATGAATAAATCATTCGAAGACCTACCGAAATCAAGCGAAAGCGGGTTATCCAATATATTTCCTTGCGGTTGTGAAATTTTTAGAACCGTTGTCGCTCTATAAACATCCGGGGCAGTAAGTGCATACACCAAAGTAATTGAAAAAATCACAAGGCTTATAATGAGCATCAAAACAAAATTGCTCCGGATAAGATTTATGTAATCGGCGAAGGAATTTGTATGTCCGTGTTGTACACGGTGTGTTCTGATTGGTCGTTTATTTTTCATTTTCCCTCTTTATACTTTTTTTAAAACTTTAAGCTCTATTTATTGTTCGAGGTGTTAAACATTTCAATACTTGGTTTTTGTTCCAACTTATTTTATAACAATACTTTAATTTTCGACGAAAAAGAAAAAAATATTAGCTGAAATTTACATATTATTATTTAAGAACAATTCAAGTTAAAATAAAATATACTTTTTATCAAATCTGGGTAGTTGTACCAAGAACAAGAACATTAAAACAAACTTCGTGCCCAATGAATTATCCTATAATACTGTGTTAATCCGGTACATTTTATAGGACATTGGACGGGATATTGTGAGCCGTATCAAATTTTTGAAAAAACGATAGCAAATATACGTTAATATAAATAAATAATGATACAATTTGAAAAATTTTTGTAACAAAATGCTACATTAAATGCCATAAGATACTCTAAGCAGTAATTGTCTGAAAGTTTTATCTTTGAACGACAAGTCGCTTTGTTGACGGGATTCTTTTATATAATTGAATTGGAAATCGAATTTGATGTCATGTAACATTTCATAATTTATCTCGAATCCCAAATACTTATAGTTTCTTCTTAGTCCATAGAGAAACGGATCCATCGGTATTTGATAACCTCTGTCACCGAGTGACTCCGCACCTTTCCGAATCATTTGTCCCCAAATTTTTACTTTAAGTCCGCGCAAAATGCGGTATGTTAAATTTACGTATACCAAATCGGCATTATCGCCTAACCAATGCCCGAGCAAATAAGAAGAATGTTCATAAGTTAACGTAGGGATAAAATGTCTGTAAGCCGCCGGATAAACTTTTGTATATTCTGTTCTCAAGGTGAGGTTGTTAATCGGAAAATCCACTACAACCGAGCCGAGAGTGAATGCGATTTTGTAATATTGTTTTTCCGGGTCGAATAATCCTTCGGGTGTTAACTCATCGGCATAAAAACTTCCCCAAATATGGGTGTTGGGAATATGGTTCCGGGAACTTGCCGCCAGAAAAAATTGTGTGTTGGAGCCAGCCCGGTTTTTATCCCGGCTTATGAATTCGTCTGCCTGATCAAAAAACATAATTGGAATTAAATATGACATTTCCAACCGGTCGGCATAAATTACCGATTCACCTAAACTCAAATCCAGACCTTTTGTAGGTGTAATTGTTAAGGAATGTTGGGCGATGAACTTTTGCCGCCAATTAAATCTGTCGGTATTAAACACAGGATCATGTCTAAAAGTTGTGTAAAAAGAATTGGAATCTATCACATCCGAATTCAACCACCCGTGCATGTAATTGAAATGGAGCCACTCTATAGGGTAAACATCTAAACGGATAGCGGGAAACGCGGGAGCTTTGGTTGATGTAACAATTTGTCCGTTTTCCGCATATCCCCACGTTGTAAGATTTTGCCCCATGGAAAAACTTCCCCAATCCCAATCGGCTGAAACGTTAACATAAACTTCACCGTATTCTACTCTGCTGTTATCCGCCAGACTTATATTCCTGCCTGTCTTCGGCGAAAATCTATTCCAAACAAAATCTTTTATATTCGGTTCTTCCCGGTTGTTCATAAATTGAAAATTAAATCCTACGGATTTACCCAAATAACCTTCAGTTTCAATACCATATCTCAACTGGAGATATTTTTTCTTTTCCCATGTTCCGGTCTCAAAGCTCAGCAAAGGTGTAAAATTAAATTTAAGTTTATCACCGTTATAAGAGTAAATTCTGAATCTCCCGTTTTTATCTTTTTTGAATAATTTCGGTTTGGTTACAATTTTTTCGTATTTGCTGTGAGTAGGATGAAATAATTTTTGTTCGAAAGCAAAATCTTGCATGTAATAAGCCAATTCCGATCTTTCCAATTTTGTAAGCTTTTCCTTTTTAGAGGAAAGTTCGTAAAGTTTATTGTAGATATATTTTCTGGGCAGGGGTTTAATCAAATCGTAATATTCAATCAAACCTTTATTTGCCAACCGTTCCAGAAAGTCGTAAATGTCGCTATTCAACGGTTCATAGACTATTTGGGCATTCACAGAAATTGTAAAGACGAATAGAAAAGTAAGCGCTGACTTAATAATTTTATTTGTCATGTTTTACCTTTATTTTATTTTTTGAAGGTAAATAATCGGTTAACTTTTATCCGATAGCTTATCGTATAAGGCTAATAAATGTTGTTCGGAGTGTTTCCACAAGAAATTCCGGTTTATTCTCTCTTTACCTTTTTGTCCCATTTTTTCCGCAATATCGGGATTGTCCAGCAAGTAAAGGATTTTTTCGACATAGTCGTTTAAGTCATTAGCGTAAAGTCCCGATTCGTTAGCAATGACGCGTGTTTCCAGAAGGTCGAAAGACACAAAGGCTTTACCCGCTTTTAAATATTCCAAAACTTTTACAAGTGTTAAGTATTCGTTTAATCCGTTAGGTGTATCGGGAGCAACGCAAACATCGGCAATGTATAGATATTCTTTAACTCTTTCGTAGTCAACCAAGCCGAGAAATTCAACATATTCGGTAAGATTATATTGTTTGGTTAAATTTTCTAATGAAGCGCGGGCATAACCGTCGCCTACTAGAAGGAATTTTATGTTTTTCCTGTTTTGTTCAAAAACGATTTTTTTTGCTGCTTCTATGATAATATTAATATTATCACTTGCTGCCATTAAGCCGATGTACAAAACAACTTTATAATTTTGGTATTTGCTTATTAATTGTTCGTTTGGTTTCGCATCAAAATGTTCGGGAGGACCGTTATACACAATTTCGCAAAGGTTCTTATCAATTTTATATCGTTCTATTAACCTTTGTTTGAAAGAATTATTCACAACGATTATCCCGTCTGCGTTTTTTACCGTCAATTTCTCATTTAGTAAAAGGAGCTTATGAAAAAAATTACTTTGGAATTTAATTTTTGCTACTTCAGGTGCAAGGTCATGCTGATCATAAATAAATTTAACCCCGAACAACCTTACGAATTTAGCCAAAGGCCAGAAGAAATCGGGCGGATTGGCAACATGAACAGCGTCGATTTTTTTTGTAAAAATTAGTTTAATGCTTTTGAAAAATATTTTTGAAATCGAATTAAAATACTCAAGTATATAACTTAACTTTCCGCCGCTAGCGGGCAAATCTTTATATCTATAAACTTCAATTCCGTCTATAGTCTCAAATGATTTGTTTTCCTTTTCGGATTTAGGACAAATTACAAAAACATTAAATCCGTTGTTCTTTAAACTAAGAGCTTCTTTATAAACTCTTCTATCGAACGGGAATGAATTATTTTGTACTATTAAAAGGACATTACGAATCATATAAATACTTCTTTATCCACGGGGAAAACAAAATATGTCCGGTTAAGCAGAAAGAATTTTTTCGTAAATCTCTATAATTCTTTTAGCGATAACATCATCTCTAAGGTATTGAATGTTTTCTCGTCCGTCAGATCTTTCTCTGGTTTTATAAAGGAATTTTAATTTTTCAACAATTTTATTTTCATCAAAAGGAACTATAAAGCAATTTTTGGTATTTTTCAAATGTTTTTCCAAATCACCAACATTTACTGATATAATTGGCAGATTACATGCCATGGCTTCTTTTACCACGTTGGGGGAACCTTCCCAATAAGATGTTAAAAGTAGGACGTTTGCAGCATTCATGTATTCAACAACCTGGGAATGAGAGATACCCCAAGGGTTTATTAATTCGGTTTTTTCATAACCTTCTGTGGCTTTTAACTTTTCGACTGCTGCTTTTGCCAATTTGAAATTTTTTCTCTCGTTTTTTGCATTCCCTAAAAACAGCGCAACAAATAAATCCTGGTCAATGTTTAATTTTTTTCGCATTTCGGATTGATCGAGAGGTTTGAAAAAATCGAAATTAACACCATTTGGAATTATTTCGACATTTGGTATAAAATCGAGGTGATTTCTCATTTCTTTCGACTTAACGATTATTTGGTCGACATTTTTTGCTAGAAAGCGACTAAGGCGGATATCTAATTTCCCCCTGAATGTCACTTTCCCGTTGTGATCGGCGGTGCCTAGCAAATCGCTGCCCATAAGAGATAATACAATCGGTTTGCCTGTCTTAGCCAACCAAGCGCTTAAACCTGAGTAACTGTAATGAGCGTGTATCAATTCAATATTATGTTTTTTGACCAGCTCTTTAATTCTTTTGGGAGCCGTAAAGTAATTGAGCTTAGATTCGTAACCCTTAATATTGAAAACCGTAATGTTTAATCCGGCGCGGCGCAGCGAATCTATTTGAGCCGCTGTGAATGGTTGTTCGTGCGGCCTTTCAGGAGAGGGCAATGTTGCTACTACTTGTAGTATATTCATTTATTTAATTCACAAATTGTTTCACAAGTAATTTGAATTTATTATTTCCCGATTTAATTACCGGATCATTATAAACAACTGTATAATCGATTACACCTTTCAAATAATCATCCAAAGTGGAAAGTATTACTTTTTTGTATTCCTCTTTAAAAGAATCATCGGTTATTAAATTAATTCGTAATTCATTGGGACTTGTTTGTACTATCTGGTATTGTTTGATGCCGGAAATTTCTTTAAGCATTCTACTGCCGAAAAAACTGGGGACTACCAAACGACCGCCGTCCGGTAATTCGATAATATCGGACAGCCTGCCATCGATAGATTTTATTTTGGAAAATTTTAATCCCATCTTTGTTTTGTCAATTTTATCTGCCGGAACAGCCATATCACCGTTTTCATATCGAATAAACGGAAAAACTTTGTTATGCAAATGTGTTATTAAAAATTTATGTGAGTTATTCTCACCTTGAATTTTTTCGAATTCTACAAACACATGAGTATCAAGAACGGAGTAGAATTCATCGTATTTTGTTTGTGCTGCAATTCCGTTTATTTCACTGCAACCGTAATGATCAAATACTTTGCCTAAATTTTTTTCGATCGTTGCCCTCTGAAAATCGTGTAAATTTTCCGCTGTGCAAAAAACACCGTGAATATCCGACGGTACTTCCAATGAATTTTCTTCTAAGAATTTCGAAAATAAATAAATTGCGTTAGTATATCCATATACAAATTTAGGCATCTTTTTCCGAAATAGAGAAAAAAGTTCTTCAAAATTTTCTTTTTTATTTAATTGATATGCCGGAAATCTGGCTTCGTTAAAAAGAAATTTGGAAACTTTGGAACTGAAACGCTTCCAATCTACGTTTACGGCTGTAGGATTTCCCCAAATATTAATCCACGGATCGCCGAATTGATATCCGCCTAAAATTTTAGAAAATAAAACCGCAGCTTTGTTTGCCGATTTACCGAATTGATCGTGATAGTACCTGATCGGCTCGCCGGTAGAGCCGCTGGAAGAACCTTTAGATACTACCAATTCTGATTTTTCGTCTGATAGAATTTCCTCATTGTAGTTTTGTAAGTCGTATCGGGTTAGAGGTGGAATTTTTTTTAGTTGGTCGAGATAAGTAAATTTCTCAACATCAAAACCTGCCTCGTCGAATCGCTTTTTATAAAAAGGAACATGTTTGTAAGCATACTGCAATAGCTCTTTTATTTTTTTTGTTTGATATGCTTTTATTTTCTCTTCTGACCAATCCCTTGATTGAATAAAGAGATTTAAAAATTCCCGTACCTTCATATTTTTTGACAAATCAATCAGGAATAAGCCTAGTTTTTCTGATAACCAATTATTAATGATTAAATCGCTCATTATGTTTTATATCTTAATAATTTAAAAAGTGTATATGGATATGCCAAAATATTTTGGTATTTGGGATTACATAAGGAAATCCTATCTATCCTTTCGGGAAGCCCACGCCCGAATGTATTTTTAATTCCTTTTGCCGTTGTTGTAACATAACCTGCTTGTACTGCCATACGAATTGTTTTTTCGTCCCAACCACCAAAGGGCCAACAAACGTGGTTAACAGTTTTTCCCAAGTTGTTCTCAATTATACTTTTTGATTGCACCAATTCGTATTCCAATCTTTTCTCGTATTCTTCTTCTGTTTCCTTTATGTAATTTACGGTATTGTTTTGTTTGAAATCTTCGGTAAAATCAAACAAAATCTTTTTCCAATTTGTTTGTTCGAAAAAAGATTCGCCTCCTTTTTCTTTAACAAAATCGATTAATGCCGAAGTCAGTTCTCCCGATTCGGTTACTTTTCTGGCAATATTCCCGCGCTCGCTTTTGTAAATGGGATAACCCAAAGGAATTTCATTTTTTTGGTTGCGCAAGAAATTTATTTTATCTTCGGGAAACAAATTCCAATGAAGCCAGTCTATTTTAGTAGTTGGTGATACAAAATCTACAATTTCATCGGAAACAGGATATTTTGTATGCGACATTGTATGAGATTGAATATCGATTAAACCCGATTTCTCCATAAAGTGCATTTCCGCCCAATTTAAAAATCCGTCGATTTGTTGCAATTCTTTTAAAGTAATTTTTCCTTCCCAATAATCTTCCAAAGTCGGAGCAATTGAATCATCGGAATTGTCAACAAATTCGGGGTTAACCCAAATAGTAGCTTTTAAGCCGTATTTTTTTAAAAGGGGAAAAGCAAATACCAAATTATCCCGATAACCGTCATCAAAAGTAATTGATATTCCTTTGTTAGGAATTTTTTTCCTACCTTCCAAATGCTCTACCAAATCATCGAAGAAAAATGTTTTGAAATTTGTCAAAGCAAATGTTTTAAAGTGCCTATTAATTTCTTTAATAGTTAATGAAAGATGTGGATGAATCCAGTTATTATTTGGTTTTAATTTAACTGAATGATACATTAAAACTGGTACGGCATCTAAATTCATGTTATTCTGTTAGTTTGTTATAAATTTCTTTGAATTGATTGATTATTCTATCGTTATCAACGTACTCCAAGAGAGTTTTGTAATTTTTTTTTAGTTCGTCGATCGTAAAACCATAATTGCTTTTCATTTGTTTTATTTTTAATGCAATTTCTTCGGGATCGAGAGTTTGAGTGAAAAAATATTCTTGTTTAACTATATCCAATAGTGCAGGGATTTTATAACAGAGCACAGGAGTCCCGCTTAATATTGCTTCGGCAACAACATTCCCGAAAGATTCGTAACCGGAAAGAAAAAGGAACAGGTGTGAGTTATGATAAACTTCCTGAATATCTTCTACAAAATCATAAAGTTTTACTGTAGATGAAAGATTCATTTTTTCAACTGCGTTTTTGATATTATTTTTTTCCGGGCCATCACCGTAAAGTCTGAATTGAATATCATCTGAATCGGGTGATAATATTTTTGCGACCTTTAAAATCACATTTATATTTTTACCTTTAGTAAACCTACCCGCGTAGGTAATTATAAAAGGCGACGATAATTTTCTCTCAGCAAATTTAAATTTGCTTGTATCTATAATGTTCGGAATCAGATGAATATTTTTTAAGTTTAGTTTTTGTTCGATTAATGTTTTCAAAAAAGTTGAATTGGCAATTACATTAACTTTGTTGCCGAGTATTTTCCACACTAGTTGGTCAAACAGTCCGTTTGAAAATTTTGTGCCATGAAAATGGTAAACAATTTTTTTTGCTCCTGCCAAGTATGTAGCAAAAAGAATTTTCGTTCCAGCGTTGTTTAAATGAAATATTGAAGTTTTGTAACTTCTTACTTTATTGAAATATGAAAAGTATAATTTTGTAATCGGGTATTCTGCATTCAGTTTTAATTCGTTGTTGTACACAATCCCGTTTTTGTTATGCATTAATACCAAGACTTGCAGATTAAAATCTGTTATTTTAGCTTGAATAGTTTGAGTAAGTTTTTCAAGTCCCCCGAAATTATTTGTCCATTGAACAAAGATTAAATGTTTATTTTGCAAAGCTAAAGTTCCAATCCGAGTTGTTCATTAAGTTGATTAACCATTTTTAAGAATAAATTGTCCCAATGATAAGCATCAATTACGGATTGCGGTACATTGTTTTTGAAATTGTTGTTTGCAATTAAATCATCCAGAATTTCCAAAAATTGTTCTTTTGTGTCGGCAAATTTTATATAACGGCCAATATCTTCTTTCATTAATGAATACATTTTAGTAGAAACCACATGTTTGGACATAGCCAAATATTCGAATACTTTTACCGGGTTTACCGAATCGTTTACTTCGTGAGTTACAAAAGGGTTGAGGCAAATATCGAATGCGTTTAGATAATTCGGCACTTCGTGTTTTGGTACTTTTCCCACAAGATGCACATTTTTATATTTATTAATTTTTTCTACCGGAAAATTCTTTTGAACTCCACCGAGAAAAATGAAACTGTATTCCGGCCGTTTGGAAATTATAAATTCAAGCAGTTCGGCATCTATAAAATGAAAAAGGGTTCCGAGAAAACCAATGAAAGGTCGTTTTATATTTTTTAAGTTATCCGGCAATTGGAATTTATCAAAGTTTACATGTTTAATATCGTGACCGTTCGGAATCACAATCAGTTCATTCTTTGCAAAATGTTGATATTTTTCTTTTATTTTTACGGCGGAAACAATACCTGCCGTACTGTTGGTGAGGGCATATTGTAAAAAGTATTTCATTGCTTCAAATGATTTTTCATCTCCCGCGAGTTTTGCATAAAAGGGAATATCGTCGCAAAGATCAACAATTTTAATTGTGGAATCAAGTTTTGTAAGAATAGTGCTAAATTCCAATCTGTTGAACCAAAAAAGAAAATCGTTCACAGCGTCTTTTTTTAATATCTTTTTAATATCGCGTAGAAGTTTTGTATTATATAAGTGTCTAATGTTTTTATTTTTGGGGAAAGGAAAAAATGCCGAAGGTACTATTACGGTTAAATTTTCATTTATTCTTTTTGAATATGTTTGAAAATATTTATTTGTATGATTTTTGTTTTTTCTTGTAATAGAAATACTATCTTCAATATAATAAACTTTGTGCCCTCGTTTGGCAAACCGGTCTGCAAATTGCTGTTTGCGGAACCATGCTCCTTGTTCCCATCTGTGTCCCCCGTAAAATACGATATTCATAATAGATCGCTCCTGCTTTCGTCCTCGTTTTCAAATTCGTCTATTTCTTCCTCGTTATCGTAATATTCAAAATCTTCATCTTCCAGTTGGTTTTCTATAACCTTGACCGAAGCAATAATCCCTACTGCTAAAAATAAAGAAGGGTCGCTTATACCATTGAAGGCGGTTGTGTAGTATACACTTTTGATAATTAAATTTATTAAGACGAAAATAGCCAATGCCGCTAAAAATGCATCCTCTTCCATGTAAAGTCTAACTTTTCTGAAAGCCAATATAATTCCGCCCAGTGTCATTGTTAAAAGGTAAAAAATTCCACCGATACCGAATGTTCCGAGGATTGATATATAACTACCGTGACCTCCTCCTAAAGATATCATCGAACGAACTTGCTCAATACTTTTGGGATTTTTTATATATATATAGCCTTCAAATGGTGTAACGCCTACACCCCAAAACGGGTTTTTTAAAAAGTTTTTATAATGCAACGTCCAAGCCACATAACGTTCCTTGCTTTGTTGTTGTAATCCTCCGCTGAAAGCGGTAATTCTGGACAATTGACCTTCGATAAATTTTTCGGGCGCGAAAATTAAAATTAGTATTACCGCAATACCGGCAACTGCAAGAAAATAGAAAATATTTCTTTTATAGAAGAAAAGAGAGTAAACCATTACAGCTGCTACAAAACCAATCATTAATGTTCTGCCACCACTCATAAAAACAAATATGAAAAAAGTTATGATTAAGGCCAGTCTGTTTTTTCCCGTTAAATAATTTAAGGCGAATAAAGCACCTAACCCAACTTCCGTTACTCTTGATAATCCTCCTATTCTGAATGCTACCCCCCCAAATCTGCGTATAGCTCCGGGGTTATATTTAAAAGTACCAGCCAGAACCGGAATATTAATATCCAGAAAATATGTTATGATCCTGGTTACTCCTAATATTACAGAAATTATTATTAATATTTTTAACCATTTTTCAATATCAAAATCTTCGTAATATTGGATAAAAAAGAAAATTACTGTGAAAAAAGTAAGAATATTGAGAATTATTTTATAATAAAACCGGAATGTTCCCCCTCGTGAAATATCAGACAAAATTTCATGTGTAAGATAACTGTGGAAAGTCCAAATAGCCAAAGCAATAAGAGCTAAAATAAATATTTCAAGTCCTCTATAACTAATCTTTGTTCGTTTAATAACGGTTTTGTTAACAGGGAACAAATCATTTAGTAATATTAAAAAGAAAACAGGAGTAAGCCATTCCATTATTAATAAATATGGAATGGATTTTAGTCGGCCAAAAGTAAAGGGATAGAATACAATAATTGAAAATATATAAAATTGAGTTTCCCTTTTCAGATGAACGAAGATAAATAAAAATAAAAGAATTAAGGCTAGAGAAATCATATTGGTTCGATAATTATTTTTAAAATATTATTTGAAGTGAAAACAATGGTCTTACTTTTTACATAATTTCCATAATGAGGTGCATATAAATAATCGGATACAATGTAAGTAGATTCAGGATCAATAATTATTTTAAAACTATTGGTTATTATTTCGGTAGTAGACTCAGATAAAATTTTAATATCTGGATGTAAATTAATTTTTGAATAAAACTTCCCATTATAAATGTCATCTATTTTTACGTGGTTATCCGTTAAAGTGAATTTTCTTTCCCGTGGTTTGTTATCGAATTTTGAATGAATGATTACGTTTAAGAAATTATTTTCAAATTTAACTAATTTGCTATCGTAATAATTTTTCAATTCCCAGAATCCCAATTCGTCGAAATTAATCTTTTTGTCATCTTCTGTAAATATTACGTTATGATAAATATATGAACGTAATCTGTCCATCAATTCTTTGTTCCGCGTATATGTTATCGTTCCGGGATCTACAATTACTTGCTTACCGTTGATGGATAAAGTATAACTGCCTACATCTAAGTTATTGTGTCCGCCTTTTCCGCCTTGACCAAGAGGGAAACATGAAACAAGGAGCGAAAAAGATTGGTTCTTTAAAATTCCAACCTTCCCTTTTTCAAAATAAATCGATTCGTCTGTTTTCCTTGGTTTTACACCGGTATCGTTTAGGCTAACTTTATCAATCTTTGGAATTAACATGAAAGATTCAGTCGGATTTTTAAGGAGGGAAGGGAATTCATAATCAAAAATATTGTTACCGAGTTCAAGTAAATACGAATGATCGTGTTCGTTTTCGTAAGGATTATTATTTTCGGATGTATTGAAAATTAAAGCCCTTCCGCTGTCGTTATCTCCCACTTGCGGAGCGTTACCATTGTGATCGATATAAGCGGCAGTAAATTCGAACATCTTAAATAGTTTCCGATAAAAAGCAGACGGTAATTTTATATCGTTTGCTCTAGCCAAAATAGCAGAATAAGCAAACATTTCCAACACTAAGCGGTGATAGGGAATTGAGCCTTCAAAATCAACACCGTCTTCATATACTTGATTTTCCATGCAGTTTATTAATCCGTTTACGGCTTTATCTACCCAATTTCCCATATCGAGGGATAATCCTAAAAATAACAATCCGGCGTAAGACGAGGTTGTATGGTTAGTGGTTAATCCGTTTTGGTAGATTGGCAGGAATTTGTAAATATAATTTCCGTGTTGAATTAATGACTTTACCAACTGACTTTTAAACTCAATATCTTTTACGACATGATCACGGAAAAGATTTGCCGTAACAATCCAATTCATTGCACGAATCGAAATATCCATAGTGGAAAGCCAATTAACACCGTGTACATAAGGGTTTTTTTCTATCCAGTCCAAAACAAGGTTTCTGAATTGATAATAATATTTTAACTCTTTCGTAGCGTGATATTTTTGCGCTAAATGTATTCCGAAATAAAATCTGGATTGTTCCCAAGGAAAAACCAAATCTATACCACTGTTAAAATACTGCCGCGCGTTTATACGGTCGAATCTTTTTAACGGATACGTAAAGTAAGAGAATTTATCGGTGTGCCAGTCGATATTATTTAAATCTATTGGAATTCCGAAAATGTGATATCTATCTTCTTCCAAGAACTTAAAATTATTAATATCAAATTTAGAGTAATCGACAGTCCAAATAAATTTAAACTCTCGCGGATGAAAAATGGTAGCTTGTAATTTCCCGATTTCCACGCTTTTACGCAGCTTCTTAAATTTACTGGCGTAACTTTGAGGATTTAACAGTTTTTTGATCATAAAATATCGGTTAATTAAAATTTGCCAAAATTTTGTTTACGTAATTATCCCAAGAATTTATTTCCAACCAACGGGAATTATTCAAGTTTATGTTGCTCCCGACAATTTTGGAATATAATTTTTCAATTGAAATTTTAGCCGAGTCAGCATCGCCCGCTTTATATTTTTCATAAACCCATTCTTGCATTTGATATTCGAAACATCCGATATCCGGGAAAACGACGGGTCTGGAAAAAGTTGCCGCCAAATTTAATACGCCCGAAGTTAATCCGTTTGTGTGACCCAAAAATACCAAATCGCTTGCGGAAAAAATCGTTGGTATTTCGTCCGGATGTATTGATCTGAAAATATATTTTCTTGTCCGACTATTACTCTTTTCCGAGAAATGATTTTTTATTTTCAACAAATAATTTTTGGGGAAGGGAAATGTATCATACCGGAAATTCCCTGCCGTTAAAAGGAATTTGTTTCTGATGTTTAATTTATTGAAAGTCTTGTTGATTAAGTCGTTTCCTTTATAACGTTGTTGACTTCCAAAATTCAATATGACAAATTTATTTTCCGGAATGTCCAACTTTCTCCGTGAAGAATATTTATCGGTCTTCTTAAAATCAATCAGATAATCGCCGTGATTTGCAACTATATTAATTTTTTCTTTTGCTTTCGGGAATTTTTCTCCGACCAAGTCAATCGATTTTGGGCAATGATGATGAATCACGTCGGCATACTCAATTATCAAATTGTAAAAGTTATAGTCGTCTTGTTCATTTGAATGATGAGGCAGAAGATTATGAACAGTGTAAATAATCTTTGTCCCGCTGTTCTTAAATTTCTCCAATCTTTCTTTAATATAGTTATATTGTTCTTTCCCGGGTTTTCTTAAAACATACCACTTGTAAAGTCTTTCCGGCCAGTGTATGTGTAATAAATCCGGTTTTATATTAGACCAAAAAAAATTATTGCTTCCACATATTACTTGATGACCTGCTTTTTGGTATGCGAGTATAAGCGAATTTACATAAGTATTGTATCCCGGATTTTCCGTTAATAATATTGTCATTAATCGAATAGCTTATCTTTAATTATTTTTACCAATTTTTCCGCTCTTGCATAAGTAGAATATTTAACAGCCAAATTTCTTCTTTTCTCTTTCAATTCTTGAGTGTCGTTTTCATAACTCTCAATTATGAATTGAACATATTCTTCCGGTGTTCTAGCAAATTTTACCAAGCCTTCATAAATTTTTTTATCGGGTTCGGTTAAAAAGTCTGTGCTTACCACAGGTAGACCCATTGCAAGATAAGCCCAAATTTTGTTGGGAGCGGAATGTATATTAAAATCATCGGCTCTGTGCATTACCAAACCAACATCCAAGTGTTCCAGAAAATCGGGAAGTTTTGCATAATCAACGTAACCCAGATAAATCATCCGCGGTTTTTTGATATACTCGCGGTATTCATCCATAAATTTTTCCGAAGTCGGCGGATGAATATTACCGGAAGCGATCATAGTGTAATTTTCCGGCAAAAGCTGTTCAACTTTATGAATAAATTTAAAGTCCGACCAATTCCCCGAAAGCCCGCTGTACGAACCCACGATTGGACTTTCAAAATTTTCAAAAATTGATAAATCCGTTTTATGCAAACGGGGATCGTTCTTTTGTTTTTTGACTATTCGAAGATCGCCAACAAGTTCGCTTACGGGTTTTTCTTCAAGTTTTTCCGAATCGTCGGCAAAATGAGGTTTGTAATGTTTTACGTCAACGGCATTCGGTAGAAAAATCACTTTTTCATTAAATTTATATTTTTTTTCCAAAGCGCGGGTAACAACAGTCGTTAAGTCGGTTAATTTTATTACATCCCTGGTTTCCTTCTCAATTATCGGTCTTAAGTTTTCTTTATATGGCATCATGCTCCATTCATCATTCATATCCAAAATATACTTTGAATCGTTTCTTTTTTCGATTATCCATTTTTGATGGCGGCTTGTTAAAAAGTGTATTTTTGTCCCGCAGTTTTTTATCAACTTATTGATTTGAAATTTTAAAAGAAATAAGTCTGCCTTTTGTATAAAAGAAATTTTCTTTTTTATGTTATTTCCGAAAAGGAGAACAGGGCGAGTTATTTTTGCGTTACTTCTTTCGTCCGTTCTGAGTTTTGCATGGAATTTAAGATACAGTTTTATATTTTCAGTTAATTCCGATAAAAAATCTTTTGAAAACAAGGCTAACGGTCTTTCGATTACAATCAAATTTCCGAAATCACCGAGCGGAGAAAAGTGTGGCCTTCTTGTATATCTTAACCAGCTTTTCGTATGAAGGTGGATAATAAAACAAAAGTTTTTTTCTTTTAGTTCCATTAAATCTTAATTCGTTTTTAAGCCACTTAAATAAGCAGCATTTTTATGCTTAGCTGAGAAAATTCTTTTAGTTAAAGCAGGTGATAACGATAGACTGAATAACTGCAAAATTGTTTTGAAATCGGTCGGTTTTATTTCCAATGCCTTTTTAGTATAATCTTTTGCTTTAACGAAATTGTTTTTCAATATGTTATAGTTTGCTATTTGCTTTGCCAATCCGAACAAAATATCTTTGCTTAAAAAATCGTAGTGTTTGTCAAATATTATTTCCCTCGCGGAAATATAGTTTTCGTTATTGGTCATTAATTGTTTGTGGTTTCTGGTTACCTTCACCAAAATTTCTTTAACGAGAGCAAAATTATATTTTTTGCAAATTTTAATTGCCAATTCCGTATCTTCGTTTGCCTTCAATCTATCATCGAATCCGCCTATTTCTTGCAAAATATTTTTGTATGCTAAAATTGTTACCATTGGCGGAGTGAGAAAATATTTGCCTTTTGTAAAATTTTCTTTTATGTCGACAGTTATTAAATGCTCTCCGATTCTTTCATTCGTTTTGAAGTCGTAAAATTCCATCCCGCAAAAAACGGCGCCAACTGATTCATCGGATTTCATTAATAGATTGACTTGCTTTTCTATTTTATCCGGATACCATTGATCGTCGGAATCAAGAAATGCAACAAACTTACCATTTGCCAGCTCAATCCCTTTATTCCTTGCAACAGATGGTCCTAGATTTTTTTCTTGTTTAACGTATCTGATTCTTTCGTCTTTTAAATTTGTAACTACTTCTTCAGTATTATCAGACGATGCATCATCAACAATGATTAGTTCTATGTTTTTATAAGTTTGCTGCAATACGCTATTTATTGATTTAAGAATAAGATGGGCTCTGTTAAAAGTCGGAATAACAACACTAACAAGCGGTATATCTTTATTGTTGTTCATTTACCGGACTAATTTTATACAGAAATGTCAGGTCGTCTTCGCTCTGGTAATATAAATAAGGTTCGATTTTCTTGAAGAACCCGAGTTTTTCCAATTCTTTAACACCCCACATTTTATTGACGATTAACCATTTTGTGGATTCGGAATCGAATAATTTTTTTAACAAGTCATCGTAAGTGTAAATTAGATTTGCGTTTGTCCATCTTTCTTTTTTACCGCCTTCAACCGATTCGATACGGAAATCGTTGGCTTTATAATTTTCATAAATGTAATCCAATCTTTTTAAATAAAAATCGGAAATTTGATCGTTTGTTATAATTATATCGTCTGCCCTGCTTTCGGTATTTACTACTTCGGAAACGCTTCTTGAATCCCAGCGCGGATAATAATGGATTTTCTCCGCTTTTGTAAAACCTTTACGGAAGTTTATTCTGGCCGAATCGATATGTACTAAATGATCATAACCGGTATCTTCCGAAACAACAGCCAATAGAATACTTGCAAAAATAAAAGCCAAACTTTGAGTTTTATGATTTTTTAAAAAGTAAGTGATTCCTATTTGTAGACTTCCGAAAACGAGAATAAGAAACAGAGGAAACAAAAAGAAGAAATAACGCGTATCGAAATAGAATGTGTTAATAAACGTAATTAAAAATAAAAGTAAAATGAAAATGAAAAAGAGAAATCTGAATTTATTAAACTTCTCTTTTCCTTTTGTAGCAATAAGAAAAACGCCACCGGCTAAAATGGCTATCGATAAGTAAGTAAATTTCGGCAATGTGTTCCGGAAGATAACGAACATTTCGTAAAAATTCGGGTAGTTTAGAAATTGCTTCCAAAGAATCTTAAGCGTAGCAAAGGTTCCGGTAAATTTACCTTTTGTAAAATATTCGTGCCAAGAATGATTGAAGACTGCAAACGCTGTCCAGTAAAGAAAAGTTAGAACAATTATTCCCAAAGTGTAAAATATTATTTGCTTGCCCACGCCCTTAATACTTAACCAATTCATCATAATAAACATTATTCCAAAGACCAAAACCAATCCGTATAAATTTAATAATGTGAAAACACTTATCACGGAAAGTGAGAATTTATATTCAAATGTTAACCGGGAGTTTTTTGCAACTTTGGCAATGTAAATTAATACAGCCGCTATGGGAATAATATTTAAAACCTTCCAGAATATTCCAGTTGTACCGGTGAACAGTAAAACCATTGGAAGCCGGAATTTGCTCATCTTCGGGAGATTGTCGAAATAATCTTTTAACTCGGGCGGTAGTAAATTGGTTTGGTTGAAAGTTCTGAAATCGAAACTCAAGTAGAAGTACGCTATCAGAAATATTATAACTGTCAGTGCAAATTTTGATAGTTCCAAACGTGAAAATAATTTTTTGATATCGGAAAGAACGAATTCCCTCTTTTCAAAATCCCACAGAAATACCAAGAAATTTAAGATTACAAGGAATATACTTGCTTCGTAAACAAAAATACTTGTAAAACTTAATATCAACATCCACTTGAAGGCTTTACGGTTTTCTTCAAATAAGAACAGATAGAAATTATATAGATACCAAATAAATATAGCTTGGAAAGGCGAATACATTCTCGCAAAACGGGCAAATTCAACTTCCCAAAGCGAAAAAGAAAAATAGATTATCAAAATTACAGCAAGTGTTTTTCCCGAAACTTTTTTACTTAATTTATACAAAGCGGGGAAAGCTAAAAGATTGGTTATAACGGGAATTATTCTTGCGGCAAATTCGGCTTTCAAACCGAATGACCAAATAAATGCAATAAAATATTGATATAAAATTCCTCTCGGGTAGTAACCGCCAGCATCAAATTGGGGAAGCCCGTATTTGAAAATATTCTGAACCGAACGGATAATGTAATATTCGTCAAGCGCAAAGGGCCATTTACCCAAACCTTTTAGCCTGAAGTAAAAGCCTAAAATTACCGAGAGAGTAATGCCAAGTATAGCTAAAGTATTTTGTTTTTTCTCAATTATCGGAGACATATTTTATATTAAGTTTTTACCGGATTAAATTTGAAATATATATTCTTAAACGTATTTGGAACTACTTTTCCATATTTTTCAAGCAACCAAGTGAAGGAATCACCTTTAATAAAAGTTGGCAAAAAGATTATGGAAGATAAATAGGTAATTGCACCGACTATCATAGTGATAATAAGCTTTACCGGATAAGGATAATTCCCGAATTCACTTTGGATTAAAATAACGGTAAGATAAATAGTAATGAACATTACCAGAGCGTTAGCAATTCCGGGTAACAAAGATTGAAGAAAAGCCAACCAGTTGCTTTCTATAATTTTTATTGACAAATTACTTTGAGCAACAAATTTATAACCTAATGCAATTATTACCGCAAAACCAACGCCTTCAATGCCATAGTATTTTGCGCCGAAATATGCTCCTATTGTCAGCGTAATAACGTAAACCACCTGCTGAAAAACTTCTTTGTAAACATTGCCGGTAGCGTGTGCAATGGCGCCGGAATAACTTAACGTTGTTCTCAAAAATCCGGCGAAGATTAAAATTTTAAATGCGTCGATTGCTCCTTCCCATTTGGGTCCGTAAAGTCCGAGAATAATAAAATCAGCCGCAGCAAACATAGCGGTAAGCACGGGGAAAAGCAAAAACGCAGTTGATTTAATTGTTCTGTAATAAGCGGTTCTTAAACTTTGGGTATTATCTTGAACTTTAGCAAAAGCAGGGAAGAGAACATTATAAATTCCGCTGGATATTTTGGAAATCGGTAATGTCATTAAGTTATAAGCCCTGTTGTAAAGTCCAAGCGCATCTGAATTAATTAATTTCCCGATTAGTAAATTATCTACGTTATTACCGGTATAATCAAATAATTTACTGAAACTTACACCGCTGCCGAAAGCAAATAATTCTTTGAACTCCTTCTTGCCGATTGTAAAATTCAAAACCGGTGGCACTTTTCTTAAAGTCAAGATAGATGATAAAACATTGGTTGCCAATCTTCCTATTACCAAACTCCAAACTCCGAAACCGAGAGAAGCAAAAACAATTGCAAATAAACTGTAGCCAAAAAGATAAGAACCGAATTCGATTATTAAAATTGATTTGAAATCGATTTCCCTAACCAAGCGGGAGTAACTAACAGCTGTTACACCTTTAACAATAAAAATTACCGACAAAGCCCGTAAAATAGGGACTAATCTAATTTCTTTGTAAAACTCGGCAATTAGGGGTGCGGTAAAATAAAAAATTGCAAAAATTAAAAAGCCCAGAATTATTGTAATTGTTGTAGCTGTAGCAATATGAGCTTTTGTTAAATTCTTCTGTTTTACAACGGAAGCCCCCATCCCAAGTGTGGAAAACAAATCTGCCAAACCGATAAATATAAATGTCATTGTTAAAAGCCCGAAATCACTAGGGGGCAGTAAGCGGGCTAAAACAATACCGACTATTATATTTAATACGGTTTTACCGTATGTTTTAGCAAGGTTCCAATTTACGCCGTGAAGAGTTTTATCGGTTAGCGATTTAGGCATTTGTATTTGTTTTATCCGATCTTATAATATTGTTTGTACCATTCGACAAATTTTTTCAAACCTGTTTCAATACTTGTTTGGGGCTTGAATCCTGTTAGCTTGTTTAATCTGTCAATATTTGCAAAAGTAGTTTTTACATCACCGGGTTGCATCGGTAAGAATTTTTTTTCGGCTTCTTTCCCGATTAAATTTTCCAAAGTATGAATAAAATCCAATAATCTTACCGGTTGATTGTTGCCAATATTCAATACCCGGTATGGGGCAAAACTTGTAGCGGGATCCGGATTTTCAAAATTCCAATCGGAATTTTCTACCGGCGGTAGATCGATAAGTCTTATTATTCCGTCAACAATGTCATCTATATATGTAAAATCTCTTTCCATGTCGCCATTATTGAAAACATTAATGGGTTTATTTTCATAGATTGCTTTGGTAAACGAAAAATAAGCCATATCAGGTCTTCCCCAAGGTCCGTACACTGTGAAAAATCTTAATCCGGTTGTTGGTATTTTATACAAGTTAGAATAAGTATGAGCCATTAACTCGTTCGATTTTTTAGTTGCGGCGTATAGAGAAACCGGATGATCAACACTATCCGATTCCTGAAAAGGAATTTTTTTGTTTGCACCGTAAACCGAGCTTGAAGAAGCATATATTAGATGTTTCACTTTAAGATTATGGGAAAGCTCTAAAATATTTGCAAAACCAACCAGATTGCTTTCGACATATGCAGCGGGATTAATAATAGAGTATCGTACACCTGCTTGAGCCGCTAAATGAATTACGACGGACGGCTGAAATTTTTCGACGAGCGCATCTAATTGTTCTTTATTTGCAATATTTATTTTTTCAAATTGAAATCTTTTATCCGTCTTAAGATTTTCGAGGCGGTCCATTTTTAATTGGGTATCATAATAATCATTAATATTATCAATACCTAAGATTAAGTTGTCTTTTTCTTGCAATAGTCTTTGTGCAAGATGAAATCCTATAAATCCCGCAGCACCGGTTAACAAAATTTTGTTCGACATTTTAGTTACACTTTTTTATGAATAAACACAGCTTCGCCCCGTAAGTTACAAGGCGTAACTCCTTAAACTATAAAACTTTACATACGATAATCTAAATATAGACAATAATTTTAATAATTTGCGATTTCCAAAATTGATTTTTCAGTCGGAGATTAATACATAGTCCTCATTTGTATGATAAAATGTTAAATACAATATTTATGCCTACTATTAATGTGAAAATGTAATATTAAGTTACACTTTAATACACATAGTCGTCTTAAAATGAGAAAGTTTTAGAAATTGTGTCAAAATTTTTATTAAAAAAAATATTTGGAACCTCTAACCAATTAAAGATGTTTTTTAATCTTAAGGCATACTTCTTGATTTAAACTGAAGTGTGCCAATAGGGGGTAATAATGGGTGGATTTTTTATCATAATTAAAGAATATGAACATGATAATAATCTAAAACAATATAATGCTGAAAGGGGGTTAGACGTTTTTAACAAGAAAGGCTTAAAGCTTAATAAATTTATTCAAAAAGAAAATTTCGAAGTCTATACTTTCTATAAACGTTTTCATGAAAAAGAAAACACGTTTATTTTCCCTAATGGTGATTTTTTAATTACTGTTGGTACATTTTTATATGATGGTGAAACAGGTCAAAATGCTGTTAATGAATTATATAACGATTTGAAGAAAAATAAAAGGTTTTTGTTAAATAAAACAAACGGGCAATTTGCTGTTATTTCTTTCGTAGAAAATGAGTTGAAAATATTCAATGACAGCTTAGGACTTTACCACATATTTTTTGATGACCAGTTGAAAATTATTTCCAATTCATTTTTAGCAGTTTCTAAATCGGTGATAAATAAGGAAGTATCGATACAAGAAATTTACGAATACATTTTTAACGGTGCGACATATGGAAACAAAACGGTTTTCAAAAATATTAATAGTATCGACAGAAAAGAAATTTTAACACTTTACCCACGTAAAAATTTTGATAATAAACAGTTTCCGAGATTTGACGTAAATGTAGGGGCAACTTATAAAAATTTAATAGAATCCGTTTCGGATGATTTAATAAACTATTTCCGGATGATTAAAAATAATTTTGGGAATAATGTTTCATCCGCTTTATCGGGTGGCTATGATTCCAGATTAATGTTTGCAATAATGAACAAGCTTGACATGGAGCCTCAACTGTATGTCTCCGGCAATGAAAAATCGAGTGATATTAAAGTAGCTCAGACAATCTCAAAGCATTATAATATTCCGCTGGAAATTTATTATGAAAAAAATAATACAAAATTATCACCCGAAGAATTTTATGAACTCATTAAATTTAAGTTTTATTTAAACGATGGAATCAGTACGAAAGGATTATTTCTGACTACCTCCCAAATGGATTTAAAGACTACCCAAAATAAACTGTTAAACTTAAATGGGGGAGGCGGAGAAATATTCAGAGATTTTTGGAAATTAATAAACAAAAGATTTACCGTTTCAGATTTTGTTACATCGAGGTATGATGTTGCCTTGGAAAGTTATTGTACGGATAAATTTAATTCAGAAGCATATCTATCCAATTTAGGTTTTAAAATTAAAAAAGCCTTGGATTCTGAAGATGAGCAACTTACCCGTCAAGAAATTGACCGTATATATCCGTTCTTTAGAATGAGATTTTGGATGAGTGCCGTAAACAAAAGGTTAAATTATCTTTCTTGTGCAATTTGGCCTTTTGCGGAATGGCGTTTGGTAGAGAAAAGCAATTTGATTCCGGTAAAGTATAAATTTTTCGGAAAATTTGAAGCAGATTTGATTAAAAATATTTCACCCGAGGTTGCAAAATTTAACTCGAATTATGGTTACAATTTTTATGATCCCTTACCTGTAAAATATAAAATCAAAGAAGGGGTTAAATATGGAATTCCGGTGTCTCTCAGACCCTGCTTGAGGAAAAAGAAATTGAAATCTAATTTCAAGCTTCCTTACTATTTCCAAAATGAATATCGGGAGCAATTTTTCGATAAAGAAAGTTATTTTGTCAGTGAATATATTGATACGTCGTATCCGCATTTTGAAACGGTTTCAAGAATATTTTCGTTAGAATTGTTACTAAAAGACGCAATTTGAAAAGGTTTTTCAGATGGCATATATTTTGCCCTTACAAATTCTTGATTAATTTTATTTTATTTTATTCGATAATGTAAATTACGGTAATTTGCATTAACAAAGGGGTTTTTAATGAGACTTCCAATCATATATTTATTTTTAATAGTTTTTAATTTTATTTACTTGAATGCCCAAACAACGTACTATGTATCAAATTCGGAAGGTAATGACAATAATAGCGGAACTTCAGAAGCCACTCCCTTCAAGACCATAGACAAGGTTAATCAACTCTCCTTAAAACCAGGTGACAAAGTTCTATTTAAAAAGGGAGATACTTGGATTGGAACAGGTATTAAAATCAAAAATACTAACGGTACGCAAAATAATCGGATTGTTTTCGGCTCATACGGTAGTGGTGAAAAACCTATTATATCTTTAATTACGGATATAAAGAATTGGACAGATCCGAATAATTGGGTCAAAGCTCAAAATAACGTTTGGAGAATGATACTGAGTGGGAAACAAAAGACCAATAGAATAAACAGAATGTGGCTTGATAACATCCAATATAAAAAAGCCGAAACAAAAGATGTTTATTGGGCAACTACAAGCCATTACGGAATACCTCTTAAGCCGGGTCCCAGATACACCTACGGAATTGGTGACGAATATCGTTTTTGGGATGACGGTAACGGCACGCTTTATCTTTACGCTGAAGATAATCCCGCATCTTATTACAAATCAATTAAAACAAATATTTCGGATAAATCCATCTATGTTTTCCATGCGAAAAATTCGGATTATATAACAATAACCGATTTGGATTTAAGGGGAGGACTCAGAACAATCAGAATCGAGGGTTGTTCTTTTTTGATTATTGAGAACTGTAAGGTCGGTTATTCTTCGATGCAGGGAATAAGTTTAAGAAATGATTATGGTACAAAAATGAGTGATTATTGTGTAATTAGAAATAATTATATTGATGCTCATTTTGATGACTTATATGGGGGTATATACAGATGGTTGGGCGGAGCTTATACAGTAGAAGGTAATAGTTTTATTTCTGTTAATATTGGTGTCTCACTTGAGAACGGTGTAAACCATGCAAAGGTTTATGGTAACTATGTTAAGGATTTTCATTTTGCCAGTTTTAGGATTCATGGCGGAGATAATAAATATAAGCGAAGTACATATAATGAAATTTTTGACAATAAATCCTATACGGATAAAATAGTTTCTGGCAGATTGGGGCATATTGGAGCATATGCTCCACAAATGGGAGTTTGTGCATATAATAAATTTTATAGAAATTACGCAAAAAGCCCTGGACTTAATTTTGAAATTGGCGGTGATCATAATTATATATATTATAACATTATTGACGAGTCTCATTATGTAGAACCGAAAGTTTATACTGGTATGGGTATCGGAATTTCGTTGGAACCGACTAATCCTCAGGGCATTAGTAAAAATAATTATGTTTTTAACAATACAATATATAAAGTGGTAAAAAGACCTTTAGGTAGATGGCCGCAAGATGATTGTTGGCTATTTAATAATTTGATAATAAATTCAGGTAACGGAGCCGACAATATTTGGCTCGGAGAAGTTGTTAATAACAGAATTGTAGTAAAAAATAATTTGATTTATTACGATGGTAAATCAAAAAACGATATAGTTTGCCAGTTCAATAAAAAAGGTCTTACAATTGATGAATTTAATAGAATTGATGAAAACTCAAACGAAGATTTTAGCGGGAATATTTTGTTTATCGGTAACCTTAACGATCTTTTAGTTGATCCTTCCAATGGTAATTTTTCCGTAGTAAAAAATAGCCCGGCAGACGGTGGCGGTATCGATATCACTAAATTTGTTCCCGCCGGATTCACCGATATAAACGGAAATTCTGTTAATTTAAGTAAACCTTCCATCGGAGCCGTAGAAGCTTCTTCAATAACTCCACAACCCACTTTAAGTGCAAACATCAGAGTATTCCTTGAAGGAGCTTATATCGGAAATTCAATGGATTCAAAGTTAGCAAGAAACAAAACGATACCCAAAACTCAACCATATGCTAATGCACCGTGGGAATACAAAGGTAACGAGACGGCAGCGGAAATTAAAAATGATATTGTCGATTGGATATTATTGGAACTTCGTACGGATGAAAACAATTCTTTCCATAAAGAAGCCGCATTATTGAATAGAAACGGTTATGTAGTGGAGTCCGACGGCTCTACGCCATTTAAGTTTAAGAATGTAAATAAAGGAGATTATTTTTTGGTTATTTACCACCGTAATCATCTGCCTCTTATGTCTTCGCAAAAAATCCATGTTGATCAAAGCGGTGCAGCCGAATATGATTTTACTAAAAATGCTAATAGCTCTTTTGGTGGAAGCGATGCTTTGGTTAAATTTAATGACGGTTATTTCGGAATGATTGCCGGAGATGCCGATGCAAACGGCGTGATAAACGTACTCGATAACGGTAAAGTTCAGGCGGCTATGTTTTCTCTCGGATATCTACAAGCCGATACGGATATGAATAATGTAATAAATGTTTTGGATTATACTTTTATTAGTAAAAATCTCTTAAAAACAAGTAAAGTGCCTTAGATTAATAATAATAAATACTTTAATATATAATAAAGAAGATTTTGATATATAAAAATACCCAGATTTTTCCGAAAAGAATTTCCGAGGGAATGTATTTATATAAAATTAAATCATATTCCTTGGGAAAGTGAAAAAGAAATAAAAATCTCGGTTACTGTTTATTATTCTTTATTCTGTTTATCTTTAATTCTAACTTTAAATATTTACAAAAAATTTATACGCTACTATTTCCCAGCTGTTAACTTCAAGCGTCTTTTATTTGAGTCTATTTATAAATTATTTTTTATTCCATATTTATGAAATTAATTCATTTGAAATTTGCTTTTAAAAAAATCTCTCTTTATTGAGATTCGAGGAATTATCATTAAGTTCAATGAAAAGAAGAAATGCCGTTTTATAACTAAAACGGTAAATTTTCTTTTGCGAAAAATCACTTATTTTGATAAGTTACATTTAATTTATTATATAATTCTAAATGCCAATAATGCTGATTAACAATGCTTATTTATTCTCTTAGATTCTTATTGCACTTGTTTCGTATTAAAGAATTTGTGAAATGAATAATTTGAAGACTTGGAATTTTAATATAATACAAAGTTTTTCTTATCACCAAAGCAAGTAATTTTCCGAATGTAAATTGTATACAAATTTTTGTTGCAAAAAACAGTAAACTTTTGAATTAATAATATTGTAAGAGAACAATATGAAAACTGAGAAAATAAAACCTCTTATTAAAGGCATAATAATACATATGCCGGGTGTAAAAAAGATATTAACACAAAAGACCCGGGGAACAACTGAAAGTAGATATTGCTATTCGGTGTGGATGCGACATTTAACGAATTGGTATACTGTTAAAAAAAGAATTCCGGAAGTTGTTGCCGAATTAGGGCCTGGCGATTCATTAGGAATTGGATTAGCTGCTCTACTATCGGGAAGTAAACAAATTTATACATTGGATGTTGTCAAATATTGGGATACTAAGCAGAATTTAAAGATATTTAACGAATTAGTAGAACTTTTTAAAAATAAGTCCGATATACCAAATAATACTGAATATCCTAAAGTGAAACCTTTATTAGAAAACTATGATTTCCCGACTTATATTCTTTCAGATAGTAGATTGAATGAAACGTTAAATGAAGAACGATTAGAAAGTATACGGAAGGAAATTCTGGATATTGACAATCCTAATAATTCATTTATAAAGTGTTATATTCCCTGGGAAGATTCAAATATTATTAAACCGGAATCTGTTGATTTTATTTATTCACAAGCAGTTTTGGAACATGTTGAAGATTTGGAAAAAACTTATAACGCGATGCATAAATGGCTTAAAACTGACGGATTAATGTCACATGATATTGATTTTAAATCACATGGAATAACAAATAGTTGGAATGGTCATTGGATGTTTTCCGATTTTGAGTGGAAGATTGTAAAAGGAGGTAAAAAATTTTTGATTAATAGACAACCATTCTCAAGACATGTAGAACTGCATTTAAAGTACGGATTTAAAATACTTAAAATGCTACCAACAACTTTGGAAAACAAACTAAATAGAAAACACCTTTCGAAAAGATTTAAAAATTTATCCGAGGAAGACCTGACAACAAGTAGCGTATATATTTTGTCGAAAAAGATTTAATAAATATTATGAAATGTAATTAATTGGCATAATGAAAGTCTTAACTTATCCATTTAAATTCAGTTCACTCCTCTGTCAAACTTGATCGGGTTGCTTTACAAATTAAAAATTCAATACGAGGTTGTGGATACTGTAAAGTGATTTATGTATAGGAAAATCTAAAAATTAAAATTTAATCAGATCTATCCTAAGGATATGTAGAAAAATTAGTCCTTAAAGAATGCATTTTGCTAAAGAATAATAGCTCCTATTTGCCATAACGAGCAAATATGCATAAACCGAACCTCTGCAAGCTAAAAAATAACAATTTTTTAAAAGCGTCGTCAATAGGAACAAGAGCTTTTTTTAAATTGCTTTCTGAATTATATGTGAACAGATACCACGGTGTTTGTATATAAATTTTTCTAATTTCATGGTGATACTTTAAATAAATTGAAAGATTGTCCTAGTTTTTTCTTTTTTAAAGGAGTCCTTTGGAGAAGATTTAATAGCTAGCGTGTGTTTATTTCTCAGGTTTTTTCTTGCTTGTCAAATTTTAAAGGACGGTTTCTTAAGTCGGAGCTTTGTAAATGTTATTGAGCTGCTATAAAAATTTTTTTTTATTCTTAATAATATATGTTTTAAAATTTTTCCCTCCGGTGATATACTCAAAACCTTTTACATTACTAATCTACTAAAAGGAATTGTTTTACATTGTAAAGCAATTCCTTTTTTTATTGTACCAAATCTCTCCACTGTTTTCCTTGTCTTGTTTCAATTTGATATTTAACAGAAATCCTACAATTGATTTATATCACATTTTCGAATAAAATTGATTTATATCACACTGGCATTAATCTTGCAAAATAAAAGAGCTTTTACAACTAAAATATTATCTTGTTTATGCATAAGACTGCTTTTCAATTATCTCTTTCCTTTTACGTGTTACAATTAATGAAATTTTTAAAAATATTTATTTGGGAAAAGTATTGAGTTAGCTTAGTCAAAATAAAAAGGACTAACAAGCTGCCACTTGTCAGTCCTCGGTGCATTAACAAAAGGAATGGGAGTATTTGTAATGCAAGACAAACTTAATAATTTTAAGTTAATTTTTCTACAAAAATTTTTATTATATCTTACATTTTTTTTTGTTACGTTTTTGTCGCAATTAAGTTTACATGCCCAAACAACTTATACTATGTCGGCAAAGAACGGCGTTCAGATCAATTCAACAACATTCGAATTCGAAATAAGTATAAAGAGCGAAGGCGAACAATTTGCGTTAACATCTTATCAATGTGCATT